>Ga0208754_100165_pt1 | contig 30745 bp, 24 predicted proteins | sample LakWasMet55_HOW8_2_FD_183889 | JGI IMG/M metagenome (GOLD analysis project Ga0208754, IMG submission 183889) | Freshwater sediment methanotrophic microbial communities from Lake Washington under simulated oxygen tension - Sediment Metagenome... | ecosystem: Environmental > Aquatic > Freshwater >... | reverse complement strand
TATCAATCTGATCAAATGCCTTGACCGCACCTCCATGCAACTTCGCCATCACTGTCGTCAATGCAGCTGTCAATGTCGTCTTGCCATGGTCAACGTGCCCTATCGTGCCTACGTTAACATGCGGCTTACTACGCGAAAATTTTTCTTTGGCCATCGTTAATACCCTTATTTGTTCAATTTATGAAGATTTTTTAATGATTTCATCTGCTATGTGAGCAGGTGTTTCATTGTATTTTTCAAACTGCATACTGTATGTAGCTCGCCCTTGTGTTGCTGAACGTAAGTCTGTTGAATATCCAAACATTTCAGCTAACGGCACCTCGCAAACAATTGTTTTACCTGCTGGCACATCATCCATTCCTTGAATGATTCCACGCCGTCTATTGAGATCACCAACAACATCGCCCATGTATTCTTCGGGCGTAGTAATTTCGACTTTCATTATCGGCTCCAGCAAAACTGGATTTGCTTTCCTTGCTCCTTCCCTAAAACACATTGAGCCAGCAATTTTGAAAGCTATTTCACTCGAATCAACATCATGATACGAACCATCGAATAAAGAGACTTTTACATCCAAAACAGGAAAACCGGCAAGAACGCCACTTTTTAGCTGCTCTTGAATTCCTTTGTCTACAGCAGGTATATATTCTTTTGGAACAACACCACCAACAATTTCATTGACAAATTCGTAACCAACGCCAGCTTCCAGCGGCTCGATTCTCAGCCAGACATGACCATATTGACCACGCCCACCTGATTGCCTTATAAATTTTCCTTCTTGTTCAACTGCTGTACGTATTGTTTCCCGGTAAGCTACTTGCGGAGCACCAACATTAGCGTCAACATTAAACTCTCTCTTCATCCTATCAACAATGATCTCAAGATGAAGCTCGCCCATCCCAGAAATTATTATTTGACCCGACTCTTCGTCTGTGTGAACTCGAAAAGAAGGATCTTCTTGCGCTAATTTATTTAGAGCAACACCCATTTTTTCTTGATCTGCTTTAGTTTTAGGTTCTACAGCGACAGAAATTACAGGATCAGGAAAATCCATTCGCTCAAGAACAATAACTGAATCAAGCGCACACAAGGTATCGCCCGTTGTTACATCCTTGAGACCTATAGCAGCCGCTATATCTCCGGCTCGGACTTCTTTTATCTCTTCTCTGCTATTAGCATGCATCTGAACAATACGTCCGATGCGCTCTTTTTTAGACTTTACCGAGTTAAGTACGCTATCACCAGTGTTTAACACACCAGAGTATACCCTAAAGAAAGTTAATGTCCCTACAAACGGATCAGTCGCAATTTTGAAAGCAAGGGCTGAAAAAGGCTCATCGTCACTCGCTAGCCGTTCAGCTTCAGTTACCTCATCCTCTAGAATTCCATTTATTGCCTGAACATCCGTCGGGGCCGGCATATACTCAATCACGGCATCTAGAACCGCTTGAACTCCTTTATTTTTAAAGGCTGATCCACAAAAAGCAGGAACTATTTTATTTGCTATTGTTTGATTACGAATACCGTACTTTATTTCTTCGTTTGTCAAAATACCTTCTTCAAGATATTTTTCCATTAATTCTTCACTTGCTTCCGCTGCCGCTTCTATTATATTCTCCCTCCATTTAACACAGACATCCTGCATATTGGCTGGAACTTCTGCCTCATTGAAAGCCATTCCCATATTGGCATCATCCCAATATATTGCTTTCATTTTTACAAGGTCTACGACCCCTTCAAAAGTATCTTCGCACCCTATAGGCAACTGCATTGGAACCGCATTACTACCCAAGCGTGACTTGATCTGAGCTATTACCCTAAGAAAATCTGCTCCTGAGCGATCCATCTTATTAACAAAGACCAACTTTGGCACGTCATATTTATCTGCTTGACGCCACACAGTTTCAGATTGCGGCTCAACCCCTCCAACGGCACAAAAAACAGCACACGCACCATCCAGAACACGCAAAGACCGCTCAACTTCTATTGTAAAGTCAACATGACCAGGCGTATCAATAATATTTATACGATGCTGAGGAAACTGCTTTTCCATACCACTCCAGAAACAAGTAGTGGCAGCAGAGGTTATTGTAATCCCTCTCTCCTGTTCCTGCTCCATCCAGTCCATGGTAGCGGCCCCATCATGCACCTCACCTATCTTGTGAGACACCCCCGTATAATAGAGAATCCGTTCTGTAGTGGTCGTTTTTCCAGCATCAATATGAGCCATAATACCGATGTTTCGGTAACGTTCAATTGGGGTCTTACGAGCCACAATAAAAACCTTAAATCTACTTACCAGCGATAATGAGAGAACGCCTTATTAGCCTCGGCCATTCTATGAGTATCTTCACGCTTTTTAGCGGCGGACCCTCTACTTTCAAAAGCATCAAGCAGCTCACCCGCTAATTTTGCCGGCATATTTCTTTCGTTTCTTTTACGTGAAGCATCAATCAACCAGCGCATCGCCAATGCCATACGCCTTGAAGGGCGAACCTCAACAGGTACTTGGTAGGTTGCACCACCTACGCGACGAGACTTAACTTCTACTCTCGGCTGGACATTTTCTAGCGCCTTGGAAAGCACATCCAATGGAGCGTTATGGCCTTTTCGTTCTATTACATCCAAAGCACCGTAAACAATACCTTCAGCAACAGATTTCTTACCGCTTTCCATAATCATATTCATGAACTTGGTAAGCATTATGCTGCCAAATCTAGGATCTGGAATAATTTCTCTTTTTGTAGCAACTCTTCTTCTGGACATTATCTCACCACACCACTATTTGCCCTTAGGGCGTTTTGTTCCATATTTAGAACGACCACATTTTCTGTTAGTCACTCCTGATGCATCCAAACTACCACGAACAACGTGATACCTTACACCTGGCAAATCTTTTACACGCCCGCCTCTTATAAGGACAACAGAATGCTCTTGAAGATTATGGCCTTCACCACCAATGTAACTACTTACCTCAGAACCATTCGTTAGCCTGACCCTGGCCACTTTTCTTAGTGCCGAATTAGGTTTTTTAGGAGTAGTCGTATAAACACGCGTACACACACCTCTGCGCTGAGGACAGGCCTCTAATGCAGGAACATTGCTTTTTTCTTCTCTTTTTGCACGCGGCTTACGAACCAACTGGTTAATCGTGGCCATAATTTGTTTACTCCGATATTCAATTCAACAGTCAGATAATAAAAACACTAGCTATTTAGCCCAAAGCATTAATAGCTAACAATCCGTTCTCTCGACCAAAGCAGATTAGCTTATGTTAGCCAATTATATTACTTGTTAATGACTAATTGGTCAAGCGCAATTTTAACACAGCCTCGCTCTATTTATATATTTAGAGCTTGTTTAAGGGCCTCTTCAGTATCAATCACTGACGTACTTTCAATTTCATCAGTTTGATACCGCGTAAACCTATTTTTCCTGTTCTCATGATAAGCCAATCCAGTCCCCGCAGGAATAAGTCGACCAACAATAACATTTTCCTTTAATCCTTGTAGATCATCGCTTAATCCACGCACAGCTGCATCGGTTAAGACACGTGTTGTTTCCTGGAATGAAGCCGCGGAAATAAAAGATTCTGTTGCAAGCGATGCCTTAGTGATACCTAACAAAATCGACTCATAACTGGCCGGAATCTTTCCTTCAGACTCCATTTTATCATTTTCAACCCTCATAGCCGCACGCTCAACTTGATCACCTTTCAAGAAACTGGTATCACCAGAAGCGGTAATTTCGACTTTTCTTAGCATTTGGCGAATAATGGCTTCAATGTGCTTGTCATTTATTTTTACACCTTGTAAACGGTAAACATCCTGAATTTCCTTAACCAGATAATTAGCTAACTCCTCAATCCCTCTTAATCTAAGAATATCATGCGGAGTCAATTCACCTTCAGCTATAGTCTCACCTTTTTCAACATATTCACCTTCAAATACAGTGATATGTCGCCATTTTGGTATCAGGGTTTCAACTTGCTCACCTGCTGTATCAGTTATTATTACACGCTGCTTGCCTTTGGTTTCCTTGCCAAACGAAATCGTTCCACTGGTTTCGGCGAGAATAGCAGGGTCTTTGGTTTTACGAGCTTCAAATAAATCCGCAACCCGTGGCAAACCACCCGTAATATCTCTTGTTTTACTGGATTCTTGGGGAATTCTAGCCAATACATCGCCGACTTTTACTTCGCCACCATCTTTGATACCCGCAATCGCCCCGGCTGGTAAAAAATACTGTGCAGGAATTTCCGTCCCTGATAAGTAAATATTATTGCCTTCGTTATCGAGCAATTTCACCATAGGCCGCAATTCCTTACCAGCACTGCCACGCTGCTTGGGATCGGTAACAACCAAGGAACTCAAACCAGTCACCTCATCAGATTGTTTTTGTACAGTAACACCATCGACAAAATCAATTAACTCTACAATACCATTTACTTCAGTGATTACAGGATGTGTATGCGGATCCCAAGTAACGATAATATCGCCAGCATTAACCTTGCTCCCTTCTTGCACAGAAAGTACCGCACCATAAGGAATTTTATAGCGCTCTCTTTCGCGTCCATAATCATCAACGACACCCACCTCACCTGATCTTGATACAGCAACCAGATTACCTTCCCTGTTAGTAACAGATTTCAAGTTATTTAAGCGCACCATACCTGCTGACTTAACCTGCACATTACTGATTGCAGCTGATCGAGATGCAGCACCTCCAATATGGAAGGTACGCATTGTCAACTGAGTCCCTGGCTCACCGATAGACTGGGCAGCAATAACACCTACCGCTTCACCAATATTCACCAAGTGACCACGTCCCAAATCCCGTCCATAGCAAGCTGCACAGACGCCATGTCTGTTTTCACAGGTAATAATCGACCGGACCAAAACCTGATCGATACTTTGCTCATCAAGAACGGCAACCCAATGCTCATCTAATAAAGTACCTCTTGGCACAATTATTTTTTCACCCGTACCATCCACCACATCGCTGGCAGCAACTCGACCTAATACTCGCTCTGAAAGAGGCTCTACAACATCACCACCTTCAATAATAGGTGTCATAATCAACCCATTAGAAGTACCACAATCATCACCGGTAATAACCAAATCCTGAGCAACGTCAACCAATCTCCGTGTTAAGTAACCAGAGTTTGCCGTTTTCAATGCAGTATCAGCAAGGCCTTTACGCGCACCGTGCGTGGAAATAAAGTACTGTAATACGTCCAACCCCTCTCTAAAGTTCGCCGTAATCGGAGTTTCAATAATCGAACCATCAGGTTTAGCCATTAACCCGCGCATACCCGCAAGCTGACGGATCTGAGCGGCAGAACCCCTTGCTCCGGACTCGGCCATCATGAATATGGAATTGAATGACTTTTGCTTTACCATATTACCTTGGGCATCGACTACAGACTCCTCACCAAGACCATCCATCATCACTTTTGCAACTTGATCATTCGCATGCGACCAAATATCGACAACTTTGTTATAGCGTTCACCGTCAGTTACCAAACCGGAGGCGTATTGACTTTGAATTTCGTTAACCTCCAAATCGGCTGCTTTGATAATATCGATTTTTTTAACAGGTATAGCCATGTCTTCAATACCAAAAGACACACCAGAGATAGTTGCGTACCTGAAACCTAAATACATGAGTTGGTCTGCAAGCACAACGGTATCTTTATTACCCAAATAACGGTAACTGTAATTGATCAACCTGGATATGTTCTTTTTAGTCATATCACAGTTCACCAATTCGTAAGGCATAAAATCAGGGACGATTTCCCAAATCAATGCGCGGCCTACCGTCGTTTTTACCCTATGGGTCTTTTCTTCCGTCGCACCTTGCTCGTTAACAAATTTTTCGGTAATACGTAGTTCTATTTTGGACTGTAATTCAACCGTTTTAGTCTGCAATGCCTTATGAACCTCAGCAACGCTGACAAATATAGTACCATCGCCTTTAGCATTGATTTTTTCACGGCTAATATAGTAAAGCCCTAACACCACGTCCTGAGATGGGTTGATTACTGGCTCTCCATTAGCAGGAGACAAGATGTTATTGGTCGCCATCATCAAGGTTCTGGCTTCCAGTTGTGCTTCGATTGACAACGGAATATGCACAGCCATCTGGTCACCATCAAAGTCTGCGTTAAACGCACTACAAACTAATGGATGAAGCTGAATAGCTTTGCCTTCAATCAGGATCGGTTCGAATGCCTGAATACCCAATCTATGCAAGGTGGGCGCTCTGTTCAGCAAAATAGGATGCTCCCGAATGACTTCTTCAAGAATATCCCATACTTCTGCACCTTCCCTTTCAACCATTTTCTTTGCAGCTTTAATGGTTGTAGCAAGACCGCGAAGTTGCAATTTGCTGAAAATAAATGGCTTAAATAATTCCAGTGCCATTTTTTTCGGTAAACCACATTGATGCAGCCTTAAAGTCGGACCCACGACAATAACCGAACGCCCTGAATAATCGACCCGCTTGCCCAGCAAATTCTGTCTAAACCGCCCTTGTTTGCCTTTAATCATATCGGCCAGTGACTTAAGAGGCCTTCTATTGGTACCAGTTATTGCCCGACCACGACGACCATTGTCTAGCAATGCGTCGACTGATTCCTGCAACATACGCTTTTCATTACGAACGATAATGTCAGGCGCATTTAAGTCAAGCAACCGGTTCAGACGGTTATTTCTATTGATAACCCGACGGTACAGATCATTCAAATCAGAGGTTGCAAAGCGACCTCCATCCAAAGGAACCAAAGGACGCAACTCTGGAGGTAACACAGGCAAGACCTTCAGGATCATCCATTCAGGGCGATTCTTTGAGCTCAATAATGCGTCCATCACCTTAAGGCGTTTAGCATATTTCTTGATTTTGGTTTCTGAGTTAGTCGAGTTGATTTCTTCCCGGAGCGTATTAACCTGCTCTTTTAAATCAATGGCTTTTAGCAAATCATAGATCGCTTCCGCACCCATTTTTGCTATAAAGTCATCGCCATGTAATTCAACTGCATCAAGATACTCATCATCTGTTAATAGCTGACCTTTTTCTAAAGGTGTCATGCCTGGATCTAAAATAACAAATGACTCGAAATACAATACGCGCTCGATTTCGCGCAAGGTCATATCCAACAGCAACGCTATTCTGGAAGGCAAAGACTTTAAAAACCAGATATGGGCAACCGGACTGGCCAAATCAATGTGCCCCATTCTTTCACGGCGAACCTTTGAAAGAGTAACCTCAACACCACACTTTTCGCATATTACACCGCGGTGCTTCAGTCTTTTATACTTGCCGCACAGGCATTCATAATCACTTACCGGCCCAAAAATCTTGGCGCAAAACAAACCGTCGCGCTCTGGTTTAAAGGTACGATAATTAATTGTTTCCGGTTTTTTTACTTCGCCATAAGACCAGGAGCGAATCATGTCAGGTGAAGCCAAGCCAATGCTGATACCGTCAAAATCATCGGCACGGCCTTGACGTTTTAAAAAATTCATCAAATCTTTCAAGAGTTTGTCCTCATTCAGGTGACAGAACACAAAAAGACAAAAGACAGATTAACCGGTCTTTTGTCTTTTGCATTCTATCTTTGTTGCTCAGTATAAATGGCCATAATCAGAAGGCGGTGAAGAATAACTGAAACGCCAGCTATTCTCCGCCATCTATCCTCTGAACACTATTCCCGCTCTAGTTCTATGTTGACAGCCAGTGAGCGAATTTCTTTAATCAAAACGTTAAACGATTCCGGCATACCTGCTTCCATTTTATGATCGCCATCAACAATATTTTTATACATACGCGTCCTGCCCGTAACGTCATCCGATTTTACGGTGAGCATTTCCTGCAAGGTATAGGCGGCGCCATAAGCTTCGAGTGCCCACACCTCCATTTCACCAAAACGTTGACCACCGAACTGCGCCTTTCCACCAAGCGGTTGTTGGGTAACAAGACTATAAGGACCCGTCGAGCGCGCATGCATTTTGTCATCAACCAAATGATTCAATTTCAACATGTACATATAGCCAACAGTGACTTCGCGCTCAAACGGCTCACCTGTCAGGCCGTCATAAAGAGTAATTTGTCCATGCTCAGGCAAATCAGCCAATTTCAACATGGTGCGAATTTCTTCTTCGCTTGCACCGTCGAATACTGGTGTTGCCATAGGTACACCATCAATCAAGTTCGCTGCCATTTCCAGGATCTCTTTATCCGAGAATGAATCCAAATCCTCTTTACGACCACTGCTGTTATAAATTTTGTCCAGATAAGCCCTAATCTCAATAACTTTAGCTTTGGCTTCAAGCATTTTACCAATTTTGATGCCTAGTCCTTTTGCAGCCCAGCCCAAATGGGTTTCCAATACCTGACCTACGTTCATCCGTGAAGGTACACCTAAAGGATTCAGGACTATATCGACCGGATTACCGTCAGCCGTATATGGCATGTCTTCAATAGGCCTGATCATGGAAATAACCCCTTTATTTCCATGCCGTCCTGCCATTTTATCACCGGGCTGTATGCGCCGTTTAACAGCCAGATAAACCTTGACCATTTTCAGCACGCCTGGCGCCAAGTCGTCGCCCATCGTAATTTTTTTACGCTTGATTTCAAATTTCGCGTCAAAATCTTTTCTTTGTTGCTCAATCTGTCCAGAAACTGCTTCCAATTGAAGATTAATATCTTCATCCTTCATTTTGATTTTTAACCAATCTGAATGTTTCAAACTATCCAGATGTGCCTGGCTTATTTCCGTGCCTGCTTTCAACTGACCAGGCCCCGATAGCGCGATTTTACCAACCAGTAGTTTGGCAACCCGGGCAAAAATATCTCCTTCAAGAATCTTAAGCTGGTCGTCCAAATCTTTGCGATAGCGTTTGATCTCTTCTTGTTCAATATCCAGCGCGCGCTTGTCTTTCTTTACCCCATCACGGGTAAATACCTGAACATCAATAACGGTTCCTTCTATACTACCCGGTACCCGCAAAGAGGTATCCTTTACGTCCGCTGCTTTTTCGCCAAAAATTGCCCGTAATAATTTTTCTTCTGGTGTTAACTGTGTCTCACCTTTTGGCGTGACTTTACCCACCAAAATATCACCACCTTTAACTTCAGCGCCAACATAGACAATGCCAGACTCATCAAGTTTGGATAATGCTTCCTCGCTGACATTAGGAATATCGGCAGTTATTTCTTCAGGACTGTGTTTGGTATCCCGTGCAACACAAGTTTTTTCTTCTATGTGAATAGTAGTAAAGCGATCTTCCTTAACAACACGTTCCGACACCAATATGGAGTCTTCGAAGTTGTAGCCATTCCACGGCATAAATGCAACCAGCATATTCTGTCCTAATGCCAACTCGCCCATGTCAGTAGACGGCCCGTCTGCCAGAATATCACCTGCGTTAACAATATCTCCTGGTTTTACCAATGGCTTCTGGTTGATACAGGTGTTTTGATTGGAACGTGTGTATTTAATCAGGTTGTAAATATCAACACCGGGTGTACCGCTCTCAGTTTCGGTATCGTTTACACGCACTACGATTCTTGCGGCGTCCACAGCTTCGATACTACCACCACGTTCAGCAACAACCGTTACGCCCGAATCCTTGGCCACGGTTCTTTCCATACCCGTACCCACTAAAGGTTTTTCGGCCCTGAGTGTTGGCACAGCCTGGCGCTGCATATTTGAACCCATCAAGGCGCGGTTAGCATCGTCATGTTCAAGGAACGGAATAATCGAGGCCGCGACTGACACAATTTGCTTGGAAGACACGTCCATGTATTGCACGGTGTCAGACATTGCCAAAGCAAATTCATCTTTATGCCGGCATGAAACCAAGCCGTCGACCAATTTTCCGTTTTCATCTACCGCAACACTGGCCTGCGCGATAACAAACTCACCTTCTTCAATAGCAGATAGGTAATCGACTTGATCAGTTACTGAACCATTAACAACTTTTCTATAAGGCGTTTCAAGAAAGCCATAATTATTGGTACGTGCATAAACGGATAGTGAGTTTATCAAACCAATATTCGGTCCTTCAGGAGTTTCAATCGGACACACACGTCCATAATGCGTTGCGTGTACGTCACGCACCTCAAAACCCGCACGCTCTCTTGCCAAACCGCCCGGACCTAAAGCAGATACCCGGCGTTTATGGGTCACTTGTGATAATGGATTGTTTTGATCCATAAATTGCGACAGCTGACTGGAACCAAAAAACTCTTTTACCGCCGCTGAAACCGGCTTGGCATTAATAATTTCCTGCGGAACCAGGCCTTCCGAATCAGCTAAGGTCAAGCGTTCTTTAACCGCTCTTTCAACCCTTACCAAACCCACGCGGAATTGGTTTTCAATCATTTCTCCAACTGAACGTACGCGCCTGTTGCCTAAATGATCTATATCGTCAACGTTGCCGTTGCCGTTACGGATGTTAATTAGCTCCTTCAGCACGTCGATAATGTCATCTTTAGTCAACGTACCGGGGCCAGTTATTTCTTCCCTTCCCAAGCGTCGATTAAATTTCATCCTACCGACAGTGGACAAATCGTATCGTTCGTCAGTAAAGAACAAGTTCTGGAACAAATTCTCGGCCGATTCTTTAGTTGGCGGCTCGCCTGGGCGCATCATCCGGTATATTTCCACCAATGCTTCCAACGCATTACTTGTCGTATCCAGCCTCATAGCGTTAGATATATAGGGGCCTTTATCCAAGTCATTAACAAACAGCGTGTTTATCTCAGTAATGCCGCTGTCTATGCTGCGCTCAATAATAGCAACAGTAAGCTCATCATTAACGTTGGCGACCAGCTCACCAGTAGACTGGTCAACTAAATTATGACCAAGAATTTTACCGATTAAGTATTCTCTTGGCACTTCAACGGTAGCGAGTCCAGATTTAACCATTTCACGAATGTGCTTGGATGTAATGCGGCGACCTTCCTCAACCAACACGTGATCATTATGCTTGATGTCAAATGCTGCTATTTCGCCGCGCATTCTTTCAGGCACGATGTGAAATAAACATTTTTCGGCGCTCAGGGTAAATTTATTCGTTTCGAAGAAAATTTTAATCATTTCTTCGTTATCGTACCCTAAAGCCCTTAATAAGATAGTTGCGGGTATTTTTCTGCGGCGATCAATCCGAACATAGACACAGTCTTTATGGTCAAATTCGAAATCCAGCCATGAACCGCGATAAGGAATCACTCGCGCATTGAACAATAATTTTCCAGACGAGTGGGTTTTGCCTTTGTCATGATCGAAAAACACCCCGGGCGAACGATGCAATTGGGATACAATTACCCGCTCCGTGCCATTAATTACAAATGTCCCGTTATCAGTCATTAGGGGCAACTCGCCCATGTAAACTTCTTGTTCCCGTATATCTTTAACTACCTTGGCATTAGCTGCTGCTTCCTTGTCATAAATGACCAGACGCACCAATACCCGCAAGGGAGCAGCGTAAGTCGCCCCTCTTTGTTGACACTCTCTTACGTCAAAAACAGGCTCTCCCAACCGGTACTGAACATATTCCAGTACTGCATAGCCGGAATGGCTTTCAATAGGGAATACACTTGAAAACGCCGCATGTAATCCAATATCAACGCGCTTATCAGGCGTAACACCCGACTGCAAAAAACTGGCATATGAATTAATTTGAGTTGCCAGAAGATAAGGCACTTCAAGCACTTCAATACTTTTCCCAAAGTTGTTCCGAATACGCTTTTTTTCAGTAAAAGAGTAGCCCATATTGCTTCCAAACCTTTTCGTTATGAATTGTTTCTACTGTAAGTTTTGCAAACAGCAAAAGGCCGATGACATTATGTCATCAGCCATACTTAAAAGGCGCGAGCCTTATATATTTCGGTCAAAATTATTATTTAACTTCGACGGTAGCGCCTGCTTCCAAAAGCTGCTTCTTAATTTCTTCAGCTTCAGCTTTAGAAACAGCTTCTTTCAAAGTTGTTGGCACGCCTTCAACCGCATCTTTAGCTTCTTTCAGGCCTAATCCGGTAATCGTACGAACTGTCTTAATAACAGAAACCTTGTTTTCACCGAAAGAAGTCAGGATAACATCAAATTCTGTTTGTTCTTCAACTACTGCAGCAGCAGCTGTAGGTGCAGCCACTGCAACAGCAGCAGCAGAAACGCCAAATTTTTCTTCCATTGCTGAAATTAAATCAACAATTTCCAAAACGGTCATATTAGAAACCGCTTCCAAGATATCGGCTTTTGAAATCGCCATTGTGTATTTCCTCTAAAATATAATTGGGTTTTAACTGGATAAAAATGCTTACGCAGCTTCTTGCAACTGGTCTTTCACAGCGGCCAATGTACGTACTAATTTTTCTACAGGTGCCTTCATCACAGACATTAACAAGCTAATGCCTTGATCTCGCGTAGGCAGACTGGCGAGTCGCGCAAGCTCAGAACCATCAAACGCTTGCCCACCGATAGCGACAATTTTAGTAATTAATTTGTCATGTGTTTTAGCAAAATTACTGATCAAACGTCCGGCAGAACCTGGATCTTCCATAGAGAATGCAATCAATAAAGGACCAACCAGTCCATCTTGCATGCATTCAAATTCTGTCCCGGCGATAGCGCGCTTTGCTAGCGTATTTTTTACTACTCGCAGATAGACGCCTGTTTCTCTTGCCGTTTTGCGTAGCTCAGTTAATTCCGTAACTGTTAAACCACGATACTCCGCTGCAACAGCAGAATGAGCTTTGGCTGCGAATTGAGCTACTTCTTCTACGACAGCTTTTTTGCCATCTAAATTTAATGCCACAATTTAGCTCCGGTATTGTTCTGGAATTTTCCAGAATTAATAAACACATCCGATAAGGATGCTCCCTACGGCTTCTTTTCCCAGTTATCAGGTCCAGCTTCCGTCTACGCAGGAAATTAAGTCTTGCAACACCTGCGGTCTTTGACGGTTACCGATAGACACGGCAACCCAAAGTTCTTTAATTTTTTAGTTAAGCAAGGCCGCTAGCGTCCAACCACAATCCTGGACCCATCGTTGATGACAAGGTGATCTTTTTTATGTAAATACCTTTTGCTGCAGTAGGCTTGGCTTTTTTCAAGTCTGCAAGCAAGGCCTCCAGATTGCCTTGGATAGCTTGCGCATCAAAAGTAACTTTACCGAGCGTACAGTGAATAATCCCTGACTTATCTGTACGATAACGTACTTGGCCTGATTTTGCGTTTTTTACAGCAGTTGCAACATCAGGTGTCACCGTACCAACTTTAGGATTTGGCATTAATCCCCTAGGTCCTAAAATCTGACCTAACTGCCCAACAACCCGCATAGCATCAGGTGACGCGATAACCACATCAAAATTAAGTTCGCCTTTCTTGACCAAATCCCCAAGATCATCCATCCCTACAATATCGGCGCCAGCAGCTCGAGCCGCATCAGCATTAGGCCCTTGCGTAAAAACAGCAACACGGACTGTTTTTCCTGTGCCGTTTGGTAATACCGTTGCACCACGCACATTTTGGTCTGATTTGCGCGGATCAACACCCAAGTTAACACTCACATCAATAGCTTCATTAAACTTTACAGTCGCTAATTCTTTCAGAATTCCAACAGCCTCGGCAACCGAGTATTGTTTTGTTCTATCAACCTTGGCTTTAATCAGTTTCGCTTTTTTTGATAACTTAGCCATTACAATCCCTCCACATTCAGGCCCATACTGCGAGCGCTGCCTGCAATTGTTTTTACCGCTGCTTCAAGATTTGCAGCATTTAGATCTTCCATTTTAGTCTTAGCGATTTCTTCTAGTTGTGCACGGGTAATCGTGCCGACTTTTTTGGTATTAGGGTTACTACTACCACTCTTCAAGCCAATTGCTTTTTTAAGGAGAATGGATGCCGGGGGCGTTTTAGTAATAAACGTAAAGCTACGATCACTATAAACTGTGATAACAACAGGCAACGGCAGGCCTTTTTCGGTATCTTGTGTTTTGGCATTGAATGCTTTACAAAACTCCATAATATTGACACCGCGCTGACCCAAGGCAGGCCCAACTGGCGGACTTGGATTCGCTTCGCCTGCTTTTACTTGCAACTTAATATATGCTGTTATTTTTTTTGCCATTTTTAATTCACCTTTTTATGAGGTACAAACGCATTTCAGCTCCCCCTAAACGCAAAAATCCCTACCATACACCAAGTAGAGACCCTGTATATTAACCAAAAAACCAGCTAGCTTTTTTCAACCTGACCAAAACCTAATTCAACCGATGTAGAGCGACCAAAAATCAGCACTGATATTTTTAATTTGTTTTTTTCGTAATTTACTTCTTCGACAACACCATTAAAATCTTTAAATGGCCCATCAATAACCCGAATAACTTCACCCGCCTCAAATAACGTTTTTGGACGAGGCTTATTGACACCCTCTTCAACCCTATTGAGTATCGCCATAGCTTCTTTTTCCGATATGGGCGCCGGACGATCCGAAGTACCGCCAATAAAACCCAACACCCTTGGAACATCCTTAACAAGATGCCAAGTTTCGTCGGTCAACTCCATCTGCACAAGCACGTAACCAGGAAAGAACTTTCTTTCACTTTTACGCTGCTGCCCCATACGCATTTCTACAATCTCTTCAGTAGGAACCAGAATTTTTCCAAAAAACTGCTCCAAACCTTCTCGCTTAATGCGATCTTCTAACCCTTGTTTTACTTTATTCTCAAAGTTTGAATAGGCGTGCACAACGTACCAACGCAAAGCCATTTCCCTTACCCGCCCTGACCAGTCAAAAGACGCACACCCCAAAATAAAAACATATCCAATAACCAAAGCACAAGACCAACAATAAAAACCATTGCGAAGACTAATAGCGTAGTACGCATAGTTTCTTCACGAGTAGGCCATACAACCTTTCTAACTTCGTTTTTAGACTCCAAGACGAAAGCCCAGAAACTTTGGCCAGCACCCGTAGTCAATAGAAGCCCAGCCGCCACTAACGACACAAACACCAAACCTAAGACTCTGTATAAAAGGCGAATTTCCGAGAAAGACGAATGATCTGTTGAAAAATAATAAAATGCAGCAACACCTGCAACCACAAAGACAATTGAAAAGACCTGCTTTACAACATCAATAACTGATGTCGCGGCTTCTGCTTGAGTATTCATGTTTTTTATTATTAGTTATAGATGATAGTAATGTTGATTATCTGAGTGGCAGGCCAGGAGGGTCTCGAACCCCCAACCCGCGGTTTTGGAGACCGCTATTCTACCAATTGAACTACTGACCTATTCAGAAAACCTTTTAGAACTTCTTATGATATATCAATCTAAATTATTATTCAAGTATTGAAGCGACAACGCCAGCACCCACGGTGCGACCGCCTTCGCGAATCGCAAAGCGTAAACCGTCTTCCATTGCAATCGGCGAGATCAGCTTTACGGTTACTGAGATGTTATCGCCAGGCATAACCATTTCAACGCCTTCAGGCAACTTTACTGCGCCGGTGACGTCAGTTGTTCTGAAGTAGAACTGTGGACGGTAGCCATCGAAAAACGGGGTATGGCGACCACCCTCTTCTTTTGACAAAACATATATTTCGGCATTGAAGTGTGCATGTGGCTTGATGGTGTTTTTATGCGCCAATACCTGCCCACGCTCAACATCATCACGCTTGGTACCTCTTAACAGCAAGCCCACGTTATCACCTGCCTCACCTTGATCAAGCAGTTTACGGAACATTTCTACGCCCGTAACTGTGGTAGTAACGGTGGGTCGAATACCAACGATCTCGACTTCCTGACCCACTTTGATCACGCCGCGCTCAATACGTCCGGTCACCACGGTACCGCGACCTGAAATTGAGAATACGTCTTCAATCGGCATCAAGAATGCTCCATCAACCGCTCGCTCAGGTAGCGGGATGTAGCTATCCAAGGCTTCAACTAATCTGACTACGGAAGGCGCGCCAATTTCGCTTTCGTCGCCTTGCAGGGCCAATAAAGCTGAACCTTTGATAATAGGCGTGTCATCGCCTGGGAATTCGTATAAATCCAGTAATTCCCTGATTTCCATTTCCACCAATTCGATCAATTCTTCATCATCGACCATATCGGCTTTGTTCAAAAATACGACGATGTAAGGCACGCCTACCTGTCTTGACAACAGGATGTGCTCACGGGTTTGCGGCATTGGGCCGTCAGCAGCGGAACAGACCAGTATCGCTCCGTCCATTTGCGCGGCACCGGTGATCATGTTTTTTACATAGTCAGCATGGCCTGGGCAATCCACATGGGCATAATGACGCGCCGATGATTCGTATTCCACATGAGAGGTCGCAATGGTAATACCTCGCGCACGTTCTTCAGGCGCATTATCAATCTGATCAAATGCCTTGACCGCACCTCCATGCAACTTCGCCATCACTGTCGTCAATGCAGCTGTCAATGTCGTCTTGCCATGGTCAACGTGCCCTATCGTGCCTACGTTAACATGCGGCTTGCTACGCGAAAATTTTTCTTTGGCCATCGTTAATACCTATTAACAATTATCTTAGTAACTGGAGCCCATAACCGGATTTGAACCGGTGACCTCTTCCTTACCAAGGAAGTGCTCTACCTACTGAGCTATATGGGCATAATCTCAGAAACATTGGAGCGGGTGATGGGAATCGAACCCACGTGATCAGCTTGGAAGGCTGGAGTTCTACCATTGAACTACACCCGCGGATATAATTTATTTGATATGGTGGAGGGGGGAGGATTCGAACCTCCGAAGGCAGAGCCGGCAGATTTACAGTCTGATCCCTTTGGCCGCTCGGGAACCCCTCCTTTATCAGGTAAGCCCCTTATTATCTTTTATCTGTATAGAATATGTCAACCACTTATTTCTTAAAAAGACATATATTACTGCAAGAAAAATTATGAATTTAAGGCATTCATCGCCGCAACCATATCACCAGACACTATCTGAGCCAAATAACCCCGACACAAACCAAAAGCCTTGGCTAGCAACTCCAACTCACTTTTACTAGGTGTCGATAACACAAAATCGACCACTTGTTTTCCTGCAGCAGGACGACCAATACCTATTCTTAACCGATAAAATTCTTTTGATCCCAAATGCGCGATAATATCCCTCAAGCCATTATGCCCCGCATGCCCACCATCCTTCTTAAGCTTTACTACACCAACACTGAAGTCCAGTTCGTCATGCACAACCAGAATCTCTTCCGGTAACAATTTATAATACCGAACAACCTTAGCAACAGACTGCCCACTTCTATTCATAAACGTTTCCGGCTTTAAAAACATCACCTTTCCAGAACCAATACTACCCTCTGCAAGCAACCCTTGAAACCTGGATTCATTAACCCACGCACAACCTAATTCAGTAATCAACCCATCCAAAAACAAAAACCCGGCATTATGCCGGGTTTTTTCGTACTGCCGACCCGGATTACCTAGGCCAACTATTAGCTTAATCATTATCTCTAATTAAGCAGCACTGTCTTCTTTACTGCCTTTAGATGGCATAATTGAAACAACCGGCAAATCATGCTCAGAACCCTGAGACAGAGCCACTATTTCAATCCCGGCCGGCAACACAATATCAGAAAGATGCAAAGAATCACCTATATCCAAACCAGCTAAGTTGACTTCAATGTATTCTGGCAAAAACGAAGGCAAACAATAAACCTCTACATCCACCAGTGAATGAGTAGCTATACCACCTTTTTTGGCACCGACCGAGGTATGCTCATTAACAAAATGCAAAGGAACATGAACTTTAAGACGCTCCGACATGCTTACCCGAAGAAAATCTAAATGAGTGACTTGAAATTTTGCAGGATTTCGTTGCACACCCTTCAAAATAGCCTGCTCTGTTTTACCATCGACAGTTACATCTAAGACATGAGAATAAACAGCCTCATGTGCCAGATGCTTAATAACTTCATTATGATTCAAAACCAGCAGCTGAGGGTCACGATGCCCACCGTATATTACCGCAGGCACATTACCTTGACGACGCAATCTTCTGGCTGCGCTTTTACCTGATTGCCCACGACTTTCGGCAACAAATTCAAATACGTTGGACATTTTTTCTACCTTATTTTTATTCCAATTCAGCGCTTTTAGAGCACTTAATATTAACTATCAATCGAACAAATATTAATCTACATATAACGAGCTAACGGACTCGCCTACGGAAATACGCCTTATGGTTTCGGCCAACATTTCCGCAACACTTAACTGTCTTATTTTTCCCGACCTGGCAGCTTCTTCACTTAACGGTATAGTATCCGTGACAACCAACTCATCAAGAACCGAGCTATTCAACCTGTCCATTGCCGGACCTGACAGAACCGCATGAGTGCAATAAGCAACTACCTTAAGAGCGCCATGATTCTTTAATGCATGTGCCGCATGACATAAAGTGCCAGCAGTATCAACCAAATCATCAATCAATACACAGGTGCGCCCATCCACGTCACCAATAATATGCATCACTTCTGCAACATTTGCCTTTGGCCTGCGCTTATCTATAATTGCAAGATCGGCATCATCCAAGCGCTTAGCAAGAGCCCTCGCCCTGACCACACCACCCACATCCGGGGAAACAACAATTAAATCCTTATACTGTTGACGCCACACATCACCTAATAGCAAAGGCGAAGAATAAACATTATCTACAGGTATATCAAAAAAACCTTGAATTTGATCAGCATGCAAATCAACCGTTAAAACTCGATGCGCACCTGATTGCTCTATCATTTTAGCAACTAACTTAGCACTGATAGGTACACGTGCTGATCGCGACCTTCTGTCCTGACGAGCATAACCATAATAAGGCATAACTGCAGTAATCCGTGATGCTGACGCCCGCTTAAGCGCATCAATCATCACTAACAATTCCATTAAATTTTCATTAGTAGGCGAACAAGTAGGCTGAATAACAAAAACATCCTTTCCTCGAACATTTTCTTCAATCTCTACCGCTATTTCTCCATCACTAAATCTCCCTACAGATGCCATCCCTAAGCGCATATTTAGCTTCTTAACTATACCCTCAGACAAAGCCAAGTTAGCATTTCCAGAAAACACCATCATAGCGGTGTCATTCATTCAAACACTCCCAAATAGATTTTAACTCAGTGGAGGCAAATGGCTGGGTCGCAAGGATTCGAACCTTGGTATGCGGAGATCAAAACCCCGTGCCTTACCGCTTGGCGACGACCCAATAATCAGGATGTAGATTTACTAAACTTTAGTTTCGTAAACAAAGGCGACTCATTAACACTTTTTGCTAGATAAACTTGCCATTTATCACGAAGAGAATTATATGCTCTGACAGCGGCTTCTTCCGAAGCGAACTGAGCAAAAACACAAGCTCCTGTTCCTGTTAGCCTTGCCTCTGAAAACCTGGACAAGTCGACTAAAGCGTTTTTAACTGATTCGTAACGCTGGGATACTACTTCAGTACAATCGTTTTGATTCTGTCCTGCTACAAAGTCGGGCATTTTGATCGATTTACTATTCCGTGTCAAATTTTTAGCTAAAAATATTTCTTTGGTATTAACATGACAGTCAGGCCGAATAACCACTACCCAAAGCTCCGGGAGATCGATTCTCTGTAATATCTCACCCACACCTTCCGCCCACGACGCATATCCAGACACAAATACCGGCACATCTGCGCCTAGAGTCAAGCCCAGCTTCATCAGGTTTTCCAATGATAATTGCAAACTCCATAACTCATTCAAAACCACCAAAGTGGTCGCCGCATCTGAACTGCCCCCACCAAGCCCTCCTCCCATAGGCAGATTTTTTTCTACAGCAATGCAGACGCCCGACACGCAGCCAGTCTCTACTTTTAGCAGATTTGCCGCCCTAACCGTTAAATCATCTTGCTCGGCAACACCCGGAATAGGCTTCAATAAACTGACACAACCGTCATCAACCGGGCGAAAACTTATCCAATCGCATAAGTCAATGAACTGAAACACCGTTTGCAGCAAATGATATCCATCGGCTCGATGACCAACAATCCGCAACATTAAATTTAACTTTGCCGGTGCTGGCCACTTTTCTCCCCATAAAGACTGATTATTTTGCTTTTGTACCATTAAAAATCCATTGATTTACGATTAATTTTAATTTTACCTGATCACTCATTACAGTAATTTTGCGCGGCATGGACTCGTTGTGAACAAGTTGCATTTGCTTATATTCAACCTGCCAACCAGCTTGTTTAAATCCTTCCTTAGTCTCATCAAATGCCTGTGTCGGCATTGGCAAGCCTATTATCCAATAGCGCAATGACTGGACCGGCACGAACATACCTAGTTGCTGATTAATAAATGCCTCTGGCTGCACTGAAGATTTAACATCACCGCCACCTCGATCTATCGTAACAAGATCATTGGTTAAGCGAATAACCATAGCACCCTGCCCTAAAGGCCCTGATAGCTTTATCTGCTCTTTATCTGCCCAATGCTCCCAGACGATATCCGCCGACCAGGAATCATCTTTTCCGGTCAATGCGAGCTTGCCGTCAAACGACCACTGATTAAGCTTGTAAAGAGGCAAACTTGCTACTCTTGAATAAGGCTGACCCAACTCTACAGGCACCGTTGAACAAGCTGACAATAACAAAAAAAAGCCGCTTCCCAGAAGCGGCTTTGCTTTAAAAATTAACACAACTATTCTGCTTTACTCAATATTCTCTGCTTAAATTCCAATAGATATTCATCTTCCGGCGCGTCTTTAATAGCCTCATTAAAAATCTTTCTGGCCTCATTTCTTTTGCCCAAAACCCATAACACTTCAGCAAGATGTGCTGCTATTTCATTTTCCTGCTGTTTTGCATAAGCCCGTTGCAAATAATCCAAGGCCTTTGCGGTATGACCTAATTTATACTGCAACCAACCGTAGCTGTCCATTATGACAGGTTCATCTGGCGCCAGCCGCAGAGCATGCTCCAAATACTTTTCCGCCTCGGCATAACGATTCGGCTTACTAACCAGGGTATATCCCAAAGCATTTAAAGCCTGGGCATTATCTGGCATTTTCGCCAATATCTTTTTCAGATCCGATTCCAATATCTCAGGCTTACCCACTCGCTCAGCCATCAAAGCCCGTGTGTACAGCAAATCTTTTTCATCAGGAAACTCGGTTAATGCTGCTGTCAATAAATTAAAGGCTTCTTGATATTTTTTCTGTTGCGTAAGCAATTCAGCCTGCATCAGCAGAATACGCGACTTTTGCTTGGGGAATTTAGCCTGTAACAAAGTCAATCTCGAACCGGCATCGGCAAATTGCTTATTTTTTGCCAGCAAAGAGACTGCTGAAACCGATGATTCAAAAACCAGCGGCCCATCGTTTACTTTATCAAACCATGCGAGAGCTTTTTTGATGTTTTCATGCTTTTCTTCTATTTTTCCCAAATAGAAACTGGCCTGATATTTCCAGTCCGGCTGCTCAAGTAGCTTGCTAAAAATATCTTCAGCCTGATCAGTCCTATCCAATTGAAGCTGCACTAAACCCAGAGCAAACTGACTGTCGAAATCCTTTGGATTTGTCGAAAGAATTGCCTGATAAACCCGACCAGCCCCCTCATAATCCGAATTTTTTATTAATACCTGCGCTAACAGCTTTTTAATCTTGTCGTCATTCGGATGTTTAACCGATGCGTATTCCAAAATTGTTTTTGCTTTATTCAAATCTCCAGAAAATGCAGCTATCTGAGCCTGAAAAACCAATGCCTTATCCCAGTCCGGCTGCACAGCTAAAGCCTTCTGGATTTTTAGTTCAGCCAAGCCTTTATTATTTAATTGCATAGCCAAAAGCGACTGCACATAATAAATCATCGACTGATTGGGATGCCTTAATGACAAAGCCTCTAACACTTGGTAAAAAAAGGAAACATTCCCGTCTTTTTGCAACACCGCGGCAACTTCCAGCATTGATTTTTCAAAACCCGCAGGATCAACTTTAAAGAGCACATCCAAATGTTCGACAGCAGCTTGTTTATCACCGATCCTTAATGCTGACAACGCAGCAATTTTTCTTGCTGTAGGATTTTCAGCATCCTGGCGCAGCCATATTGAGACCGCTTCATCGGTTCTATTGCTATCTTTGATATACATGGCAATCATTGCCGCCCTTTCAGCAAAGCGCGGGTCTTTAACACGCTTGGCCGCTTCCATATAACCCTCCAGGGCGATATTATATTGTCCTCTTTGCCCGGCAAGCTCAGCTGTCAACAACATAAACAGCACATCAGGATCAATCGCTGTCTTTACTTCTTTTTGCTTGGCTTTTTCTTTTGCTTCTTCTGCCTTAATAGGTTCAACGGGATTTTCTGCATTCGGCTTTCCTGGTGAACTGGCACAACCATAAAGCGATACAAGGGCTATTACTGACAACAATCTAAAAATTAACACTCACAATCCTATTTCAATACTTTAATATTTCGCTATAGATTAGCAGAAAATCCAGTTGATTCAGATAGCTGATTTATCCGGTTTGGATAAATCTATTCTATTTCTTAGCATACAGCGACATAATATACGGGGATTTTTGATGAAAGCCACAAGCTATCGGCAACGCTTAAGCCACATTTGCGGCATTCGCGCACAAAACTTGAAAATAAGCTAACCCGTCCATGTATAACCGTTAAAACATATAAATACTTGATCCTCAAAGACATGACACTTCTTGCAGTAGGCATAAATTACAATACCGCTCCGGTTTCAATCCGCGAGCGCCTGTCATTTCCTGCCGAAATGCTGGAATCATCTCTACTGGAACTATGGCGAATCAAAGAAATTAGCGAGGCGGCAATACTTTCAACGTGTAACCGCACTGAACTCTACTGCACCTCCAGCACCGCCGACCAGCAAGTTCTGATTGATTGGGTCGCACAGAGCAGAAACATAAATGCCTCAGACTTAACACCCTACCTGTACTGCCATACGGACAGCGATTTAATACGCCACATGTTCCGTGTAGCTTGCGGTTTGGACTCTATGATACTCGGCGAGCCGCAGATTCTGGGGCAAATGAAAACCGCCTATCAAGCCGCATACGATGCAGGTACTTTAGGTAAGCGGCTGGGCAAGCTGTTTCAACATACGTTCAGTGCCGCCAAAAAAGTCCGCACCGATACCGCCATTGGTTCCAGCCCTGTTTCTGTCGCTTTTGCCGCCGTACAACTGGCGCAACAGATTTTTGACAAGCTCAGCGAACAAACGGCATTACTGATAGGGGCTGGCGAAACCATCGAATTGACCGCCCGGCATTTATCCCAGCAGGGTATTGGTCGCATTATTGTAGCAAACCGCACCTTCGATAAAGCACACAATCTCGCCAAGCAATTTAACGGCTATGCAATAGCCTTATCCGAATTGCCAGCCCATCTTGCTGAAGCCGATATTGTCATTTCTTCTACTGCCAGCCAGCTACCTATACTGGGTAAAGGCAGCGTGGAAAGTGCCCTTAAAAAACGTAAACATAAACCTATGTTTATGGTCGACCTCGCCGTACCTCGCGATATTGAAGCGGAAGTTGAACAACTCAGGGACGTCTATCTTTACACGGTTGACGACCTGCAGAACACCATTGACAAAAACATGGACTCACGCCGTCAGGCTGCCGAACAAGCTGAAGAAATTATCGACACGCAGGTGGATTATTTTTTAGCCTGGCTACGGGCGCAAGGAGCACAATCAACTATTCGGGATTATCGCAGTCAAGCCGAACAAACGCGCGATGAAGCCTTACAAAAAGCCCTGGCTTTGCTAAAGAACGGCGCATCGCCTGAGCAGGCACTTAATCGCCTGGCCCACAGCCTGACCAATAAACTGATACATACACCCAGCACCCAAATCAGGGAAGCTGCCGAAAACGAGAGACATGATCTTATCGCCGCTGCACGAGAAATTTTTAAACTAAGCAATACTCAATGAAACAATCCATACAACAAAAACTGGAAAACCTGTGCGAACGCTATGGCGAAATCGCTGCCCTTTTGTCAGAACCCGAAATACAAGGCAACCAAAATAAATTCCGCTCCCTAAGCCAGGAATACGCACAAATCAGCCCGTTGGTTGATTGCTACAAACGCTATGAACAAACGCAGGATGAACTGGCTTCAGCGCAAGAAATGGCTGCTGACACAGACCCAGAGCTACGCGAGCTTGCCAGAGAGGAAGTCAGCTGTGCCGAACAGCAACTGGCAACGCTGGATCATGAACTACAGATGTTATTGTTGCCCAAAGATCCTAATGATAACCGCAACATCTTCCTGGAAATACGCGCAGGAACAGGCGGTGATGAAGCCGCAATTTTTTCGGGCGACCTGTCGCGCATGTATCAACGCTATGCAGAAAGAAAAGGCTGGCAAACGGAAATTATCAGCGAAAGCCCAGGCGATCATGGCGGCTACAAGGAAGTTATCCTGCGCGTTTCAGGACGCGATGTTTATTCACAATTAAAATTCGAAGCCGGAGCCCATCGTGTCCAGCGTGTGCCGGAAACCGAATCGCAAGGCCGCATCCACACCTCTGCCTGCACGGTCGCGATCATGCCTGAAGTTGAAGAGGTTGATGCCATAACCATCAATCCAGCCGACCTTAAAGTAGATACCTACCGCTCATCCGGTGCTGGCGGACAGCACATTAACAAAACCGAATCAGCCATACGTATTACCCATATTCCCAGCGGCGTGGTCGTGGAATGCCAGGACGAACGCTCGCAACACAAAAACCGCGCCAGAGCCATGTCTTTACTGGCATCACGACTGTTATCAGCAGAACAGGAGAAACACCATGCGGAACAGTCATTAACCCGTAAACTGCAAGTTGGCAGCGGTGACCGCTCCGAGCGTATCCGCACTTACAACTACCCGCAAGGACGACTGACCGACCACCGAATAAATTTAACCTTGTATAAGCTGGATGACATCATGCAAGGCGGACTGGAACAGGTAATTCAACCATTAATCAGCGAACATCAGGCTGAAATGCTGACTCAATTGGGCGACGACTAGGTTTAATGCTGCAAATCAAATCAGCCCTGGCCGAGGCAGCCAACGCACTGGCGACAAGTTCGGATTCGCCAGTGCTGGATGCAGAAGTCCTGCTTTGCATGACACTTGGCAAACAACGCTCCTATCTTCGAGCCTGGCCAGAAAGAACCTTAACAAGCAACGAATCAAACACCTTTTGGTCATTGATACAAAAACGACAACAAGGCATTCCGGTTGCCTACATCACAGGCACTCGTGAATTCTGGTCTAGGGATTTCAGCGTCACACCGGATGTGCTGATCCCAAGACCAGACACTGAACTGCTGGTTGAACTCAGTTTGAAATTAATACCAACAGACAAGCCTACCCGGATTATTGACCTGGGTACCGGGTCGGGTATTATCGCCATTACTTTGGCAATGGAACGTCCCTACGCGCAAATCAGTGCGAGTGACTTCAATGAGCCTGCGCTTCGCATTGCACTGCAAAACGCCGACAGGCAGCACATTGACTGCATAAAGTATTATTTGAGCAACTGGTTTGCGGACATCCCGGATATAAAATTCGATTTAATCATCAGCAACCCGCCTTATATTGCCGAAAACGACCAGCATTTAAACCAAGGCGATGTAAGATTTGAACCACGTAGCGCATTAATTGCAGAACATGAAGGGCTTGGTGATATTAATACTATTTGCGATGGCGCTCGCAAGCACCTTGAACCCGGAGGGTATTTATTGATTGAGCATGGCTACCAGCAACAGCAGCAAGTTCAGGCGATTTTTAAGAAATTTGCCTACAAACATGTGCAGACCCATACCGATTTATCGGGACAACCGCGGGTAACTTATGGACAATGGCAATAATAAAACCAACATTTAATCACTCACCAACAACCAGCCAATGACCCCAGAAGAAATTCAAATTCCGCGTAAAATCACCACGCAATTATTACATCTGGCGCAAATTTCACCTGATTTTGAAGTCTGTGGTCTGATTAGCAGTAAAAACAGTTTACCCAGCCATTGCTACCCTATTCAGAATATTGCCGAACACCCGCAGAAACAATTTTTGCTAGACCCTGGTCAGCAAATTTCTGCGCTATCTAAAATCCGCGAACAAGGGGAAGAGCTGTTTGCAATCTACCACTCACACCCTAGTGCTCCAGCGCAGCCCTCAAGCAAGGACTTGGAAATGGCCGCATATCCGCATGTGTTGTATCTTATTATCTCCTTGAATACCAAAGGCATTCTGGAAATGCGCGGTTTTAAAATAAAAGACCAGACGGCTCAAGAAATAGCCCTGTCATTGGCAGAATAATTAATTCAGAGTCGATTCTTACTGGTATCGAGCCGTCAATATCGCTTTTTTTTACAGCAAAAAAAAGGGGGCCATAGGCCCCCTTAACGAGCGCACCTCAAACTTGTCCGGCAGGCTTGTTTATATTTGTTTTAATGATTTTATTATCAACTTTATCCTGCTTTCTAAAATTTGCCTTATTGGACAAATCGTAATCTTGTGGCGGACGCGGATCTTTACCCGCCATCAAGTCATCTATTTGCGATTTATCAATAGTTTCCCATTTCATTAATGCATCAGCCATTTTGTGCAGAATACTGATATTTTCCTGCAAAATGGTTTCTGCACGTTGGTAATTACGGTCTATGACTGCGCGTATCTCATCATCGATCTGATGCGCGACATTACTGGACACTTTGCTGCCTTGTGAACCTGGATAGCCCATGAACGGCTGACCATTTTCCTCACCATAAACCAATGGCCCTAACTTGTCAGAGAAGCCCCAGCGAGTCACCATGTTGCGAGCCAATTCAGTCGCCCGTTCAATATCGTTAGAAGCACCCGTAGTTACCCGATCACCGCCGTATATCATCAGTTCGGCAATCCTGCCGCCAAACAGACTGGCAATCTGGCTTTCGAGCTTGCGTTTGCTGGCACTATACTGATCTCTCTCTGGCAAAAACATGGTAATGCCCAATGCCCTGCCTCTTGGCATGATGCTGACTTTATAGACAGGATCATGATCGGGAGAGGTTTGTCCGACAATACAGTGACCGGCTTCATGATAAGCAGTCAGTAATTTGTCATCTTCTGTCATCACCATTGTGTGCTTCTCTGCGCCCATAAGAATCTTGTCTTTAGCTTTTTCAAGATCCGCCATGGTAACTTCTTGCTTGTTTGCCCTTGCGGCAAAAAGCGCTGCCTCATTGACCACATTGGCCAATTCTGCGCCTGAGAAACCAGGCGTACCTCTAGCAATGTACTTCAATTCAACATCAGCTGCGGCAGGTACTTTTTTGATGTGTACATTTAAGATCTGCTCGCGGCCTCTTACGTCAGGTAAGCCAACATTCACTTGGCGATCAAAACGTCCTGGTCTGAGCAAGGCTTTATCAAGTACGTCGGCACGGTTGGTAGCAGCAATGACGATAACGCCTTCGTTACCATTAAAGCCGTCCATTTCCACCAGCAACTGATTGAGCGTTTGTTCCCGTTCATCATTGCCGCCCCCCATACCGGCACCACCTCTTTGGCGGCCAACAGCGTCAATCTCGTCGATAAAGATGATACAAGGTGCGTGTTCTTTAGCCTGCGTAAACATATCCCTGACTCTGGACGCGCCGACACCAACAAACATTTCGACAAAATCTGATCCTGAGATAGTGAAGAACTTAACACCCGCTTCACCTGCTATAGCCCGTGCAATCAGTGTTTTACCTGTTCCAGGAGGACCGACCATCAAGATGCCGCGCGGTATCTTTCCACCGAGTTTCTGGAATTTCTGAGGTGCTGCCAAAAAGTCAACCAATTCAGCTACTTCTTCCTTGGCTTCTTCACAGCCGGCCACATCATCAAAAGTAACGGTCATTTTGTCTTCTTCAAGCATCTTGGCCTTGCTTTTGCCGAAGTTATTACCACCCAAGCCGCCACCTTGCTGCATCCTACGCATGTAGATAACCCAAACGGCAATCAACAGCAACATCGGAAACCAGGAGATAAAAATCTGCATGAAAAATGATTGTTGCGGCGGTTGGGTCGTCCTTATCTGCACTTTGGCATCAAGGAGGTCATCAATTAAATGAGGGTCGCCAGGATTAACGGTCTCGTAATTCTGTCCTTCTGAAGTGCGGATTTTAATGAGTTGACCAGTTAGCTCCACACGCTCTATCTGCCCGTTCTTAACTTTAGTAATGAATTCAGAATAAGCTAAAGAATCCTGCAACGGCGGGGTCGAATTAACCCGGTCATATATGAGAAAGGCACCAGCAAACACAACGCTCCACAGCAATGCGTTCATTATATATTTCTTCATGATTTTATCTCCTGACCACAAATGGGTCATCTAATAGAGTTGCGATTGTTTACTACGGTATCTCACTATTCAAAGCTCGACGCCTCCTAACGCCGCCATCACATAAAGCTGATATTGTTTTTTCTACTAAATACTTAAATCAAAAGCATTTAGGTTCAATTAGATAATATCGTCTTTATCTTTAAAAGTCTTCACTGAAGCTTTGATACAGAAAAATTTAACCGCACATCCTACAAAAAACTCATTAATTGCTGGCCAAAATTAAGCCTGATTTTATTGAGCGCCATTACCTGGATTTGCCTGACCCTCTCTCTGGTCAAATTGAGTTCTGCGCCAATTTCTTGCAGAGTCATTTCCTCATCAGCATCAACACCAAAATGACTGCAGATGACCTTTGCTTCTCTTGGGTTGAGTATTCCAATCGCTTTGCCAAGTAGATTTTGCAGATCGGACTGGGCGATTGTTTTAAATGGATGAGTGAAAACCTGCTGCTCTAAAAAATCAATCGGAGCAAATGAGCTTTCTGCGTCACTATCGGAACCCTCCAGCGACATTGCTGTTTGAGCAATAGACAAAATCGTGTTTATTTCATCTTGGGATAACTTTGTGTGTTCAGCTATTTCTTTGACAGAAGGATCACTCCCCTTTTTCTGAAGCAACTCTTCCTTGACACGAAATACCTTGTTTATATTAGCGACTTGGCCGCAAGGGACGCGCACTACACGTTCGCATCTCGATAGCGCCCTGGAAATAGCTTGCCTGACCCAGTAACCGGCATAAGTTGAAAACTGAAAGCCTAGCCGGTAATCAAACCTGTCGACAGCTTTTAATAAGCCGGTTTGACCTTCCTGAACAAGGTCGTCAAAATCAAGAAATCCTGCTTTATATTGATTAGCAATAAACAAGACTAAGCGGGTATTTGCTTCGGCTAACTGCCGCCTTAGCCCCAGCCAGAGAGACTCGGCAGCAACCAGCTCATGAAATTGCTTATACATTTCACCAGCAGACAAAAACAGAAACTGCTCATCACAGTCATTCGCTTCTGTAGACTTTAACAAATCAAACAATTTGCCCGTCTTCAATCCCCCACGTCCGTTTAAACTGTTTAGACGCTTCGCTATTTGATCCGGCTTGCTATTTAATCCTTGATAACAAAGACCTCTATACTTGTAAACATAAGCAACTACATCAACCAGCTTAGTCAAATCCTCAAAGGAATATGGAAATAACTGCAATGCAATTGCCAGATTTTGCTTGTCGCCTATATGGACTTTGTCATTTATACCTTTCCGGGAGAGTGACAGGTTTGCTTGTAAATAATATTTTTTTATATCCTCTAGCACCGCCGTTAAATCTGATACGGAATTGGCTTCATCTTCATTATTGTTGTAAAGATTTTGTTCATATTTATCAAGCAACCACAAGGCGGTAACCGGAAACTGCGAAAGGACACCTATCAGCCTTATTTTCTCATCTTTGAGCTGGCGGGCAATCTGGAAATTACGATGCTCGTTACTATCCTGGGAACAGCTGATACTTTCTACTACAGGCTCATCGGCTACCGTTATATCGACAGGAACCCTATCGATAATTACAGTACGTTGCTTTGACAAATCTTCAGTTAAATAAGCCATTACACCAATCCTCGCAAACAGAACGTTTTAAAAACAATCCGACAATTACCGAGATTAACAACCAAACCAACCGGGGCAATTCTTTAATTCTTTTTCCAATAAGACAAGCTATAAATTTATTAGTTTTTTCAAACTATCTCTAAACTTAATTTGTCGCTTATTTGTTTATTAATTATTTCGAAATAATGTAACAATTAGATTCAGCACTGTCAAGATATAGTTTTACAAAACATGAACAAATAATACTAGAACCAGATAACAAGAAACAGCACCAATACCCGAAGACAACTAATATAAGCCTTGGCACTGATTTTCATTTTGTAATGACCAGAAACTTAACTAAACATTAAATAACAGAATGCTTTCCAGATTGCTTATTAATGAATGATCACGGAATACTCTTGTGGTCTTTTTCAAAAACCTGACAACCTTGTTTCGATCAAATGCTGCTAACACAATAGGTTAAATAAGACGTTTTGTTAAATGTTCAAATTTCATGTAGGCATTGAAACAATTCATTACTTACTGATGTTACGCAGGGCACTACCAAAAAGCGTATTCTTCTGGGGAAATTGTTAATATTTAGTATAGTAACCTGCTACACGTACTAGGTTCTGTTGACATTTCATCGTAGCCATAAGAGTACAGAGGCAAATGACAACATCCCCCTGTAATTAATGGCCTTTTTCTCATATCTGGTGGCAATCCTGCGGTAGTGTTTGAGCTTGCCAAACA
>Ga0208754_100163_pt1 | contig 31899 bp, 25 predicted proteins | sample LakWasMet55_HOW8_2_FD_183889 | JGI IMG/M metagenome (GOLD analysis project Ga0208754, IMG submission 183889) | Freshwater sediment methanotrophic microbial communities from Lake Washington under simulated oxygen tension - Sediment Metagenome... | ecosystem: Environmental > Aquatic > Freshwater >... | reverse complement strand
TGTTTGGCAAGCTCAAACACTACCGCAGGATTGCCACCAGATATGAGAAAAAGGCCATTAATTACAGGGGGATGTTGTCATTTGCCTCTGTACTCTTATGGCTACGATGAAATGTCAACAGAACCTAGTGTAACGAGACGAAGGATACACCACCCAGGCCAATAAAAAATACGGGTGAACAATAGCTCAAAAGCAATTTGCGAAACGACGCGGGCTATTATTTCGGTAATAAAATCAAGAGCCATTACTTTAAAGCGATAAAGTTAAGTATTCTGTACAACAATAGTCGGAAACCGGGTACTGAAATCCTTGGCTCTTAGCGCTAACTTAGCGGCTGTTTTCCGCGCGATGCTTTTGTAAATTTGGGCTGCGCGTCCATCAGGGTCAGCGACTACGGTGGGTTTACCCAAATCAACATCCTGACGGATATTAATATCCAATGGTAAGGCGCCCAGGAACGCGATTTTATTCAGCTCAGCCATGGCAACGCCGCCGCCGGTGCCGAAAATGGCTTCTTCATGACCGCATTGCGAACAAATATGCAGGCTCATGTTTTCAACAATACCTAATACCGGCACATTGACCTTGCCGAACATCGCCAGCCCGCGCTGGGCGTCCATCAGCGCAATATCCTGCGGCGTCGTGACAATAATCGCGCCGCTGACCGGAATCTGCTGCGCCAGCGTCAATTGAATATCGCCGGTACCGGGCGGCAGATCGATAATCAGATAATCGACATCGTCCCAGTTGGTATCCCTCAATAATTGTTGCAAAGCGTTGGTCGCCATCGGACCGCGCCAGATCATTGCCTGATCGGCTTCAACCAGATAGCCTATCGACATGGTCTGGATACCGTAAGCAATCTTGGGCATCATGGTTTTCTTGTCTTCACTGTCAGGCAAGCCGGAAAGTCCCAACATAGTCGGAATGCTGGGGCCATAAATATCGGCATCCAGAATGCCGACGGTCGCGCCTTCTGCCGCTAAAGCCAAAGCCAGGTTAACCGCTGTCGTTGATTTGCCGACACCGCCTTTACCGGAGGCGACAGCGATAATGTTTTTCACGTTACGCTGCGGTTTCAATGCCTGTTGCACGGCATGGGAGAGGATTTTTACCGTCACTTCAACATTAATCGCCGCTATGCCGGGTAATGCTTTTAAATACTGTTCTACCGCCGCAGACAATTCAGCGACATAGCTTTTTGCGGGGTAGCCCAATTCCAGCTTAATGCTGACATTTGCGCCGTCAATAGTAATGGCTTTGACCGATTTTGCCGAAACCAGATCGATACCGTGATTGGGGTCGATAAACAGTTTCAAAAGATTTTCTACATCCGCTTTTTCGATGCTTGCCATGATGTTTCCGTTTTAATAGAAGGGTTAAAAAAAGAAATAGGGTGATTTACCGTAATCCGGTCAGCATATAAGGCATAAACCTATTTTTCAATACAATTCATTTTTGCGTTAGATAAAAAATTGCCGCAATATACCAAGAACGAATGGTGCTCATGTTTATCATAAACCACACAGGGCTTACTTAACTTACCGGTCAGTAAAAGGTTAACCATCATGGCAACAGTGCAAATAGGTTGCGACTTATCGTATTCCGTCACTAGTCTCACCAGCTTTTTGTTTAACGTGGCGGCGGCACGAACAGCGCACCAAACTATCTTCGAAGAAAACTTGTGGCTAAGCCCGAACATTAACTACGAAGCCAGTAGTTTGGGGACCGAGTCTGTTCATGTGTATCGACTGACTGTCGAACCTTGTGACCTGCAAATCCAATACCGAGCAAAAGTGGATTTACATCCTGAAATTTATGGTACTTCAGGCATTGCCGAAACAGGGTACTGCCAATTGCCAAATGAAGTATTGCCTTATCTTAACCCCAGCCGTTATTGTGAATCGGATCGTTTGAGCCATTTTGCCTTACGGACGTTTGGCAATATCGAACCCGGTTTTTCCAGGGTTATTGCGATTTGCGACTGGATAAACAGCAATATTGACTATCAGCCGGGTACTACCGGTGCAAGTACCAGCGCCTGCGATGTTTTGATACAACGCGTAGGCGTATGCCGTGACTACGCGCATCTCGCCATTGCCTTGTGCCGGGCCTTGTGTATTCCAGCACGCTATATTTCAGGATATGCCGTAGCTTTACAGCCGCCGGATTTTCACGGTTTTTTTGAAGCCTATCTTGGAAATCGCTGGTATTTATTTGATGCAACGCGCATGGCTCCTGTGGAGGGCTTCATCCGTATTGCTACAGGTCGTGATGCCGCCGATGCTTCATTTGCGACGATCATCGGGGCGGCAACGCTCACCTCGATAACGGTCTGGGCAATACAATCGATACCGAATCAAGCGTCCGGTCAGGATGCGCTACAGGCGGTTTCGACGACAAATTAAACCAGATGGATGCAGATTATGGGCAAGCATGTAATTGCCTACGGTAATCTGGCGGTAACGAACTGCATTAAGATAAAGCGATGAATTTTTGAATGCTTGTGTTTTGCTTTAAGGCCGAATGGCCTTTTAATTCTATTATTGCGGAAGATAATGATGAACTTAAGCCACGCATTGATAACGCTGGGTATTGCAGTTCTGATCATTGGACTGTTATTAAAATTTGCGCCCTGGCTTATTAGCTGGTTTGGTAGTTTGCCGGGCGATATTAAAATTCACAACAAAAACGTCGATGTTTTTATACCGATCACGTCAATGATTGTCGTGAGTTTGTTATTGTCGTTGATCGCCAGGCTGTTTTTCCGTAAGTAGCCGATAATCAGGCTAATAGCACGGCAATAATTCCCGTCATAAAAATACCGTCGAAAGTACCGGCACCGCCTATAGACGCAATGGGTGCACCAAGATCCTCAATGGCTTTGAGCTGGAGAATATCGGCACCGATCAACACCCCCAAAACGCCGCTGATATAAGCTAGCTGGGCCGCATGAGCGGGATCAATAATCAGTGCCAGAATTGCGGAGGTTAGCGGAGCCAGAAAAATCGGCATACCGACTCCGATGCCGGGCATTAATCGACTGAATTTGTAACTCAATACAGTAATGACCGATAAGGCGATTAAAATTTTGATAGGGTCGATAAATTGCTGGGAAATGAAATACAGGCACAGGCCGACCGGTATCAAACAGCCGCCAACATTGACTGCAATAACAGTGACACCTTCTTTTGCAGGTTGGAATATTTCCCAGACCTGTTTACGCTCGTGGTTTATTACAAAATGACCGGACTGCTTGGTGCGTATCGCATAAACCGGCAGATTGATGCCGCTGCCCAATAAGGTTCCTATCAATAATAATAACGAGACTTCAGGACTTAATCCGAGCTTGGCGAAAGCAATTTCAAAGATATGAATTTGCAGCAACGCAACGAGGAACAAGGAAATCAGAAAAAATATTGCCAACGAATTAAACGGCATGAAGGACTCCTGTGTTATTTGTTTTAGCCAAGAAATTCTTAAGGTACTCGCTTTGCGGCAATACAGCAAAATTTTTCAGCAGGTTTATCGTATAAGATTTAGCGGGTAAATGTAGATTGACCCCGCGAGAGGCTTCTCCTATTTGATACGATATTATTTCATTTCATAGTGTTGATCGACAGGATGCACGCTAGTGTTAAAGCTTTTCTTAGCTCGCAGTTAAGGTAATCAGAACTAAAGTTTACGCTAGATACGAAGTTGAGTTTTTTATAAGATTTGACTTTATTTACTTTAAATAAATGTTAAAGTAATTAAAACAGATATAAACATTTGATATTTCTGGGTTAGAGGGTATTGCGGATATTTCCGGTCATACTGTTCGATATTTTGTCTCGAGGCGGCTTTGGAAATTACTTTAAATTTGAGGCAAGCCTTGCGAGCTTGTCAAGACCAAAGGGTAATACCTGTTTACTTAATTAAATATCCGCGATAGTTTTTTGATCGGATATAAAACAGTCTGGTCTAAAAAATTCCTATCAGGGAAAAGACTGAGACAGATTATGAGCATTGATTACGTATTACAACAAGAACAGGCCGATAAAATTACGAATGGATAGACCCGCTAATCAACCGATAAAAATTTATATGGAAGGCTTTCTGGACGAAAGCGAATTTATGAGGCTGTCTAACCTGTTTGCCTATGCCAGTCGTTGGCAACAGCCTTGGCAGTTAGTTTCAGAAAGACATCATGCCGAATTCTTGTTGGTCGCGGCTGAAGAGTCCGCACAGTTACAGCGTTGGCATGGTCACCAACATTTTACCCCAGAGCATCTGATTGCTTATTCTGTGAAACCTTTTGCCGACGCACGTTGGCATCTTTATAGGCCAGGCCCTAACCAAGTACCATCACCACTTGAATTCACTATTTTACTCAAGGAGATTGGGCAGAGGAAAGCGTCTGTTAAACCTTATTCTGAAGCTAAGACTATAGAACCAAAACCAGTACTGCCCGCTGATAATGCTGGTCGCGAAAAGCTAAAAATACTTATCGTAGGCAGTGTTGGTTCAGGTAAGACTACAGCAATCTCGACATTGAGTGATGGTACGGCCATAGCCACCGAGGCGGCGCCCAGTGACCATACGCAGTTGCAGAAAAAATCCACGACGGTGGCAATGGATTACGCGAATATTGTTCTGGATGGCACCCAATTGCATATTTACGGGGCACCTGGACAACGACGCTTTGATTTTATGAACGAAATATTAATCAATAATGCTATAGGCCTGGTTATTCTGGTTAGCAACGAAGCCAGTGATTCTCTTAACGATTTGAACTACTACCTGAATGCAAATCGGGAGTTCCTGCGCAATAAACAGGCAGTGGTCGGGGTTACCCATAACGATCTCAACCCTAACCCGTCGTTGAATGAATATGGGCGCTTTATGAAAGCACGGGGCGATTCATGGCCTGTTTTTAAGGTTGATGCGCGCAAGCGCGATGATTTGTTAAAACTGGTTTCCGTGCTAGTGGGTTCTGCAAACAGCGGCAGCTAGAACTGAGTTTATCAAAAAGCTGTGTTTCTTTGTACCGCAAGAGACATGGCAAATTTAACGCGGTACTTTTAACACCAGGGAAAATATTTATGGCAACAGTAGATGTACTTAAAAAACTGGACGGTTTTATTGCCGCCGCTTTGGTGGACTCAAGCAGCGGCATGATGCTTGAATCTATAGTGGTGGGTAATTTTCCGATTGAAGTTGCGGCGGCGGCCAATACCCAGGTTGTCCAGGCCAAACTGAAAGCAATGGATGCGATTGATCTTGGGGATGACCACATTGAAGACATACTGATTACTTTAGGAAGCCAATACCATTTAATTCGCCCTTTGGCGTCGAATCGCGAAATTTTTATTTACGTGGCATTGGAACGTAGCCGCGCCAATCTGGCGATGGCGAGGATTGACCTGAAAAAACTGGAAGGTAGCATTAAACGTATTTGATGTTGCTCATTTTGGAATCTGTTTTACTTTTCAGGAATCATTCTCATATATGACATGGATGCTGGGATAGTTGCGTTATCCCAGCATTTGAAGCTTGTGTCTTCCTCGGAAATCCTTAAGGTCAGCTTGGAAATGAAAAATGTTTAATAAACTCAAGTCCTGCTTAATTGTTGTTCTGTTTCCAAAACCAGTTGCGTTGTTTTCAACACTGTATCAGGATTTAAGCTCATCGAGTCAATGCCGATTTCCACCAGATATTCCGCCATTTCAGGATAATCGGATGGGGCTTGCCCGCATAAGCCGCAATGGCGATGATTCCTATGCGCCCCGGTCACTGCCAAGCGGATCATTTCCTTAACACCTGCATCCCGTTCGTCAAAATCAGCGGCAACGATAGCCGAATCGCGATCTACGCCCAGTGTCAATTGCGTCAAATCATTGGAGCCTATTGAAAAACCATCAAAATGTTTGGAAAACTCATCAATCAGAATGACGTTATTCGGGATTTCGCACATGACATAAATTTCCAAACCATTTTTGCCGCGTTCCAAGCCCAGTTCCGTCATGTAAGCCAACACGCGTTGGGCTTCGTCGATACGGCGGCAGAATGGTATCATCAGTATCACATTGCTCAAGCCCATTTCTTCTCGCACCCGTTTCATCGCGGCGCACTCCAGTGCAAAGCCTTCGGCGTAGGCAGGATGTGTGTAGCGGGATGCGCCACGAAAGCCGATCATGGGATTTTCTTCGTCAAACTCAAACCAACGCCCGCCCAGTAACGTGGCGTATTCATTGGTTTTAAAATCGGACATGCGCACGACCACAGGTTTGGGATAAAACGCAGCGGCAATGGTCGCGACGCCTTCAGATAGACGCTGGATGAAAAAGTCAGCCGCAGTGGCATGATTGCGCGTGAGTTCGGTAAGCTGTTCCAATTCATCGGCATCTTGCACACGATCAGGATGCAGCAAAGCCATTGGATGTGCCTTGATATATTCGGTGATGATAAATTCCATCCGCGCCAAACCCACGCCGTCATTGGGCAAAAAGCTGGTTTTAAAAGCCAGTTCGGGATTGCCGATGTTGAGCATGATGTGGGTTTTTGGACGCCGCAGGCCGGATAAATCGGTAGTTTGTACTTCAAACGCCAATATACCTTCATAGACTTTACCGTTGTCGCCTTCGGCACAGGATACGGTCACGGACGAGCTGTCTTTAATCGTGGTCGTGGCGTTATCACAGCCAATCACCGCCGGAACGCCTAACTCACGCGAAATAATCGCCGCGTGGCACGTCCTGCCACCCCGGTTAGTGACAATCGCGGAAGCGATTTTCATCACCGGTTCCCAATCGGGTGTAGTCATATCGGCAATCAGTACATCACCCGCTTTAAAACTGCCCAGTTGCCCGACATGTTCGATAATCCGCGCCGTTCCGGTGGCGATTTTGCTACCTACCGCATGACCTGTAACAATGGCTTGGCCTTTGCCTTTCAGCACATATTGCTCCAACACCATGCCGTTCAATTGCGATACCACCGTTTCAGGTCGTGCTTGCACGATGTACAGTTTGCCGTCGATGCCGTCTTTCGCCCATTCCATATCCATCGGTTTGGCGTGTCCGGCTTTGTCACTGTAATGCTGTTCGATTTTCAGCGCGTAATCAGCAAGCGTCAGCACATCGGCATCATCCAAACAAAATCGCCCGCGTTCTTCTTCCGAGGTGACGATATTGCGGGTCGGCTCGCGGGTGCGCCCGTCGCTGTAGACCATTTTGATTTTTTTCGCACCCAAAGTGCGTTTTAACACAGCGCGGTGGCCTAGTCGGAAGGTGGGTTTGTGGACGTAAAACTCATCAGGATCAACCGCGCCTTGCACGACGTTCTCGCCCAAACCATAGGCTCCGGTGATGAACACGACATCGCTGAAACCGGATTCTGTATCCAAGGAAAACATCACGCCGCTGGCATCCAAATCCGAACGCACCATTTTCATGATGCCGATGGACAAGGCCAATTTGAAATGGTCGAAGCCCTGGTCGATGCGGTAGTGAATGGCGCGGTCGGTGAACAGGCTGGCAAAACAGCGTTTGCACGATTCCAACAAAGCTTGCTCGCCGCGTATGTTCAGGTAAGTGTCTTGCTGGCCTGCGAAACTGGCGGTCGGCAAGTCTTCAGCGGTTGCCGAACTGCGCACGGCGACACTTAAGTCTTCGCCGTATTGTTGCTGTAGTTGTGCATAGGCGGCGAGGATTTGCGTGACCAAATCAGCAGGCAATGGAGCGGCGTAAATAATCTCGCGGGCTTGCAAGGCACGTTTGGCGAGGTCGTTAACATCGTCAGGATTTAAGGCATCCAAAGCCTGATGCAAACCCGTCCAGGCATCGGCCTTGTCCAGCACATAACGGTACGCCTCGGCGGTAATCGCAAAACCGTTCGGTATCAATATGCCCTGCGGCGTCAGTTCCTGGTACATTTCCCCTAGCGAGGCGTTCTTGCCGCCGACGAGAGGGATGTCGTCTATAGATAGTTCGTTGAACCAGCGAATATAATTGTTCGAGTCCATTTTGGTTCTCCTGTTGTTTTTGTTTTGGAGATATTTTGGCTGGATCATTTTTATCTATCTAGCCAACAATAAACTTACATTTTACGCGGGTATAGTACCAGTTACTTAAGGAATACGCATGAATATCAAGCCGACGCTCAAGAGTGGGCAATACGGGAATAGCGCGAAGAGAATGGGTTTGATGTGGACAGTTGATTTGTGACGGTGTTACCAGGTCGTGCTGACAGGGTATTGAGCAATCATGCTGTCGCTAGTCAAAATTGTTAGCCCATGCTCAATGGCTTGACACACCAGCATCTTATCGAAAGGATCGCGGTGATGGTTGGGTAAACGGTTCAAGTGATAAACAGCTTTATCGGTAAGCGGCAGCATTTCGATAAGGTGTTGCTGGCACTGCTGTTTTATAAAAATTTCCGGTTCATCGGGCAAAGGCAGTTTGCCTAGTTGATGTTTTACCACTATTTCCCATACAGAAACGCAGCTTAAATAAACGGGATTTTCTGTGTTTTTAAACAACACTTTTGCCTGTTCGCTTAGCTCATCAGCATCCGTTGTCAGCCACAAGAAAGCACAAGTATCCAGCAACAGCTTCATTTACTTACCTTCGAAGGCATTAAGCAAATCATCTGGCAAAGGTTCAAAAAAGCTTGCTGGAATCTGCAATTTACCTTTTGCCAAACCTATTGGGCGTTGTTTGGGCAAAGTGTTGCCTTCACTTGCCAAGCCGATGCGGAAATAATGAATTAAGTCGTAAACTTCGGCTAACTTATCGTTAGGGATTTGTTTTAGTTCTGTAATGATTTGGTCTTGTAGCATTTGCTGGCTCCGATGTTTTTACAGTTTATAGGATATGGCTACGATTGGAGGCGCATTCAAACTTATGAAAACAATAACTCACCTATCCTGACGTAAGCAAGTAATGCTTACCAAGCTATTGATTAATCATATGCGTTGCCAATTGTTGCAAGGCATTGCGGAGATTAGTTTCCAGTTTGGCATCCATCGGTATCTCGGTTATCGCCTTATTCATGCACAACATCCATTGGTCGCGTTCAGATTCGCCAATCGCAAACGGCAGATGGCGGGCACGCAACATAGGATGACCGAATTCTTCAATAAATAAATTAGGGCCACCTAACCAGCCTGACAGAAACTTGAACAATTTGTCTTTAGCGGAAGAAAGATCGGCCTGATGGATAGCGCGAATGCCAGCTGCTTCGGGTAAGGTATCCATGTAAAAATAAAAGCGGTCGACCAAGTTAAGAATGGCTTGTTCACCACCCATTGCGCCGTAAGGTGTTTGGTTTGTCATTGCGAATGGTTTTGTAAGATTGGTAAGTTGTTGATGGTGGGTAATTGGATTGTAGGATGTGCCGACGAGAGGAGGCGCATCTTATCGCGTTACAGTTTTATGTGTAGGGCGCATTAGCGATAGAGACTGTGAAAGAATTCAGTCTCGATAGGCAAACCACCATGCCGAATGAAACACCGTGGCTATGAAATGGTGGATTGCTAGCGCAAATCCACCTTACGGGTTGATAAAAATCCAAACCTCAAAACCGCCAACGGGCGGCGCGTCCCTTTGACCGACTTTGGGCTAGTCAATAACTCCCAAATCCAAACCGCCACCTAACAAAAGTGACTAACTTACCCGAAAAAATTGGGTTGCGAAAAGATGCAATCCAGCCGCTAACACCCCTTGCTAATGCAACTGAGTTCACATTGCCTACGCATAGAGCTATCCCAATTATAACTACAATTTAAATAACAACTATTACATTCTTCGAGCCTTTTTGATCTTTCTGAGCCATTTTGATGCTCTTCAGAATTTGAAGTCGAGTTTCTATTGTTGAGAATCGCGGCTCCAATTGCTACGGCGGCACCAACAGCTAATGCTTTACCCAGAGTTGCTGCGGATGAGTCGTTATTGGTTGACTGTGCTGTATCTGTTTCTTCGGGAAAAAGGTCAGTAGGTATGTCAGTTGGATTTTCAATATATTTTTTGTTGCCATTAGCGTAAAAAAGTGTTCCTGTCTTCATTGCATCATTTTTAAATATTCCATCATATTTTAAATATTTGCCGCCAACTGGGAAGGTATTGGTTCCTTGTCCATTGCGAGCACCTTCTTTATATTCGCCGACATATTTAGTACCATCAGACCAAATTGTTGTTCCTTGACCATGCCTAACAATGTAAGTCGATACCTTACCCCTTAAACCACCAACGTATTTGGCGTCATTTGAAAAAAAAAATGTTCCTTCCCCGATAATCCAATCATCTTCAAATTCGCCAATGATTTTGGCACCATCTGCATAAGAAATTATACCTTGCCCGTTCGCTACTCCATATTTAAGTCCGCCAACGTATTTGTATCCTCTGTAATTAATTGTTCCTTGCCCACCAATATTATCCCCTTCATGAAACTCCCCTTCGAATGATTGAAAACGAGCGTTCTCTTCTGTATCTGAAACTATTCCGAATCCCTCCCTTTTACCATCTTTAAATCCTCCTGTGTATTTGTAGTGACCATTGTCGTAAATTAATGTGCCTTGTCCATTCTCACAGTTGCCGCTAATACAGGTATCGGCTGCAAGTAAACAACTATTGAATAAAAAAAGACAGATAATACAAAGTGCACGATAGCTAATTGTAGGTTTTAACATATATTTATCCTCGTTTAATAATCTAGTGCCCAACATTAATTAGACATCCTAAATGACGCAAAACAACACATCAATTAGTGCTCTAATTAGATTTAAAATTAAAAAAAATATATTCCAATAAGTTGGGAATATTTAGCCTTTCCTAAAAAATTCTGTTTAACGGCTTGCAACCCAATTATTGCTAGCATTGAATACAAGCTATCAAGCCTCGTAATCCTGTTACCCGTTAGGGTACCCAATTCTATTGATTTTCTTAACTTTATGGTAGCAAATTTCTCAAACTTGGCGCGTTTTCAAAGAAATATTTTTTTGACGGATTTTGTGGGTTTTTCGTAATGCCTATAATTTATAACCGAAAGAACCAAAACGACAAAACGGCATTAATGCTGCCGAATACCAATCAAACACCTTTTCACTCTCCGTCAGTAAACCTATATCCCAGATAGGATGCCTTTTTTTGCCTGATAATCCCTGTAAATCAAGCCCATCCACCTCTTGGCAAAAAAATTGCACTGCTATAGCTAATCAACTTAGCTCGTAGGTTGGGGTGAACTTGTGAACCCCAACAACTGAAACATCCGCATTTGCGTTGGGGTTCGTTCCTCACCCCAACCTACAAAACTGAGTTTAGTTTTAATTGAGTCTTAAGTCGAGGCAGAAACCTTACCGCAACACCCCCGCCGGACAAGAATAATTATCTAACACCTGCACATAATTGGCCCGTTCGTAAGCACTGGGATCAATCGCGTGTTGTTGGCTGACGCTGCCTTTGAGTTGTTGGATAGATTCGTATTCATGCCCGTCCAGCCAGTTTCCCAGTTCCGTTAGCAAGTCGCGTAAACGTTCCGGGCCGTGCATTAATAACACGCTGCACAATTGCACAATGTCCGCGCCTGCCAGCAAGGCTTTGACGATTTCCGGCGTTTGCTGGAAACCGCCTGTGACTGCCAGCGACAGCTTGACGCGCCCGTACATTAACGCCGTCCAGCGGATGCGTAACAAGGCTTCGGCAGGCGTGGACAGTTCCAGTTTCGGTAAAACTTGCAGGGTTTCCAAATCAATATCGGGCTGGTAAAAGCGGTTGAACAGCACGATGCCGTCGGCTCCGGCTTGTTCCAGGCGTTTGGCGAAATGGATGGGTGAGCTGAATTGTGAGGACAATTTCAGGGCAATCGGCAAGCGGATATGGCGTTTGAGTTCCTGCAATATGTCCAGATAACGGTTTTCCACCGTCGCACTGTCTTCGTTAAGGTCGGCGGCGAGATTGTAGATATTCAATTCCAAAGCATCTGCGCCTGCATCTTGCATCGCGAGGCCGTAATCCAACCAACCGCTGGTGGATGTACCGTTCAGGCTGGCGATGATGGGGATTGCCAGTCGGGTTTTGAGTTTGCCTAGATGCTCAAGATACTGGTTTTGATAAGTTTTGGGGTTATCCAACGCAGGATGGAAAGAATCGGCCTCACCGTGGCCTATGGCTTGTTGGAAAAAGAACCGCGCCATGTGTTGGGTTTCGTTTTCGATTTTTTCTTCGAATAGCGAATACATGACGATGGCGGACGCGCCTGAATCTTCTAACCTTAACGCGCTGCTGAGGTCTTTGCTGAGCGGCGAGGCGGAGGGTACTAGCGGGTTTTTTAGATTTAAGCCTAAATAATTCGTTGTTAAATCAACCATGATGGTCTCCAAAATGTAGATCAACCATTGAGCTGGTTACCAAGCTCTGGCTTGGTAACCCAAGTGTCAGAAGCTCTAGCTTCGAGAACGAGAGGAAGCTAGAGCTTCCAAGACGGCATTCCCATTTATGCCCCAGAGGGTAAGCTTGAGCTTGGGAACGAGCGAAATGACTGGGGTTTAAATCAACCATTGCTTGTTTCCAATTTCACCTGCGCCTTAACCGCCGACACCGAAGTATTTTCAGTCCAATCCAATTCCGACAATTGTTTGTAATAACGGTAACGGTGTTTAACGTCTTTTTGCGCCTGCGCCAAAAACGCTTCCGCCGCTTCCGGTTGGCTTTGCCATAACATGCTGAAACGGGTTTCGCTCATGACAAAATCACGGTAGGGGATGGACGGTTCGGCAGAATCCAGGTGCATGGGGTTTTTGCCTTGGGCGATTTTGCTGGGGTCGAAGCGGAACAAAGGCCAATGCCCGCTTTTTACTGCCAAATTTTGTTGGCGGTGGTTGTTGGATAAATCCACGCCATGCGCGATGCACGGCGCGTAGGCGATGATGATGGACGGGCCGTCGTGGGCTTCGGCTTCCAAAAATGCGCTTAAGGTTTGTGTGTCTTTGCCTGCGTAGGCGACATGGGCGACGTAGACATTCGGGTAATCCATCGCCAATAAGGCCAAGTCTTTTTTCGCGGTGGCTTTGCCGCCAGCGGAGAATTTCGCCACCGCGCCCAGCGGTGTGGATTTGGAGGTTTGCCCGCCCGTGTTGGAATAGACTTCGGTGTCCAGCACCAAAATATTGACATTGCGCCCGCTCGCCAAAACGTGGTCGAGGCCACCGAAACCGATGTCATACGCCCAGCCGTCACCGCCGATGATCCAGACGCTTTTTTTACTTAAGTTTTCGGTGAGTTCCAGTAAAGTAAGGGCCTTGCTGTCGGTCAGTGCCGCCAAGCGTTTTTTTAAATCGGCGACCCGTTCGCGTTGTTCGTAAATACCCGCTTCATCGGATTGGTCGGCATTCAGGATGGCATCAACAACATCTGCACCAAGTGGTTCGCGTAAGCCTTCCAGCAATTCCCGCGCATAGCCGGTCTTTTTGTCGATGGCGACGCGGATGCCTAAACCAAATTCAGCATTGTCTTCAAACAGCGAATTGTTCCAAGCTGGGCCGCGTCCGTCGGCGTTTTTGGTCCACGGCGTGGTCGGCAAATTGCCGCCGTAAATGGACGAGCAACCTGTGGCGTTGGCGATGACCATGCGGTCGCCAAACAATTGCGAGGCCAGTTTTAAATACGGGGTTTCTCCGCAACCGACACAGGCACCGGAAAATTCAAACAAAGGTTGCAACACCATCGAACCTTTGATGGTGTTGGTTTTCAGCAAGCGGCGGTCGTATTCGGGGATACTTAAGAAGTACTCCCAATTGACTTTTTCGGATTCGCGCAAAGCAGGTTGCGGCTGCATGTTCAGGGCTTTGCGGCTGGCGTTGGATTTGTCGCGGATCGGGCATATATCAACGCACAAGGTGCAGCCTGTGCAGTCTTCCGGTGCGACTTGGTAAGTCATCGCCAAGCCAGCGGGAAAATCTTTGCCCAGCATTGCTGCATGTTTGAATGTGTCCGGCGCGTTGGCTACCAATTCGGTTGCGTAGATTTTGCTGCGGATCACGCCGTGAGGGCAAACCATTACGCATTTGCCGCATTGGGTGCATAAATCGGTTTCCCAAACCGGGATTTGCAAGGCCAAGTTACGTTTTTCGTATTGCGCCGTGCCAGTGGGGAATGTGCCGTCTATGGGCATGGCGCTGACGGGCAACAGATCGCCGTGTCCGGCGATGATTTCGGCGGTGACTTGTTGCACGAAGTTTGGGGCGGTGGTTGGGATGCGGGAAGCGATGGCTATTTCGGAATTCAGAACCTGTTTTCCACTCCAAGCAACCTCATACAAATTCGCCAAAGTTTCATCAATGGCTTTGAAATTCAGATCGACAATCCGCTGGCCTTTCTTGCCATAGGTTTTTTCCACCGCATGTTTAATTGCGGCAATTGCGTCATCTTTGGGCAGCACGCCGGAAATGGCGAAAAAGCAGGTCTGCATAATGGTATTGATGTGCTTGCCCATGCCACAGGATTGCGCAACGTGGTAACCATCAATCACATAAAAGCGGATGTTTTTGGCGCGGATTTGTGTTTGCATCCGTACTGGCAACGCTTCCCAAACGCTATCAACGGTTTGCGGTGTATTCAGCAAAAACACGGCGTTGTCTGCCGCATTTTTCAGCATATCGTAACGCTCAAGGAAAATCGGTTGATGGCAGCCGATAAACTGCGCGTCATTGTCGGCGATCAGATAAGTGGAACGGATAGGCTTGGCACCAAAACGCAAATGTGACACCGTGATTGCGCCGGATTTTTTTGAGTCGTAAACAAAATAGCCTTGCGCGAATAATTCCGTTTCTTCACCAATGATTTTGATGGTGTTTTTGTTCGCGCCCACCGTGCCGTCACTGCCCAAACCGTAAAACATGGCTTGGAAAGCGTCGTTGTGGGCATCGGTGCGGTAGCTTTCATCCCAGCTCAAACTGGTGTGGGTGACGTCATCATGGATGCCGATGGTGAATTGGTTTTTCGGATTGGCTTGCAGCAACTCATCAAAAATCGCCTTAATCATGCCGGGCGTAAATTCTTTCGATGACAAGCCGTAACGTCCGCCGATGATGGTTGGGAAGCCTGAGAATTTGCCGAGATTTTGCGCGATGGCGGTGACGACATCTTTATACAGCGGCTCGCCATCTGCACCCGGTTCTTTGGTGCGGTCTAAGACGGCGATTTTTCGGCAACTGGCGGGCAAAGCCGCAAGTAAAGCATCGGAAGAAAAGGGGCGGAACAAGCGCACTTTCAACAAGCCTACCGATTCACCGTTACGGTTCAGATATTCCACGGTTTCCTGCGCCGCTTCTGCGCCTGAACCCATCAAAATGATTACCCGTTCGGCATCTGCTGGACCCACATAGTCAAACAAGCGATATTGGCGGCCTGTCAAGCCAGAAAATTTGTCCATTGCGGATTGGATAATTTGCGGCAAGGCTTGGTAATAACTGTTCACCGCTTCCCGCGCCTGAAAATAGACATCAGGATTTTGTGCCGTGCCGCGCAAGACTGGATGGTCGGGCGACAAACCGCGCTGGCGGTGCGCGTGCAAGGCGTTGTCGTCGATCATCGCCGTCAACACATCATCGTCAACCAAGACAATTTTGGCGATTTCGTGCGAGGTACGGAAGCCATCAAAAAAATGCATGATGGGGATTCGTCCAGCCAAGGTAGCCGCTTGGGCGATGACGGCAAAATCCTGTACTTCTTGCGGCGAATTGGAGCAAAGCATGGCAAATCCGGTCATCCGCGCCGACATCACATCGCTGTGGTCGCCAAAAATCGACAAGGCTTGGCAGGCCAGCGAGCGGGCGGCGATATGGAAAACCGTGGGCGTGAGTTCGCCCGCGATTTTGTACATATTCGGCAACATCAACAACAAGCCTTGCGAAGCGGTGAAGGTGGTCGCCAACGTCCCGGCCTGCAATGCACCATGTATCGCCCCGGCTGCACCCGCTTCGCTTTGCATTTCGATGACTTGCGGCACGGTTCCCCACAAATTCAATTGCCCGCGTGCCGACCATTCATCTGCCCATTCGCCCATCGGCGAGGCGGGTGTGATCGGGTAAATGGCAATCACTTCATTGAGCTTGTGGGCGATGGTCGCGGCGGCCTGGTTGCCGTCGATGGTGGCGGTGATCTGGTTTTGCATAAACAACCCCGAAGATAAGCTAAAGGACGTTGCGACAGCTTGATGTGTTGCACAACTCCTATAATCTTATTCTTAATAAGGGAATGATTCGAGTTTAATTTATAAGCGGCGTAGGCTTATGGTTTCAGCGGGATGTATTTATCGTACAAATACGCCCGGATATTTGAATTCGGGCGGTTTGCCAATAGTTCTCAACGGATGCTGTCCGCATGCAATAGCGTGAATGAGCCATAACTTTTGACAGGTTTAAGACGTGATTTGACGGTTTCGGGCAGGCCGCTAACGATGTCTTTTTTCAGCACATAAAAGTCGTGGTTTGCATCGCTCAGGCGCTCCTGCAATGCGGCAAGCGTGGTAATTTCCAGCGCTTTGCCTTGCAGGTAAAACTGTGCAGAGTAAGGCCTTTCCGTTAAGTAGAGCAGGCGTTCGTTTGCTTGTGCGGCTTGCTGGTAAGCGTCCACAATCGGTTTTTGCGATCTGAAAAACTCCATGTCGGGAAACTGGTAGGCTACCACCAGCCCCAAAAACGACACCGGCACAGACAAGGCTAAAGCGGCGCGGAATCTGGAAGGTTTCAACCAATCGGCGAGCAGCAAGGCGAAGCCGGGCAGGCTTGGCAGTACATAAGTCCAGATGATATTGGCCGAGAGGGAGAAGAACAGCAGCGGTGCAAGCATCCACAGCAAACAGTACAAACGCCAGCCGTCGTTTGCTTGCAGTAATTCAGCCGGTTTTTTATTGACCAGAGCGGTCGCTAATATCTTCAGAAAAATCAACGTCCACGGGAAACCCGCAGCCAGCCAGTAAATCCAGATAGTGCCATAGGTATGGGCATGGCCTTTGCCGTAAAGATCACCGGTCCAGCCTTTCTCAGTGAAGCGTTTCCAGTGTTCGCCAATGAAAAAATATTCCAGGAAGCCGGGGGTTTTGTGCTCGGCGATTAAATACCAGGGAACGCAGATGCATAGCATCAGCAATGTTCCGGTAATCCAGGGGATACGCTTCCATACCTTAAGCCATTCCCCCGAAATAACTGTCCAAAGTCCGAGGCTTATGCCGCACAGCACGATGGTAATAGGTCCTTTTGCCATCAGGCCGATGCTTAAGCCGATGAAAAAAAGATAGCCCCAATATCGCTTTTCTTCGCGCAAGGCCAGCCAGAACGAAGACAAGGCGAGCGCGATACCGAAGCTCATGCAGGGATCCATCGCAACGGTGCCGGACATCACAAAAAACAGCACGGAACTGCCGAGAATGATGACCGTATTCCAGGCGTAATCCTTGTTACGCTGGATGGTCGCCAAGTGAAAAATGACACCGATGACAGCGAAGGCCAATAGCAGCGACGGTAATCGGGCGAAAAAATCATTGCTGCCGCCCAACCATAAACTGGATGCGGTAAGCCAGATCGTCAATGGCGGTTTGCCCCAAAAAGGCACGCCATAATCAATCAGCGGCGTGGTCCAGTTGCCGGTTTCCAACATCTTGCGCGCCATTTCTGCATACCTTGATTCGGAAGGGTCATACAGCGGATAAAGCCCCAAAGTCAGTATTCGTATTGCCAAAATAACGCCAAGCAAACTGAATCCGGTAAAACGTTGTTGGGTTGTTAATGCGGCTTGACTGGTGTCCTTGTTTGCTGAGATTTCCATTTGAAAAGTCCAGAAGCTATTGGCGAAAAAATTCCAGATTAAAACGACCAGGGTTGTTAAAACCTGGGCGTAGAGGTAGTACAGATGCGGGTATAGCAATGCCATTAGTGCCAGATTTAAACCCATGCCGAGTGAGGCAATCAAAGCAAACTTGGGGAAGGTTTGGGTGTGTGCTTGCCTGCTTTTGAAGGTCAACGAATAATTCAGGACATAATTGATAAATAAACCCGCCAAAGCGCCCAGACCTGAAGCCCACACCGGGTTGAAATTGAAGTATTCAACCAGCGTATAAAGTATTGAATAATGCGCCAAAGTCCCGATGACGCCCACTGTCGAAAATGCCAAGAATTTAGCGATCATGTGATCTGATTGTGTTGATAGATAAGGTTTTGGAGCGGCATTTTAACACTTGTTGCTGTTCGCGCTTCGGCTTAATCGCGCCTATTGGGGAACAGTTTTAACAGTCTGTGGGGTGTGTTGCATACATTTTGCGTAAGCCGTGTCGGGGTTTGCAGAATGACGGGCTTGATGTAAACAGGTGCGCGAACTATCCAGATATTCTGCGAGCGCTTTCGGAGAAGGGTAACCTGATTGCTGCATACACAAGCGAAAATTATCGGCATTGTCGCCCATCGGGATTTCGATAATTGTCATGCTATTGCCGGTCGGCACTTTTATAGATTCTGTGAGTTCGGAAGAGCGAAAACAGTCTGATGCCGCTGCAAAATATCCAGCGTCTTCACTTTCGGTTTTAGTTGGTGCCACTGAACACCCCAGCAGTACTGAACCCAACAAAATCAGGCAGAACTTAAGCATAATGATTTCCTTAGCCAGATGATTGATGCATAGAATAGCCTTTTTCAGTATAAATATTCAGTTTTATATGCGCGAGCAGGGTGCTTGATGTTTATCAAATAACAGCAAGCATACGGCTCATATTCTGTAGCTGTATGAATGAATAATCTGTTATTGCAAATATCTGGCTGATCTATAATTCGGCTTTGATTTTCATTTAAAGTCGGAGAAAACACGTTATGTTGGAAATATTTCTATTTTTAATCGCAGTCGCTGTTATCGGGTTTATTGTCATTGTTGCAAAACAGCCCGCCGATTTCCGCATTACCCGAAAAGATTTAATAGCCGCCCCAGCGGCAGCGGTATTTGCTGAAGTAAACGATTTACGCAAATGGAGTGGCTGGTCGCCTTGGGCAAAGCTCGATCCCGAAGCGAAAAACTCTTTCGAAGGGCCCGCATCTGGAACAGGTGCCATTATGAGATGGGCAGGCAACAGCAAGGTAGGCGAGGGGAGCATGATAATCGTCGACAGCCGTCCTGATGAGTTCATCCAATTTACATTGGAGTTTTTAAAGCCTTTTAAAGCGACCAATACAGCCGAGTTTGTTTTTACGCCGGAGGGCGCTCAAACTGCCGTGTCGTGGAGCATGTACGGAACCAACAACTTTGCCGCTAAGGCCATGGGGCTGGTTATCAATTGCGATAAGATGGTCGGTGGACAGTTTGAAAAGGGCCTGGCATCGCTAAAATCGATAGTGGAAGTAGCGGATAAAGCATAATCCGCCTGTGTCAGCTTATGAAGCAGCCCATCAAGCAGAAATGATGGGTTGTTTCATTTAAAAAAACACATCCGTAGAAATACCAAAGCGTTGCGAGAGTACCTGGATTTGTCGGACATTCAATTGGCGCTTTCCGCATAGTATTTCGGAGACTACGGCCTGATTGCCGATTCCAGGTAAATGATCCGGTGTGAGTTGGTGCTGCTTCATTAAATAGGCAAGCACATTTTCCGGTCTTGATTCTGGACTGGGGTAATGGCTTTTTTCGTACTTTGCAACAGCAATGCCTATCATATTTATTAATGAAGCCAAAGGGTGCTGTTCATTTTCACCCACTTCATCTATCAAGTCGTTAAGCAGGACAAGACGTTGCTGGTAATTGGCTTCTGTGTCAGGAACGGCAAGCAGTGGCTCTATCCGCCGCCAGTTTTTTGCAATCGCTAGCAAGATCTTACTCGTCATATAACTCTCTTTGCATGTCATTAACATTCATTAGTTGCATTAGCCACTTTTCATATTCGGCAGAGGTCAGGATATCGCGGATGTACAGATTGTTTCTGTCGTAATGGACGGCGGCTATCACGCGAATATTATCAACGTTGATATTAAACACAGTCAGTGAATTGCCTTTTTTGTTTTTAATCACCGTCGTGCCGGGGAAGGCTGCTGTTAGCGCGTTGAAATTGGAGAAGTTGCTTTTGCTGACTAATTGATACCACGCATCAAGGTGGGCTTTGGCATCAGGATGTGCTTTGCTGAAAAAGCTGATAAGAGAGTAGGAAATGATGTGGGTCATTTTGAATTTTGAACAATTGTAACCAGCTGCTTAAGTTTAATTTTCCATTATTGACAGCTATAAAACCATTCACAGAAATAATTCCCGACTTTCTGCGAGCAATACGACATATTTACATATTAAACTGCCAACATCATTCTATCCCAGAACGGGAGCCTTACAATGCCATTATCCAGGAATAGATAACCGCACCACAGAAATTCTTCACTTATTTTAAATAGATAGCTGTCTTTGTCTGCGGCATATTAAGATGTGTCTCTGCTAAACCGATCCGGAAAAATAACAACCATGAAAGCGATGCAATTGAACCAGCTTTGCAGTCTTAAAGAAAATCAAAATCCACTGGAGCTTGTCGAGTTACCTGTCCCGGTTCCCGGCGACACAGACGTTTTACTTAAGGTTCTGGCTTGCGGGATTTGCCATACTGAGCTGGATGAAATTGAGGGACGAACACCGCCGCCGCAATTACCTGTTATTCCTGGACATCAGGTGGTGGGCAGGGTCGAGGCAATTGGCTGCAAGGTGAGTCTTGTTAAAACCGGCGACAGGGTAGGGGTCGCCTGGATTTTCTCGGCGTGTGGGGAATGCAAATTCTGTTTGGCAGATAATGAAAATCTGTGTAAGGCTTTCGAAGCGACAGGCCGGGATGCGAACGGCGGTTATGCCCAGTATATGACGGTGGCAGAAAATTTTGTTTATCCCATCCCGGAGCTATTTTCTGATGCGCAGGCGGCGCCTTTACTCTGTGCCGGTGCCATCGGTTACCGGTCGCTCTGCTTAACGGGGATGAAGGATGGGCAGAGGCTGGGATTAACAGGGTTCGGCGCTTCCGGTCATCTGGTGTTGAAAATGGCGAAATATCGCTATCCGAATAGCGAAATCTATGTTTTTGCACGAAGTGCCGAAGAAAGGGCGTTTGCCAGTGAATTGGGTGCCGTCTGGATTGGTGATACGCTTGAAAAAGCGCCTCATAAACTGGACTGCATCATAGATACCACACCGGCATGGATGCCGATTGTTGAAGCATTGGCGAACCTGGAATCAGGCGGCAGGCTGGTGATTAATGCAATACGCAAGGAAGGCGATAAGCAAAGCCTGTTGGCTCTGGATTATCCCGAGCATCTTTGGCAGGAAAAAGAGATAAAGAGTGTCGCTAACATTACCCGGCGTGATGTCACGGAGTTTTTGAGCCTTGCGGCTGAAATGAAACTCCAGCCTGAAGTTCAGGTATTTGCTTTGGAACAGGCCAATGAGGCATTGATTGAGCTGAAGGCTGGCAATATCCGTGGTGCCAAGGTGCTGAAAATAGAGTGAATCAGAAAATTGATATGCAGCTTGCTTTGATCGTTCGCAAGCATTGCACAAGAATTTCATCAGCCAGATGTTTTACTTATGATGGTATTGTCTTGTGGAGATATTTTTCTATGAATATTGCTTTCTAATCAGTGTGTTGTTACTCAATGAGTTGTTGACGGCCAGATGACAGCAGCAAGCAGTAAAGAGCCGTTGCAGTTCTTCAGCAACAGTGGGATGATTCCCGGCAAAATAATAAACGAGGTATAACTACAATGGATAAGCCGCAAAATAATTTTATTAACACTATTGTAAGCTTACTGAATAATGTTTATGGCTATCTGAAGAAACTATTCTCGGCTGGCTTGGGCTATCTATCCAAACCGGAGCCGGAGCTTGAACTGAATAAGCCGGCGGATAAAAAGCCGGGCATCAGCAAGCAATGGCGGATTTTTTATGGCGTACTTCTGGCCATTCTGGTTCTGTCTTTATTCAATCAAACAACGGACTTGCAACGTGATGAGATTCCCTATAGCCAGTTTATAAAATATGTAAAGGAAGCAAAAATCGATAAGGCTGTTGTTTCTGAACGTTATATTTCCGGCCTAATCAAGTCCGAAGATTCGAAAGAGCCGCCTCAACACTTTGTGACCGCGCCTTTATGGCAAACCGATCTTGCCCAGTTACTGCAACAGAATAACGTTGAATTTGTAGTCAGAAGCGGTGATAACTGGCTGACGACTCTTTTTTTCACCTGGATCATTCCGGTGTTAATCTTTGTTTTTATCTGGTCCTGGATAATGCGCCGAACCGCTGGAGGACCGCAGTCGTTTCTTAATTTGGGCAACAAGATTCGCATCCATCAGGACACCCAGACCAGGATAACCTTTGCCAATGTCGCCGGTGCCGATAGCGCCAAACAGGAGCTTGGAGAGTCCATTGATTTTTTAAAAAATCCGGAAAAAATCCAGAAATTGGGTGGGCGTATGCCCAAAGGCGTATTGCTGGTCGGCTTGCCCGGAACCGGTAAAACTTTGCTGGCGCGGGCTGTATCAGGCGAAGCCGGAGTGCCGTTTTTCAATATCAGCGGCTCTGAGTTTATCGAGCTGTTCGTTGGTGTTGGTGCGGCAAGGGTTCGCGAGCTTTTCGAACAGGCGCGCAACAAAGCGCCTTGTATCATATTTATCGACGAACTGGACGCGATAGGCCGCTCTCGCGGCGGGCCTGTAATGATGGGCGGTCATGATGAGCGGGAGCAGACCCTGAATCAGTTGCTGACCGAAATGGATGGTTTTGACACCTCGGTTGGCGTTGTTGTTTTAGCGGCAACCAATCGTCCCGAGGTGCTTGATAAAGCCTTGCTCCGTGCCGGACGATTTGACCGCCAGATTGTTGTCGATAAACCGGATTTACAGGATCGCATCGAGATCCTCAAACTGCACACCAAAGCGATGACGCTGGCTGAAAACATAGATATTACGGTGGTTGCAAAACGCACACCGGGACTGGTCGGCGCTGATCTGGCCAATATCGCCAATGAAGCAGCGATTATCGCGACACGGGTCGGCCACAATAAAGTCGAGATGGAAGACTTTGAAGCGGCTATTGACCGCATACTGGCCGGGCCGGAAAAGAAAAACCGGGTGTTGAATCCTGATGAAAAACGCCGGGTAGCCTTTCATGAGGCGGGGCACGCGATGGTTGCCGAGCATGTGCCGAGCGGCCAGCCCGTGCATAAAATTTCCATTATTCCCAGAGGTGTGTCTGCGCTTGGCTTTACCCTGCAACTGCCTGTCGAGGAAAAATTTTTGTCCACCGAGGATGAGCTTAAAGACCAGTTAGCCATTCTATTAGGTGGACGCATTGCTGAAGAGATTGCGTTGGGAAGTATTTCCACCGGTGCTCAGAATGACCTGGAAAAAGCCAGCGACATTGCCCGCAGCATGGTTTGCAGTCTGGGAATGAGTAAAAAATTGGGCCCGTTGACTTACGGTAAACGTCAACAGCTCCAGTTCCTGGAAACGGAAGTGTCGGAATATCGCAACTACAGCGATGTTACAGCCCGCCTTATTGATACCGAGATCATGGCGCTGGTCGAGGAAGGCGAAACCCGCGCTCGTGAAATCATCACGGCATACAAACCGGCATTGGAAAAACTGGCCTTACTGTTACAGGAGAAGGAAGTTATTAACAGGGAAGAAATGCTGGCGGTTCTTGATAGTGAAAAAAATTAGAACATCTCCCTGCCGGTATCCGTCTCTTTTGCATCATTGAGAATACTCTGGAAAGGGTTTTACAAAGCTTAAATCAACATCAGTATAACGGCCAATTCTAGCGATTGGCCGTTAAAACTGTCCCCGCAAAATGATCCAGCAACATTTCCAGCGCATTATCGCTTTCAGTATCAATACTTATTGAATAGGCATTCTCACTTGCCGATAACGGTTGCGCCGATTGTTGCTGTCGATGCAGAACTTCGATGGTCGCTTCCGATGCATCATGTTGCCGGTCTTTGATACGCCTGCATAATTCTTCATCAGATGCCTGAAAATCAACGATAAAAAAATCCGCATCGCATTCAGATGCAAGCTGCCGAAACCGGTCGCGTTGTTCGGCTTTAAGGAAAGCGGCGTCAATAATTGCGGAAAAGCCGACTTTCAACACGCCTTCGGCAAGAGCAGCAAGCTGTTGGTAAGTTTTTTCCCCGGCTGCTTGCGTGTAAAGACCGCTATTAACAGCACTGCCGGAGTTTTCCTGGGGTTGGTAGCCGAACAGTCGCTTGCGCTCTATATCTGAACGTATCTGTAGAGCGCCGGTTTTTTCGGCAAGTTGACCGGCAAAAGTAGATTTTCCCGAACCCGAAAATCCGTGCGTAATTATCAATGCTGTCCGGTTCTGCCGGGTAAAATGTTCTGCCAGGTTTGCAAATGCGCTGTAATCGGAGCGCGCCTGCTTGCAAGCAGCGCCATCATGTTGCTGCTGCGCCATTTTTAATAAAGAAATTTTTGCCCGCACCAGGGCACGGTAAACCAGGTAGTAACGCAATAAGGCCAGACCCTGGTAATCGCCTGTGTGCTGAAGGTAACGATTGAGGAAACGCCAGGCATAGTTGTCATAGCCGAAGTGCAACAGATCAATTACCAGGAAAGCCGCTTCGCTGATAATATCAATCCAGCGCAGCAAAGGGTTAAACTCAATGCAATCAAACAGCCTTACCTTGCCGTCGATGATTGTCATGTTGCCAAGATGAAGATCGCCATGGCACTCGCGCACAAAGCCTTGTTGCTTGCGGTCTTCCATCAAGCCGGATTTATTGATCCATTCGTTGTCGCCCCATGCCTGTATTGTTTGTAATTGCTTTTTGTCAGTGGTATCGGCCAATAAGGGTTCAATATGATGAAAGTTTTCGTCAAACCAATGGCGGATGTTTTCACTGTCACCATACTGTGATTGTGCATCGGTTTTATCTATCGCATCGTGAAAATCGGCAACAATTTCGGTAAGCTGGTCAATTTCATCGGTACTCAACTGGCGGTTTCCGGCTCGATCACTCAATATTTGTTGTGACGGAAACTGGATCATCCTGACGGCGTATTCGATAGCTTCCCCGGTTCCGTTCATTTGGGGGTGGTTCGGTTGCCCTGTTATAGGTACAACGTCAATGTACAAATCTTCAGCCAGCCGTCGGTTAAGTCTTAATTCTTCAGTGCATAAAAACCGCCGTTTCTCCAGTGTTGAAAAGTCCAGGAAACCGAAGTTGACAGGTTTTTTGATTTTGTAGGCGTACTGTCCGGTCAGTAGAACCCAGGAAATATGTGTTTCAACAAGGCGGATAGAGGATGTTTCATGTTTATAAGCAGTTGTTTCAGAGAGTAGTGCTTTAATTAATGTGAGTCCTGACTCCAGTGCTGTTTTATTGTCGGTTGACGTATTGCTCATAGTGAAGCCCTAAACTTTAGCTAAGCCTTATTATCGGCAATATTGGGATAACAATTCATTTTTTATTCACCACGAAGATCTCGAAGTTTATTCGTGTTCTTCGTGGTGAATATACTCTACCGGGCATCTTTACTGATGGCTAAGCTCCCAAACCGGCAGCAATAAGTCCTCACAGATATGCTCAAAACGCTCGCCCAAAACCATACCCATATCGGCTACATTGCCGTAAAGCCGCCGTAGTTCCGGCTCATAGGGTTGTTCGACAGCTCTGGTTAACTGGTCTGTAGCTGTCTCCAGTGCTGATTTGTTGGCGCGGCTGCCGTGTTTCAATTTATAGGCCTGCTTGACATAGGCTAAAGCCGCATCGACAAAAAAAGCATCCGGCTGTTGTTTGCCTGTTTGGTATATTTCTATCAGCGCCGATAAATGCCCTGGGCTATTGTATTCCGGCAGCAAAACAATATCGTCATCGGTGCTGAGTAAAAAAGTACGTTGTTCTTGCAGTTGGTTGATAAGGCTATGGTGCAGCAAGGCGCAGAGAAAATCCCGGCCTTTAAGATCGGCATAGCGGTAAAACAAACTGCCGTTTTCATAAAGATTGCCGAGCTTGCCTATCAGCCGATAGCTTGTTCCGCTAGCCTGAGCAGGAATGCTTATATCGACAGCTAAATCATCCAAGCGCTGCCCCAGATTTTTGGCCTGGATGCGCTCGGCAAATTCGGCTATCGCTTGCTGTTGCCGTTCAAATTCCAGTTCTCCCGGTGTGCCGGACAGCCACCGCCCCTGTGCACACAATTTTGCAACGGAAATGCTGCCACCCTTCAGCGTTTCATTGATCCATTCATGATAGATGGAATAAGCCTCCAAGCCATTGATGGAAAAAGGCTCGCGTTCTTCGGCATCAGATTCCATACCACTAAAACGCACATCCATTTGCCTGCGAAAAAAATAACGCTGTGGATGCTGGAAAAAACTGAACAGTTCATTCAGCTCAATCACTTCTTCGGTTTCTGAATTGATTTTTCCTTGCCACCACAAGGCTGGCTGCGGTTTGGCGGCGGATAAGGCTTTGGCGGTTTCGCAATCGGTTGCGGAAAAACTGAACAGTTCCGATGAGCCATCAAAATATCGCGGACTGAAAGACTGCAAGGGATGTCGGATAATCAGGCCTGAAAGCTGGTAGCTTTCCTGCAAGGCTTCCAGCAATTCACTGATAACGACAGAGGGCGGAATCATATCGTTATGGCTGATCGACTGGCCGATATAGGTAATAATCAACTGTTGCCTGGCTGACAGCAGAATTTCCAGGAACTGGTAGCGGTCATCGGCGCGGCGTGAGCGGTCGCCTTTGCGAAAGTGCTGGCTTAACAGGTCGAAGGTCGGGTTGCGGTCTATTTTGGGGAATTCGCCGTCATTCATGCCCAGCAGGGCGATGACTTTAAAAGGAATCGAGCGCATTGGCAGCATCGAGCAAAACGTCAACTGCCCGCGCAAAAAGCCGTTGGCTGATTTGTGCTCATCGGCTGAAGCCATGCCTTCAAGCCAGCTAACAATCACTTGCAGCTCCACATTGTCATTATGGATTGCTGCCAAATCAGCCGATAAATCCGCCAGTAATTCGTTAACTTGCCGACGTTCAACCGGGTCGGCATCGGCCAATAACTGGTCGGCATAATAATAAAGTTGGGCAGCCCAGGATTTAAGCGTTTTGGGTTGCTTTAAATCATTGCTGGCTTTGAATAACAATTGCATAAAATCGCACAAGCCACCCAAAGCCAGCGCGGACGAGCCTTCAATATCGCGGTAAGGCAGCACGTCGCCGACAAAATCATCTTCGCTGGCTACCGCATAACCCATCAGCAACCTGTCCAGCGCGGCTTGCCAGGTATTTTCATTTAGCTCGGGCAAGCCCAGTTCCTGCTTGTGTTGTGCCGATTTTCCCCAGCGGACGTGGGTATCCTGTACCCAGTGTTTAATCAGCTCAAGATCGGTTTCAGACAAACCGAAACCGGGATAGACAACCGGCTGTTCCAGTAAATCCAGCACGGATTGCCAGCCAAAACGGCTTTGGCTTAAATTTAAAAACCGGATCAACGCATCCAGCGCATTATTGCTCAAGCGCAAACTGCGGTCGGCAATGGCATGTTGAATGTCATCGAAAACCGCCGAAATAAACGGTTCATAGACCTGAATATCAGGTGCCATCACGACCATATCGCGCAACTCCAGCGTTGGGTCCTGCTCCAGCGTTTGTAAGAGCTGGTTTCTTAATACCTCCACCTCGCGCATCCTGGAATGGCAGGCGTGGATGCTGATGGAATGGTCTTTTTGCAGGGGCAGTCCATCCAGGCAGTTATTTAAAATATCATTTTGTAACTGCTGGAGATTATTCTCCGCCTCATTCAGTTCGAAACTGTCCGGTGCAAAATCAAACTGCGCCTGCTCCAGCAGCATTTCCTGAAACTCGCGTCCCTGTTGACCGAGCGTCGATAACAGCGGATGTCCGTTAAAGCTTTCGTCAGTTGCCCGTTGCCGTTTGGTTTGCAAATCAGCCCAAAAACCTTCCGCCGGATTCAGCAAATACAGATGCAACTGGCAATGTCTTGAGAGTCCCTGCAGGTAACTCAAGAATAACGGCGGCATCGTATTCAGCCCGAACACCGAAATCCGTTCCGGCAAGCGCTGGCTAAACGCGCCTTCCTCGGCAGCATTCAAGCGGGCTATTACATCCAGCCATAGTGAACCGCGATGCTTATTGCCAGTCTGTGAAGTTATTTGCAGCCAAAGCGCTTTCTGCCAGCGCTCGCTATCTGTGTCATAGAGCAGCCTGCCGCTTTGCCATTCAGCCAGCATATCCGGTCGCATAAGCTGGTACTGGTCGAAAGTCTGCGCCAGTTGCTGTGCCAACTGGTAACGTTTCAGCGCAATATTCTCGCCGGAAAGATACTGTCGCAACGGCAAGAACTCGTTACCATCGAGCACTCTCGTTTCAGCCTTGCGTAACAAAGCCTCAAGTCGCCAAAGCATCAGGTTACGATCAAAAACCGAATCATTCAAACGGCTGTCTATTTTTTGCGCCAGCGAGCTGAAAAACTTGCCCGGAAATAAAAACTGGTAATTGCCCCAGACTTTAAATTGGCTTGCCAACTGTTGCGACAACCAACGCTCCATACCCTGGCTTTGAATCAAAAAAACCTCCTTTGCAAATGGTGAAGATAGCGGTGCGCTTTCAATGACCGTCATCAGGTGGGTCAGCAGGTTTTCGCTTTTATTGGAGCTGTGCAGGATGAACATGGGGGATTTTTAATAACAGGGTTGACCTATTATAGTCTGATTGGTGTTATGCGCTTTGCTGGCATTCTGTAGTAAAAGCATAAACGGGGGAGGAATCCATTGATTTTTAATAATGTGCATGGACTAAATCCGCAGATTGAGACCTTTCAGATTGCTTGTGCCCTTTATCCCCATGAGGGTACAGAGGGTATTAAAACCTGAAAGGTCTGGCTGGTAATCGATGCCAATCCCAAGTTTTCGACTATCCTTAAAGCACCAAACGCATTAGCCTACATGCTCGGAAAAGTATTTTTCCATAAACAAGTCGATTCTGTATCATGTTTTCTCCCCAAAGCATTAAAGAACGCGGGATTATGTTCAACTATTTACTCGGATAGCCCAGACTCTATTGTTTTAAATCAAGAAATTTCTTCAAACACCAAAGACAGTGGCGCAATTCTTCATTTGACCCGTTTCAGGAAAATTTAAACGGGGTGAATGCGTGCTAACCCGCGGCGATACATATCTCATATTATCCGCTCGCGCTTAAAACACCATTTTTCATATTAAAAGAGGATATAACCATGCATGTTACCTGGTCACCAGAACTAATAGCAGAAACCCGCAATGTCTTGGACTTGGGCATTATTCCATTAGACGATTTTGTACACATGAAAAACATCAACGGCAGCTTTGGAAAAATGGGTTTGGATAATTGGCTGGCTCAAAATTGGGTCATTCAGGATAAACGAACTGGAGCGGAATATTTTTACGCAACTGCCGGTGAGCTTATTGAGGCTGGTTGGGCGGTTGATTAACAGTTAAATCATTTAAAACGAGGGTGTGTTATAAAGCGCATCTCAGTGTTTCATGCAAACCACATTTATTAACACTTTTTGAGAATTTAAAATGAGTAACTTTATTGCTGTTTCACAGTTGTTTGGAGGTCAAAATATCTATGTCATACCAACTTTTCAGCGTCCTTACTCTTGGGAAGACACCCAATGGAATGACCTAAAATCAGATATTTGTATTGCGGCTTCTAAAACATCAGCTTACCATTATTTTGCACCTATTCACGTTATAGAAATTACCACTAAAGATGATCCATATTGGACGAGTTATACCGATCAAGAAAATGAGGATATAAAAAACTTATCGGAATCTGAGTTTTGTGATAATTTTGGAAATGCCCTAAATGTTTTTTTAGTGGTCGATGGACAACAGCGAGTAACAACGTTGTACTCTCTTATGTTTAATTCTACCCCTACAAATCCAGGGCACTTTATTAATCTGTCATCTGATTTTAAGATACCCCGTGTTATTTTAAATCCTAAAAGTGATCATCAGTGCTTTCGCCATTATTTAGGTTTAAGCGCCTCACCTTTATCCATAGCAAGCTCACGAAGTCAAGAACGCCTCGGTAAGCTATTTGGTTTTCTCGGCCGAACAACGCCGCTATTTTCTTCAGATAGCCCAGAATATAAATTTTTTATACGTAAAGACTGTGAAGTGCTTAAAGTGATTCTTCGTCCGGGAGCAAAACTGGCATCATTTATGACATTAAATGATCGTGGTAAGGATTTAACAATTCTTGAAAAATCCAAAAGCCTTCTGATGGAGCTTGATGAAAATTATCCCAAATCAACAGGTTCGGAACCAAAGCCTATCAACATAATCTATGGAGAAGCGTATGTCTCGATAGAAGCAACACAATCCTATCTCAACGATGATGAATTTATCAGGCAAGTTGCTATGAGGCTTTGGGAGTATCGTCAAGGTCCAGTTCATGAAAAAACGCCAGTGACAATTTACGATACACTTTTCAAACGTATAGCAATAGATGAGCTATGGCCTACTGGTAACGCACCGATACCTGGAGAGTATATCCACAGAGATGTTTTGCCTGTAATCCAGGGCATTATTGCCCAACATAACCATTTGGTCTCCATAACAAAGAATGCTTGCACAACACCGCCAACTAATTTAGGCATTTCAAGTTATATAGCTAACCTTGGTGTAAGCAGTTTTCCGCGTGATGCAATTGAGGATTATTTTAATGTACTGCAATCCTTAAAATTAAAATCGAAACAACTTGGTTTTTTAATGGCCGTTCGGGAAAAATTTAATGTCGAATTACATGATGTTTTAGGTTCATTTGAGATTTCAAATGTCACCATAAAAAAGGCATTAATGAATGATTTTAATGCCCTAAGACAGGAAGTGGAAAATTCTAATTGTACGCAATTAAAAAATGTAGCTAACCAAATTGAAAATGAAATAATAAACATTCCAGACGCAATGTCAAAAGAGTTGACTCCATTGTACATAGCAGAGTTATTGCGCCTGATAGTAGACACAGCAAAACCAGGTACGTTTAGTAGCGCATGGCACAGCACTTTTAATGACCACTCTACAAAACAAGCTTGTGTAGATCGATGGATGAGTTATCTACTAGATTATGGCAGTAGAGAAGGATTTATAAGTAATATTGCAAAGACAACAAACGCAGATAATCAGTTAGATTGGGTTAAATATCTTCTCAAAGAATTTGAATATTGTATTTCGGGGTGGAATGCACACCGCCACAGCTCTAATTTAGATATAGAACATTTCTTTGGAACTTCTTGGGAATCTATTCAAGCAATGGTGTATCCGAAAATTTTTCCTGACGACATTCACTACAAAAATAGTTTTTTGGAATGTATTGGTAATAAGCTTATTTTGGGCATTTCGTTAAATAGGGGAATAAATCGTCATACACCCTTACAAAAATCAATCCTCCTTATTTAACAGGGGTGGGTGCTACGGGATCATCTAAGCAAATTAGCGATGATCTAATGGGGGTTTCTGATATTAATTGCTATCGCCTATATGTATTACTGAGGTCACTGCGATTAGCGGCATTTGCCGCCGTTAGATTTTAGCAATTCGTTTGTGTTTTGTGGATATGCCCTAGAATTGGAATTTTGAGCCGTATAGATACCCGTGCAATTAAACCCAATCTAAGTCATCAATGGTATTGTTTAGTCAAAATACCTCCGGCAAAGCCGGAGGCTTGTATATGTGAACCGCTCAAAGCGGGTTAAAATGTGTGGCACCTGAAGGGGGCTGTGTTCTAAAACAGGCTCAGTTGCTCAATTCGCCTGTCCTCTGCTTCCTGATGCTTGATGTACTCACGGACAGCTTCTTCATCTTTGCCTACTGTTGAAACGTAGTAACC
>Ga0208754_100159_pt1 | contig 32522 bp, 28 predicted proteins | sample LakWasMet55_HOW8_2_FD_183889 | JGI IMG/M metagenome (GOLD analysis project Ga0208754, IMG submission 183889) | Freshwater sediment methanotrophic microbial communities from Lake Washington under simulated oxygen tension - Sediment Metagenome... | ecosystem: Environmental > Aquatic > Freshwater >... | reverse complement strand
CTAATTCTAACCTGCAATTCTACCTGTCCGCAGGTCCTGACGGCATAGAGCCCAGTATAGACAGCAAGGAAAACGGCTTGTCAAGCAACCATCCTTACCTGGATATTACCTTAAAAGGTGGCACGGGTGCTACTGGAGCCACCGGAGCTACGGGTGATACCGGCGCAACAGGCGCTACTGGATCGACAGGTGATACCGGCGCAACAGGCGCTACTGGATCGACAGGTGATACCGGTGCGACAGGCGCAACTGGATCGACAGGTGATACCGGTGCAACAGGCGCAACCGGATCGACAGGTGATACCGGTGCGACAGGCGCAACCGGATCGACAGGTGATACCGGTGCAACAGGCGCTACTGGATCGACAGGTGATACCGGTGCAACGGGCGCTACTGGGTCGACAGGTGATACCGGTGCGACAGGCGCAACTGGATCGACAGGTGATACCGGCGCGACAGGCGCAACTGGATCGACAGGTGATACCGGCGCGACAGGTTCTACCGGAGCTACGGGTGCAACAGGTGGAGTCGGCGCAACCGGAGCTACGGGTGCAACAGGTGGAGTCGGCGCAACCGGTGCTACGGGTGCAACAGGTGGAGTCGGCGCAACCGGTGCTACGGGTGCAACAGGTGGAGTCGGTGCGACAGGAGCTAGAGGTGCGACTGGCGCCACAGGTGCTAATGGTGCAACTGGATCGACAGGTGCAACAGGTGCGGCAGCTACAGTGACGGTCGTGCGATCTGAAATTACAACTAACAGTGCTAACCAGATCATAGTCGATTGTGGTTCGGGTAAACACGCTATTGGTGGGGGTATCGCGCAGAGAGGAAGCTTTGTCGTTGGTGATCACATGGTTTCAACTTATCCGTCGGACTCTGCTGGAGCAATGGTTGCTGATAATACAGTGAACCCACGGTACTTCACAATCCGGGTAGAGCCTCATGAGGGTGGTACTAATGATGGCTGGATTGGCTCTGCGTACTGTTTAAATAATTAACCCGGCATATAACAAGTAAGTTATATTGATTGCCTGATCGGTGTCAGTTATCGTAGCGCTGGCTATTGAGAAAACGGTGCGGATGAGTTAACACAACCTGTCGGTTGATAGATGACTGTTTGTTCCTGTGGTGATCAAAATATGAACCGCCCAATTTCTTAAGAGATTGGGCGGTTTTTTTTTGCTTTTCATAAAGAGGGTAGCTACGGGTTGGAAGAATTCCGTTTTTACTGAGGTTCAACGCTTATTGAGGCTTGTGCTTGATAGGGCCTGCAAACTGTGCTTTTAACTGCAAATTGTCTTCAGGCAGACAGACCAACACCAGTTAGTGTTGGTCTATGTACAGACTGTAGCGTTTTAATATAGTCGCATGCCTTATAAATCATGAGGATACGACTTGGCAAGGCTCTTGCTTTACCTGTAACAGGTTCGGTTATGACAAACCACCGATATAGAGCGGTGCTTCATTGACGTATTATTGTCATGAATATCCGAAATTGTCGGTAGGCTCTATCGTGACAGCGTGTATGTGGTTTTAAATTTGTGGGATGTTAACCCTGTGATTTTTTATAAAGGAGTATGGCAATGGCAAAAATTAACAAACTTTTAATAGGCGAGGCGTTGGTTGGTGAAGGTAATGAAGTAGCTCATATCGATCTGATCCTGGGGCCCAGAGGCAGTGCTGCCGAAACAGCATTCGCGAACGCATTGACTAACAATAAAGATGGTTTTACTTCATTGTTGGCGGTTGTAGCACCCAACTTATTGGTTAAACCGGCAACAATCCTGTTCAACAAGGTGACTATTAAAAACAGCAAGCAGGCTGTGCAGTTGTTTGGCCCGGCGCAACGCGGTGTTGCTCTGGCTGTTGCCGATTCTGTTGAAGACCAGACTTTGCCGATCGGTGAGGCTGAAGAAATATTTATTTCCGTCGGTGTATTTATCCACTGGCAAGCTGAAGATGATGCAAAAATTCAGAGTTACAACTATGAGGCAACTCGCTTAGCCATAAAACGTGCAGTAAATGCCGAACCTTCCGTGCAGGATGTGCTGGCTTTAAAAGCAACCAGCCACCATCCATTCCAAGCGGGCTGATAGTCCCGGCTTGATGTTTGCCAGATGTTGATCCACCTGGTGTAAAGAGTAGACAGGAAACGTTTGCTCTTCTTTTCGACCTGCCTTTGGGCAGGTCTTTTTTTGCATTGCGAACAGCGAAAGCCGGGCATTTGGTAAATTATAAGAAGGTTATTCAACACTTCTGATCTGTAAGGTGTCAATCACCTTGTCTTTAGCAAGCGCATTACTGATAACAATAAGCGTTTGTCCTTCTTTAACCCATTTCTTGCGTTTTAAATAATCGAACGCGTTGTTGATGGTATCTTCAGGGTCTTCTGAAAAATCCATTTCGAAAGGCTCGACACCCCATAAAATCAACAGGTTCCTGAACAATGCGGGAATGTCTGTAAAGGCATAAATAGGCACTTTCGGGCGCAATGATGACAGTGTACGTACCAGATAGCCGCTTCTGGAAAAGACGACAATACCGCAATGGTCAATGTCATTGGCAAGATAGACGGCGGAACGCAACATTTTGCCTTTCGGGGTTGGTAAGTGCAGGCCTTTAGTGGGGTCGTCGTTATGCAGGCTTTCAATGCGCCGGGCAATACGATTAAATACCTTGACGCATTCGACCGGATATTTGCCGGTAGTGGTTTCGCCGGACAGCATAATGGCATCGGCTTTTTCCAAGACGGCATGAGCGATGTCGGATACTTCGGCGCGGGTAGGGACGGGTGCTGAAATCATCGATTCCAGCATGTGGGTGGCAACAATAACGGGGCGACTGCTTTTGATGCAAGCCTTAATGACTTGATGTTGGATGATCGGCAATTCCTCATACGGGCATTCGATACCCAAATCACCCCGGGCGACCATGATACCGTCGCTGGCTTCAATGATTTCGTCAATATTGCTGATCGCTTGCTGGTCTTCAATTTTCGCAATAATCCGCGCTTTTGAGCCATGTTCAGTTAACACTGAGCGTAAAGAGTGCAGGGCGTCGGCATCGCGTACGAAGGAGAGGGCAAAAAAGTCAATGCCTTCATCCAGGGCAACCGCAATATCGCCTTCGTCTTTTTCGGTTAATGAGGGTAAACCTACGCGCACTCCCGGCAGGTTGATATGGCGGCGGTTACCTAATTGGCCGGGAATGGCGACCTGGCAGCGAATCCGGTTGTCCAGGATGGCGGTGACTTCCATGCGGATCAAGCCGCTGTCAACCAAGACGGTATCGCCGATCGAAACATCATTTATCAAATTAGGATAGTTAACATTAATGCAGCGTATGCCGTCCAGACTGGCATCGCCGTTTGGAGCGGTCATCAGGAAATCAAATAGCTCGCCATGCTCCAGATAAATTGCTTCTCCAATATCGCCAGTGCGGATTTCCGGGCCCTTAATATCCATCATAATAGCGATATGACGTCCCGCTTCTTCACAAACTCGTTTGACCTGCCTGATGATGCCGCACGTCCATTCATGAGTGGCGTGGGCCATGTTGATGCGGCAAATATCAACACGCTGGTTTATGAGCTCTTTAAGAACTTCGTCAATTGATGTGGCGGGTCCAATGGTAAAAATGATTTTGGTCTGGCGATAACGCATCTCCAACTCAGGATTATTTATGCTCAGGTTGGAGTTTGACAGGGATGTGGTTGTGTTGGTCAGCATATTTGATACCTGGATGGGGGGATGGGTAATCCATATCCGTTAAGCAATGGACATGCCACGGTTATCGACTTATTTGGATTTTTATGGAGCTGATTCTTGAAAGAGGCGTGTTCATTGATAACCATGCCATTTTATAACCGCTGTTGGGTATAAAAGGCATAGCGATCAACAGGTTTTGTTTACCGTTAACGGGATAGAGGTGCACGGTGAATGAGCCAATTCGATTGCATGCGCACTAACTTTGGGCGTCAGGAAATACTTTGGATAATGTTAACTAATATTGGCAATATGCTTTATATGGGCTGAGGCTTCAATGCCCAGGTCTTTTAAAGCCGTTACATAAAACGAAGCAATTTCTGATCTTCGCTCGTCCAGTTGCTGGACATTTACATTATTAATTTTCTTAAAAAAGCCAATAAATTCAGATGTGGACTTCATTTCCAAAATATCATTCGGCAATAAGTACGGCAGTTGCATTGTCTGGCAGAGTTCCAATGTCCTCGAATCATGACAAACAGGAAGTGCCGGCACTTCAGCCTGCAATGCCAGTAGATTGCCATGGATTCTGGTACCCAAAACAAAGTTTTTTACTTTTAAGTATTCTATCCATGCATCAATTCTGGCAAAAGATTTAAACTGTTTTGAACAGATGGTTTCGAAAATTTCGCTAGAAATATCAGGGCATAATCGTTTTTTAAGCGAGCCTACCGCATTCTCATTAATTTCTTCGCGTCTATTCATTGAATAGGCCATTACTAAAGGATTGGCTTGCGATACATAATCTGCATAGCCACAGCTGACTAAATCAAAAAGCCTCTTTTCCAGGTTATAAAGGAACTGGTTATGTTCATTTAATCCATAAATTCCTTCGGTAACAACTGAATCATCAAGGTGGCCAATTTTTCTCGACTTAATGACGATTTTTTTCCATAAGAATTTGGATGGATTAATTAAATAAGCCGGACAACCCGCTGAAAGCACGTTGTTAACACCAATGTCACGCACAATAGACGTAGAAAAGTCGCCGCGGGTAAGAATTTGGGGGGTTCGTTTAGCAACTTCCCTGATGAAGTTTTTAGTTCCCTCGGTAACGTCAACGGTGTCGTCAAATGACGTAGCCTGGGCACCGACACCGAATAAAAAGCAAGGCAGGTCCAGCTCAGCAATAAATTTTGCTGGGGCAGAATAATCAATGCCTTTGTTTAAAAGATTTGCTTCCGGCAAAAACAGTACATCAATTTTTTTCTTGAGCAGGGCGGGATCTTCCCTGTAGCTGGTAAAGACAATTTGATTATCGGTTAATAAACCGGCGGCATACTTGAAGGCGAAATTGCCGAGGTTGTTGCCGCTAAGCTTAAAAACATCCAGTGCGCTTTTGTTTAGAGTATCAATTACGCCAATATGATTTATTTTCGATGCTGGCCCTGTCAATACAATCCCAATTCTACATTTCATTTTTCACCCGTATTTCTGTAACAAAAGATATAGTTAAACACCATTATCGCGGCTTGCTGTACTGACTACAAATTAGTTCATCCTTATATTCCATGATTTTTGGTAGGCGAAAGCGGGGGTTTATCGATATAGTTATAAAACAGCCGATTAAAAAGCAACGGCTGTTTTTCTGTTACAGTTTTTATAGGGTTGTTGGTAGAGAAAAGATCGCTCACGTTAATTTGTCAGCATGTTTTCAAGGAGTTTAAGTTTGTCATCTAAAGAACCCCAGCTACTGGCAATATAAGCTGCAAACTTGCCCAGCACATAGCCTTTGTTCAATACCAACTGCTTCTGAAGTTGTTCGTCATTGATGCCATTGATGTTTGCGTAAGCAATATCCCTGTCATTGAGCGCTTTGATTTCATTTGAAATTGCATCGCTATTGATATTGCCGATTAAGAGGCCAAATTGCTCTTTGAAGAAGGTAAATTCCTCGTAGGCCCTGACAAACTGTTCTTTATAACCGTAGTTATGGGAATGATAAACAAGCCCATGAGTACTATAAACTTTTTCATAACCAGCCTGGATAATTGCGCTTGCCCACGCTTGATCTTCGCCAAATTCAATTTCAGGATAAGGAATCAAGCGCCAAACATCTTTACGCATAGCGGAATTATTATCGCTATAAAAACGTAAAAACTGCTGCCAGCCTTCATCGCCCTGGTTATAACGATTGGCATCGGTGAAACGTGAGACACAAATGCTGTTGTTGTCAAAACCTTCAAAATGTCCTTTAAAGTCGCGTTTGGTAAATGGCGATGCGTCATTCCAGGGTAAATGCTTGCCGAATACGCCAGCTGCTTTAGGGTACTTTTTAAGTGCTGATATTAGGTAATACAGCCAATATTCGGACGCAGGCTGAGCATCCTGGGTAATAAAGGCAATATAGTCGCCTTGGGCAAGTTCTGCGCCTAAATTGCGAGTGCGACCATGCTGGAATTCAGATTTAGGGATGATTTTGGTGACCACATTGGCTTTTGATTGAGCATATTCAGCTGTACCATCCGTTGATGAGGAGTCAATAACAATCACCTCATAATGCCATGGTGCCCGCTGCGTTAATACAGTATCCAGGACCGTTTTAAACAGTTCTCCGGCATTATATGTCGGGATTACAACGGAAACTTCCGGCTTGTTCTTGTGGTGTTTATTTGGCTTGGCTTTTCTGAATTCATAATGCTCCAGACGCTCAACTATTGATTTCTCAACAGTTTTAGCTGCTGTTTCCCAATTGAATTGTTTAATCCATTGATGAGCATTTGCTACTTGTTGCTGGGCCAGTTCTTTATCGGTCGTTAAACGGGTAATGGCGTCGGCAATGGATGAAGGATGGTAGTTGGCCAGCGAAATAGTATTTTCAGGAAATACCGCTCGGCAACAATCAGTATCTAATTCGATCACCGGCAAACTACATGCCATCATTTCCTGAGGGATCAGGGAATAATTTGTGGCAGAAAAAGTTAAGCCAACATCACATTTCCGGTAAAGTTTGCCTAATTGCTCTGCTGTTAAAATACCGTGATCCATGTATTCAAAAGGGGCGTCAAAGGCAATTGGTGTGTGGTTGCCAAAAAAATGCACTCTAAAGTTTACTGCGCGTTTTGCAAGCTGCTCCAGTCCCATTAAAACCAGTTCAACTGCGCGCCGATCAGTGAATGGGCGATAATAGGCGGCAATTTCTATAGTTGCGTTTCCGGTGCCCTGCTGTTCATCTTTAGGATAATAACTCTTGGCATCATAGGACAAAAGGAAATGGCTTGCCCAGCGGTGGTGTTTTTCTTCCATGAGTTGGGCGAGCCAGGGGCTGGCACAAATGCAATCAATATCCTGCCGATAAGTCTCCTCGGCAACTAATGAACGTGATCCCGCCGGATAAAACAGTGGCTCATAGTCTTGCACCAGGTAAAAAGCCCGCTTCATTTTAGTGCTCGATAAAGCGCCCCACACGGTGTTCCAGCCGGTTGCAATAACCGCATCGCCTTCAGCGGCATAAAATTCAGAAGAAAAAAATCTAACTTCAGCGAAAACGAATTGAAAATTTCTGATAATGTTCTTGTAAGCATCATCCGGTGTAGGATTGTGGCTATTTCCAGTTATCCATATCGTATTGCTATGACCGAAGCGCTCCAGATAGCTGATGAGCCTGAATATGGTCATGTGTCCGCCGGAGCCGGCAGAAAAATCAGGTATGATCCAGTGAATATTTAATTGCTTGGGGTTATAGAATTTAGAATTGCCATTGAATCCTTGTTTACCCTTAAACGCAGCATATAAATTCAAGTCATCAGGTGTCGGACAAACTGCATTCTTTTTCGCTAGTTTAACAACACCATTATCAAAATCGACTGCAAATGGTGTATGACCCATTTTTCTGCCGACGTTGAGAAAATAAGCAAGCGGCTCATTAGGTTCGTTGATTTGATTTTTGTAGGTTGTAAAGTATTTTTCGGTGCAGAAATATTTGGAAGTATCCAAAAGCTGGCGACAACCGGTATTGATGTAATGGAGCAGAGGATTTATTTCAGTCGGTATGCTGTAGCGTTTGGCATACCATGCCAATGAAAAATATTTATTGGGATTACGTCCTTCTTTCCAGCCATAAATAGCAAAGTGTTCAAGTGGGTCAACGGTGCTGGCATTAATATCTTTGTTAAAAAATAGATAAAACTCCTCATCAAATAACTGACTGTCTTCAATTAACTCAAGCTCCCTGTTTCCTTCCAGGTTTGTAGTTAACTGTTTTGTGCAGTCATCAAGAAATGCGGCCAACATGTCGCGCTCCGCATTATTGCTGGCTAATTGCAGGGCCTTGTTGGATGCTTTAATGGCTTTTCGATAAAGCTTTCTTTCAAAAAAAACCCGTGCGTAATTGTCGTGTAACCAGACACCATTCAAGCCGTTTTTTTCAGCTTCTTTTAAGATGTTTATGGCATTGGTGAAGTCTTTTTTACTACGGTAAGCAACGGTCAACTCTAAATATAAATAAGCATTCTTGAGTTGTTGTTTTTGGTAGCTGCCTACAATTGATATGATTTCATCCCATTGGCTGTTTTTTTTTGCGCTAGCTATTTGTTCTGAAATATGTCTATTGGTTTCCCTATAAGCCTCGGCTAATGCTTCAGAAAAAAACGGTTTTTCATTTTCGACCGATAATAAAATTGCTTTCTCCCAGCAAGCTATCGCTTCAGAAAGCTGATTTAATAAAAGCAGTGCCCTTGCTCTATTATCTTCAATCCAGGCATTTTCAGAGAATATTGTCTGTGCATTTTGTAATACCTGTAAAGAAGCGGATACATCAATGTTACGCAAATAGATTGCATATTTTAAATAGTCTCCCAGCAAAACATCAGGATGAGTAATTATGTTTTTATAAAGAGTTACAATTTGGTTCTGGTCTGTAGCTTTTTCCAGTTCAATCCGTAAGTTTTTAATATCTTGAGTCTTTTCTAGCTCGACCCGTAAGCTTTTGATATCGGTAACGTTGCTCATGATAATTGGTTATATTTATAACAGAGTCTAAACGAAAAAGTCACAGACTTGTGAACAGTGGAAGGCAGAGATTTTATTGGGTCCAAGTATTTTTATAAGCTACTGATTTTTTAAAATAATTGGTATTTTTTGCCTGATCACACACTAAAGAAGTGCTTGATAGATTATGTTTTTGGCGTTTCTCCTCAGACATAAAATTTACCCGTCATTTGTGAAATTGGACAACGCCTAGTTGGGTCCACTTTATGATATTAATGTTAAAGAAAAATGAAAATGTGGATATTAGTCAAAAGTATACTGTTTTTTTACAGTAGATCATCGCCTAAATCTTTTGTTTTTCAGTAAAACTCTTGTTTTAATGTTGATATATCAACGCATGATCAACAGATACTGTTGATTTATCAGCAGCAGAATTTGCCCCATAAAATATATACTGCCTCGGAAAACTGATGATTTGGCGCTATATGTGCTGGATGCTTCGTGTGGCTGAAATTTTTTGTATCACTATGAAAAAGCTAATTATTTAAAAGATATAGCTATTTTTATTACCGATAATGAGCGCCTCAACATTTTTCATTAGAGCTTTCAGAGTGCCGGTTTTCGCCGTTGCTAAATTTTTAGTAAAATTATTGTCAAGCCAAAATAAAAAGCATATATCACGCCATTATTTAATTTGCAGATGTATACGGTCCAGGAAAGTAGTTAAAATATCATAATGGTATGATTTTTAAAATAAATAATAAGAAAAAATTAAAACTGTTCAAGAGCTTCCCCAAAAAAAGGTTGTTTTTATAGGTAGCAACATTTACTACGAAGTCGAGAAAACTGACGAAACCTTACTAATTTAGAGGGCGCAAAAATATTAAAGTGTGTGATATGACTTATTTTAGATTTATTGAAACGAGCTAGAACCTGCATTCAATCGGACTTTAATGAAGTTACGCTATATGACACAGTTTAATTGCGTCATATAACACAGATTAATTAATTTCCCTGTTTTTTTAAAAAACTTGGGGTATTAACGGCGAGTGCTCTATAGATGTTTACTTCAGCAAAACCATAACAATACACGGCTGTTTTGTATGGTGAGAGTTTTTCGTATGCATTTAAAGAGAACCCAGCCCGGCAAAATATGAACAATGAACAGGATTGATTGCTCGGGTTTTACTAGCAAGCTCCTGGACATAAGGTATAATTGCCTCCATTTTTTACATTGGTTTTACATAGCAAAACATGAGCATCATACTTTCTAACAGAGTCAAAGCCGTTAAACCATCACCTACTTTGGCAATCACTGCCAGAGCAGCGCTTATGCGTGCGGCCGGTAAAGACATCATCGGCCTTGGTGCTGGTGAACCGGATTTTGATACCCCAGATCACATTAAGGCCGCCGCTGTTAAAGCCCTTGATAGTGGTTTTACCAAATATACGGCAGTAGATGGAACGCCAGGCTTAAAAAAAGCCATTATTGCTAAATTTAAAAATGATAATGGTCTTGATTATCGGGCCAATCAGATTCTGGTATCCTGCGGCGGAAAACAAAGCTCATTTAATCTGACTCAAGCCATGATTAATCCCGGTGACGAAGTTATTATTCCGGCACCATTCTGGGTTTCTTATCCTGATATGGTGTTATTGGCCGATGGCGTGCCTGTTATTATTGAAACAACGCAGGCGCAAAGTTTCAAAATATTGCCTGAACAGCTTCGTGCTGCGATTACTGATAAAACTCGTTTGATCTTTATTAACAGTCCGTCTAACCCTTCCGGTATTGCCTATTCGCTGGACGAGCTTAAAGCACTGGGTGATGTGCTTAAAGATTTTCCGGGAATTATCATTGCGACTGATGACATGTATGAACATATTCTTTGGAAGAAGGGTGCGTTCGTTAATATTTTAAATGCCCATCCCGAATTTTATGATCGCACTGTAGTGATGAATGGCGTATCCAAGGCTTATTCAATGACCGGATGGCGGATCGGTTATGCGGCGGGTCCTGCTGATTTGATTGAAGCGATGTGTACTATCCAGTCACAAAGCACATCCAATCCGACGTCTATTTCCCAATATGCAGCAGAGGCCGCGCTAACAGGGGATCAAAGCTTTATCGATCAGATGTGTATTGAATTTAAAAAACGCCATGACTATGTTGTTGCTGAGCTTAATAGTATTGATGGCATAGAATGCCTGGAAACTGACGGTACTTTTTATGTCTTCCCTAATGTACAAAAACTGATAGACAGGCTGGACGGTATCAATGACGACCTTGATTTTTCTGAGTACTTGATAGAAAAAGCAGGTGTTGCTTTAGTGCCTGGCTCTGCGTTCGGCAATCCTGGGCATATTAGAATTTCCATTGCCACCAGCATGGCAAACCTGCAAAACGCATTGGCGAGAATTAAAGCGGCTATTTAAAAATTCCGGTTTAGGTGAGGGAGGGGCAACCCTCACCAACTTCCAGAATTAGGCATGGAAAGCCAAGGCTCTTGCGGTGTTAGGGAGCCACCTTTTTGCAGCAATTCGATAGAGATATTATCCGGGGAGCGTACAAACGCCATATGCCCATCGCGAGGAGGGCGGCTAATTATGACTCCAGCATCCATCAACTTCTGGCAAGTTTCATAAATATTATCGACTTCAAAGGCCAGATGACCGAAGTTACGGCCTCCGGTATAGTTTTCAGTATCCCAGTTATAAGTTAATTCAATTAACGGCGCTTGCGTTGCGGTTGCCTGTTGTGCATCCAGTGGCGCATATAAATAGATCAGGGTAAAACGCCCCGCTTCACTTTCTATTCTATGACTTTCCTGGAGTCCCAGTTTGTTACAGAAAAAATTGAGGGATTCATTCAGGTCATGGACCCGAATCATGGTATGTAAATAACGCATAGTAATTGCCTGCTATTAGTTTTATGCTTCCTGAACCCTGTTCATTTATGCATTTATCGCCCTGGGCCGCAGTCGAAGAAAGGCAATGCAGACTCAGTTTTCAGCCGCTTTCTTTATTTCCGCATGCCTAAAGCAGTCGACAGTATGGTCATTGACCATGCCTGTCGCCTGCATAAAGGCATAACATATTGTACTTCCGACAAACTTGAAGCCCCGTTTCTTCAGCTCCTTGCTCATCAAATCGGATTCTGCTGTACTGGCTGGAAAATCGGCAACTTTTGCCCAGGCATTTTGTTTAGGTTTGCCGTCAACAAAGCACCAGATATAGCTATCAAAGCTGCCGAATTCTTCCTGTATTTTCAAAAAAGCCTGAGCATTAGTGACAGCAGAATTCACCTTCAGTCTATTTCTTATTATTTCGGGATTAAGCAACAAGGCCTTGATTTTTTCATCGTCATAACGGGCAACACGTTCGGTATCAAAATTATCAAAAGCCCTTCTGTAACCTTCGCGTTTTTTCAGGATAGTGGACCAACTCAAACCCGCTTGAGCGCCTTCAAGAATCAGAAATTCAAATAAAAGCCGATCATCATGCACAGGAACACCCCACTCAACGTCGTGGTAGTGCTCTTCAAGCGGGCTTGAAAGCGCCCATGTGCATTTGCTAATTTGATGCTTGCTCATGCTGTTGCTGTGCTTTTAAAGCCAGACGCAGGTGCTTTGCTTCACGTTTGGCGATTAATGCTCGGGCAGCATCAACGCCAATATGCGCTTCGCCGCGTTGTCTGGCTAATTCCATCTGTTTTTCGCGTTCCGTAAAACGGGCTTTTTGGTCTGGGGTAACCTTGTCATGACAATGCGGGCAACTGATGCCTTGCTGATAGCTGGAGCTGGCTTTATCGGCTTCAGTGATAGGCATGCGACAAGCATTACATTGGTCGTACGCGCCTTTTTCAAGCTGCAGATTGACTGTTACGCGTTCATCAAAAACAAAGCATTCGCCTTCCCAGAGTGTTTCCTCGGGTGGGACTTCTTCCAGATATTTCAGGATCCCGCCTTTGAGATGATAAACCTCGTCAAAACCCTGTTCTTTTAAAAAGGCGGTGGATTTTTCGCAACGAATTCCGCCTGTACAAAACATGGCGACTTTTTTGTGTTTTTCCGGGTCAAGGTGTTCTTTGACAAAGCCTGGAAATTCACGGAAACTTACCGTATTTGGGTTGATGGCGTTTTTAAACGTGCCGACTTTATATTCATAGTCATTACGTGTATCAACCAGGATGACTTCGGGATCGGAGATAAGCTGGTTCCAGTCTTTTGGACTGATATATGTGCCGACTACGCGCTTAGGGTCTATGCCTTCAACGCCCATTGTTACGATTTCTTTTTTGAGTTTAACCTTGGCGCGGTTGAAAGGCATGAAGTCGGTGAATGATTCCTTGAAATCAAACTCAGCCAAGCGGGGATCGTTATGTAACCAGGCCAGCAAATTATCGATGCCTTGGCGGGAGCTGGCGACGGTACCGTTAATGCCTTCATTGGCGAGTAATAAAGTACCGCGCACCTGATTATTTTCCATAACATCAAGCAGCGGTTGACGTAAATCCTGGAAGTTTTCCAGGATGACAAATTTGTACAAAGCACAAACGACTATTTGGGGCATATAGTATTCCTTAAATTGTAGGCCGGATCGCAAATCCAGGACAAAAAAGAAGGTTATTATACGTGCTCTAGCCGATTTTGTCGGCTAGAAAATGGGATGAATGCGGATAACAGATTTGTGCTCTGGATTTCCTGTCGGCCAACAGGCTCTTTTGCCGTGCTGCTAGGTTTCTGCTGGTAAGCCCACTAGCAAGCATTAAGTAGGGGTTGATTCGAGGCGGTCAGTAATATGGACTGTTGTTGCAAGTTTTCATCAAGCAATTCCCTGACGTGCTTATTACATTTTCCGCAGTCTGCACCAACACCCAAGCATTGGAATAACTGCCTGCGAGTGCAGATACCGTTATCAATTGCACGTTTTATTTGGGTATCAGTTACTGCTTTGCATACACATACATACATTAAGGTGTCTCCTGAAAAGCTGATTTACAGTAATGATAACAATTCTCATTACAAAAATAAAGCAGCCTTTCTGATTTTCCTTAATAAGCTTCAGCTTGAGTTATTAGAAAGCGTTTACATACTCAAGCGTACACCAATCCATCCGGCTCTGGGTGCGCCAGGCGATACAAACCGACCGTTATTAAACGAATCACCCAAAACTTCAGTCGCATTTCCATAAACGCCAAACGAGTTATAGTGGGCGTCAAAAATATTATCGAGCTTGCCGAACAAGGCAAAATTTTTGGTCACTTTATATTCTGCGATTGCACCAAACAGCCAGTAGCCTGACAGTCTTGGAGTTAAGTTGGCCTCATCACCCCTAAAAAACAGGTCGCCACTATACAAGCCATTAATACCTAATGATACGCGCTTCCATAAATCAACACTGATTGAAGCCTTGAAAAGATGCTCAGGGATGCCGGGGATTCTGTCGCCTCTGCGCACGGTTGCAGGCTCATCGGTATTTAGAGGATTTTGAATGATGAAACTATCTAAAAATCTGGCATTCAGATAAGTGTAATTTGTTGAGAAATGCCAGTCGTCAATAGTGCTGAATAGTTGTGGATAGTTGGCGGTTGTCCCGGCTTCAATACCGTAACGACGGGTTTGCCCGACATTACTGAAGAAACCTTCACTGATACTATCGCCACCGCGGTTAAAAATAATATCGTTATAATTAATGGTGTGAAAATAGCCCAGATTCCACTTTAAATCCCCTTTACCTATTAGTTTATTTAAATCGCCCCTGTATCCAGCTTCCCAAGTATTGGCAACAACCTGTGCCAAAGGTGGATCAGCTACAAACGCATTCGGCAATCGGCATGGTTTATTGGGATCGGCACAACTTAATTCCATCGGACTGGGTACGCGTGAAGATTCACTGTAACTCCCATAGACATTAAGGTTATCAAGAATTTGATAGGTTAACCCGGCAGACGGATTTAACCGGTCAAAACTGTGCTTAGCGCTTAAATCATCGGTACCGCCAAACTGTACATATTGATTCTTCAGATTGACATCAATATAGTTATAGCGCCCGGCTACTGTAGCCGTTAATTTATCGGTAATGGAAAAACTATCGGTAAGGAATACACCGACGGTTTCGGAATCGGTATGCAGGCGCACCTTGGATTGGTCAACAAAGACGCCGCTACCTGTTGTTCCTCTATCAGATGTTAAGCTGGCAAGCTCGCTATCCGAGCCAAAGTGCACTTCGGCATAATCGTAGCTCGCACCGACAATCAGCTTGTTTTTATGCCCGAACCAATCCTGGCTAAGCATGGTCTGCAAGTTACCGCCACGACCGCGCATATTGGTTGCGCTGGTGTTATTGGTTGCGCCTTCGACAGCATCGTCAGCAAGCACTTCATTGCCATTGATGTCTACAACAGGCTCATCTTCACCTTCCTGGCATAGAAAATCATCGAAAGGCGCTTCACAGTCATCATAATCACTGTCATCACCGTTAAAGGTCCTGATTCTATTTTGCCTGAAATACGCATTGCCACTGACCTCGACATTATTAGTCAGCGCATAACTGCCTGCCAATTCGGAAAAGAACATGCGTGTAACAGTTTGGTCAGGATGGGTAAAAACTGCCCTCCTGTCTTGCTGCTGTAACTGGACCGGTATAGCGCCATTGCCGAGTAATTTGTTATCGTTGGCTGCCAGAGTTAAATCCAGATTGCCCCGGTCATTCTGCCAGCTCAAGGTGCCCAAAATCTGTTTGGCTTTGGATGGAGAGAAATCACGCCAGCCTTGTTCGCCAAAATTATGCACGTCCAGAAAATAGCCCCAGGTGCCGTTGTTCCAACCGCTGGTTAATTCTTCCGAATGCCTGTCCCAGGAACCGCCATAAACTTCCAGCTGATGACCGGGTGCTGAAAATCCGGTTTTGGTCTTGATTGAAATAGCGCCACCCAGGCTGTTCAAACCATATATAGGGTTAGAGCCGGGATATAGCTCCATTGAATCAATCGCCCCTCTGGGGATTAAATCCCAATTAACGGTGTCGCCGAACGGTTCATTAAATCTGACGCCATTAACATAAGTAGACAAGCCCTGAGGCAAGCCCAAAAGTGGTGAAGCAACAAAGCCGCGATAGTAGACATCCGGCTGCAGCGGATTATTTTGCGCTTCGTTAATATGCACGCTGCCCAGATAGCGGTTGATATAATCTGCTAACGAAATACTTTGTGCTTTTTGCAGTTGTTGGGAAGAGACGGTCTGGACATTGGCGGGTACTTTGTTGGCAGCGACACCGCTTCCGCTTAACGGTGTAACACCTATAACATCGACTGTGCCCAAGTCCAGCGGTTGCTGATTTTCAGTTATTACTGCCGCGTTTACTGCCGACAAGCTGAATAACCCAAGTATTCCGTATACAAGTTTTTTCATAAGTCACTCTGGCTATTGCAAATAGTGGCTATCATAGCCAAAACAACCGCCTATCTATAGACGCGCACTATAGAAAAGGAAATATTCCCGCAACCAGTGGATAGTTAAATGACGTAACAGGACGTTGCAGATGATTTTCCAGGACGCGTCAGCTCACTTGCTTGTATTGTGACAGTAATGATTTTTGCAGTAACGATTGCTTCAATCCAGCTCTATGCGGTACGGTTCCATGTATATCGACTCGACCCGGTGTCCGAGCATCTCAATGCGCCCGTTATAACGCTCATCACCCGTAGATGAAAACTCGAAAGCAAAGCTGCGGCGTACTTGCAGTCTACCGTTTTTGTCTTTTGCTAATGAAATACCATTTGCGGCAATATAATCATCAAGCATCTGCACCTCCATTTTGGCGCAATGCGCTCTGGTTGCAGCCAGGGCAATCTCTTTGACCTGTTGGGATTTAAACCAGTACAGCCCGCCAAGAAGTAGTAGACTTATTAACAAAATAGGGTGAGACATACGTTAAGCTAATATAAACAATCAGGTGCGGATTTTTTTAGAGCCTGATCCGGCCCACATACACGAGACAGGCAAGCGGTGATATGCGGAGTGCCTAAAGTTTTAGGTAACCCCGCGATGCAAGACATTACGAAAGCTGATTTTAAGCTATTAATTTATATATTTGCGGAACACGACAATGAAAACTGAACTGACCACAATAGAAATACCGCCTAAAGCGGCGCATAAATATTCTATCATCTGGCTGCATGGTCTGGGCGCAGACGGACACGATTTTGAAGGGATTGTCCATGAATTGCACTTAACTGGCGCCGCCAATATCCATTTTATTTTCCCCAATGCGCCTGTGCAGCCGGTTACGGTCAATAACGGTATGAAGATGCGCTCCTGGTACGATATTATGGCAATGACAGTTCAGCATCAGGTTGATATTAAAGGGATTTATGAGTCAGAGGGGTTGGTTGTTCAGCTTATTCAACGGGAGCAGGATAAAGGTATTCCTGCAAAAAATATATTGCTCGCCGGATTTTCGCAGGGTGGTTTGGTTGCCTTGCATACAGGCTTGCGATACCCGCAACGATTGGGTGGTATTATCGCCTTATCAACCTATTTATCGACAGTTGAACAGTTAAAAACGGAGCGCTCGACCGTCAATCAAGACATACCGATATTTATGGGGCACGGCATAATAGACCCGGTTGCCGCCATTGAGTCAGCGAGAGCAAGTTTCGATGCGCTTAATACGTTGGGTTACAGTATCGAATGGCATGATTATATGATGGCACATTCGGTATGTATTGAAGAAATAGAACATATCTCGACATTCATTAACTCAATTTTCACCGGAACATAAAAAAAGTGCGCCGGTTCCGGCACACCTTTTTTCGGTGTAGAAAACTAAGCTTTTACTTCGGTGGCGATTTCGTTAAAAGCTTCGACTCTGGCTTTACCTGTCTTGACCAGGTCAACGCCTGTGTCAATTATCATTTTGCAAAGACCAGGTGTTTTGTAAACAATCAAACTTAAATAAGCGACCGCAGGAATTGCAATCAAGGCACCGATAAAGCCATGAATACCAACAACGCCCAGCAATTTTATTAGTAATGCAATGGCATCCAGAGGCACTAGAACCAGTGCGCCAAAATAAGTGATTACAATAAAGGTGAATAGTACAAAAACGACAAACTGAAGTAACCTTACCAGCGCAACATTAACTTTTTTCATAATACTTTTGATTCCTGATGTTTCATCCACCTCCGGCAGCTTAGACCGGAAGATACAAAAAGCCCTGCTTTCTAAAGGGCGAAATTATACCTTAAAGCTATCAAATTATTTTATTTTTCTAATGACTGTTTTTGAAGAAAAAACCGGTAAAGAATAGAACCGGCAATAAAGCCGCCCAGATGAGCCCACCAGGCCACGTCAACCCGGGTTTCCGTAAATACGATTGAAGTGGTTGCGTCATGCACCTGAATAATCACCCACAAGCCCAAAAAAGCAATGGCTGGAATATGGAGAAGAATCGGCGGAAAAAACACCACAACACGCTCAAAAGGATAGAGAAAAAAGTAAGCCGCCAGAACACCGGCAATCGCGCCGGATGCACCGACTACAGGAATAGCGAGGGTGGGATCAAAATACCATTGCAGCATTGTTGCAAAAATGCCGCACACTAAATAAAAGACTAAAAACGGCAGCCGTCCCATCCGGTCTTCAACATTATCGGCAAAAATCCATAAAAACCACATATTAACAATAAGGTGCTTCCAGCTTGCATGTAAAAACAAATTGGTCACGAACGATAAATAACCGTCAAAAGGCAAGCCCGCATATCCTGACCAGCCGTTTGCATAACGGACCGGCACCATGCCGTAGCGGGTAATCAGCCGCTGACTTAAATCGTCAGGCATATAGTCCATGGCAATAAATATAATTATACAAACGGCCATTAAGCCCCAGGTTACTAAAGGCTTTGAATTGCATGGTGCGGTATCTCTTATCGGTATCATTTTCCTTAGCCCTGATTTAGCGCTCAAACATCGTTTGGATTAATCTTAACAGCTAAAAGCCAATTAGCAATGACCGGCAATTTAATCATAAGGCTAATTACAAAAAGTTTATAATGCCTATAACACTTCGCTTTCCATTAACTGCGTACCGCAGCCACTATTCAAGATAAATGCAGCCTAATCCGACCGCTATAACATCCTCATTTGCTACTTTGTCGCTCACAGATGAATTACTGACAGCAATAACACAAATGGGCTTTGAGCAACCCACGCTCGTTCAGCAAGAAGCCATTCCGCCCGCATTGGAACAAAAAGACTTGCTGGTCAGTGCCGAAACCGGCAGCGGCAAAACAGCCGCATTTTTGTTACCCGCCCTGCATCAACTTATCACTCGGCCTTCCACCAGGTTTGGCACACGGGTGCTAATACTGACGCCAACCCGAGAATTGGCGCGGCAGACTTTTACCCAATGCCAGCAATTGACGGAATTTACCAAACTGAAAACTGGCCTGATAACAGGCGGCGATGATTTCAAGCATCAGCAAGGCGTGATTCGTAGAAATGCGGAAATCCTGATCGCAACGCCTGGACGTTTGCTGGAATTGCTGGAGCAGGATGCTCCTGATTTTACCCATTTGCAGGTGCTGATCCTGGATGAAGCCGACCGGATGCTCGATATGGGCTTTAGTGACGCGGTATTGAGTGTTGCTCGGCGTTGCAACGAGCAACGGCAAACCTTGTTGTTCTCGGCTACGCTGACTCATTACGGCGTCATTAAAATGGCGGATAAGGTGCTTAAAAACCACTATAAAACCATTGCCTTGAATACCTTGCACGATGGTCACAGCAATATTCAGCAGCAGATTGTGCTGGCAGACGACGACGCCCACAAACAAAAGCTGTTAGCCTGGATTTTGCAGAATGATAGTTATGATAAGGCGCTGGTTTTTACCAATACCCGAATTAAAGCGGATCTGCTGAGTGATGCCTTGCGCGGTAAAAAGCTCCGTGTCGGTGTTCTGCATGGTGAAATGGATCAAAAAGACCGTAATCGAGTCATGGAGTTTTTCCGCGAAGGCACAGTTAATATCATCGTTGCTACTGACCTTGCCGCGCGCGGCCTGGATGTTAAAGGCATTAATCTGGTTATCAATTTTGATGTGCCCAGAAACGGTATCGATTACATCCATCGTATAGGCAGAACCGGTAGGGCTGATGAACAGGGGTTGACGATTGCACTGGTAAAGCATACGGAATGGAATGTGGTTTCGGGTATTCAGCGTTTTTTAAAGCAAAAATTTGAATCCCGCAATATCAAAGAACTGGAAGGCAAATATAAAGGCCCGAAAAAAGTTAAAACATCGGGAAAAGCGGTGGGCGTCAAGGATAAAACCGAGCCTAAAAAAGCGCCTGTAGTAAAAGTTAAAGTCCGCGACAGGGACAAGAAAAACATCGGCAAGCGCCGAGTACCCAGTAACAAGACGCCTATAGAGCCATCAACTGAAACCTGACAGGGTCGGTATTGATTGACAAGGTTTAGTTGGCCCGGCGTAATAATCCACGAAACGGGCAATATCCGCCAGTACCGGTTCCCGGTTTTGTAACGGTACTGACAACGCACCTAACAGTCCGGCGTGATCCAGATGCTCATATCGGTGCGTTTCTACACAGCCACCTGTCTGTCTGACTTTAGCGCTCAGGTGCTCAATATTTACCGGCCTGACGACGGTATCGCCATTGCCGTACAACAGCAGTAAGGGCGGTTCTGTGCCTTGCACAAAGTTAATGGGTTGTGAGGACGGATAATTTTGTTCAGGCCCGAATACTTCTTTTTGATAGGCATCGGTAAAGGGCAAGAAGTCGTAGGGACCTGCCAAACCGATAAATCCCTTGATACTTTGGATAGTGCTGGAAGATAAGTAGTCTTCATTTAGCGTTAGCATCGCGCCTAAATGCGCGCCTGCCGAATGCCCCATCAAAAAAATATTATCAGAATTTCCGCCATAGTCGGCAATGTGCGCCTTAACCCATTCTACTGATTGTTTTGCGTCGTCAATGATCGCCCCAAACTTCACCTCAGGATAACGTCGATAATCGGGGATGACCACGGTATAGCCATGCGTACTCAGGGCTTGGGCAACAAACAGGTAGTTTTCTTTATTGATTGTTTCGCAGCCGCCCCAACAGCCCCCGTAGAAAAACACCACGGTTGCATGGCTGCTTGCCGTGCTTCCGGGTAAATAAATCGTTAGATGATTTAGCTCGTGACTACTGTAAGGAATATCTTCAACAACAGTAAAATTATCAAAACGGGCTAATGAATTGATTAAAAATAATTGGCTTTGAGTACAGCCGTAAAGACCAAGCAATAAGCCCGCAACACCGTATCTGGTCTTTTTAAAAAGCTCCCGGCATAACATTCTTTAATGGTTGCTTGGCAGTTGTTTAATTGTGTTTAACAAAAATAAGCTTATCCGTCTCAAAGCCAAGCTGTTTGGCTTTTTCAATCAAACTGTCCAGCGTAGCTTTGGGTAACTGTTTGGTTCTGGATAGAATCCAGAAATAGGATTTATCAGGACCCGTAACCATTGAATAGCCGTAATCCTGCTTGTCCAGCTCGATAATATTGTAGCTGCCGTAAAAAGGGCCAAAGAACGAGACTTTCAAACTGCCTTTATCGCTTGTACCAAGAAAATACGCTTTGCCTTCAATCTTTTCCCATTCGCCGGTTTTGGGCGTCCAGCCCTTGTTTTCGACATTAACGCCTCCGTCATCGCGCAAGCTGTAAGTCGCGGAAATATTTTCCAGGTCACGCTCAAAGCGATTGTCGAGGCGGGCTATCTCATACCATGTTCCCAGATAGCGGTTTACATTAAAATCATCGACTACCGTCACGCCTTCAGGCACACCCGTGCAGCCCGCCAATAGTAAAAAAAGCATTAATAACAATTTATTCATAAGATCAAACAGCCGTTAGAAAATGAGTAATTGGCTATTACTATAGCATTGCTGGCAGGGACTATTTTGATAATTTACGGAGTTGTTCTCGCTGCTCTTTTTCAGCGCTTTTTTCCGCCATTGCCAAGCCGCCAAACAAAATATGCGACAGTCCGGTGTAGATAAAAAACATCGGAAAACCGGTGTCTATCTCTACCGTATTCACTTCGCCGTAAAACGACATTGAACCGATCATTAATATCAGGAAAAAGCCCACCAGCAGTAATATCTGATAGTTTTTTCTCCAGAAGCAATAACTAAGAATAACAAGTTCGGTGAAGGCAAGATACACCATCATCATGCGTAAATTATTGTGCATCGCTCCATAAAGATCCTCGTTAAATTCAAAAAACGAGTAATGGTCGGATATGGACAAAAAGCCCCCTACTATCAGGACAATTGCAGAAATATAGAAATTGGCTTCGATTAGAAATTTGATGCCTTGCATTTTTTTAAATGTCATGACATTCACCTATTCATTAGTTATCAAAATAAAAAAAGACCCTCCTATAGACAACCTAGGAGGGCTTACAGAGGAGGACGGTTGAATATCCATCGTTATGGAACAGCAGAAAATTAAAGTAACGATTGATGACTGACTTAAAAATTCTGGTCTTAACTTACAAGCCGAAACGCATTCCGTCAATATATATTTGTACAAAACCTGTACAATAACTAAAAAATCTTTAAGGCTCAAAGAAATCCTGACAACACGAAAACAACCAGCTAAGTATCGCCAGGCCCGAGTGTTTATTTACTGGTGTATGCCTTGCTTTAATGTCACTATCAATCCCATAAATTCAGCACTAACCGTGCGTCTGGAGGCATCATCATGAACATACTTATCACCGGCGGCACCGGTTTTATCGGCAGCGCCTTGGCGCAAAGCTTAATTGGACAAGGTCATGCAGTTACCGTGTTAAGCCGCAATCCCGAAAGTGTCACAAAAATCTGCGGTGCGGGTATTAGTGCGCTTGGTAGCCTCAGCGAACTTAAGCCGGAAGCTTCATTCCAGGTCATTATCAATCTTGCCGGTGCGCCGATTTTCGGCGCGCGCTGGAGCGATGCCCGCAAGCAGGTCATTCGTGCCAGCCGCATCGGCCTGACTGAACAGCTTGTCGAAAGCATCGCGCACATGAAGGTTAAGCCGGAACTGCTTATCAGCGGTTCCGCCATTGGCTATTACGGCGATCAGGGCGATACGGTATTAACCGAACAGTCAGCAAGCCGCCAGGATTTCTCGCAGCAGCTTTGCGCTGACTGGGAAGCCGCCGCAAAAAAAGCCGAACAATTCGGCGTCAGAGTCTGTTTAATCCGAACCGGTCTGGTGCTGGATCATGACGGCGGTTTGCTGCAACGGATGCTGTTGCCGTTCCGCTTAGGGTTGGGCGGTCGTTTGGGTAGCGGAAAACAATGGATGTCCTGGATTCACCGTCAGGACTGGATCAACATAGCGCAGGCCATGATTGCCGACCCAACCATGCACGGTGCCTATAACGCAACAGCGCCAAACCCCGTTACCAATAATGAGTTCACCCGGACACTGGCACGCAGTTTAAACCGCCCTGCTTTACTGCCGGCACCGGCCTGGCTGTTAAAAAACTTGCTCGGTGAAATGTCAGAATTGCTGCTGGGTAGCCAGCGCGTTATACCCGAACGCCTGTTGGCACAAGGATTCAGGTTTCAATATGTTGATCTTGCCGGCACTTTGAAAGAAACGTTATCGGGTAGTACAAAGTAGGTCGGAATAAGCCGGTTCGAGCAATAGCGGGAACGGGCGTTTCCGGCAAAGCACTGGCTAATCGCGCTAAATATATGATTTGACGTATCTACCACCCAGTTTTATAGTTAAGCTAACTCATTCTTAGGTGAAAAAATGATTACAGCCAACGATTTAAAAACCAGAGGCATTGCCTGTTTGGAGGAAAGCCTAGCCACAGAGCCGGAAGCTATTATTTCCGTCAACGGCAAAGAATCCTTCGTGGTCATGAAAATCGACCACTACCGCTACCTCCGCGAAATGGAATTGGAAGCTGCGTTTTATGAAGCCCAGCAAGATGTTGCCGCAGCTCGCTTTACTAAAGACAGCGTCGATCAACATGTGGACGAACTGTTTGCGGAATGAGCTACACCTTAATTTTTACTGACAGCTATAAAAAACGCGCCAAACGCTTCGCCAAACAACATCCAGAACTTAAAGAGCAATATCGTAAAACGTTAACATTGCTCTCCCAAAACTCTCAACATCTCTCTTTACGATTGCACCAGCTAAAGGCAAACTGGCGGTATTGCATTCGGTTTCAATTAACCTGAGTTATCGGATAACACTTGAAATGATAATTACCGAAAGGGAAATTATTCTGGTCAATGTGGGTAGTCATGATGCCGTTTATCAAGCATAAATACTTCATTACAACCGATGGCTGGCTGTTGGTTAAAGTTGAGTCTTTCATAGGGCTCAGTCTCCAGCATACGTGACTGGCTGAATGACAACGGGGTAAAACCACAGATTAATCATAATGACTATAAACGGCGTTAGCCATGATTACTTACGATTGGGATATTGCTGTTTCGCGGTGAATTTGTCGGCCTTTGCGGCTATTAGTTTGGATTTTCTAAAGCGGATGTTATTGCTTTTGATAGAGTAGTGGTCAGAAAATCATCATTATGTAAATGTTAATGCTGTCCCCCTATAACTTGAGAACCGGTAGCTGAACTCGTTTATAATAAAGCCAAATTATCCCCTATATATTGCGTAGGCAGTTTAAATAAGAAACGTTATGTTAAGAAACCTACAAATATCTGATAGTCAGCCATCTCAGATTGAATTAACGAGAGAATTGCTGTTAACTAACTACTTGGCAGACAACCGCCCTTGGGTAGTGGCCTATTCCGGTGGTAAAGATTCTACGTTAGTTCTGCAATTGGTCTATGAACTTATCAATTCGCTCTCGCCAGAACAACGTAAACCTGTTTATGTGCTTGCTTCAGACACGCGCGTTGAAGCGCCAAATGTCGAAGACTACCTATCTCGCCGCATTACCGAAATCAGTGCCCATGCCTTAGCCAATGGTTTACCGATACATGCCGAATTAGCGCAACCGACAATGGAACAAAGCTTTTGGGTAAACCTGATTGGCAAAGGCTACCCACCACCGACTCGCTGGTTTCGTTGGTGTACCTCGAAAATGAAAATCAAACCCATGCAAACCGCCATCGAAAATGTAATCAAGCAATACGGTAGTGTCATTTTGCTCTTGGGTACACGCATGGGGGAAAGTATTCAACGCTCACAAACCATGAGTAAGCGCGAATTGAGCAGCCGTAAACTAAACCCGCATACAGAAATGGCAAATGCCTTGGTGATGTCGCCTATTGCCGACTGGAGCAGTGACGAAGTATGGGAATACCTGTTCACCAATAACCCACCACCTTGGGGCGGCAGCCATGATTTTATGCTCAACTTGTATCGGCAGGCGAACGGCGGCGAATGTCCGGTAGTAATGGATTTAAACACGCCTTCGTGTGGAGGCAGTCGTTTTGGCTGTTGGACATGCACGGTTATCAAAGCTGACAAGTCCATGGAAAGTTTTATTGAAAACGGTGAAGAATGGATGAAACCACTCAACACGTATCGGAACTGGTTAAAAGACATCCGTGAAGATGATGCTAGGCGTAGCCCTCTCAGAAGAAATGGTCAGGAAGGTAATGGCCCTTTTATCGCATCCACCCGCAAAGAAATGCTACAGCGTCTTTTAGTTACCGAACAACAAGTTAAACAGTCTTTAATTTCGGATGAGGAAATTGTCGAAATTCAATCACAATGGAACAAAGACTTCGATATTATGGATAGCGCATTTACTATCGCCGAACAATTTGGAAGAGAACCGTGGAAGATATTACACAAAACCCAATAAATGACTCGGCAGATTTGCTTAAATCCTTAGCCGCAGAACACCAAGTACCTTTAGAAATCGCCGAGCAAATGATCGTCTTGATGCAAAAATACCCTGATTTGAGTATATGGGGCAGCAAACCTGAATTAATGAGCCAATTGGAAAAAGTTTTGAAATCGGCTTTAGACAACAAATTAATAGGTATGGAATGATATTTAAGACAATTACCCTACATAACCTATATTCATATTATGCAACAACGACTTTCGACTTGATGCCACCTACTGACAAGTCTGGCAATATCGTTATTATTATGGGTCGCAATGGTTTTGGAAAAACCAATTTCCTCAAAAGTATCAAACTATTATTTGGTGGGGCGACTAAAGAATTACGCAACAGCGTACAACGCGGTAATAGCTTCCCAGAAAAAAGTTTTGTGTTAGGTGGCAAAGAATGGTGGGGGATTCTTAACCGCCAAGCTAAAAATAATGATGAACTGGATTGTTTTGTTTCTGCTGTTTTGGTAAATGAAAATAACCAAGACATTTTTGTGAAGCGCAGCTGGAATTTACGTGATGACAATTACCAAAACAAAATAGAAGTTATCGCCCCTCGTCAACCTCCTTTGGTGGGTGATAGTGCCCAGCAGTATTTGTCCGGCTTGTTGCCACTGGATTACATCCCGTTCTTTTTTTTCGATGCGGAAGAAATTGGTTATTTGGCAGAAGCCAATAGCAACCAGCTTATTGAGAAAATGGAGCAATTGCTTAACATTCGACCTGTCGATAACTTGAATATTTGTATAGGCGAGTTAAGAAAAAAAATTGAACGGGAATCCATTACCCAAAATGTAAATTTGGCTTTGATGAGAGCCGAAAACCGACAAGAAGAGTTATTGATAGAGCAGCAAAATCTGCATGAGCAATGCCAAACCGTCGGGTTTGATATTGAATTGGTGGATAATGAATTGCGCGAAATTAAACAAAAAATTCGTTTGTTTAGTGGTCAAGGAGCGATTGAAAACAACGCCAAACTGGAAGCCGAAAAACACGCCGAACTCAAAAACCAAGAAGAAGCCTTAACCAGCTTGTCCGACATTTTTGAACGTGATGGCTTTTTACGCTTGAATGCCAAACCTGTGCAAAATGCCATGTCGGTAATTGACCGTTGCGCCCATGGTCTGCGTAGTGCTTCATCGGAAATGTTAGCGTCCTTGCGTGATCCCTTAAAAGAAATTTTTACTACACCGCCTTATTTAAATAATCAGCGGCTTAGCGATGCACAAATCAAATTCTATCAAAACCGCATCATTAAACTATTAGATTCACGCGATATAGAAGATGAAGACAATAGCCCTTTTAAATTAGATACTTGGCGGGCAAAAAAATTGTCACAACAGTTAATGGCATACACACCTCAACATGCCCCCGAAACGCCGATACGCGACATATTGTTACGGGCAGTAAGGGCTGAACGGGCAGTTAACGAGATTGATAAAATTTTGCAAGAAGTCAGCCTGCTTTCCGAAGAAAGTAAATTGCAATTAGAGCAACTGCACGATAAACAAGAGCAACAACAAGATATTCAAAATAAATATAAAAACGACGAGCGTGAAATTAACAACAGGCTGGCGAATATCGAGCGAGAAATAAGTACCTTAGAAGATCAAATTACCGGATTAAAAAAGGACGTGCGTCAATCCGAACAAGGAAGGCTTCGCATTGACCTGCTCGATAAAATGCTTAAGTTGTTAGCAACTTATCGACAACAATTAAAACATCGGCAACGAGGCGTATTGGAAAACCAATTCAATAAACATCTTCACAGCTTATTAGATTCTAATAGATTGATTGATAAAGCCAAAATTGACGAGTATTTTCAGCTCCAATATTTAGACAAAAATGAAAATACTGTAGCAATGAGCAGTATTTCTGCCGGTATGAAGCAATTAGCTTCAACGGCGTTGTTATGGGCTTTAAAAGATGCTTGCGGTAAACAACTGCCCGTTATTATCGATACGCCTTTAGGCCGTATCGATAAACAGCACCAGGATAATTTACTAAACCGCTATTATCCTCATGCTGCTATGCAGGTTATTTTATTGCCTACTGACTCTGAATTAGATGACCGCAAACGCGAGTTATTAGCCCCTTATATTTATCGTGAATATCAGTTACACAATGGAGATGGCAACAATACCCGCATTGAATTGATGCCATCTAGCCTAGGAGTAAACAATGGCTGATATTTATACGAGCCAAGATGACGAAAACACCATCGAACAAGTCAAAACTTACGGCTTTAAAACCCCAAAAGCGCCAAAATACCGTGTATTACGCTTGGCATTGGCAAAGTCTTTATCCATTGACACGCCACCGGATAAAGAACTGGATACGATTATTGGCAAAAGCACTGAATATTCCCTAGCCCAAGTCACCGGACTGGGGAAAACCGACAATGACGGTGCGCTTGATTATGATGATGCCACCCGTGCGGTGTTAAGCATTTATCACAACGAGGATTTGTTCAGTGCGGAAGTACGCTATTTGAAACTATTACAACGCCATATCCGGCGGGGGTTACGGGAAATCCGCACCAGTTGGAACCGTAGCCATAGTTTTAGCAATTGGTTACGCGAAGAATTGATTTTTGATTCCCCTGCCGAAAAAACTATCAGTGAAGATGATGTAACGCAACTCACCGCCGCATTAAAAGAAATCGGTTTAGGCGTGGAAATTAGGGAAACCCGCCAAGGTTTGCGCCTCAACAAATACGCGCTTTATCTGGGCAATATCCATCATCTGGATGTGCTGAAAAAAGGCTTGGGCAAACTGTCTTTCCGTTTGGGCGTACCTGATGACAGCATCACCTTGGAAGTCGGTTCAGAAGCCAGTATCGCCAACCTTTATATCCCTAGAGACCCGGAAACATGGCGCACGGTATCACCACAACGCTTGAACGAGTGGGCGGCAAGCCGTAAAGCGGAAAAATTGCCGATATGGCTAGGCTGCACGGTAATGGGTGACGATTTTACGATGGATTTGGCAGAAGCCCCGCATGTGCTGATTGCGGGAGCAACGGGCAGTGGTAAAACCGTATGTTTGCATACTATGCTCTGTTCATTATTGCTGACCTTGACCAGTAAGCAAGTGCAGCTAGCCTTGATTGACCCAAAAGGGACGGAATTTGCCGCTTACCATAAGTTACCCAATTTGTTCGGCGGCTTAATTGGAAAAAATATTGTCGAAGCGGCCACCATTTTTGACGCATTGATTGAAGAAATGGAAAAACGCAACCTACGCTTTATGGAATTAGGCGTGAGAAATTACGAAGAAGCCAACGCCAAAGAACCCATGCCACGCATTGTGGCGGTGGTTGAAGAGCTTGCCGATTTACTGATGCAAGCGCGTGATTTGGAAACGCCATTAGTCAGATTGGCGCAAAAAGCCCGCTCCGCTGGCATCCATTTAATTTTGGCAACACAAAGGCCGGATGCCGCGACCTTTAGCGGTTTATTACGCAGCAATATTTCGGTCAGAATCGCGTTGCGGGTACAAAAACATACCGAATCCAGCATTATTCTTGACCAAAAAGGGGCTGAAGCTTTGTTAGGCAAAGGCGATATGTTGGTTAAACTGATCGACCGACCAGAACCGATACGCTTGCACGGGGCAAAATTGACCGATGACAATATCGCCCAAGCTGTTACGCACTATAGCCGCTAGTATCAAATAAAAGAGGTAAGCAATGGATGATCTTTTAATCTATGAATTTAGGCCGTTATTTTTAACGCTGGATAGGATTGGGCCATTCCAAATCCCTTACACCATCGACTTTACCGATGACAACAATCGGCCTAGCAATTTTTTTATGATGGTTTCTGCAAATGGTTTTGGCAAAACCACCGCCTTGGAAATTTTTTCATCGCTGATGGCGTTGTTGGATAAGAAAACCATCGACAGCTATGGGCATGAAGATTTAGATAAACGCTATGGACGGGCGCAACTGGATTTTTGGGTTAGGCTACGTTGGCAAGGCCGCAATATCAGTATCGTTTTGTCGATATTGGCAGGAACAATAGGCGAGGAAACTTTTTTGAAACCTTGGCTGGCGGAACAACTGGAAACCTACAATGCCGAAAGTTGGCATCAAGCTGGATTCCGTAGCCCTGTTTTAGGCCGCTATGAAAACATAGCCCGAAAAAATGACGAACTGCTGCAAGATTTGCTGGCAACCATCCGTGTTGCGGTGGACACATCCCCAGAAGATAGTTTTTTGCAACCATCTTTCCATTTGCCGACGGTGCTGTATTTCTCGGCTTATCGGGACATTCCTTATCCGAATAATGACAACCACGATTGCATCCCGCATTCAATAGCGGGTGTTAACGAGCGTAGCATTTCCACACCTAACCATTGGAATTATCAGCCTTTACACGCCTTTGAGGCACATAGTGCCTATTGGAAGAACTCCTTGGACAATCTGTTGGTGTGGCTTAAATGGTTGGAAAATGGTTCGTTTGAGAAAGCCCAGGAATTGATAAACGAACAATTGTTTGTGGAAACTCCTAAGCTATTAAAAGGGGTGCGTAAAAATCCCCCGGAAGCCATTATTGATACCGGCAATGACCAAAACCATCGGCTGGATAGATTAAGCAGCGGTGAAAAAAGTCTGGCGTATTTGTTCTTGCGTATCGGTGCCCACGCTACCCGTAACACGATCATTTTAATTGATGAAATGGACATTCATTTACATATCCGTTGGCAACATCGGCTGTATAACGCGTTTGAGAAAATGGTTAAAGATAATCCGGGATTTACCATCATGATGACCACCCATTCTTTGGAAATATTACAACGATTTACGGCAACAATGCCCCAAGAGCGGGAAGGTATTTATATGGCAGGTGAATTGATTGAAACGGATTTGAGTTAAGGTTATGGCGAGTTTTAAAAAAGCAAAATCACCATTTGTAGATGCAAAATATGAACGTCGCACCAGAGTGTTTTTAGAATCTGCTGAGGATGTGCGGATATTTAACGACCATTGGTTTAGCGATAAGCAAGATAAACTGAAATTTGTTAGTGCCGAAGGAGACCAGTTTGGTGGCGGTGGCTGTCGGGTGGTAATTGCCAGAGTGGAAGAAGAAGCAAGTCAAGACATTAAAGTTCATGGCATTGTTGATAGGGATGTGTTGTTATCGGATACCGACGCATCGAATAACGATTTGTTTTGGGAAACAGACGATGCCATTTTTCATGCTGCCAAACCTTATGGCGACAATATTCACGTCTTGCGCCGTTGGGAATTAGAAAATTATTTGTTGCAGCCGGAGGCGTTTACCGCAGTGGCATCAGTAAGAATTTCCCGCCCTCCTATACCAGTCATTTCGGTTGAAACATTTTTAGATTATGCGGAAGATATTGTTCAAGTAACTGCCCTAACTACTTTTTTAGTATCCAAAGGCAAAAAATCACCCAACCCTGGGTTTGGGATTCAATCATCTGGTTCAGATTTAACCAAAGAGATTAATAATTATCTAAAAAATCATCTTGCAGAAGGTAATCACGACATGAGTAATCATGTCGAAAAAATTAGGACATTTGAACAAAGTGACAGTAATCCAGAGGAAAGATGGAAGAGTCTGTCCCGCATTTTAGATGGTAAAAAGAGTTTGATGCGATTGTGCCGTTATCTTTCTGAAAGCCTACAAATTGAAAGTATTCGCCCTTGGGAAGAAATGCGGGGGTGTCTCGCGGATACTATTGCCTCAAAGCAAAAAATAGATCCTGAGTTGTCAGAACTTATTGAAAGAATAGCCGTGTAATATAACTTTCAAGATTAATGTCTCATTTAAAATTTCTCCAGCGCGTAGGGTGTATAAGCGAAGCGTCATACATCCCAATTAGAATGTAACCTCTGGCTCGGCGACCAGCCCGGATGGAGCTTGCGGAATCCGGGGTTTCGTGGCTCCGATGTTCCTGCATGCCGTTTCTCCGGGCTACCGGCTGAAATCCAGCGAATCCATTGCAGGCGGAACCGGCAGGGCTACCGCCTATAACTATGACCCGGCGAATAACCTGACCCAGGCTGTCCTGCCGACCGGCACCACCAACTTTGCAATAAACACCGTCAACCAGATCACCACCCGCAATGCGGTGGCAGTCCGCTACGACAAGGGCGGCAAGATAATTGACGACGGCGTCAAAACCTACCAGTGGGATGCTGAAAACCGGCTGATCAAAGTGGCCAACAAAGCCACCCCAACCACTAACATGACCTTCCGTTACGACGGCCTGAGCCGCCCTGTCGTGATTGACCCAAGTCCTGCGGTAGGTAACGAGACCCGCTCCCTATGGTGCGGCGAAGACCTATGCCAGCGGCGTTCTGAGACGGACTTAGTCATCCGCCGCTATTTTGACGAAGGCGAAGTGCGGCCCACTGCCGCAACGAACAAACGCCTGTACTATGCCCGTGACCACCTGGGTTCAGTGCGCGAGGTGCTGGATGCCGACAGCGGCGTCCGCCTGAGTTCGCTGGACTATGACCCTTATGGCCTGACCGTCGCCACCAACGGCACGGTACTCCCGGATTTCCGCTATGCCGGGATGTACTTCCTGAGCGGTTGGGGCTTGTACCAGACGTATTACCGGGTCTATGATGCCAATGTTACTTATCGGTGGTTGTCAAGGGATCCGATTGGGGAACGAGGGGGTATTAATCTTTATGGGTATGTTGGGGGGAACCCCGTTAATTTCATTGATCCATTCGGGTTGCTGGAATGGTCACCGGGTGGTGGTTCAGGGTCGGCTTGTGGAATAGCATTTGAGGTTTGCCATACAAACGCGCAAAAAGCGTATGACAAAGGATGTAGCGGTCAAGTTTTTTCGGACACAAGAATAGGTTGTTTATCTGCCATATCACGCTCATAAACATTGGGCGGCAGATAACCCAGTTTAGAATGCAAGCGTTTACTGTTATAAAAGGCAACGATAT
>Ga0208754_100157_pt1 | contig 33333 bp, 27 predicted proteins | sample LakWasMet55_HOW8_2_FD_183889 | JGI IMG/M metagenome (GOLD analysis project Ga0208754, IMG submission 183889) | Freshwater sediment methanotrophic microbial communities from Lake Washington under simulated oxygen tension - Sediment Metagenome... | ecosystem: Environmental > Aquatic > Freshwater >... | reverse complement strand
TGTTAAAACACAACCAGCCTTTCGATAACTCCCGTTTTTATGCTATCCCAGCTGCTGAAAATTAATGGGGTTTGTTATTAAAATGGGCTTGATTTTGAACAGAGTATCTACAAAAGGAAAAATCCTATGAGTGATAAACAAGTACTAAGAGTGGGTATCGGTGGTCCGGTCGGTTCAGGCAAAACCGCTTTGGTTGATGCCTTATGCAAAGGCATGCGCGATCAGTTTGAAATTGCTGTCGTGACGAACGACATTTACACCCGCGAAGACCAGCAGTTTTTAATCCGTAGCCAAGCCTTGCCGGAAGAACGTATTTTGGGCGTGGAAACGGGCGGCTGTCCGCATACCGCGATTCGTGAAGATGCGTCGATGAACCTTGCCGCTGTCGATGAGCTGTGCGAACGCTGGCCTGAACTTGATTTCATCCTGGTAGAAAGCGGCGGCGATAATCTGAGCGCCACTTTTAGCCCGGAACTTGCCGACCTGATGATTTATGTGATTGATGTTTCGGCAGGTGACAAGATTCCCCGTAAAGGCGGCCCCGGCATTACCCGTTCGGATTTGCTGGTCATTAATAAGATTGATCTTGCTCCTTATGTCGGCGCGTCTTTGGAAGTGATGGACAGGGATGCCAGGAAAATGCGCGGGGAGCGGCCTTTTGTATTTACCAATCTTAAGACCGGAACCGGTTTGCAAACGGTGCAGGACTTTATAGCCAATGCGGGGATGCTGGGCTGTTAATACTGATGTGCTTTTATTTCTATAAATCAAAAGGCTGGCTTTAGTCGGCCTTTTTTATGTTTATTGTCCAGGTTAACGATGATTGCAGAAAAATAAGCTAATTGTTTTATGTTATTCTATAAAGCTTGCTTGTTCATAAAATTCTCGTATCACATTATGCGGACTCGCGTTAAAATTTGCGGCTTTACCCGCGCTGAAGATGCTGTTTTTGCGGCGCAAACAGGCGCGGATGCGATTGGACTGGTATTTTATCCTCCCAGCCCAAGAAACGTTACGATTGCACAAGCTATTGATATAGTAAGCGCGTTGCCTGCATTTGTTGCTGTCGTGGCTTTGTTTGTTGATGAGCAGGAAGCCAGGATACGCGAGGTTCTTGCGCAGGTGCCGGTGGACTGTATTCAGTTTCATGGTGATGAACCTGCCGAAGTTTGCAGGATTTATAATAAGCGGTATATCAAAGCCGTGCGTATGCGGACTGGAACGGATGTTCAGGCCTTGGCACAGGAATATCACGATGCGGCGGGGTTATTGCTGGATGCTTATCATCCTGATGCAAAAGGCGGTACCGGTAGCCGGTTTGATTGGGATTTGATTCCAAGGCAATGTGCTTTGCCCCTGATATTGGCAGGCGGACTGGATGCCGATAATGCCAGACAGGCGGTGCAGGCGGTGCGGCCTTATGCGCTGGATGTGAGTAGCGGCGTGGAAGCTGAAAAAGGTATCAAGGATGCGCTTAAGGTGGCTGCATTCATAAGAGAAGTTAACGAGGCGGACAGAATAATAATATGACAGAAAAATATAATATGCCTGACGAACGCGGACATTTCGGTCCATACGGCGGAACGTTCGTAGCCGAAACATTAATTCCGCCTATCCAGGAATTAAATGCGGCTTATCAACAGTATTTGCACGATCCCGAGTTCATAGCTGAGCTGGATGCTGATTTAAAATATTATGTAGGACGGCCTTCGCCGCTTTATTATGCCGAACGCTGGAGTTGCACACTGGGCGGTGCGCAGATTTATTTAAAACGTGAAGATTTAAACCATACCGGTTCGCATAAAATCAATAACACGGTCGGTCAGGCGCTGTTAGCCAAGCGTATGGGTAAAACCCGCATTATTGCCGAAACCGGTGCCGGTCAGCATGGTGTTGCTACCGCGACAGTGGCGGCACGGTTGGGACTGGAATGTGTTATTTACATGGGTGCGGTCGATGTTGCCCGGCAGTCTTTGAATGTTTACCGCATGAAGTTGCTCGGCGCGAAAGTTGTTGCTGTTGAATCGGGTTCGAAAACTTTAAAAGATGCCTTGAATGAAGCATTGAGAGATTGGGTAACCAATGTCGATAATACTTTCTATATTATCGGTACGGTAGCAGGGCCGCATCCTTATCCGGCGATGGTCAGGGATTTCCAGTCAATTATCGGCCGTGAAGCCAAACAGCAATGTCTGGAAGCGACCGGACGCCTGCCTGATGCTTTGGTTGCCTGTGTGGGCGGCGGTTCAAATGCCATTGGCTTGTTTTATCCTTTCATTGAAGATGCTTCAGTTAGACTTATCGGCGTAGAAGCGGCGGGCGATGGTGTAGCCACAGGTCGGCATTCTGCGCCTTTGTGTGCAGGCAAACCGGGTGTGTTGCACGGTAACCGCACTTATCTGATGGCCGATGAGGATGGCGAAATTATTGAAACCCATTCAATTTCAGCGGGTCTTGATTATCCCGGCGTTGGTCCTGAACACTCCTGGTTAAAAGACACCGGGCGTGCCAGTTATGTCAATATTACTGATACTGAGGCGCTGGAAGGTTTCTACGCGCTGACCAGGATGGAAGGCATAATTCCGGCGTTGGAGTCGAGCCATGCTATGGCTTATACGATGAAGCTTGCCCCTACTATGAAGAAAGACGAAATTATCATTGTTAACCTGTCCGGTCGTGGCGATAAGGATATGCAAACGATGGCCAAACGCGAGGGAATAGAACTGTGAGTCGATTAGCTGGCAAATTTGAAGAACTTGCGAAATCAGGCCGTAAGGCCCTGATTCCGTTTATTACCGCAGGCGACCCACACCCTGATTTCACGGTTCCTATGATGCACGCGATGGTAAAGGCGGGGGTTGATGTTATCGAACTGGGGGTGCCGTTTTCAGACCCGATGGCTGACGGTCCGGTTATTCAGCGCGCCAGTGAGCGTGCGCTTGCCCATAAAATGAGTTTGCGGCGGACTTTGGCGATTGCGATGGAATTCCGCAAAACCGATCAGCAAACCCCGATTGTGCTGATGGGCTATTTGAACCCGATTGAAGCCATGACTTATGAAGGCTTTGCAAATGCCGCCCAACGTGCTGATGTTGATGGTGTTTTGACCGTGGATTTGCCGCCTGAAGAAGCCGAAGAATGCACGGCTTTGTTAAAAGCGCGGGGTATCGACCCTATTTTTCTGTTAGCGCCGAATAGCAGCGATGAGCGGATTAAAAAAATGGACGCGATAGGCAGCGGTTATCTTTACTATGTTTCGCTAAAAGGCGTGACGGGTGCAGGGCATTTGAACACCGCTGATGTGGAAGCAAAGTTGCAACAGATCCGTGCCAACACCCGGTTGCCGGTAGGTATCGGCTTTGGTGTCAAGGATGCGGAAACGGCAAAAACGCTTGCTGCTCTTGGTGATGGCGTGGTTGTAGGTAGCGCCTTGATTAGTAAGATTGAAGGGAATCTGGATGATTTTGAACGCGCAAAAAGTGAAATAATTGCCTTGTTAGCGTCAATGCGTGAGGCAATGGATACCTTGCCGGAGATAAGATAATGAGTTGGTTTCAGAAATTGGTGCCTTCGACGATCAGGACAGATGCGTCGAATAAAAAAAACACTGTGCCGGAAGGTTTGTGGAATAAATGTCCCAGTTGTAATGCGATTCTTTACAATGCCGAGCTGGAAAAGAATTTCAATGTTTGCCCAAAATGCAATCATCACATGCGTATTTCGGGAAGAAAGCGGCTGGCAATGTTCCTGGATGAAAATGGCCGCAAGGAAATAGGCAAGCATATTAAGCCGGTTGATCCGTTGAAATTCAAGGATATTAAGAAATATAAAGATCGTATTGTTCAGGCGCAAAAACAAACCAAGGAAGGCGATGCACTGGTGGTTATGAAAGGCCAGCTGAAAGGCCAGGATATTGTTGCCGCTGCTTTTGACTTCAACTTTATGGGCGGGTCAATGGGGTCGGTGGTTGGCGAGCGCTTTGTTCGCGGAGTCAACAAAAGTCTTGATCTGGGCATTCCGTTTATTGTATTTACTTCCAGCGGTGGTGCGCGTATGCAGGAGTCACTGTTTTCCTTATTCCAGATGGCGAAAACCAGTGCCGCATTAACCCGGTTATCTGATGCCGGTATCCCTTACATTTCCTTTATGACTGATCCGACGATGGGCGGTGTTTCAGCCAGTCTGGCAATGTTGGGCGACATCAATGTAGCTGAACCGAATGCCTTGATCGGTTTTGCCGGCCCTAGGGTAATTGAACAAACTGTTCGGGAAAAATTACCCGAAGGCTTTCAGCGTAGTGAGTTTTTGCAAGAGCATGGCGCTATCGACATGATTGTCGACAGGCGTGAAATGCGCGATAAAATTGCCAGTATTCTGGCTATATTAATGGCGGGCAGAGTAGTAGCACAGGATTTGATTGAACCTGAATTGCCTGCTGAAGAAGCGTTATCTCCAGCTGTTAGCGATTAATAATTATGTCTGTTGATGGCGCTGTCTGCTAACAATGCATTTTGATTCACTTCAGGGTTGGCTAAGCTGGCAAGAAGGTTTGCACCCCCTGACCATAGACTTGGGATTGGAGCGGGTTAATCAGGTCTTTAATGCGCTGAACCCGCTGCATATTAAACCGCTGACAGTTACTGTTGCCGGCACCAACGGTAAAGGTTCGTGTGTCGCTTATCTTGAAGCTATCTATCTTGCCCAGGGTTATCGGGTAGGTACCTATACTTCCCCGCATATCCTAAACTATAACGAAAGAATAAAGATTGACGGCAAGCCGGTACCGGATGAACTGATCTGTGCGGCATTTGCAAGAATAGAATCAGTGCGTGGCGATATATCATTAAGCTATTTTGAATTCGGTACACTGGCAGCGCTGGATATTTTCTGGCGAGCCGGCCTGGATGTCCAGTTGCTGGAAGTGGGTATGGGTGGGCGGCTTGACGCGGTTAATATCGTAAACCCGGATGCTGCACTGGTAAGTAGTATAGGCATAGATCATACCTATTGGCTGGGTGAGACGCGTGAGGCTATCGGGGCGGAAAAAGCGGGTATTTTTCGGGCGCTAACACCTGCCATTGTGGGTGACCCCGAGCCGCCGGAGTCATTGGCGGAGACGGCCGTTGACAAGAATGCCAGACTCTATTGCATAGGTAAGGATTTTGGCTATGAAAAGCACGATAAAGCCTGGGATTGGTGGTATCAGGATGCAGCGGCTGATGGAATAACCGATACACTGACTTATATCAGACAGTTGCCTGAACCCGGCTTGAAGGGTGAGCATCAGTACCGTAATGCGTCGTCTGTTATTTTGGCAATTGCAAAATTAGCGGCAAAGCTCCCTGTGAGCGAAGAATCAATCCGCCATGGCCTGGAAAATGTCCGGTTGACAGGGCGTTTTCAGTTATTGAAAGGTGAAGTTCCCGTGCTTCTGGATGTTGGGCATAACCCCGATGCGGTTAGGACTCTGGTTGATTATCTGCTTACAACTTTTCCGGAAAAACGCATTCACGCGGTTTTTTCAATGATGAAAGACAAGGATATTGCGGGTGTTCTTGAAATTATGAACCCGGTAGTCCATGACTGGTTTTTTGTGCCTTTGACTAATCCCAGAGCGCCTACAGAATCAGCCATGCGCGAGATTTTTTTACAAAGTTCAGTGGTCAATGTATTCTTTGGCTATACTGGTTTTGCTGAGGCGTTTAACGCTGCAAAAAAACTGTCGCAACCAGGCGATTTATTACTGGTTTTTGGATCCTTCTTTTTAGTATCTGATTGTCTGATTGAATTTGAAAAAAGTGAGTTGACAACATGAATCAAGATTTAAAACAACGATTGATTGGCGCAGTAGTCGTTACGGCTTTGGCGGCTATCTTTATTCCTATGCTGTTCGATGATCCTATCGATGAGCGTAGCCAGTTAGTAACTGAACTTGATATTCCCAAAGAGCCAGCTATCGCCGAAGAAATATTGCCAAATAAGCCGCCTGCCAATGCCGATCAGGTGTTGAAAGCTCCTGAAAGTCAAGCCTCGGAAGAAATTACAGAGCAAGCTCTGAATGCGCAGGATGAGCCTATGGATTCTGAAGCGGTAGCCGATAATCTGGATGAAGAAGAAACGGAGCAAGCAGCGGGCAATCCTGACGCGGGCCAGGCAAAGCGGCAAAACCTGGATAGTCCGGTCGCCGAAGAGGAAGAGCTTGAAAAGCCTGTTAATAAAGCGGCAAAAGCTGTTTCTAAACAGGACTCAGCGGTTGATTCCCTGGACACCGGCGTAGTGGCGAAACTGAACAGCACCGTTACCAGAAATAAATCGAAGCCAGTCGTAGCTGCCAAACCTTTAGAAGCGGGAGCGACAGCAACGCCTAAAAGCACACTAAGGAAAAACGAAGCCATTATTGCCAAACAAACGCCCCTGACTAAACCAGTGTCTGTTGCATCAGCCGATAGGGCAGTAAAACCAAGCACTAAAACGATAAAAGCGAATCCCGAACTGGCGCGCTGGTATATTCAGGCGGGTACTTTCAGCAAGAAAGAAAATGCCTTTTCGCTTAGAGACAATTTGCTGAAACAAGGCTTGCCGGTTTTACTTGAGACTATCCAGATACCTGGCAAAGGTTCGTTGTATCGCCTTAAAGTGGGTCCTGAACTCGATAAAAAGCGCGTAACCGCGATGAAGGCAAAGCTCGACCAGCAAAACATCAAGAATATCCTGGTTTCAGAATAGTCTTATAATCACTTGCAATAAGCTGATTTTAAACCCGAAAGAAAAGCCATGATTTGGATAGATTTTGCCATCATTGGACTATTCGCTATGTTTTTAATAGCGGGATTAATGCGCGGGTTCATGTTGGAATCTTATGCCTTGATTAGCTGGTTGCTTGCAACTGTTATCGGTTTAGGTTTTTGTCGTGAGTTTTCAGCGTTATTGACACCTACGATTAACGATCCATCCGCCAAAATTGCTGCGGCATTTGTCAGTCTGTTTTTGATTACCTTGATCGTTGGCGGCTTAATCCGAATTCTTTTGGGTGAGCTGGTAAAAAAGTCCGAATTAACTGTGATAGACCGGCTAGGGGGCATGATTTTTGGGGTTTCGCGTAGCGTAGTCCTGATTGCAATTATCGTCATGCTGGCCGGTGTATCGGTATTACCCGCTTCTCCCTGGTGGAAACAATCAACATTGCTTCCACCTTTTCAATCTATCGCTGTCTGGTTGCGAGACCATATTCCGTCAGAGCTGGCGAAATATGTTCATTATCGCTAACAACCAAAAATAAGGTTAAAACTCATGTGTGGTATTGCTGCTATCGTTTCTCATCAAGCTGTCAATCAGGAATTATATGATGCTCTGACAGTCCTGCAACATCGCGGTCAGGATGCCGCAGGTATCGTTACCTGTGAGCGTGGCCGATTGCATTTGCGCAAAGAAAATGGCTTGGCGCGTGATGTCTTTACCAATGACCAAATGTTAAAGTTGAAGGGCAATATGGGCATTGCCCATGTCCGTTATCCAACCGCCGGTTGCACCAGTTCAGCTGAAGCGCAGCCTTTTTACGTTAATTCTCCTTTCGGTCTGACGCTCGCCCATAACGGTAATTTAACGAATACCGAAGAGTTGAAAAAAGCCTTGTTCGTAGAAGATCAACGGCATATCAATACCGATTCCGACTCCGAAGTACTACTGAATGTTTTTGCCCACGAATTGCAAACCTTGGGTAAATTGCATTTAACGGTTGCTGACGTTTTTCAGGCGGTATCCGGTGTGCATCGTCGCTGCCGTGGCGCTTATGCCGTCGTAATTATGATTGCAGGGTTCGGAATTCTGGGTTTCCGGGATCCTAACGGCATCAGGCCGGTGGTATTTGGCGAGAAAAAAAGCGAGCTTGGCTCGGAATTTATGATTGCATCCGAAAGTGTGGCGCTCGACGTGCTGGGTTTTAACATTATTCGTGATATTGAGCCGGGCGAAGCGGTCTTCATTGAAGAATCAGGACGCTTGCACACGAAACAATGTGCTAAAAAAACAGACCATTGCCCTTGTATTTTTGAATATGTTTATTTCGCAAGGCCCGATTCCATTATTGATAATATCTCCGTTTATAAAGCGCGGTTACGGATGGGTGAAAAGCTGGCCAAAAAAATCCTGGCAGAATGGCCGGATCATGATATTGACGTGGTTATCCCTATTCCCGACACCAGCCGGACATCTGCATTGCAGATGGCGAATATTCTAGGTTTGAAATTCCGCGAAGGTTTTATAAAAAATCGTTATATCGGCAGGACTTTTATCATGCCCGGTCAGAAAATGCGGGAAAAATCAGTCCGGCAAAAACTGAATGCTATTAGCCTGGAATTTGAAGGCAAAAATGTCTTACTGGTTGATGATTCGGTGGTGAGAGGCACAACTTCTGCGCAGATTATCCAGATGGCCCGCGATGCTGGAGCCAAAAAGGTTTATTTTGCATCGGCCGCGCCGCCTGTCCGGTATCCGAATGTGTACGGAATTGATATGCCCGCTGCGCATGAGTTGATTGCCCATAACCGTACTGAGCAGGAAGTGTCCGAGGCAATCGGTGCAGACCGGCTGATTTATCAGGATCTAGGCGACTTGATTGATGCAGTCCGTAAAGGTAATCCTGATATCAAGCATTTTGATACCTCATGTTTTAGCGGCGAGTACATTACCGGCGATATTGATGAGGCTTATCTGGATCGTACCGAGGAGTTGCGTAACGACTATGCACAGAGTGTGCGTAAGTCGGAAAATTTTATTCTGGAAATATAATCGGTGCTTGAACATGCCAACGCCGATTTTAATTCCTTGACCTTTTTACCTTGAGTTTTTGAGCTAGCCATAAGCTTATGAGTGATATTGATTGGAACGAATATTCCCTGGAAACCCAGGCGATAAGGGCCGGGCACAGGCGCACCCAGGAAGATGAACACAGCATCGCTATTTTTGCGACATCCAGCTATGTGTTTAAAAGCGCCGAAGAAGCGGCTTTGCGTTTTACCGGACAAAAGCCAGGCAATATTTACTCCCGTTTTACCAATCCAACGGTAAGAGCCTTTCAGGAGCGGCTGGCTTTTATGGAAAAAGGCGAACGCTGTCTGGCGTTTTCTTCAGGCATGGCCGCGATCATGGCGGTGGGTATGGGTCTGCTAAAGGCCGGTGACCATGTAGTTTGTTCGCGTAGTGTTTTTGGTAATACCGTGCTGGCGTTCCAAAATTATTTCGGCAAGTTTGGTGTAACCACCGATTTTGTTGATCTGATTGATACCACCGCCTGGGAAGTCGCCATCAAACCGAATACCCGATTTTTATTCCTGGAAACACCTTCCAATCCGTTAACTGAAATCGCCGATATTGCCGCGCTTGCCGATATAGCTCATCGGCATAATTCTCTATTGGTGGTTGATAACTGCTTCTGTACGCCCGTGCTGCAAAAGCCGTTCGAACTGGGTGCCGATATTGTCATCCACTCGGCAACCAAATACATTGATGGGCAGGGGCGCTGTGTCGGTGGTGCGGTCATTGCCAGCGATGAAATCATAGAAAAGTATATCTACCCTTACCTGCGCACAGGTGGTGCGACGATGAGCCCGTTCAACGCCTGGGTGTTTTTGTCCGGTCTGGAAACCCTCAATATCCGAATGAAAGCCCACTGCGACAATGCGTTTGAATTAGCCAAGTGGCTGGAGCGGCAATCCGGCGTTGCCAAAGTCCATTACCCCGGATTAACTTCCCATGCCCAGCATGAACTGGCAAAACGTCAACAAAGCCAGTTTGGCGGCATCGTCAGCTTTGAATTGACGGGCGGCAAGGATCACGCCTGGAAATTGATTGATGCGACCGAAATGCTGTCAATATCCGCCAACCTGGGTGATGTTAAAACCACAATAACCCATCCTGCCAGCACGACGCATGGCAGATTGTCGCCGGAACTCAGAGCGGCAGCGGGCATTAAGGATGGTTTGGTCAGGGTTTCTGTAGGTCTGGAAAATATCGACGATATTAAAAAGGATTTGTTAAGAGGGCTGTGAAGTTAATCTGAGCAGCTGAAATTAACAATGATAAAAGCAGAACAGCTTCGTTTTGCTTTCATTTCTAAAGTAAAATTTTTTCAATCACAAAAAATCTGGGTGCCGAGTCTTTGCGCACCGAACAGTAAAACACGTTCACCTTAAATTTTCCGGCATCCAATTGCTCGCACCAGCGTTTGACTTGATCGGTTTCTTCATCACCGCATTGATGGCCGGGATAGGTAAGGATAGTGATGATGCCTTGCGCCGATAAAATCCGGCTGGCGACAGTTAAGGCTGTTAATGTCGAGTCTGTCTGGGTGATGATGGTTTTATCGCCACCCGGCAAATACCCCAGGTTAAACATAATTACGTTGATTTTGCCGAGAAACGACGCAGGGATGTTCTGATCCATCAGCGCGTGGCTTTCATGTATCAAAGTCAGGCATTCCGTTGGCAGTTTTGTCTGCTGAAACCTGTTCCAGGTTACGTCTAACGCCGTCTGCTGGATGTCGAAACCGTAAACTCTGCCTGATGGGCTGACTTGTTCGACAAGAAACAGGGTGTCATGACCGTTGCCTACCGTAGCATCAATGGCGATTTCTCCAGGTTGAAGCTTTTCCCTAACGATGTTGTGAGCCAGTTCAAGCAGTGAAATAGCTTTCATAATAACGCTGAATATTGGCTGGAATCGGTGTGTTGTTTAACAGGGCATTAGCGAATTGCTGGCTGTACCAGGGTATCTGCAAGCTGCCTTTGGCACCGAAGCCGTTAAAAATTGCCAGTTGTTTGTGCCTGGGGTGGTAACCCAGGAAAGGCTGCTTGTCCAGCGTGCAGGGACGGATATTGGCTTGATGCTTTATCACTGTTGACTGCGTCAAACTGGCTGATACTTGTTTAACTTCATTGAGTAAATGGCGTTTGCCTGACTCGGTGGTCAGCGTATCCAGTGTTTTCCGGTCAAACGTTGCGCCAATACGGATTTGTTGGTTATTCAACGGGATCAACCAGTTGCCGTAGTTGATGATGTTGTCGGGTAAATCCGTGCTATGTTGCAGCGTTAATATCTCGCCTTTCACCAGTTGGAAAGGCAGCCAGGAAAACCAGGGATTTTCCCTTGCCTGATAGCCTTCACAGAAAACAATCTGCCTGGCGCTTATGTCCTGCCAACGAAGCGGGTTTAACTGAATATCCCGGTGGTTGAAGTCCGCAGTTCTGTAACAGTTTTTTTCGATGAAAAAAGTTTTTAAACGGCTCAATAAGGGCTGGGTCAATAAATACCCGGTCTGATTCTGCTGCAAGTAACCGAAAGGTGTGGTGATGTTGCTGAGGGTGGCTTCAGTCGGATGGACTTCGTTTATATAATCCTGATAACCGGGCTGGTTAAGTCGTTTAAGGCTGTTTTGTAATTCCTGGGGGCTGCGAAAAAGCCGCAGCATCGGTTTTTCTATATAAAAAACTTGCTGAAAAAACGTAGCCAAGTCTGAATAACAACGTTTGGTTGCCGGCAATAAAACATCTACATCGGCTGTTTTTACAAAGCGCATCCCGGTAATGGGATTGATTAAACCAGCCGCAATCTGTGAGGCATTTTCCTTGCCGTTATCAACAATGATAACTTTGCAACCCCGTTGTATCAGCTCCCAGGCGAGCAAGCTGCCCGCCAGTCCCTGGCCTATGATTAAAAAATCGACATCCATCGTAAATTAATTTTATCAGGCGGATAAACGAGCCTGCCATTGCGCGATTTTGACTTTCAACTCATCGGTATTGATAGTGGTCAATTGGCGCTGGTTTAATAAGCGCTTGCCAGCTACCCAGACATCAGTTACCTGTTGCCGACTTGCCGCATAAACAATCTGCGAAACCGGGCAATATAAAGGCTGGGTTTCCAGATGGGATAAGTCGATGGCAATAACATCGGCGGCTTTGCCGATACTCAGCGAGCCGATTTCGTTGTCCAGTCCTAAGGCTTTGGCGCCGTTGATCGTTGCCATGCGTAAAGCGGTCATCGCCGGGACGGCGCTGGCATCAAAGGCTACGGCTTTACCCAGTAATGCCGCCGTGCGCATTTCCCCGAACATATCCAGGTCATTATTGCTGGCTGCGCCATCTGTGCCTAGTGCAACGTTAATGCCTGCCGCCAGGCATTTGGCAACCGGGCAAAAGCCGCTGGCCAGTTTCAGGTTGGATTCTGGGCAATGCACAATATGGGCGCCGGATTCGGCAAACTGGCTGATTTCTTCATCGGTCAGTTGGGTCATGTGCACGGCAATCAGGGATGGGTTAAGTAATTCCAATTCCTGTAGTCGTTGCAAAGGGCGTTGTCCGCTTTGCGCTTGTGCCTGCTCGACTTCGTGCAAGGTTTCATGGACGTGTATATGGATAGGTAATTCCAGCTCATCGGCAAAAGTCCTGATTTTTTGCAGCGGTTCATCCGATACCGTGTAGGGCGCATGGGGCGCAAAGGCAGCTGATATTAGAGGTTGATGCTGAAGCTGGTCGTATAAGGCCAGTCCTTTTTCGATATAAGCCTCGCTATTTTCCGCCCATACTGTTGGAAAATCAATGACAATCAAGCCGACACTGGCGCGTATGCCATGCCGTATTGCTTGTTGGGCGGTGATGTCAGGAAAAAAATACATGTCGTTAAAGCAGGTTGTTCCGCCCAGGATCATTTCGGCAATCGCCAGATCAGTGCCGTCCTTGACAAAGGCTTCGCTCATCCATTTTTGTTCCAGCGGCCAGATATGGTTTTGCAGCCAGTCCATCAATTGCAGATCATCGGCAATGCCGCGCAGCAAGGTCATTGCCGCATGGGTATGGCTGTTGATTAATCCAGGCAGCAAGGCATGGTCGTTCAGATTTTCTGTCGTTTTGCCCTGATATTGCTGTTTGGCAAGCGGAGTTGGGAGCAGGTCGATAATCCTGCCGCTATCAATAACCAGCGTATGGTGTTCAAGGGTTACGGATTCCGGTTCAACAGGTATAATCCAGCGGGCATGTATCAGGGTATCGACAATCATCATAAAGATATTCCAGTTTTGCAGGGGCGGCTTTACTTCGCCAAGACATGATTAAGTAACCGGATTATAACTTTTTACCACTGGTTTTGATAAATAATGACAAGAGACAATAACTTGACTGTACAGTCACTGCTGTGGACGGGCAATGCTTTAAGCGTACTCGATCAAAGAAAGTTACCTGAACAGGTTGTTTACGATGAATACATTGATGCTGCAGGGGTGACCGAAGCGATTGTTTCGATGCGTGTTCGCGGCGCGCCCGCTATCGGTATTGCCGCTGCTTTCGGGGTCGTGCTGTCGGCTTATCAACATTATTCGGAGACTTCCGATGACTGGCGGCAAAAAGTAGCGGCTGATATTGAGATGCTGGCAAAATCCAGGCCTACTGCAGTCAATTTGTTTTGGGCATTAGACCGGATGCAGGCTGTTTTGAGTCAGCAAATTGTTCACCCATTACCGGCGCTGCTGGCGTGTGCACAAAAAATCCACGCCGATGATATTGCCGATAACCATAAAATGGGTGAATTGGGTGCCGATATTCTGGCTGGTGTTAAAGGTGTGATGACGCACTGTAACACCGGAGCGCTGGCTACAGGCGGCTACGGCACGGCTTTGGGCGTTATTCGGAGCATATCGCAAAGACAGTCTGTGAAGGTCTATGCCGGAGAAACCCGCCCGTGGTTGCAAGGTGCGCGGTTGACGGTTTGGGAGCTGGCACAAGATGGCATTTCGGTCAGCTTGATTGCTGATTCGGCGGCGGCTTGGCTAATGAAGTCAGGCGCTATCGATTGGGTCATCGTCGGTGCTGACCGTATTGCTGCGAATGGCGATACCGCCAATAAAATCGGCACTTATTCGTTGGCCGTATTAGCCCGGCATCATGGCGTAAAAGTCATGGTGGTTGCACCGACAGCGACGATAGACTGGTCGATTGATAATGGCGGCGCGATAGAAATCGAGCAGCGCCAGCAAAGTGAATTGCTGCCCGCCTGTTATCTCAAGGAAGATTCACTGGTTAGCGCCTGGAATCCGGTATTTGACGTTACGCCCGTTGAATTGATTTCGGCTATAGTCACCGAACGCGGCGTCGTGCTCAATCCATCTGCACAAGGTATAAGAGGTTTACAATGAAATTTGCTAAGAAAGGCAACAACCCACTATTAGCGATGGGTTATTTAGTGCAAGGCCTAAAATTGTCTGCCAGCCCTGAGCTGCGGGCATTTATCATCATCCCCGTATTGATTAATCTGGCTTTGTACAGCATCGCTTTGGCGCTGGGTTATTACTACATCGACGAGTTGATTAACCAGTTTATCCCCGACTGGTTGCAGTGGTTGCGGTTGATATTGTGGCCTTTGTTTTTCATCAGTTTTTTTATCGCCGGATTTTTTACCTTTACGGTATTGGCCAACCTGATTGCCGCGCCGTTTTACGGCAAGTTATCGGCAAAAACCCTGGCGAAAATAACCGGGCAAAGCCTTGCCAGTGCTGAACAACCCTTGGCTAAAGTCGTATTGGCGGAATTAGTCCGCATTGTCTATTTTGCCACGCGGGCGGTGCCGTTATTGATACTGTCGTTTATTCCAGGCGTTAATGTCATTGCGCCAGTCTTGTGGGCCTTATTCGGCGCCTGGGGCATGGCGCTGGAGTACATGGCTTATCCACTGGAAAATGCCGGATTATTGTTTTCAGAACAGAAACAACTGCTTAAAGATGTACGCTTGGGCGCATTAAGCTTTGGCGGTTTGGCGGTGGCGGGGCTGACTATTCCGGTATTCAATATCATCGTAGCGCCGGCGGCGGTTATTGGCGCGACGATTTATGTTAATGAAGTGAAGGTTGATAGCACCGCTAGTGGGTCAGAATAAAACCCGTAAGGTCATTTTTTTGGATTTGCCAGCCCGACGCAGTCAGGCGATTTACCAATGCCTGATTAAGCGGTAAAGATGATTGATCGATGTCGTGATTGGGGAACATCGATACGATAATGCCCCGCGTGTTCGGTAATTCAAGCAGCGTTGTTAATATTTCATCATTAAAATTGTCGCCACGCAGGGTTGGGAAAACGTGCCGGACAGGAACGGCGCAAATAATTCGGTAGACAAAAGCGTAATTGGATACGCCCAAACGCCCATCCAGCTGTGTGCAAAGCGGGTCGGAATGCCGGTTGCTTTTTATTTGTTCGGCAGCGGCGACAAGATTGGTGTGATAGAAATTATTTTTATACAGCGCGGGTATCGATGCAATTCGTGACAGTAACAAGCACGCTAAAAGGATCAATTGCAGCCTCTGGCGGCTTGTTTTTAAATCAGTGTTATTCAGGATAAGCGCCAACATGACCAGGATGGAAAATAAATAGGGCAGCGTATGCCGCTCGGAAATAAGTTCGCCCCATTGATATTTTGTCCGTGCGACAATCACAATTGCCGCACCCAGCAGCGAATATAAACCGCAGATCAGAAACGCCTGTTGTTCGATTTTTTGCCAGTGTTGCCATGTCTTTAATATCTGGTTTGCCAGGAGGGCGACAGCGGCAATCAACACAATAATGCTCAAAGCAGACTGGCTGAAAATTGTTCCAAAATCTTCCGATGACAGTAAAATTGAGAAAAGCGCCTTGATAAAAGCATGGCTGTTTTCAATAAATCCGACGGTACTGGGCGGCATGGCATAAGGCTGTGCTTTGCCAAAAACAATGATGTTCCTAATCATCCAGGGCAGGGTGATCGTGGTAAATCCGGTTAGCCAAAGGCAGGCGTTCAGAATTTTTTTCCGGCGGGTGTTATCCTCAAAAACAACCTGCCACGCTAAAAATCCGCATAAAGTCAGCACCAGTGACAGATTGGCGTTTCTCAGCAAATAGGCAAAGCCAGTAAAAGCGCCGACCACTAGCCAGCTTATTAAATCGTCGCCTGCATTAAGCGCCAAGCCGATACAAAAAATAACCAACAACAACGATAAAACATCAGCAGAAGCAATGCCGCCCCAGCTTACAATCGTCGGGCTGGTTGCCACTAAAAGCGCTATCGCCAGGGATTGCTTTCTTCCTAATAGATTGTGGAAAGCAAATACCGTAAAAAGGGGTATTAATCCTTGCGCTGATACGCTGAGAAAGAACGCGACTTGCTCGGTTGGCTGCTGAAAAAGCAGGCTGAATACAGCGATTAAAACAGGATAGCAGGGTGGAAACAGCGGGTCAGGGATATAAGTGACCGATGGGTTTTCAATGCCAAAGAGTCCGCTTTCGAATACGCCGCGAGCCAAAAGGCTTCTGGCCTGTTCGATATAACAGGCGCTGTCTGGCGTATAAGGAAAAATTGGCAGTGCATACGACAGGATAGCCGCACACAGGCCAATCAGTATTGAGAAGGTGTAAGTCGATTGCAGCTGATTCATAAGTCTAAACAAAAAATCGAAGCTACAGCATCAAGCGATTAACCCAACTGATAGGAAAAAGGTTTCTTATCTTCAATCTTGCGTCAATCTTAACTCGGCCTCACGGTATTTTGCCGCACAATATTCGGCGACTTCAGCCGGTAAGGCAGGCGCTGGGGACGTTTTATCCCAGTCGAGTGTTTCCAGGTAATCACGGACATATTGTTTGTCGAAACTTGGCGGACTGATGCCGGTACGGTATTGGTCAGCAGGCCAGAAGCGCGATGAATCGGGAGTTAATGCCTCATCAATCAAATGCAAGGTACCTGCATCATCAACACCAAATTCAAATTTGGTGTCGGCAATGATAATGCCCCGTTCTTTAGCGTAGGCCGCGGCTTCCTTGTAAAGCCTCAAACTGGCATCACGCACTTGCTCGGCTCTTGCCTGCCCTAGCAAAGTAACGGTTTGTGCAAATGAAACGTTTTCATCATGGTCGCCGAATTCCGCTTTTGTTGAGGGCGTATAAATCGGTTCGGGTAATTGTTGCGCCTGTTGCAAGCCTTCGGGTAGTTGAATGCAGCAGATAGCGCCTGACTTCTGGTAATCTTTCCAGCCGGAGCCGATCAGATAGCCGCGCACGATGGCTTCAACAGGTAATGGTTGCAAGCGCTTAACGACAATCGCCCGGCCTTCAATCTGCGCCCGTTCTGCGGCATCAGGCACAACCTGTTCCAGTGGAATGTCAGTCAGGTGGTTTGGCAAAATGTGCTGCATTTTATTAAACCAGAAATTGGATACATTGGTTAAAACGCGTCCTTTGCCCGGAATCGGATCCGGCAAAATGACATCAAAGGCAGATAAGCGGTCGGTTGTCACAATCAGCATGTGTTGGTCGTCAATATCATAAATGTCACGTACTTTGCCACGCGCACGCAGTTTCAAAGATGTCAGTGCTGATTCGTAAAGTGCCTCTGGAGCTGCCATAAGTCCTCGTTTAGTTGCAAATATCATTTAGGTAATTTTAGCATTATTAACCTGACAGGTAGCTGCCGGGGTTAAGGATAAGATCGTTTAGGCTAAAACTTTTTATATAAAAAGCCCTGGTCTTCATCCGAGTCTTCCAGTCTCATGCCGCCCGTTTCAAAATCATCTCCAGTGGCAGACAATTTAATCATTAAGCGGACTTCGTTTTTGGAGTTTGCCGAATTAATCGCATCTTCATAGCCAATTTTATGAGCCATGTACAAATCAAAAAGCGCCTGGTCAAAGGTTTGCATGCCTTGCTCGCGTGAGTCTTTCATTAATTCGTTAAGTTTATGAATTTCTCCCTTGCGAATATAGTCCTTGGCCAAAGGCGAGTTAATCAATACTTCAACGGCAGGGTAGCGGCCTTTGCCGTCGGCTCGCTTAATCAATTGCTGGGCAACCATGCCTTTCAGGTTTAGTGACAAATCCATTAATAACTGGCCATGCATTTCATCAGGAAAGAAATGTAAAATACGGTCCAATGCCTGGTTGGCATTGTTGGCGTGCAACGTTGTCAGGCACAAATGCCCTGTTTCTGCAAAAGTAATGGCATTCTGCATGGTTTCGCGAGTTCTGACTTCGCCGATTAAAATCACATCGGGTGCTTGGCGCAAGGTATTTTTCAAAGCGATTTCATAAGACTCGGTATCAAGCCCTACCTCGCGTTGGGTGATAATGCAGCCTTTATGATTGTGAATAAATTCAATGGGATCTTCAATCGTGATGATATGGCCGCTGCTGTTTTGATTGCGATAGTCGATTAACGAAGCTAAAGACGTCGACTTACCGGTGCCGGTTCCGCCTACAAAGATAACCAGGCCGCGTTTTTCCATGATTAAATCTTTTAAAATAGGCGGTAGATTTAAGGATTCAAAAGTAGGGATATTGTGTTCGATGCGGCGCAATACCATGCCAGCGGAGTCACGCTGGGTAAAGGCACTGACCCTGAACCGACCTAATTCAGGAACACCAAAGGCAAATTGGCATTCTTTGGTGTTCTCAAATTCATCCTTGTAGCGTTGATCCATAAGGCTATACACAAGGCTCAGTGATTGGTCGGAGGTCAGCGGCGCTTTGGAGATCTCAATCAAGGTGCCATCGATTTTTATAGTGGGTGCCCGACCGGCGGTTATAAATAAGTCAGAAGCTTTTTTTTCAACCATTAGAGCGAGCAAAGCGTGAAAATCCACAACGCCTCCTTAAAGGAAAAGGTCTTTATTGACAGCTTTAACGATCGCTGTTTTTGCGGTAACCTGGCCCTTATCAACAAGTTCCCGCAGGTTCTGGTCCAGCGTCTGCATACCGTCCCTGCGTCCGGTCTGAATCGCTGAATACATTTGGGCAACTTTTGCTTCGCGAATCAGGTTTCTGATGGCTGATGTTCCCACCATGATTTCATGTGCCGCGACTCGTCCGCCACCAATTTTTTTCAGCAGCGTTTGGGAAATAACCGCTTGTAAGGATTCTGAAAGCATCGAGCGGATCATGTCTTTTTCTGCTGCTGGGAACACGTCAATGATACGGTCAATCGTTTTCGCCGCCGAGGTTGTATGCAGTGTACCAAACACAAGGTGGCCTGTTTCGGCGGCGGTCAATGCCAGCCGGATAGTTTCCAGGTCGCGCATTTCACCAACCAGAATAATATCGGGATCTTCACGCAGGGCTGAGCGCAAGGCTTCGTTAAAGCCATGAGTATCACGGTGTACTTCCCGTTGGTTAATCAGGCACTTCTGGCTTTCATGGACAAACTCGATAGGATCTTCTACGGTCAGTATGTGTGCGTAATCATTAGCGTTGATATGATTAATCATTGCCGCCAGCGTGGTCGATTTGCCTGAACCGGTAGGGCCGGTCACTAACACGAGACCGCGCGGCTTTTTGCACAACTCCTCAAAAAACTTGGGGGCTTTCAGTTCTTCCAGGCTCAAAACCTTGGAAGGAATCGTCCTGAAAACAGCCGCGGCCCCACGTTCCTGGTTAAATGCATTGACACGAAACCGGGCTACGCCGGGCAAATTGAATGAAAAGTCTGTTTCCAGAAGCTCCTCATAATCACGCCGCTGCTTGTCATTCATGATGTCATAAATTAACGCATGTACGGCTTTATGATCCAGTTCGGGCACATTAATACGCCGAATATCGCCATCAACCCTTATCATGGGTGGGAGGCCTGCCGACAAATGTAAATCCGAGGCTTTATTTTTAACTGAAAATGCCAGTAGTTCGGCAATATCCATAACATCCTCCAACGTAGTCAATAAAAAAGTTACTTATACCATAGTTCAGAACTTTGCTTTTTTGAAGTGCTATTGTTTAATGAGTGGCGGTATTTTAACCTTGATAGTAATCATGATATACAACAGGCTTAAACAAATTTGTGCACAAATCAGCCAGTCAGAAGCGGCTTGTAATCGGGAGCCTGGATCCGTCTTATTACTGGCCGTCAGCAAAACCAAATCAGCGGCAGATATTGCCGCGGCTTATCAAGCGGGACAGCGGCATTTTGGCGAGAATTATTTGCAGGAAGCGCTGGGTAAGCAGTTACAACTGGGCGCATTCAATATTACCTGGCATTTTATTGGACCTATCCAGTCCAATAAAACCAGACAGATAGCCAGGCATTTTGCCTGGGTCCACAGCGTCGATAGCTTAAAAATTGCTACGCGTCTTAGCCAACAACGACCGGCGTATTTGCCGCCTTTAAATGTTTGCCTGCAAGTCAATATCAGTGGTGAACAAAGCAAGTCGGGAATTAGCCTTGATGAATTGCCGCAAATAGTCAAGCAAGTTAAGGAACTCCCCTATATAAGACTTCGCGGCGTTATGGCGATTCCTGCGCCTGAAGAAGATTTCGAAAGGCAGAGACTGCCTTATAAAACGCTTTATCAGGCAGTTAAACAGCTGGATCAGTCCGATCTGGATACCTTCTCGTTTGGCATGACCGGAGATTTAACGGCAGCGATTATGGAAGGCGCTACTATTGTGAGGATTGGCACAGCGTTGTTCGGAGCGCGGTGACAATTATTGCTTCTCAGGTTCATCTTTAAACTGGATTTGATGTAAGCGCGCATAAGCGCCATTTTTTGCTATCAATTCCTGATGAGAACCTTGTTCAACAATACAGCCATGATCCATCACTAAAATGACGTCGGCATTTTCAATAGTTGATAAGCGATGGGCAATAACCAGTGTTGTCCGGTTGCTCATCACCTTTTGCAGGGCGGCCTGTATAAACCGTTCTGATTCGGTGTCCAGTGCTGAGGTTGCCTCATCTAAAATAAGTATCGGCGCATCTTTCAGCAATGCTCTGGCTAATGCGAGGCGTTGTCTTTGGCCTCCCGATAGTTTGACCCCGTTTTCGCCTATTTCCGTATCCAGTCCATGTTCCAGTTTTTCAATAAAATTTAATGCATAAGCATCATTTGCTGCGGCAGTGACTGCGCTCCGGCTTGCTGTAACCAATGCGCCGTAAGCGATATTGTTTGCTATCGTATCATTGAATAGAGTTACTTGTTGGTTAACCAGGGCAATTTGCTGTCTTAGATTGGCTAATTTGTAGTGATTGATTTCTATGCCATCAAGTAATATCTCACCGGATTCATGGGGGTAAAAGCGCGAAACCAGATTGGCAAGCGTACTTTTTCCTCCGCCCGACGAGCCAACCAGGGCAATTGTTTGTCCGGGCTCAACTTTAAAATTAATGTTTGTCAAAGCAGGCTCATTACTGCCTGCATATTGGAAGGAAAGGTTTTTAAACTCCAGGGCACCCATAGCCCGTTCGACTTCATACGATCCTTCATCGATTTCACTTTGTTCATCAAGAATTTCAAATAAGGACTCAGCCGCCACGATGCCTTTCTGAATATCCCCGTTGGCATCGCTCAATTGTCGGATAGGGCGTGGCAGCAAAAAGGCGGCGGTTAAATAGCCAACAAACTCGCCAACGCTGGCTTCTTTCATAAAAAACAAAGCCATATACATTAAGAATGATAATGCTATGGCGATGATGAATTGCATGATCGGGTTGTGTATTGCCTTTGTTGTCGACAGCTTTAATGATTGGCTGCGGTTGTACAGGCTGCTTTCCAAAAAGCGTCGACGTTCATAGTCTTCTCCGCCATAGCTGCGGACTACCCGGTGTCCGCTAACCAGCTCTGAAGTGATATGGGTCATGTCACCGATAGAGGCTTGTACTTTTTTACTGATTGCGCGCAAACGCTTGCTTACATAATTCACAAGCACATAAATGACGGGAGCTATGGCGATGAAAACCATCGATAGCATCCAGTTTGAATAGAATAAATAGCCCAGCAAGCCCAGCGCGGTCAATCCTTCCCTGACAAAAGTGCGTACAGCGTCTGTAGTGGCTTTGGTTACTTCGCCGACATTATTGGTTATTCTTGAGATCATATAGCCGCTGTTATTGGCGTCGAAATAGGTTGTTGGCAGTCGGGTGTACTGGTCAAAAATTTCGCATCTCAATGCGTGTACAACATTTGCCGATACTTTAGCCAGAAAGTAATTGCCCAGATAGGAGCCAATCCCATGTACTACAATCAGGCCGCTAAACAGTAAGGGCAGGTAATACATACCTTCTCGTGATTTTGCTTGCAGCGTGTCAATGATGTGCTTGATTAATGCTGCAAATAAGGTCTCCGTCCCGGAATAAAGCAAGAATCCCACCATGCTGATTGCAAAAAGGCCAAGATGAGGCTTCACATAGGTGAGTAAACGTTTGTAGATTTGTATGCTTGCTTTGGGTTTTTTTTTCATAATTCCTTACATAATATCTTAGTAGGTCGAGGTGCTCGGCATTCCCGTGCTGGAATTATATCGGAGAGGGCTGGTTTTTTGAAAAGTAGTCCCGTTTAATCCTTTCGGATATAGAAAAACGGACTATAAAAATTTAACAATTAAATAGAATAGTAAGCAGGATAATTTTAAATTTTTGTTCTACGCAGAAATTTATTAATTCTATAATGGCAACATTTACATAAATGCACCAGGTCTGGAGAAAGAAATTGCAAGAGGACGTATTGGCACAACTGCTAAGAGGGACTGATGAGGTTTTAGTTGAGCAGGAATTAATTAAAAAACTGGCAGAAAATCGGCCTTTGCGGATTAAGGCGGGATTTGATCCAACAGCACCTGACTTGCATCTGGGGCATACGGTTCTGATCAATAAACTAAAGCAATTTCAGGACTTGGGGCATGACGTGCTGTTTTTGATCGGTGATTTTACCGGCATGATTGGTGATCCGACAGGGAAAAATGTTACTCGTAAGCCTTTAACTCGGGATGAGGTGATTGCCAATGCGAAGACTTACGAAGAGCAAATATTCAAAATTTTAGATACTGATAAAACCCAGGTTATGTTCAACTCAAGCTGGATGAATGCAATGTCACCGGCCGACTTAATACAGCTGGCGGCCAAGCATACCGTGGCAAGAATGCTGGAGAGGGATGATTTCAGTAAACGCTTTAAAGGTGGGCAACCTATAGCTATCCACGAATTTCTATACCCCTTAATACAGGGTTATGATTCGGTGGCAATGAAGGCTGATGTAGAGTTGGGCGGTACGGATCAAAAATTCAATTTACTGGTCGGGCGACAATTGCAGGAAGTTTTTGGACAGAAACCTCAGGTTGTGATGACCATGCCGATTCTTGAGGGTCTGGATGGTGTTCAGAAAATGTCCAAGTCGCTCAATAACTATATCGGCATAGCAGATTCTGCTGATGATATGTTTGGCAAGATTATGTCCATATCGGATGAGTTGATGTGGCGCTATTTTGAGTTACTGAGCTTTCGGCCCATGACCGAAATCAACTCATGGGTGGAGACATGTTCGCAAGGAGCGAATCCCAGAGATTATAAGGTAAAGCTGGCTCAGGAAATCATCGAACGGTTTCATGACGCCGCAGCGGCGGGTAAGGCACTGGAAAATTTCGAGGCGAGATTTCAGCGTGGAGCCATACCTGATGAGATGGATGAGCTGGAATTAACCATTAAAGGGGATAGTTACAATATTACCAATGTGTTGAAGGACGCCAAGCTGACATCAAGTACTTCTGAGGCTATCCGCATGATAAACCAGGGCGCAGTGAAGATTGATGGTGAGAAAGTCTCTGACCCAAAAATGGAGGTTTTGTTAAATAGTGAGCATGTTTACCAAGTCGGGAAAAGAAAATTTGCCCGGATAAAAATCACAATCTGATGTACTTGCTGAACAGTGCTATCAAATAACTGATGATATTGATTATGAAAAGTTTTGTTGTTTAGTAATGGGTTGAATTGTAATAAAAAATTATATTTTCACAGGTCTCTGTCAAGCAGCCAAGTATTGCTGGTTTCTATTACGACATGATAGACTCTACAAAAACGCTTTCAATGACTCGCAAAAAATCGAAATTTTCAGTTTTCTCTACATTAGCGCTGTTTTTGGTTTTCAAACCTGATTTTTTGAAACACTAAAAAAATTATCAAGACAATTTTTAGCCCTTGCGTATGCCAGCACTGAGACATGGCAAATTAATTAATGAAATGGTCTTGATAACAAACAGAATGTTGTTTTCAAGTATGTGTTGTTTATCGGATTCATGGTAATAGAAATGCTAGATTACACTTACGAACATCCCAGATCATCCTTATCTATCACACTTTCTGTCTGGAAAGCCCTTTTTTTGAGGGAGGCTGTCCATCGTTTGTCAGTGGGGCGTGGCGCATGGGTCTGGTTGTTATTTGAGCCGCTACTGCACATAACATATATGTTGGTTATGTTCGCATTCATTCGCATGCATCAAGTGGGTGGTATTGATAGCGCGGTATGGATTATGGTTGGTATGTTGTATTTTTTTGTTTTTAGACGTACCAACTCTCAAACCAAAGTAGCTCTTTCAGCAAACATGGCACTTTTTACTTACCGTCAAGTAAAGCCTATTGATACTGCACTTGTTCGTGCTGCCTTGGAAGGGTTTTTGATGATATTAGTTGCTGTCATACTCGCTGTCGGGGGTGGCGTCGCCGGATTGGATCTTATTCCAGACCAACCACTTGATTTATTTATTGCGCTTTGGGGAATGTGGTTGATGGGCCTGGGTTTTGGATTGGTAGCATCGGTGGGTATAAAGCTGATTCCCGAGGTGGGCAAGATCATTGATATTATAATGATGCCTGTATATATGCTTTCAGGACTCATGATCCCTGTGTCTTCGTTTCCGAAACCCTACTCTGACTGGTTGTTATATAATCCTTTAATTCATGGAATAGAAACAGCCCGGGTGGGTATGTCGTCTTATTACCATGTATTACCAGGATTAGATATTATGTACCTTTATAAATGGGCTCTAGTGACTGTGTTTTTTGGGCTTGCCTTATATAAACGATTCGAAACCAAATTGGTCATGCAATGATTATAGTTGATGATGTACATAAACGTTACCAAACCGATCATGGCCCTGGTAAGTGGATTTTAAGCGGTGTTAATTTCGTAATTCAACCCAATGTCAGTGTTGGGTTAATCGGGCGAAATGGTGCAGGTAAATCTACTTTATTGCGATTAATTGGCGGTGTTGATCAACCGAATCGTGGCAGTGTTGAGCGGCGCTGCAGGGTTTCTTGGCCTATGGGGTTTGGAGGGGGCTTACAGGGGTCTCTTACAGGCAGGCAAAATGCAAAATTTGTTTGTCGTGTTCACGGGCATGAAGATGATATTCCTGATCGCTTGGCATTTATCCAGGATTTTGCTGAGCTTGGTGACTCATTTGATGAACCTGTTAAAACCTATTCTTCAGGCATGAGGTCACGGCTACAATTTGGCCTCTCGTTAGCGTTCGATTTTGATGTTTATATCTCGGACGAAGTTACCTCTACCGGTGATAGCAGTTTTAAAGCTAAGGCGGTAGCAGCGTTTAATAAACTGGTAGATCATTCTAGTCTAATTATGGTTGCACATTCTGAAAGTACGTTGAAACAGTTTTGCTCTTCGGGTATTTGGCTTGATAACGGCAAGGCCCACTGGTTTGATGACATAAATGATGCATTCAAAGCTTACAAGGAAAGCATTGCCAAATGATAGCACTTAACAAAACCGCCAAAAAATCAGGGGGGCTTTTTCGTACCCTGCGAAAGCATCTCATTTTGTCTGGCGCTTTCATTGCGTCGCTTCTGGTAGCATTTTACTGGGGTGCGGTGGCGTCCAATCGTTATGTATCTCAATCCCATGTGATTATCCAGAGTACTGATATGGGTGGCGGACTAAAGCCGGATATTGGCAGTATGCTCGGCAATGCCGGTGGCTTGGCAAATCGGCCTGACAATTTGTTGTTGCGAGACTATCTGTTGTCAATCGATATGTTGAAAAAACTTGATGCCAAATTGGATCTGCGATCTCACTATAGCGACAAACAGCGCGACCTATATTCACGTATGTGGTTTAAAGATTCTGTGCTGGAAAAATTCTATGCCTATTATCTCACCATGGTCGATATCGAGTTCGATGATTACGCCGGTGTGCTTATCATCAAGGCCCAAGCTTTTGACCCGCAAACAGCGTATGCCATCAATACAATGTTTGTAGAAGAAGGCGAACGCTTTATGAACGATCTTGGACACGGGTTGGCTCAGGAAAAAGTTGATTTCCTTAGCCAGGAAATAGCCAAGCTCCGGGAAAAAACCTTGCAGGCCCGTCAAATGTTGCTGAATTACCAGAACAAAAACAGCATGGTATCGCCACAAGCGTCAACAGAAAACGTTGTTAATATTATCAATCAACTGGAGGCCCAGCTTACCCAGCTACAGGCCAATCGCGCCAGTATGTTAGGTTATTTAGTACCCGACAGTGCCAATGTTGCCCAAGTCGATTTTCAGATTGATGCCATTGAAAAGCAAATCACCCGCGAAAAATCACGGTTAACTTCACCTAAAGGTAAGACATTAAACAGTGCTGTTGAAGAATATCAACGGTTGGAAATGAATGCCCAATTTGCTCAAGATATGTACAAAACCGCACTGGAAAGTCTGGAAACAGGCCGCTATGAGGCTTCACGTACATTGAAGAAAATGTCAATCCTGCAAGCTCCCAATGTACCCGAATATTCCTTGGAGCCTCGTCGGATACACAATACAATAGTTTTTATATTGGTCACATTAGTTATAGCGGGTATCGCGCACCTGCTTGCCGCCATTATTCGCGACCATAAGGACTGAAACCATGAATCTTCTGCAATATATCCGTGAAGTCAATATCTTCAGACCCCATATTCCGGCATCCAAAAATACCCGCATTGCTATGAAAACTATAAAATTTTTCTTGAATAGTTCTAATCAAGCTGAGTCTTTATCGAGAAACCAGTCGGTGTTGGTTTTTATGCTTAGTCTCGTTTTGGCAAGCTTGACTTCCCCAGCGTTTGCCGCTAATAGTGATCTTTTCGGTCTCAGTCAGGTGCTTAATGCGAATTCAGGCCAGACTGGTGTGGCAATCCCTAGCGCGCAAGCGGCCCAGAATGCACCATTAGTAACTTCTGGTCCATCTGTACAAAGCATCCTTTCGAGTACGGGTGCCGTTCCTGTACCGCAAATTAATACTCAGTCGCCTCAGAGCTTTGATTATTCAGCGAACTTGAAGAGTGATGTTTTTGGTGCAAACCTGTTCACTGGTTCGTTTGCTCGTGCTGGTGCCACTCAATTTAATCCTGATTATGCTATTGCTATCGGTGACCAGGTTCAGGTTCGCTTCTGGGGTGGATTTGAATTCGACGCACCGCTTACGGTTGATCCTAAAGGTAATATCTTTGTGCCTCATGTAGGGCCGGTACAGGTGTTGGGTGTGCGTAATCAGGATTTACAAAGACTGGTTGAATCAGCAGTAAGAAAGGAGTTTCGTGCCAATGTATATAGTTATGCCAGTTTAGCCGCAGCTCAACCTGTAAGGGTGTTTGTTGGCGGTTTTGTTAATCGTCCCGGCCTATATAGTGGTACCAGCATGGACAGCCTGCTGCACTATCTGGATCAAGCCGGGGGCATTGATGCTGACCGCGGCTCTTTCCTCAACGTACAGGTTAAACGTGGCAATCGTATCCGTGCGACCGTTAATCTATATGATTTCCTGTTGAATGGACGTATCCCGCTAATACAGCTTGCTGATGGCGACGTGATTTTTGTGGCGCCACGGCAAAGTAGCGTTAAAGTCAACGGTCTTGCCGGCAATGCTAAACGGTTCGAGTTTAACAACAATACCCGCACTGTGGCTGATCTGATTGGCTTAGCCAAGCCTAGTGCACAAGCTACTCATGTGCGTGTAGTGCGTAATACCGGCACGGTCAAAAATGTCGAGTATTATCCGTTAAGTGCCGCTGCCAATGTAAATCTGCAAAGTGGCGACGAAATTGAATTTACTGCGGACAAGAAACAGGGCACTATTACTGTCCGCGTTGAAGGTGAACATCTGAGTCCTCAGGAATATGTAGTGCCTTACGGTACACGCATAGGCAGGTTATTGCAGCAAATACGCTACTCCGAACGCTCTGATGTTAACAGTTTGCAACTGTTCCGGCTTAGCGTCAAGGAACGGCAAACCGCTATGTTGAAAACGGTATTGGAAAGATTTGAAGCCAATATACTCACTGCGCGTTCAGGAACTGCCGATGAAGCCGGTTTGCGTACCGCTGAAGCAGATATGATGTTGAAATGGATAGATCGGGCTAAAACTATTGAAGCGTCAGGCCAAGTCATGCTGGCTAACGGTGACAGCGTTAAAGAGCTATTATTAGAGAACGGAGACATTATCAGAGTCCCTTCCCTGGATAATCTGGTGCTTGTGAGCGGCGAAGTCATGTTCCCCAATACTATTGCCATAGATGCAGATAAAGATGCGGAGGATTACATCAAGGCCGCGGGTGGTTATACCCAGCAAGCAGATACTTCACGAATAGTGATAGCCCATCGGGATGGCAGCTTTGAAGACACTGAGGAAAATTCGGGTTTGTTTGGTTCAGGTACGGTAATCCGTCCCGGCGATGAAATATTAGTATTACCTCAAGTTGATAAAAAATACCGGCAGTTTTTCAAGGAAGTGTCACAAATGGTCTATCAAATGGCACTGGGGGCCAGAGTTGTTCTTAAGTAATGCTGGCTATTGGATAGCTTAATTTGATGCCGTGGTGAGCTTTGATTTTGTAAAAAACAGGTTGCACTGCATTATAAATGCGAGAAACCGAGAAAGTATTGGATGAGTTTTTGGCTTCGGTTGGGCCTTTTATTTCGCAAAGCAACATGCATATAGCTCAATCAACCGACCTCCGAAAAACGGTTGACGGCATAATGTGTGAAAAACTCTGGTAGGCGAGCTTGGCGGGTATTGATGAATTAATAAGGAATCGCTTAAGCTTAGCGTCTACTCGTTGATGAAAACCGTGTGCGGGTTGCCCCCTCAGTTGGTTTGAACCGGTTCAGTAAGTTCTGGAGCGCTATGAAAACTAGGATGTAGTTACCTGGGTTTAGTGAAAATTGGTTGTTGTAACGATTGTATCAGGCAATATTTTTATGGATAAGCCTTGAGTCTCCGCAATCTGGTGTGTTCAGCTAGATATAATTTTTTAAAGCCATGTAGAAGCGAACAAAGGAGAGTAATAAAAGTTACTGACTTTAAGCAAAATCTTCTAATGTATAAGCTACCCACAATTGTTTGTCACTTCTGGATTCGGTTTGTTTGTACTCTTCAAAGTAAGTCATATTGAACCATCAGGATTATAAGAAAAATGCGAATACAGGAAAAAGTAAAAGCATGGCAAGGGAGAGCATTACTTGGAGCGCTTTGGCTTATTAAGTTAGTTTGTATACCGCCGTTTTTAAGGGCTAAGGTTTATCGGGCATTGATTATTCGTTTGATTAAACGTAGCAACCTTTTTGATAAAGCCTATTATCTGGAAAATAATAGTGATGTTGCCCAGAAGGGTACGCCAGCGTTGCGTCACTATGTGTTGTACGGAGATCGCGAAGGTCGTTTTCCGATGCCATTGTTTGATCCGGGATATTATCGCTCCCATGCAAAAGGTGGTACAAAAAAAGTCAATGCCTTGCTTCATTATGCCTATATTGGGCGCTATCAGCGTATTTCCCCCAGTCAGTGGTTCGATGTCGATTTTTATTTGAGCAACAATAAGGATGTTGCAAGAGCGGGCTCTGATCCGCTTCTGCATTATCTTAATTGGGGCGGACTTGAAGGGCGTTCACCTTGTCCGCAATTCGATGGCTTATATTATCTGCGGGCAAATCCCAATGTTTTGGATTTGCGTATTAACCCGTTAATTCATTACCTGTTTTATGGGCGGCTTGAGGGTCGGAATACGCTGCCTGGCCTTGATAAAAGCCCGGCACTGGATTCAGAAGCAAGCGAAATTTCTCTGCTGAATTCCCCATCCGAAGAGCCGTGGTTTGGGCTTAGGCACCGCGCAAATATCGGTAATGCTAAAGTAGATGTGATAGTACCTGTTTATAAGGCCAGAATTGAAACTCTTCGTTGTATTTATAGTGTGCTTGTCGCTAAATGCGAAACAGATTTTGAACTCGTCGTAATCAATGATGCTAGCTCAGACCAGGAATTGGTGGAAGATTTACATCGATTGGCTAATCAGGGACTTTTTACCTTGCTTTCAAATGCCAGCAATCGTGGTTTTGTTTATACCGCCAATAGGGGAATTACTCGGCATAAGAAACGGGATGTTATATTGCTCAACTCTGATACCGAAGTCTATGATGGTTGGCTAGACCGGTTGAGTCGGGCTGCTTATCGTCACGAGCACACGGGTACCGTCACCCCGCTTTCCAACAACGCTACGATATGCAGTTATCCTCGATTTTTACATGACAATCCTTTTCCTTTGGAACTCGGTTATAGCGAATTAGATGCCTTAACCGCCCACATAAATGCAAACATTGAAGCAGAAGCCCCGACTGGTGTGGGTTTTTGTTTCTATATCAAAAGGGCCTGTTTGCAGGCTGTTGGATTATTTGATGAAAAAACTTTTGGTAAAGGGTATGGGGAAGAAAACGATTTTTGCCAGAAAGCGATAAAAAAAGGTTGGCGCAATATTATTGCCGCTGATATTTTCGTTCGTCACTTAGGAGCGGCTTCTTTTCAGGGTGAAAAAGCACAGCGTGTTCAGAGTGCTCTGAAAATATTGGGTAAGCGATACCCTCGTTATGCTAAGGAGGTTAATAACTTCATTCATGCCGATCCATTGAGTGATGCCCGCCGGTCACTGGATTTAGCCAGGATGCAGCGTATGCGCCGTGATAAAAACGTACTTATTGTCAGTCATAGCAGAGGAGGGGGGACTGAACGCCATGTGCAGGAAGATATTCTTCGCCTTACCCAGGAAGGTTACGGGGTGTTTATACTGCGTCCTGTGGCAGGAGACCTTGAGAAGGTTACCCTTTGCCATTCACAAATAAAATCATTCCCGAATATCAGTCCTTTTATTCTTGCGAATACTGCTATCTTAAAAGAGGCGCTAGAGGGTTTGGGTATCACAGAAATTCATACCCACAGCACTGTTGACTTTGATCCCGCTTCTCCTCAATATCTGCTAACTATAGCAACAGCACTGGGTGCATATTTGGAGGTTAACCTTCATGACTACAAAGTCATCTGCCCGCGTGTCAATCTGGCGGACGAGAAGGGGTTCTATTGCGGTGAGCCGCCAGAGGCTGTTTGCAATCAATGCCTTGTGGAGCGTGGGTCTGACTTTAATGTCCTGGATATAAGCGTTTGGCGATCAATGCATGAGCAAGCCCTAAGAGGAGCAGATAAGGTACTGGTGCCTGATTCAGACGTATCTGAGAGGATGCTTCGCTATTTTTCCGGGATAAATTTTGAAGTTTCCCCCCATGAGAAAATTGAATTAAACGCGATTAAAGCAAAAAAACCCAGGTTACACGCAGACGAGAAGCTCCGGGTGTTGGTTATCGGTGCAATAGGCAAATTGAAAGGTTTTAATGTCATTCTTTCATGCGCCAAAAATGTACGGCAAAATAATTTGCCAATAGAATTTATCGTTATGGGATACAGCATGAACGATAAATTAATTGAAGAAGCCGGTGTTTATGTTACCGGTAAATATCAGGAACATGAGGCACTGGATACGATAAGAAACTTAAACTGCCATGTGGTTTGGTTGCCTTCAGTTTGGCCAGAAACGTACAGTTATACTCTGTCATTAGCTTTACAAGTAAGTTTCCCCGTTTTTGCCTTTGACATAGGGGCAATAGCGCGGCGTGTTAAAGAAGCAGGAATGAGTGAAATGTTGATGCCGTTATCGTGGGCGGATGATCCCGATAATATAAACTTACAGTTCCTGAAGTTCAGGGAAAATTGCTTATAGGCAATTGGAGCGAAATAGAGACATGGTTTTTTTATAAGGCTGTAAAAGTTACGCATCGACAACAGCCTGAAATTCAGGTTTTAGATGCGCCATAGTGGGATCAGTGTGCCGATGAACCCGCAATGACTTTGTTGAATAGGTTGCCCTGGACGCAATAACAATTGCCTATTAAAGGACATGACACTGAGCTTCTGGAGTTGGACATAACCACACAGGACGGCGACAGATGGTTCCTAGTGGCGGTCTTGCCGCGTAATTCTTGATGTTGTAGACCTGCTTGATGACACGGTGGTATTGTTTTATATGCCAGTGCCTGTCGTGCTTGATGTGGCTACACTAAGAGACTGTCTGAAAAGTGGCTTTAGCCAGCCTGCGAAGCATCAATTGGGTAAACGAATGTTTCAGCGGTTTCCGGTAATATTTCGTAATCCTTACTGAGCCGGCGATGGTGGTTGAACCACGCGAAAGTGCGTTCACCACCCAACGTCGAGGCAAGAGTTTGAAACTTTTTTGCTTGTCGCACATCAAGATACCCCCTCAGAGTGAACCGAAACCGGTCAGCCACCCATTCCAGCAAAGTCCTTCGATAACCGCCATCCACCCAGATGCAACGCAGTTTTTTACAGGACCCTGTTAAGCGCTGGAACAATAATTTGGCACCATCACGATCCTGTACCCCCGGCTGAAGTGACGACAAGACCAATAGTAATCCCAAGGTATCGACCAGGATATGACGTTTGCGTCCTTTTATTTGTTTGTCGGCATCATAGTTGCGTTCTTTACCCCCCGATGGTGGTGGTCTTGACGCTTCTCATCACCTATCAATTCAAGACAGGGTAGGAAAATTGGCGCTGGCCGTGGGCGCGATGATCGAAGGCCAGACGCCGAACACCGAATCTGCTGCCTTGGGAGACCGAGCGGCAGGACATGCGGGAACAATGGCTGAGGCGCGCTGGTTGAAGAATCCCTTGCTGCTCGCCACGAGGGTGATGGAGCTGTTCGCACGGGAGGCGCTAAGGCAGCGTGGAACGGCCAGACCGTGCTGCTGACGATGTACTGGTGCGTTCGCGTCGACCAGAAAGACGCCTTGGCATGTCCGACGCCGCTCGAAAAAAACCAGGGAACAAAGCGACCCCGATCATTGGAGCTTCAGGAAACTCCATCGCAGCCTAGTCTCCTGGTTCATCTGCGGCCTGCGCCGACTGAAGCGCTGCTTGCAAAACGGCATCTCTTTACCCGCCTTTTGTGGATCGGGGTAAAAAGTGATGGGTGATGAGCTTGACGCTTTGACTATCCACACAACCTGCGCCGTAGGATGTTTATGTCATCCCGCTTTCTGACTGACCCGCACTCTCAAAGGTGTCATGGATGTCAAACGGCTTTGAAAAGTTTCCAAAATTTTCCAGGAAAGATCGTCGAAAAGTTTCCAGTTTAAATATAGGGTTATTGGTTTTCTACTGCCTTTTTCCGCTGTTTAAATCGATAGGAATCGTTAC
>Ga0208754_100156_pt1 | contig 33479 bp, 18 predicted proteins | sample LakWasMet55_HOW8_2_FD_183889 | JGI IMG/M metagenome (GOLD analysis project Ga0208754, IMG submission 183889) | Freshwater sediment methanotrophic microbial communities from Lake Washington under simulated oxygen tension - Sediment Metagenome... | ecosystem: Environmental > Aquatic > Freshwater >... | reverse complement strand
GTAGACCGTTTCGATCGCTTCCTACCCACAGGGCATAAAGGGAAGCCTTTCAGGCCGTCCACGCAGGCGATGAAGAGGGCCTGTACGCCCCGATTCTTCAGCTCGGTCACACTTGTAGCCATTTATGCCCTGTGGGTAAAACTTGGCTCCCTCGGTCTGGGCGATCCACAGGCCCAGTCATTCCTTCTCGCCCGCCAGGTTGATACCCAACGCCAGATAGACGGCCTTGACCCGGACGGTTCCGGCATCACGGACCTTGACGTGGATGCCGTCCAGATAACCAATGGGATAGAGCGCATCCAATGGCCGTGATTGCCAGGCCTTGGCGTCTTCGATGACCGAGGAAATCAGTGTCGGCGAGACGTCTGTGCCATAGAGTTCCTGCAATAGCCCTGCATTTCCCGCACCGTCAGGCCTCGGGTATACAGCGACAAAATCTTGTCAGTCGAAACTGGTCCAGCGGGTTTGGTGCCTGGCGACGATCTGCGGCTCGAAACTGCCGTGGTGGTCCGAGGAATGTCAATCGGCAATTCGCCGAATTCACCCTTCAGTGTCTTCCTGGATTTGCCGTTACGAGGGGTGCCCGCCGGGTTGGCAACTGCCTCGTGCCGGGCGTGGCCCAGGTGCTCGGCCATTTCGGCTTCGAGAGCCCGTCCCACCAAGCGTTTGGTAAGTTGCTTTATAGCCCATGCTCGCCAATCAGGTCTTCGGGTTTCTTGTAATTAGCCAACAGGCTGTCAATCAATTCATTGCTTAAGGTCATTTTTACTCCTTGCTAAGTAACGACAGTTTCCTGCCAAATGACCGTTTACACAAAAATTCTTACACCCTCCATTGTTAATTCAGTATAGGTTTTTAATTTGTAGGCTAGGATTTTTAACTACATGAAAATGAATAACTATACAAAGTTAACAATGCCATTTGGCGTCGTCAAATATTTGTACCCACTCACCGAAGCCCAGGTCCGAAGTATTAATGGGTGAGGTATTTTCGTAGAGTCGGCTGATGAGATGAAGCAGCAATGCTCCGCTTGGCTCAGTGTGTGTTTTAAAAGTCGCTTGCCTTTCCTCTTCCCCCTGCTTCCCGTTAATAGCTTATATTTGGCGGCAGTCTTCAGATAAGTATTTCTTATATTATTTTTATCTAGCTACCCTCTCGTAATGCCAGAGAATGGCAGAATACGTTTACATTTTAGCGCCTTACCGGCAATCATGCTTTGACTGTTCGGGCAATTCATAGCCGATGCGACAATTGACCTTAACGGTAGGCATTGAACTAAAAAATATAATTAAGTTAAAGAGATGGCTCTAGTAGCCCGCTTGCCCGCAACTTTCCCTAAACAAAAACTTGCATAAATACCCTTATTCTGGTGGTGAAAATGCAGGTCATCAGCAAAGACTGTGTGTCAATAAGCAGTCGACAATTCGAAAAAGCAAAGCATTTCTGTACTGCCGGTTTTTGGGCTGGTGATATGAATATATAAGTACTTATAAATCAATAGAATGATAGAGCTATACCGGTTTTTTTATAAAAAAAGAAAAGATTAATAATAATGGTATAAGGATTGCTTATTACCTTATTACTCTTGATAAATATGGAGCGAACTCCGGCTAAAATGTCGATATTTGTATCTATCTATCGAAAATTGGCGAATAAAAGATAAATGTGCGCTGCAAAGACTGAAACGGTTACATGAGTCTGGATTTTTTAAAATAAGGGGAAATAAGTAATGAAATATAGTTTGGTAGATGTTTTTGCAGATGGTTTAGGTTGCCAGCATGTTATCCCTTTGGCGGTAAGCCGCAGGAGAAAACTGTCTGCATGTATGGCAGCTGTTGCAGTGGGCGCTTCTTTGGTTGCTGTGGAGGATGTAGATGCAGCAGGTTCTCGGAAAAATTCAAGAAACAAAGCCCCAAGTATCAAGGTGGCTGACAGGCTTGAACTAGAAAACGCTATTTTGCGTGAAAAAGTTGAGGCTCTGGAAAGAAGGGAGCAGGAATATCTAAGACGAGGTGCCTCTGCCGCTCCAGGTGTTGTTGAAACACCGCCATCGGCCACTGAATCGGTAGTACCGAGTGCTGCGACAACTGAACCTGCACAAACGGTCGCCAAGCAGGAAGCAGAAGAAAATAACGATCTTGGCGAGGTTGTCGTAAAAGGGCGGCGCAACAATCCTCTGGAAAAATTAAAGGATGTTCCAAAATCTGTTTCTGTGGTCGCCGGTACGGAACTGGAAAAGCAGAACGTCGTCAATTTCCGTGACATTATTACCCGCGTCGGCAATGTCGGCATGGGTTACAACAATCCGCAGGCGGCCAGCCTGACCATCCGCGGGGTGGGTTGGGCGAGCGGTGTCGGTCAACTTGATCCCAGCGTTGGCACTGAAGTTGACGGCGAAGGCTATGGTACAGGCGCGATAGCTGCTTCAACGAACTTCGTCGATATCGAAAGTTTCGATGTCACTCATGGCCCGCAAGGTACGCAAGGCGGGAAAAATTCCAGCATCGGACGAATTACCATCAAGACGCGCTCACCGAGTTTTACGCCCGAAGCTAATGCATCCATAACTTATGGTCAACGTAATACCATCAGAACCCAGGCCGTAGTCGGCGGCCCTATTAAAGATAACTTGCTGGCCTGGCGCGGAACCTTTTATCGCGAGCAGGCCGACGGACAAGTAAAGAATCTCAATGAACCGAAAACTACTTTCCAGAACCGTGACCGTACCTTCGGGCGTCTCCAGTTTCTCCTGACTCCGAGCGAAACATTCAAGGCCAAGCTCAGTCTGGAATATACGCCCATTATCAGCGAATACGGAAGCTACGTCGCCTTGCCGAGAGCGACCCCCGACTATTACGATACCCTTGATAAGGAGGGGAATCACATCCCGGTAAATCAGGCTCTGGAACAGGCAGGCAGACTCAGTCGACGCTGGTTTGGTCAAGAAAAGAATTACAACATCGCCGGTGATTTTTTTGGGGATCAATACAATATGCTCAACCAGGTTCCCAGCAAATACAGCACTAAAGGAGGGTCATTAAATCTATCATGGGATGTTGGCAGCCATACTCTCAATTCAATCACCGCCTACCGGGATTATTACTTTGACAACGGTATCTCCAGCGGAGGACCAAATACCGTGTTCGATATTGACCGGTCTCCCACGCCCGGTCATGTCGAATATGAGCAATACAGCCAGGAGTTAAAGCTGAGTTCACAAACCGGTGGCCTCGTCGATTACCAGACAGGCGTATATTTATACAAGAATCTCATGCCTGATCGACGTAGCCAAATTAGTTATGGCTCCGATGCCGGGGCTTACTACGCAGGCGTTGCTCAGTACAAATCGCTTGACGCCGATGGCAACGGGCGTTATCTGATGTTGAACTCGCTTGACCGGTTGTTTGTTAAGACCAAGGACGACATCAACAATGAAAGCGTGGCCGGGTACGGCAACATCAATTTCCATTTGAGCGATCCGTTGACGATCAACGCAGGATTGCGCCTGACCAACGAAAACCGCCACACCAGTTCGCAGCGTCTGATTGAAAACCAGGGGTTCGGTGCTGAATTGAATCCGGCGTCGAAAAATAATGTACAGTTGGGCGGTTTCAATAGTGAAGCCAACGGTGCCTTATCCACTAAAAATCCCAACTCGGCGGAGCAACTGGCCCTGGCCGATTCGGTTGCGCAAAAATATTTTAATGTGGCTAGTTATGCGGCGCTCAATGAGAATCAAATGCAACAGGTCGCCGCCGCCAAGGCGATTCGTAATGCCCGTATAGGAGGGTTGTACCAGAATATCGAGGCTGAAGCTTACCAACAGCTGTTGCCAACGGCAACCTTTAGCCCTATCTACAAGTTCAACGAGGATCACACGGCCTATTTTACCTATCAGCATGGCGAAAAAGCCGGTGTCTCGCAGATCGTCGGGGCAACTGTCAATGGCGGCAACTCCGTACCGGTCAAGGAAGAAATAACCAATAGCTTTGAACTGGGATTCAAATCGTCTTTCCTCGACCGCTCCCTGTTTGTCGCTGCGGATGTCTTCCTGACCAATATCGATGATTACATCCAGCCGATGTACTTTGAGGACAAGGCTCAAACCATCGCCAACGCCGATGGCTTAATCGCTTACACGGCAGGGCTGGGCAATGTGCCTGAGGTACAGGTCAAGGGTGTTGAACTCGACGCAACCTATACCGGAATCAAGTACACCACCTTGCGTTTTGCCGGTGCTTACAACGATGCCCGCTATCAGGACTTCAAGTTCCTGGCCAAGCCGTTGGAACTCGGTGGCAGCTCGACGCCTTATTACGATGCGAGCGGCAAAACATTGCCAGGCGCTCCTGAGTTCACCTTCAACCTCAATGCAGACTATGTGCGACCGATATTTGATGACCTGAATTTTCATACCAACGTCAACTATCGTTTTACTTCAAGTTATAACAACGACCCGTCACTGTCCCGCTATGCCGTGGTGGATCCTTATGGCATCACCGATGTCGCAATTGGCTTAGGCAGACGGGACAAGCTTTTTGATGTGAGTTTGCTGGTGAATAACATATTCGACACCGGCTACGGTTTTTATACCAACTGGAATACCTTCGCTCCCAGCCTTCCCCGGTGGATAGGTTTTATGGTGAGCACCAAGTTATAAGCTAATCACCCAGTGAGTATTTCTGTGCTGGATGGGAACTCATAACCTGGCCCTAAGCCTTTTGGCGTGCCTATCTTTAAGGAACTCTGATTAAGCCCTTGACTGTTCGACAGGCTCGCAGCCCAGTATCCACAGGGCATAAAGGCGAATGGTAACAAGTTGATTCCGTTTGTTGAACATTCTCCTGAGCGCAGTCGAAGGACATGGAAGCAACCTGTTCAGAGTTTTCCCTGTTGCTGGTTCCGGGGCATCGGCCGCGAAATTCCGTATTTTCCAATCCTTCTACAGGCTGGATTTAGCTGCTTCCATAAATTGCTGCTGTTGATGCGCGATGACTATAAAGCGGCTTGAACAATAGCTTTCCGAGAATGGCTGAAGTACAACAACTTTAACCATTCACCCTTGATATGTCCTGATTAGCAAGATGTCTCAGCTAAATCGTCATACCGGCATACCCTCTGGGGCACAAGTGGATTGCCGGACCCAGAAGCCACGGATAGCAACCCAGGCACCACATCCCTGTGGACTGGATACCGGCAATCCACTTGTGCCCCAGAGGGTATGCCGGTATGACGGTTTTGGAATTGGCTGAAGTATCTTACTAATCAGGTGATATGTTGAAAAGCTTTACCAGGACTTTATTTGTTGCTGATTAGCAAGCAGGGTATCAGCACAGAATGTATATCAATAAGCAGTTCACAATGCTCATTGATGCCTTTGTACACCTTGAATAAAGTCGATCCCTTATTAATTCCTTAATAAAATAAACATATAAATCAACTAGATATTTGTATTGTCAAATATTTTTAATAAAAAAGCTCAGATCATCTCCGCTATGGCGCAGCGTTTGCTATAACGATATGAATCCTGCGTGCTGTAGGGCAAACGCTGGCTAAATTACTCTATATCAGTAGCTTAGCCGAGCCTAATCTAAATGTATATTGCATGGATTGAAGCGGTTGCATGGGCTTGAATTTTTTTAAACAAGGGGAAATAAATCATGAAAAATAGTTTGGCAGTTTTTTTTACAGGTGGCATCAGCCGACAGCAGCTTGTTCCTCAAGAGGTTAGCCGTCGAAGCAAGATTTCTGCATGTGTGGCCGCCGCTGTGGTGGGCGTTTCTTTGATTACTGTTCAGGATGTGAATGCAGCGGGTTCCAGAAAAAGCTCGAAACATAAGATCCCCAGTATAAAGGTAGCTGACAGGCTGGAATTGGAAAACGCATTGTTGCGTGAGCAATTGGAGGCGGTGCAAAGGGAACGTGATTTGCTTAGACAGGGCGCTGTTGTTCCAGGTACCGCAGTACCGGCAGTTGAGCAGGCAGCACCCAATGCAGAGGTTGTTGATTCTGAACAAACTGTTGCCAAACAGGAAGCAGAGGAAAATAACGATCTGGGTGAGGTTGTGGTCAAGGCTCGCCCCAGGCTGGCAAAGTTAAAGGATGTGCCATCCTCATCTTCGGTTAGAACAGGGCAGGAACTGTATAGAGAGCTGGCGCTGGACTTTGGCTCGATCTTGCAACGCGCAGGCAACGTCAAGTGGAACTTCGGTAACTCGCGTACCAGCAGCTTGTCGATTCGTGGTGTCGGTCAACAAGCCCAGACCGACGCTATGGATCCCAGCGTCGGCACTGTTGTCGACGGCGTGCCCTATGCCTATAACCCGCTGACCAGCTTTGACCACTACGACTTGGATCAGGTGCAGGTTGACCGTGGCCCGCAGGGGACAGATGGCGGCAAAAACTTTAGCATGGGCCGGGTCAATCTGACTACCCGGCGTCCGTCTTTTACACCTGACGCCAATTACTCGTTAACGTACGGCAGCTATGATACCTATATCGCCGATGCGGCAGGCGGCGGCGCGGTTATTGACAAACTGTTGGCCTGGCGCGGTGCGATCCATATCAACAAGGCGCAAGGTGCTACTCCTAACCTGTGGAACACCGATCAGACCTGGTACAACCGCGATCGCGTAGCAGGACGTCTCCAGTTTCTGTTGACGCCTACCGAAGATTTCAGTGCTCGCGTCAGTATTGATGTACAACCTCGCGGTGCTGAATTTTCCAATGGCAATAACTTCTTTACACCAACTCCGCAATTTTACGCTAATGGCAAGTCTAATCCTTTAAATGGTGATGCCAGCACCAGGCTGGGCAGGCGCTGGTTCAGGGAGGGAAATCCCGATTACACCTACCAGGGCAGTTACCTCTACGGCGGCGGTCAAAATGCCTTCAATCAGGATGCCCAGTTCCCGCTGGTCACGGCCAGCAAGGGCGGTTTGGCGGAATTAAACTGGAATGTCGGCGGCTTTAAATTGACCTCGATCACCGGTGTCAGGGATTATGAGTTCCAGGCTCGAAACGACGAAGGTACGCCTTTCGATGTCAGTAAAAACGGCGGTGGCTCGGTACCCAATTTTCTCCAGGTTAGCGAAGAGCTGAAAGTGAGTTCGAGTTTCGGCAATCTGGTCGATTATACGGCGGGCATTTACCTGATGGAGCGGAAGCAGACGAAAGGCAACCGGGTCGGTTTTGGCTCGGATGCCGGTGCGTGGTTTGCCGGTAACGGCGCTTATACCCTATTGGATAAAGACAGCGCCGGCCGTCAACTGATGAGTGATTCCTTGAATGGCCTGGAAACGGATAACCCTTATTACATCTATAACCAGACCGGGGCGCTGTTTGCCAATGCCAAATGGCATATTACCGAGCCGTTAACCCTAACCACGGGCGTACGGTTCAGCAGCGAAAACCGTCAACAAAGAACCGAAAAATTTATTACCAGTCAGGGGTTTGGGGAAGCGCTGAATCCTGGAGCCATCACTACACCTGTCGGCAGTGTTGATACGGGCGGCTTTGGTACCGATACAAACGGCAATCTGACCGCGGCGGCGCTTGCTGATCCTGCCCAGGTGGCGCTGGCAAACTCTGTGGCTTTAAAATATTTTGGCGTTGCCAATTACGACGATCTGACCGGAGGGATACCAGATCAGGAGAAAGGCCAGAAGGATCAGGTGGCGGCTGCCAAAAATCTTCGCAAGAATACGGGAATTGGCGCGCTTTATGGCCTGGAGCCGGGGCGGCCCTTCAAGTCAACCCAGCCCGGCTATGTGGTGAGTCCAAGCTACAAGATTAACGAAGATTTGACTACTTATGTGTCGTGGCAATACCAGGAAAAGGCAGGGCTTTCCCAGACCGTTAATGGCGGCGCGTTTCTTGTTAGTCCGGAAAAAACCAACTCCTATGAGGTGGGACTCAAGTCCACGCTGTTTGACAGAACCCTGGTTTTAAACACCGATTTCTTCTGGACGGATATTTCTAACTATCAGCAAGCGGTTTATACCCCTAATCCCTTTGATAATAGTTGCGGCACTGCGACATGCTATGTTTCCGTTACCGGTAATGCTGCCGGGGCCAGGGCATTGGGTGTGGAAATTGACGGCAGTTATACCGGCATTCCTTATACCGCCATTAATTTTTCAGGCTCTTATAACGATGCTATTTATACAGACTTCAAGAATCTGGCAAACCCCGCGGAGAATGCTAACAATCCTAACGGTACGCCTTTTTACGATGCTACCGGACAACATTTGCCGGGTGCGGCGCAATTTACTTTCAATATCTCTCCTGAGGTTCGGCTTCCGCTGGAAGTATTTGGCAGAAATGAATTTCATACCAGTTTTACCACTTTTTTCACTGATGCTTACAAATCGGATGTTTCTTTATCGGACTACAGCTGGATAAACGCCAATACCACAACCGATTTCGCCATTGGCGTCGGTCGTCGGGACAGGTTGTTCGATATCTCATTCGTGGCGAAGAACCTGTTTAACAACCAAACGCCTTTCAGTAGAACCTGGAACACTTACACGCCAGGTAATCCGCAGTTTTTTGGTGTTGTGGTGAGCGGCAAGATATAACATTGAAAGGGGGGTAAGCGGCGCGTTTTATACGCGCCGCTTACATTTCGGCTTAATCTAAAAAAGCTGAAGATTTTGTCTGTTAGCCGTTCCTGGCTGCTTAATTAATAACAGTGTTTGAGCAGTGCTTGCTGCTAGGCTGTTGAATTTACAGCAGTTACTAGAGGTTTTATCTTCTATTCCAGAATTCGACAGATTCGTCCGAATCAGTTTTGTAAATTAATAGTTAAATTAAAACAGCTTGTTATATGTATTTTAGTCGTTTTCGTGTGTTCGGTGTTGCTGCCTTCTTGTAATGGCATGAATTCTGCTTTCTATCATGTGTGAGCGCGAACCGTATGTTTTTAATAAATAATCCAAGAGAAAAATCAATCATGAACAAACCTTCCAAACTGATATTGATGTTAGTCATCGCTTTCGTAACACCGGCCGGATTCGCGGCAGATGCCAAAAAAGCTGAGGCTCCAACCGCACACGAATACACCGCTAAATCGCCCAAGCTAAACCGCGCTCAAGTGGACGAGTTGCTTGCCAAGCCTGAGCAATTGCTGGTTATTGATGTACGCCAACCGGATGAGGTTTCCACTATTGGCGGCTTCCCTGCGTACCTGAGTATTCAAGCGGCTGATCTGGAAAAGTATTTGGCTTATATCCCTAAAGATAGAACTATTATCACACTATCCAATCATGCAGGACGCGCGGGTAAAGCGGCTGATTTACTGGCCGGTAAAGGCTTTACTGTTGCCGGTGCGGTAGGCGTTCAAAACTACGAGGAAGAAGGCGGCAAGTTAACAAAAATCGCGCCAAAAAAACCAGCAAAACCAGCGGAAAAACATAAGCATAAATCCTGATAAGGCTACATGGGGTCAGTATTTGGTCTCGAAACCTCTAATTATTGGAGTCAATAAATGAAACAGAAAAGCAATATGATGAGAAAGAAGTTATATCTTGCCGTGCTATGGGGTATTGCAAGCACAGCGACAATAGGTGTTGTCACGGCGGGAAACGCACCGGTCGATTCGTTTAACAATCCGGTTGCTGTGATCGGTGCGAAACCGCAACCGGTTGTGGATTTGTTTAACAATCCGGTTGGTGCTATAGGTGCGCAGTCGGTTTCTGCCGAAGCAGACGCGAAGCAAGCGCCTGTAGCGGTAAAAGCCGAGCCTGCGGCACAAGCAGTCACAGCGCCAGTAGACAATAAACAAGTGGTTGCTGAAGTAAAAGAACAGCCTGCCAGAAAATCGAATCACTGGGCGTATCAACCGGTGAAAGCACCGGCTGAACCTGTTGTTAAAAACAAGGATTGGGTAAAGACACCTATCGATGCATTTATTCTGGCGCCTTTGGAAGCAAAAGGCCTGACGCCTTCGCCTGTTGCTGATCGTGCGGCTTTTGTACGTCGCGCAACGCTGGATGCGTGGGGAGTAATTCCTACTCCTGAAGAAGTAGCGGCATTTGTCAGCGATACATCGCCGAATGCCTATGAGAAACTGGCTGACCGGCTGTTGGCATCGCCGAAATACGGTGAACGGCAAGCGCGTCGCTGGCTGGATTTGGCACGTTATGCAGATAGTTCCGGTTTTACCAATGATGAAACGCGTGAAAGTCTGTGGCGCTACCGCGATTATGTCATTAAAGCATTCAATGAAGACAAACCTTACTCCAATTTTGTTAAGGAGCAGTTAGCCGGTGATGAAGTTGCACCCGGTAATCCCGAAGCATTAATTGCTACCGGATTTTTGCGCAGCTATCCAGATGATAGTAATTCCCGCGATCTGGTCCAAAAGAAATTCCAGAATACTACTGACATTACCGATACGGTAGGTGAAGTGTTCCTGGGTCAAACGGTTGGTTGCGCTAGATGCCACAACCATAAGTTCGACAAAATTTCCCAAAAAGAGTACTACCAACTTCAATCATTTTTTGCCAACGTCAACGCGGTAGACAATATCCCGGCAGCAAAAGGCCAAGTGGAAGCAGATTATGAAAAAGCCCAGGCCAAGTGGGAAGAAGCAACCAAAGATGTCCGTGCGAAAATAGCCGCATTGCTTGATCCTATCAGGGAAGCAGGCAGACATTACAACTACGAACGTTTCTCACTGGCAACCCAGGCTGCGCTTAATAAGCCAGAGAAAGACTGGACACCTGAAGATCGCTGGGTAAATCATCGCTACAAAAATAATGCGGATGATGATGATCTGGTCGCGTACTACACCGATAACTCGGACAAGAATGCCAAGAACTATAATGCTGAATATGCAGAAAAAGCCAAGCAATATAAAGCATTGGCGAAGGAGTTGAAGAAATTCGATAAACTCAAACCAGCTAAAGGCTCTACCACTATTTCTGCGATTACTGAGCTTGGACATGCTGATGTACCGCCAACCCATGTGCGTTTTGCGGGTGTGTTTGATCGTCCGATGGAAGAAGTCCAGCCAGGATTCCCAGCGGCCATCTCAGATGAAAAACCGGTAATTGAACCGACAGGATTCTCATCCGGTCGTCGTGCTGCTTTGGCAAAATGGATAGCCAGTCCAAACAATCCTTTGACTGCACGGGTTTTTGTTAACCGCGTATGGGGTCAATACTTTGGTAACGGTATTGTGGAAACTGTCAGTGACTTTGGTAAAGCCGGTAAAAAACCAACCAATCCAGAGTTGCTCGATTATCTGGCTGATAACTTCGTCAAACAAGGCTGGAGCGTGAAAAAGCTGCATCGTGATATTTTGCTGTCGAATGTATACCGTCAGTCATCAGCCCATCGTGAAGATATAGCTAAAGCCGATCCTGAAAACAAGCTGTTGGCTGTGTTCCCAAGACAGCGTCTTGAAGCCGAAGAGATTCGTGATTCATTGCTGGCTGCATCAGGCAAACTTGAAGACAGCGTAGGCGGGCCTAGCGTGTTCCCGCCTGTGCCGGCAAACCTGGGCGCGGGTGATAAATGGCAGGTGTCAAAAGATACCAGCGACCAAAACCGTCGTAGCCTTTATATTTTCACCAGACGCAGCGTTCCTTATCCATTGCTGCAAACTTTCGATATGGCATCAGCCCAGCAGGTGCATAGCAAACGTGACGTGACAACGACACCATTGCAAGCTTTGGCCCTTTTTAACAGCGACTTGGTGTTTGAATGGTCACAAGCGCTTGCAGGCAGGGTTATCCGTGAAGCGGGTACCGACGAATCAGCGCAATTGGACAGGCTGTACGAGATATTGTTTGCACGTAAACCTGATGATGCTGAAAAAGCGGCTTTGAAAGACTTCCTGGGCAATCAGGAAAAAGCAATCGTAGAAAAAGCGTTGAGCGGTAAATTCGCAGTCAGCGTACCAACCGGCTTGAAAGATGCCAAGGTATTGAACCCGGTTCGTGCTGCCGCTTTTGTTGATCTGGTCCATACCGTCGCGAATTCAAACGAATTCAGCTATCGGTTCTAATGACATTAACTAAATTTGAATGAAGGAAACAGCATTATGATAAATAAATCGCGTCGTGACTTTTTAGTCAATACAGGATACGGCCTGGGTGGTTTGGCGTTAAGCGGTTTGTTGCCGGGAGGCGGCAGTATTTCGAGCGCTATGGCAGCCGAATTGGCTGATCCGTTAGCACCCAAACAACCGCATTTTCCGGCTAAGGTAAAATCGGTCATCTGGTTACATATGGACGGTGCGCCCAGTACGCTGGATTTGTATGATTACAAACCTGAATTGATAAAGCTGGCTGGGCAAGAGATTCCGAAATCCTTCATGGCGGGGATTAAGGAAGGTGTCAGGGGCGGTACAGGCAAGTTGTTTGCCACTAATCGCACCTGGAAACAACATGGCGAGAGCGGCGCCTGGTTTTCAGATTTGCTGCCTAATTTGGCACAACATGCTGACAAGCTGGCCTTTATCAAGTCCAGCGTAACCATTGGCGCTACCCATAACATCTCTATCCTGAAACTGAATACCGGCGACCTGAATCCGGGCCGCCCATCACTCGGTGCGTGGGTTCAATATGCGCTGGGTACGGCTAACCCGGATTTACCGGCTTATGTTGTCCTTTATAACGACAAGAAAGAACCAACCGGCGGCTCCATAAACTGGAGTTCCGGTTTCCTGCCCGCCGTGTATCAGGGTACAGCCTTTCGTCCGGGTGAATCACCGATCCTGTTCCTGGAGCGTCCGGAACTGGTTGCTGCAACACAACAACGTGGCGCCCTTGACCTGTTAAAACGTCTGAACGAGTACAGGGGGGCATTGCGTCCTGAAGATACCGAGCTCCAGGCACGTATCCAGTCTTATGAGCTGGCTGACCGTATGCAACGCACTGCGCCGGAAGCGGTTGACCTGAAAAAAGAAACGGATGCTACCAAGGAACTTTACGGTATCAATGACGAAGGCAGCAAAAGCTATGGTGAAACCTTGTTGCGGGCGCGCCGTTTGGTTGAACGCGGTGTGCGTTTTATCCAGGTTATTTCCGGTCCTCAAGAAGTTGCCGGTGACAGCAGAAACTGGGATGGACATACCAATCTTGAAGAAAACCACAGCAAACATGCCCGAGCGGTTGATAAACCTATCGCAGGCTTACTTGCTGACCTTAAGGAGCGCGGCTTGCTGGATTCAACCCTGGTGGTATGGACTTCAGAGTTTGGTCGTACGTCCTACGGTCAAAGCGGTAACGGACGCGACCATAATCCTTGGGGCTACACTCAGTGGCTTGCAGGTGGCGGCGTAAAAGCCGGTACCACTTTTGGCCAGACTGACGAAGTTGGCCTGCAAGCGCAAGGCGAAAAAGTGGATACTTACGACCTGCACGCGACTGTTCTTCAACTGATGGGTCTGGATCATTTGAAAACGACTTTCTTCCACAACGGTCGTTCCGAACGTCCTACAGTGGTTTACGGCAAGGTCATTAAGGAACTGATTGCTTAAGTAAGTTCTTTCGTCAGATAGATAACCCGGAAGGCTTGCTTTCCGGGTTTTTCTGTTCGCTCAGCTTTTATTCAGGCTAATAAAAGTTGTTATAGACATGATCCATAATTGTTGGATAAGTACAAACTGATTTACAAGTAGATATAGATGAAGTTCAGGATAGGGCACTGATAGGTGTCTAAAGGATGTTTTTTAATATGTTTAAGAAAATTTTACTTTTTGGAAATGTTTTCGTGCTGGCAACGAGTCTTGCTTTTGCCGAAGCCGAGTTCGATTTCGAAGAGTTGATGGAATCCATCGATACCAACTCCCATAATCTGCAAGGCAACATCACTAACAAGGACGCTAATGCTGCCATTCCTCTTGCTAAAGACCTGCTGAATTCGTTCAAACTGGTCGAAGGTTTTTTTGCCAAAAGGGGTGATGCCGCTGATGCCGTAACCGATGCCAAACGTTATGAAGACATGGCTAACGATATCGTGAAGTTCCTTGAAGAAAAAAACTTTGATGCAGCGTCAACCAAGGCAATCGAGTTGTCGAATTCCTGTGACGATGCCTGCCACGATACTTATAAACCCCTTTAAAGGATTACCGATATGAAACGTGTTTTACTTGCTTGCCTGTTGTCGGGTGCAATCTCAATGCCCGCGTTAGGCGCATTGAAGGATGGCGATACCGCCCCGGATTTTAATGTGCAGGCGTCTCTTGCCGGCAAAGCCTTGAATTATTCGCTTAAGGATTCATTGAAGAAAGGCCCTGTAGTCGTTTATTTCTATCCTTCGGCCTATACCGGAGGCTGCAATATCCAGGCCCACACTTTCGCGGTCAACCACGATAAATTTGCCGCGGCAGGTGCCAGTATTATTGGTGTATCGCTTGACAGTATTGACAGGCTTAACGACTTTTCTGCCGATCCGGAATATTGTGCCGGTAAGTTTCCGGTTGCCTCCGATGCGGATGGTAAAGTGTCAAAATCTTATGATTTGGCAATAAGGGAAGCAACTGCAGGAAAAAAAGATTCGCGCGGTATCGAAATTAATCATGGTTTTGCCGAGCGCACTACTTTCATCGTAACGCCGGATGGAAAAATTGCAGCCAGTATAGGCGGCCTTAAAGCCAAGGAAAATGTTGATAAGGCGCTTGAAGTCGTACAACACCTTGCCGGTTCTCATTAATCGACCCGGTGGGAGTGAGTTTGCCGCGAGTTCTAAAAAAATTTAATTCCAGATTGTGCTTATCCGGGTTACTGGATTATCCAGGCGGGCGCAGTCGCTGTATCAGTCATCGTAGCGTTAACGCTTCCAGAAAAAGACATTTGCTTGTTTTAAGCATCTTCGCGCTGCTTGCATCGGCTAAGGCGGTAGCTGCAGGGGATAGCCCTGAAGAAATCGCCCAACGCAAAGGTAGCGGTAACGCTATCGCAGGCAAGGCGTTGTCCGAGAACGAGCGTTGCCAGGAATGCCATGGTGCGGATGGTAATAGCGGTGATGCCCGCATTCCCAAACATGCAGGTCAATATGCGGATTACCTGATAAAACAATTGCGTAATTTCCAGTCTGGAGAGCGTAAATATCAGATCATGAATGTGATGGTTGAAGATTTAACTGAAACAGACATCGCTGATATAGCTGCTTACTTTGCCAGCCAGAAACAGATGCAAGGAATTCCCAAGGGCGATTATCCAGCCGCATCGAGCCTGTTTGTCGAGGGCGATAAAAACCGGAATATCCAGGCTTGCAGCAGTTGTCACGGTCAAAACGGTAAAGGTCGAAGTGCTGATAATACGGTTTTTCCGGTAATCGGCGGTCAGCACGAGATTTATTTGCGCGCCCAACTTATAAAATGGAAATTAGGCGAACGCACTAACAGCGCTGATGGCGTGATGAATAAAATAGCCAAGTCATTGACCGACCAGGAGATTGAAGAGTTGGCTAATTATATTTCCGGGTTGTAGTGAAGCTCTGGGTACGCGAATCATGGTTTATGAGGCGTTACGGCTTAACATCAGTTATTTGTATTTAAGGGCATACCAATGAAAAATTTGAAGCGCTTGTTATTTCAGGTTCATCGCTGGGTCGGCGTCGTGCTGGCCTTGTTTATGTTGCTGTGGTTTTTTTCCGGCCTGGTTATCATCTATTCCGGTTCAATCACGCCAAGCCGCAGCGATAAATTAGCCCATTCTGAACTATTGCTTCCAGAAACGGGTTGGCTAAGTTTGGGCGAGGCCTGGAAACGGAGCGCCGAACAGCGCAATACGGTAAAAGCGGATACCAAAGCCGAAGGTGGCGGTAAAGCCAATGCGAAGACAGACAACGCCGGAATTGCCGATGCCAGATTGATTCGACAGGCAGGCGAGCCGCTTTGGCTGGTTGAAGACGCCCGCGGCCAGCGTTTTGCACTCTCTGCAATTGATGGCAAGGTACAAAATATCACTCCTGAACGTGCTTTGAAAGTCGCTCAGAACTGGGAGAAGGACGGCACCGGCAATGAGCTGCCTGCTGTCAGCTACGTTGAAACGCTTGAAAAACCGATTATTGTTCGAAACCAGGACGCATTGCGACCTTTCCATCTTTTTGCAGTTGATGATGGCGCAGGCACTGAGTTAATGGTTTCTGCGCGTACCGGCGAGGTGGTCCATGCTTCTACCCGTATTGACCGAGGCTTTTATTACGCAGGAAACTGGATGCATCTCTTCAAGTATCTGGAAAATATCGGCTTAGGTGAAATACGGCGTGATGCGCTAACGTGGACGGGTTTTGCCGCAACTGTCGCAACGCTGACTGGCCTCATTATAGGCTGGATGCGCTGGCGCCCCGGTTTTCGAGGTAGACCGACTTATTCCCAAGGTCGCACCCAGCCTTACCGGGATTTCTGGTTTCGTTGGCATTTCTGGGCAGGCCTTATTGGCGGTACTTTCGCATTGACTTCGGCATTCAGCGGTTTTATTGATAACAACCCGTTTAAAATGTTTTCAGAAGCTAATGCCAACCGTAAAGAGTTAGTGCAATATCAAGGTTCGAAATTACCGACTGTCATGCACTATTGGCGGCCTGCACCGCTAAGTATTAATAACGGAGAAATGGTGGAACTGAACTGGCGTCGTCTTGGTGATGAAGCGGTGCTGCTGGCTTACTTGCGGAATGGTGAACGCAGACCACTGAAAGTATTTGAATCGCAGGGGCATTTCAGCGATGAAGCCTTGCTTGATGGTGTTTCCCGGTTGCTCAATAAAGACTCTGTAACAAGCACGCAGGTACTGCAAAAAGACTATGACAGTTATTACTACCCGCAACACGATCAGGGTGCATTGGAAAGGCCTTTGCCGGTATTGCGTGTGGATCTGGCAGATGCCGGTGCTACCCGGATTTATCTTGATCCTGTGGACGGTCGTTTGTTGTCGAAACAAGACCAAAGCCGACGCGTTTTCCGCTGGCTTTATTCAGGCTTGCATCATTGGGATTTTGGCTGGCTTTATTACCGCCCGATTTGGGATATATGGATGGTATCCTTCGTATTGTTCGGCTTGGTGTTGAGCGGAACTTCAGTCGTGATCGGCTGGAAACGCCTCAAAATGACCTTTCCGGCTAAAAAAACGGCAACGCGCAAGGCCAGGTATCCAGCTAAACCGAGCACAGAAGAGTCGACAATTTAAGTTCACGTTCCACTGTTTTTTTCATCGGCTCCCAAGCGAAGTTTGGGGGCCGAAAATTCCAATCAAAGCGCAGCAGATCTTACGAAATGAATGCTAATGCGAATATCACGGCGGCTTTTATCGCCCGAGGGAATTGCAAAACTTAAAAAACCGATCGAAATTTGTGGAGCGAACATCCTAAAAAAGAAAAAAGCCTGCCCATAAGTGATAAAGTTGAATTGTCTAAAACTCAAACATCAACGACAAATGAGCAGGTTACACGAGACTTTATCGCAAACGTGGTTGAACATCCAAAGTTCGTTATTTCCTTGGTTGACGGAAGAATTAGGTCCGTTGACGGTTAAACAACAGGCATTGGTAACCGCGCTGGAACAGGTGCGCATTGAAGAATTTATCTATTCCACTCGCGGTTTTCCAGGGCGTCCGGCGCAAGATCGCACAGTGATTGCCCGCGCGTTTATCGCCAAGATGGTCTACCACTTGCCGACGACACGGGCCTTGCTGGATCGACTGTCGACGGATAGCGCTTTACGCCGGATTTGCGGCTGGGAACGCAAAAGCGACGTGCCCGATGAATGGACGTTTTCGCGCGCTTTTACTGAGTTTTCGAAATCGCGATTGCCCCTGCGCGTCCATGAAGCCTTGATCAAAAGCAACTATGCGACTGAATTAGTCGGGCATCTTTCACGCGATTCCACGGCGATAGAGGCGAGAGAAAAGCCGGTCAAAAAAACAACCGCCGAGAAAGTGCCGGCTCAGCGGGGGCGGCCCAAACAAAGGGAAGTGCATGTTAAACCGCAAACCCGTATAGAAAAACAAGCCGCCGGCCTGTCACTGGACGCCATGCTGGCCGACTTGCCGACGGCCTGCGATGTCGGCACCAAGAAAAATAGCAAGGGCTACAAAGACAGCTGGATTGGCTATAAATTTCACCTGGATGTGGCGGACGGCGGTATTCCGGTGAGTGCGGTGTTAACCTCGGCTTCGACGCACGACAGCCAAGTGGCGATTCCCTTGGCTGTCATGAGCCATGATCGGGTCGTCAATCTGTATGATCTGATGGACTCCGCCTATGACGTGCCGCAGATTCATGGCATCAGCCGCCAACTGGGGCATGTGCCGCTGATCGATGTTAATCCGCGCCGCAATCAAACGCTGAAAGGCGACATAACCGCTGAAAACAAACGCTGCCAACGGGTAGGGCATCAACCGGCCGAAGTCATTCGTTATCGCGAGCGCAGCACCGTTGAGCGGGTGAATGCGCGATTGAAAGATGAGTTTGGCGGACGCACGGTGCGGGTTCGTGGTCATGCCAAGGTGATGTGTCATTTGATGTTTGGCATTTTGGCTCTCACTGCCCATCAGTTGATGACCTTTGTTACCTGAAAAAACGTTGAGCGATTTTATAGCGGTAATTTTGAGGATTATAGGGAGAATCATGCCTTGAATTAGGATAAAACCATGACATAGCGGCATAACAGCCTAAAGCTGACACAATTAGCTCAAAAAAACGCCAGCCCAAACTTGCTGATGGCGCTTGTTTCAGTTATCGCTCGTTAATTTTGCAAGAGGCTCGCCCATTTAAAAGTAGTTTCCTTATTGCCTCCATTAGCTGGAATCATCAGGCTACGCCATAATCCCTCCTGCATTAAATCCATAGTATTTACACAATTGCTGCAATTTTTTTCAGTTTTAGATTGATATAATTCAGCCATACAAACTACCCAGCAGCACTGCATTGCGTCAGCATATCGCCGTACGTAATAAAACTTTTACTAAGCCACTCATGAAGTCAGAAAAAAATCAGCTATCAGGTTCTGTTGAATCACCCCGACGTTTTCCTTGGTTGCTAGGGGTCGTTGTTATCCTTATTGTCGCAGGCGCAGGCTATTATTTTAAATCCCCAAAAGTTGAGCCGGATCAGCAGGCAGGCAGGAATAAATTCGGCAATCCACAAGGGCAGGTTACAGCCGTGGTGTCCGACCTTGCTACCCAAAGCGATGTACCTGTTTACCTGAATGGTTTGGGAACGGTGACAGGCTTGCGTACAGTTACTGTTAAATCCCGAGTTGACGGTGAGCTTGTGCATGTCGGGTTTAAAGAGGGTGCGTTGGTGCATGAAGGCGATTTGCTTGCCGAAATCGATCCGCGTCCTTATGAAGTCCAGCTTATGCAGGCGGAAGGCCAGTTGTTACGCGATGAAGCCTTGTTGAAAAATGCCCAACTTGACCTTGAGCGCTACCGGACATTGCTGGAACAAGATTCGATTGCTTCCCAGCAAGCGGCTACCCAGGAGTCGGTTGTAAAACAATATCAGGGCATTGTCGTAACTGATCGGGGCGTGGTTGCCAATGCCAAACTTCAGTTGAGTTATGCGAAGATTACCGCGCCCATTACCGGGCGCTTGGGCCTGCGGATTGTCGATCAAGGCAATATCGTCAAAGCCTCAGATGCCAACGGAATTGTCGTGATTACCCAGACACAGCCGATCACGGTGGTATTCACATTACCGGAAGACCAATTGCCCGCCGTCATGAAGCAATTACATGCCGGAAAGAATCTAGCAATTGATGCCTACGACCGCAGCGGGAAAAATAAGCTCGCGCAAGGCCAGTTACTGGCGGTTGATAATCAAATCGACCTGAATACCGGCACGGTCAAACTGAAAGGCTTGTTTGCCAACGACGATACGGTGTTGTTCGCAAATCAGTTCGTTAATATCAAAATGAAGATTGATACGTTACAGAATGCAACGACAGTGCCCAGCGCCGCAATTCAGTCCGGTAATGCGGGAACGTTTGTTTATGTCGTAAAAGACGAGCAGACGGTTTCGACACGGCCTGTAAAACTCGGTGCTGCCTATGAAGACAAGGTTGCCGTTCTGGAAGGCTTGCAAGTCAATGAACGGGTTGTTGTTGAAGGCGCGGACAAGTTGCGCGAAGGAGCCAAGGTTAAATTGGTTGATCGTAATGCGGTGGCTGCCCCTGCCCCTGCCCCTGCAATAGTTAAACCTGCCGATGACAAACAGGGCAGGCGTTTAAAATGGGGTGCGAAGTGATGGCTTTGGTCTTTCTAAGAGTCTTTCAGGCATGAATCCTTCCCGCTTATTCATCCTGCGTCCGGTTGCCACATCATTACTGATGTTGGCATTGCTGTTAGTGGGGATTATTGCTTACCGTGTACTGCCGATTTCCGCTTTACCGCAGGTTGAATACCCGACTATCCAGGTGGTGACGTTGTATCCGGGTGCCAGCCAGGATGTGATGTCATCGTTGATTACCGCGCCGCTGGAACGGCAACTGGGGCAATTGCCCGGATTATCTCAAATGTCATCCAGCAGCTCATCCGGTGCGTCGGTCGTTGTTTTGCAATTCACACTGAACCTGAATATCGATGTTGCCGAACAGCAAGTGCAGGCCGCGATCAACGCCGCAACCAATTTCCTGCCCAACGATTTGCCGATGCCGCCGATCTACAGCAAGGTCAATCCGGCTGATGCGCCGATTATGACGCTGGCAGTCAGCTCAAATACATTGCCACTCACTAAAGTAGAAGATCTTGTCGATACCCGTTTGGCGCAAAAATTATCGCAATTGTCCGGCGTCGGTCTGGTCAGTATCAGCGGTGGGCAGCGGCCCGCCATGCGTATTCAGGCTAATCCGGCGGCCTTGTCCGCTTACGGTTTGAGCCTGGAAGATTTACGTCAGGCGATAACAAACGCCAATGTTAACCAGCCTAAAGGCCTGTTTGATGGCTTAACCCGGTCATCCACGATAGATGCCAACGACCAGTTAAAGTCGGTTGCTGATTACGAATCGCTGGTTGTCGCGTTCCGTGAAGGCAGGCCGGTATTGCTGTCCGATGTCGCCAACATTAAAGACGATGCGGAAAATGTGCGCTTGGCGGCATGGGCCAACAAAACGGCGGCAGTGATTGTTAATATTCAGCGCCAGCCCGGCAGCAATGTGATTGAAGTGGTGGACAGGATCAAGGAATTGTTACCGCAGTTACAGGATTCGTTGCCTAGCGGGCTTGATGTTACGGTTATGACGGATCGCACTACGACCATACGGGCGTCGGTGGCGGATGTGCAAAAGGAATTGCTGCTGGCTTTGGCGCTGGTTATTTTCGTGATATTCGTGTTTCTGCGTAACCTATCGGCAACCATTATTCCCAGTGTGGTCGTGCCTTTATCCTTGATCGGCACATTTGCTTTTCTGTATCTGGCTGATTTCAGCATCAATAACCTGACATTAATGGCGCTGACGATTGCCGCCGGCTTCGTCGTTGATGATGCTATCGTGGTTATCGAAAATATTTCCCGTTATCTGGAAGAGGGCGACACGCCTTTGCAAGCGGCGCTGAAAGGTTCGGCGCAAATCGGTTTTACGATTATTTCGCTGACGTTTTCTTTAGTCGCCGTGTTGATACCGTTATTGTTCATGGGTGATGTGGTTGGTCGTTTGTTCCGTGAGTTTGCGGTTACGCTGGCGGTTGCCATTCTTATTTCGGCGGTTATTTCGCTGACGCTGACACCGATGATGTGTGCAAAAATGTTGCGTCATGTCGATGAAGAAAGGGCAGGGTGGTTTTATCGGAGCAGTGGACGTTTCCTCGATAATATGACGAAAACTTACGGCAACCTGTTGCGCGTGGTTTTACGGCATCAAGGTGTCACGCTGATCGTTGCGCTGGCGACTCTGGTGCTGACGATTGTTTTGTATATCTTCATTCCTAAAGGTTTTTTTCCTATTCAGGATACCGGCGTCATCCAGGGTATCAGCGAAGCCCCGCAAAGCATATCTTTCAGTGCGATGGCGGAGCGGCAACAAGCGGTTACGGAAGTCGTTTTGCAAGACCCGGCGGTTGCAAGTGTGTCTTCGTTAATCGGTATTGATGGCATTAACCCGACCCTGAATACCGGGCGCTTGCAGATTAATTTAATTCCTTTGGAAGAGCGTAATGTCAGTGCGCTTGAAGTCATCCAGCGCTTGCAGCCTAAACTGGATCAAGTCCAGGGCATTACTTCCTATCTGCAACCTGTGCAGGATTTGACGATAGAAAACCGTATCAGCCGGACGCAGTATCAATTTACTTTGGAATCGGTGGACCAGAAAGAACTGGATCACTGGACAGGTTTGCTGGTTGAGCGGCTAAAGCAATTACCCGAATTTGCCGATGTTGCCAGTGATGTCCAGGATCAGGGCTTGCAGGCTTTTGTGTCGGTAGACCGCAGCAACGCCAGCCGTTTGGGCGTTTCCATCGCGGCGGTCGATAATGCGCTTTACAATGCTTTCGGGCAGCGGCAAGTGTCCACATTGTTCACCCAGTCTAACCAGTATCGCGTCGTGCTTGAAGTGAAGCCCGAATTCCGCAACAGTCTGGCTGCGCTCAGCGAAATTCGGGTTCAGTCCAGCAACGGTACGCAGGTTCCGCTGTCGACAATTGCTACCGTTTCGGAGCGCTTTGCGCCGCTGGTGATTAACCACCTTGGACAATTTCCGGCGGCGACGATTTCATTTAATCTCGCTCCCGGTCAGTTTCTGAGTGATGCGATTGGTGCGATAGAGAAAGCCAAACAGGAAATCGGTTTGCCGCTCAGTGTCCAGGCGGAATATCAAGGCGCAACCCAGGCGTTCAGTGCTTCATTGACTGACACGGTATGGCTGATTATTGCGGCGATTGTGACTGTTTATATTGTGCTGGGCGTACTTTATGAAAGCTACATCCATCCGGTTACGATACTGTCCACGCTGCCTTCGGCAGGAGTCGGCGCGTTGTTGGCGTTGATGCTGTCAGGTAATGATTTGGGTATTATCGGCATCATAGGCATTATTTTGTTGATCGGTATCGTCAAGAAAAACGCGATCATGATGATCGACTTTGCGCTGGAAGCAGAGCGGAAGGAAGGTAAAACCCCGTTTGAGGCGATTTATCAGGCCTGTTTGCTGCGCTTCAGGCCGATTATGATGACGACGATGGCGGCATTACTGAGCGCGTTGCCGTTGATGCTGGGTAGCGGCGTAGGTTCGGAATTACGCCATCCTTTAGGTATCACAATGGTCGGTGGTCTGGTTTTTAGCCAGATACTGACCTTGTTCACGACGCCGGTTATTTATCTGGCTTTTGACCGATTAAGCCGACGTATCAATAAACGCGTTGAACCATCGGCATTGCTTGTTAATTCCAGCGAGGAATTGTAATGTCTTTTTCAGCTTACTTTATTTCCCGCCCCGTTGCGACTACCTTAATCACGCTAGGCATAGCACTGGCGGGTATCCTGTCGTATTTTCAATTGCCGATAGCGGCATTGCCGCAGGTGGATTTTCCTTCAATCTCCATTCAGGCTTCTATGCCGGGAGCCAGCCCTGAAACGATGGCATCGAGCGTGGCAACACCGCTGGAACGGGCATTGGGGCATATTGCCGGAATCAGTGAAATGACTTCATCCAGCGGTATCGGCTCGACTGACATCAATTTGCAATTCGATCTGGAACGCGATTTTGATGGTGCGGCGCGCGACGTACAAGCTGCCATCAATGCCGCCGCCAGTTTGTTGCCTGGCAATATGCCGTCGCGTCCGAACTACCGCAGGAACAATCCGAGTGATACACCGCTGATGATACTGGCGCTTACCTCGGAGGTGTTGAGTCGGGCACAGTTGTTTGATGTCGCATCAACTATCGTTGCCCAAAAAGTATCGCAAGTTGAAGGTATGGGGCGGGTATCCATTAAAGGCAGTTCCTTACCGGCGGTCAGGGTGGAATTGAATCCGGGCGCGTTGGCAAAGTACGGGGTCAGTTTTGCCGAGGTGCGCGCGGCTATTTCGGCAACCAATGCCAACCGTCCTAAAGGCGCTATTGAAGATGACAGCCGACACTGGCAGATTTATGTCAACGACCAAGCGCAAAAAGCGAGCGATTACTTGCCGCTGATTGTCAGTTATCGCAATGGCGCGCCGGTCAGGCTTTCTGATGTTGGCGTGGCGGTAGATTCAGCAGAAAATCTTGCCAGCTCAGGTTTTTTGAATGACAAAGTTGCGGTGGTTTTAAACCTGTATAAACAGGATAACGCCAACGTTATCGCCACGGTTGATAAAGTTAAAGCATTGGTGCCGCAACTCCAGGCGTCTATTCCGAGTACGGTTAATTTGTCGATTGCGATGGACCGTTCTTCTTTCATTCATGCTTCATTGGATGAAGTGCAGTTTAGTCTGATGATTGCCGTGATCCTGGTTATCCTGGTGGTATTTGTGTTTTTACGCAATGTGCGTTCATCACTGATTCCGATTGTCACTGTTCCGGTTTCTCTGATCGGCACTTTTGCCATCATGCACTTATGTCATTTCAGCCTGGATATACTGTCTTTAATGGCGCTGACGGTTGCGACCGGCTTTGTTGTCGATGATGCGATTGTCGTGATAGAAAATACCAACCGCCATATCGAACTGGGCGTTGCGCCGAAAAATGCGGCTGTGTTGGCGATTAAAGAAGTCGGTTTTACGATATTGACGATGAGCCTTTCGCTGATTGCTGTATTTATACCCATTTTATTGATGGGTGGCATCGTCGGGCGGCTGTTTCGGGAATTTGGCCTGACCTTATCGTTTGCAGTTTTAGTCTCGCTGCTCTTGTCCTTTACGACCACGCCGATGCTGTGTGCTTACTGGTTAAAGCCTGTTGGCAATGATCAACATGGGCGCTTATATCAACTCAGTGAACGCTGGTTTAACCGTTTACTGGCGGGTTATGACAGGACTTTGTCATGGTCGCTGGTGCATCGGCGTTTTGTCGTACTGGTGCTTGTCGTTATCGTAGGCATGAATTTTCATCTTTATTCGATAGTACCCAAAGGTTTTTTTCCAACACAGGATACCGGGCGGTTATTGGGTGGCATCATGGGCGACCAGACAATTTCATCGCGGGCAATGAAGGAAAAATTGATTGAGTTTATCAATATCATAAAACAGGATCCCGATGTTGAAACTGTTGTTGGTAATACCGGCGGTGACTCCAGCACCAATAGAGGCCAACTTTATGTCATGCTTAAACCGCTGGAAGATCGCCATTTACGAGCCGAAAAAGTGATGGACAGGATACGCGCTTCCGCATCGGGCGTACCTGGGGCAAGGATGTTCCTGTTCCCTGCCCAAGAGTTGAGGGCGGGCGGAAGGCCGTCATTCGGTACATTCCAATACGCGTTGGAAGCCGACCAGCTTGAAGAACTCAGGGAATGGACACCGAAAGTTGTTAATGCGTTGCAACTGTTGCCTGAATTGACCGACGTAAACACCGACCAGCAGGACAGGGGGCAACAGACCACCTTACAAATCGACCGGGGCGCTGCGTCCAGGTTGGGCGTAACCCAGGCGCTGATTGATTCGACGTTGAATGATGCGTTCGGGCAACGGCAGGTGTCGGTTATTTATACGGCGCTGAACCAATACCATGTGGTGATGGAAGTCGCACCTGAATTTGCCCAGAATCCTGAAGCCTTGAAAAACATCTATGTCAGTGTTCCGTCAAGCACCCGCTTTCCAAACGGTTCCCACGTTCCGCTATCGGCATTTGCCAGTTATGAACTAGGCAACACCGCGTTATCGGTCAACCATCAAGGCCCGTTCCCGACCGCGACGGTTTCATTCAATCTGGCATCCGGCGTGTCTTTATCTACAGCCAAGCAAGCCATTAATACTGCCGTAAATGACCTTGCCATGCCGATTTCAATCCACGGCAGTCTTCAAGGCACAGGCAAGGAGTTCGAGAAAACATTGAAGAACCAGCCCTTGTTGATACTGTCCGCACTGGTAGCGATTTACATCGTGCTCGGCGTTTTGTACGAGAGCTATGTCCATCCCTTGACGATTCTTTCAACCTTGCCATCGGCGGGCGTAGGGGCAATATTGGCGTTAATGGCGTTTAAAACCGAGTTCAGCATCATCGCGCTGATCGGCGTTATCTTGCTGATCGGCATTGTTAAAAAGAACGCCATCATGATGATTGATTTTGCCATTGATGCCGAGCGAAACGACGGTTTGAGCGCGGAAGAAGCCATCCGCAAGGCTTGCCACCTTCGCTTCCGGCCTATTTTGATGACCACTTTCGGTGCTTTGCTTGCTGCCGTGCCGCTGGCTTTCGGTACCGGCTACGGATCGGAATTACTCCGTCCGCTCGGCATAGCGATTATCGGCGGTTTGATTTTTAGCCAACTGCTGACCCTTTATACCACCCCGGTTATTTACCTGTATCTGGATCGTTTCCAGTCATGGTGCCAAGGTTTTGGGCGTAACCGGAAACAACCCAAGCTAAACTCAATAGAATCATTGTGACAAACCATACTTTATCTACCGGACTGAAATCCGCCCTGCTGATCGCCATCGCACCCTTGCTATTCTCCGGCTGCACCGTAGGCCCTGATTTTAAGCGCCCTGTTGTTTCCGTACCGACGGCATACAAGGAATCCAAGGACTGGAAGCCTGCACAACCGCGAGATCATGAAATTCCTGATCTTTGGTGGTCGCTGTTTGATGACCCGTATTTGAATGGTCTGGAGCAGCAAGTCAATGTGTCGAACCAAAGCATAGCTCAAGCGGAAGCGCAATTCCGGCAAGCGCAGGCTCTGGTTCAAAATGCTAATGCGGCGTTTTTCCCCACAATGTCCGCTACCGCTACCACTAACCGTTTTAAAGCAGCAGGCGGTCAAAACCTTGTGGTTTCCGGCGTCCGCAATTTATTCGGCGGCGTGATCAGTGTGGCATGGGAGCCGGATTTATGGGGCAGGGTACGCAGGCAAGTTGAAGCCAGCGAATCGACTGCGCAGGCCAGCGCCGCAACGTTGCAGGCTTTGAAACTGTCAACCCAGGCCATGCTGGCGCAGAATTATTTTCAATTGCGTGCTCTTGATGCACAGATAACGCTGTTGAATGATACCGTTACCACTTACGAAAAAACCCTGAAGATTATCCAGAATCGCTATAACGCCGGTGTAGTCGGCAAAACCGATGTTGTACAGGCGGAGACGCAACTGGAATCCACCCGCGCCCAATCGATCAATCTCGGCGTACAGCGTTCACAACTTGAGCATGCCATTGCCGTGTTAATCGGCAAGACCCCGGCTCAACTCAATATTCCGGTTGCATCACTGAACACATTAATACCCGCGATACCGCTTGATATTCCATCCCAATTGCTGGAGCGTAGGCCGGATATTGCCGCTGCCGAACGTCTGGCGGCGGCAGCCAATGCCCAAATCGGTGTCGCAAAGGCCGCGTATTTTCCGCGCCTGAATCTTGCTGCCAGCAACGGCACGCAGGCTAACGACGTGTCAAATTTGTTTAGCACCGCCGCCAATTATTGGGCATTAGGCCCTGCGGCACTGGCATTGCCATTGTTTGACGGTGGTGCCCGCAGTGCCCAAATGTCATCGGCGATGAGTAGCTTCGATGCCGCCGCTGCCGCCTACCGCCAGACCGTCCTGACCGGTTTCCAGGAAGTCGAGGATTATCTGGCGGCGCTACGCATACTGGAACAAGAAACCGATGTGCAGGATAAAGCGGTAGTCCTGGCACGAAAATCGGTTGAGCTGACCACCAACCAATACAAAGCCGGCACAGTCAGCTACATAAATGTCATGACCGCACAAGCCATCGCCCTCACCAACGAGAAGACTTCCGTTGACTTGCAAGGTCAACGTCTGGTTGCTGCTGTGCAGCTTGTCAAAGCCCTGGGCGGCGGCTGGGAAGCGAAGGAGTTACCCAGTCGGGACACAGTCGGCGGTGAGGCCAAATGGTCGCAGTTTTTGCCGGTTCCGATAAATTGACCTGAATGTGATCCGTTAAAAAATTTGCCGATTATGAATAAGTCGTTTTGATAAGAAGATAAATGCTTGGCAAAGCAGTTGGTAAAGTACCCAGAAAGGCATTTCGCGGTTCAGGTAATCCATGTTGAAATCCCAAAACAGGGGTAGTTGCGCGTCTAACGTGTTTTATCGGTGTGACTAATATCATAAAAATGAAACATCCATATATCTATAGCTGTTTTGAGGAAAAAAGCGCATAGGAAATTGCTGTCAAATAGTTACCATAAAGCTATGGAATAGCCCAAAGGCATTCAAGACAATTTTTTAAATGTGGCAGGAACGCCGGTTGTGCCATAAACATAATATTAAATATTCTTCAATAACACTCAAAAACTACCGGGAAGACAATGTCCTCATATTACTTAAAAATATTTTGGTTTGTTTTATGTGCTGTACTGGTTTATTCACCTCAGGCTAATTCTTATCTGAAGGGGGAAATGGACAATCAATTGCAAGCATTACAGGCGGACAGGGATCGCGTTCCGCAAGTGGAGTTTCTTGCAGAGAATTGGACAGGCACCACGATATTAAAAGAAACCGATTATATAGGGGAAGGCCAATTTCCCCTGGTATTCACACGATATTATTCGTCACCCGGCAATTATAAATGCGGAAAAGAAGGTTGGGCGCATAGTTATACAAGTTGCCTGAGTATCCGTTATAACAGATGGCCGACAGACTATCAGGGTGTCACCGTGTGTACTTTAGGGAGCTGCACTGCGTTTGACGATGATGCAGGGACTGTCGAAATGGATTTAAAACCCCGTATTGCCAGTATCCGCGACACGCTGGTACGAAACGGCAACATTAACGGTTCTTCTTATCCCTGGGTGTATATACAATTCGTCAGCGGTATCCGTGAGGCTTACGGGGAAGATGGCAAGCTCATTGCCCGTTTTGACCGCTCAGGCATTGAACACCGCTTAAAATATAACGATCAATCCGGTCGGCTCAATTCTGTCACTCATATCCCTAGCGGGCGCAAACTAGGCTTTAGCCATGTTAAAAATGATGCTACCGACGAATTTGTCACCAAAATGACAATACCCAGCCTTGCTGAGTATACCTATCAGTGGCAAGGCGAAACTTCGAGCACGATTACCTTTCCCCCCGCGCTTCCCGGAGCGGAGCGGCTAGTGCGGAAGTATACGTTTAAATCCACGAATAGTAATGGCAGTTGCCCGTTCCTGCTTTCGATGATCACTGAATCGGATAAAATTTTGCTGACTAGGGAACCCTATGACAAGAATATAGGAAACTGCAATATGGCTGTTAATGGCGCTTATACGCCTATCTATCCAAACGGTTACGGTAAAATTTCCTTGCCAGGCCACAATGTCCAGGATGTAACGTTCAAACGTGATTTTATCGTCGGCTTGCCCTCCAATAGAATATATCAAGTCACACTGACCCAGGGATTCGCCGATACCGACATATCTGAATACAGTTCATTAAGCGTCGACCGCAGTTTTGTCAATTCAAATAACGGCTCATACGGTTGGAGCGAATTTGAAGGCGGGGTTGTGGGCAACGTCATCTTCCGCCCTTCATTGGTATCACAACGTTGCGCCAACTGTCCCGGTGACTTCGCCAACTACACTTACGACCCGAATAAGGGCGACCTGCTGACCCGCACGGACTACCTCGGTTACGTCACCAAATTCACCAATGATGCGCGTGGCTTGCCTTTGACCGAAGTTGAGGCATTTGGCACCGAGCAAAGCCGCTCTACCGTCTACACCTGGGACAAACGTTTCACCTTGAAAACTTCCGAAACCCGAGGCGGGGTAAAAAAGGAATGGCAATATAATGATAGAGGGCATTTGACCAAAGAAATTGTCCATCCTTCGTCTGAGAAGCATTGGTTGATAAGACCGAAACCGACATCGGCAATTGCCCTGCAAGCTCCACCACCTGCCATCAGACTACACTGGCTTACATTTATGACCCAGCCACTTTTGTCATTACAAAAATAGTGCAGAACGGGCCGCGCCCGGAAAACAAAACGACTACCGAATATAGCGCCACTGGTGACCTGCTGAAAGTCACCAACGGCTTGAACCAAATTATTGACGAAGTCCTGGCAGTTAACGCCAATGGCAAGATTACCAGTCGCCGCGATCTCAACAGTCGTACTATCGCAAGCCAGTACAACAAATTCGGGCAAGCCATATATATTAACAATGGCGGTGATATTACCCGCAATACTTATGACACCAGTGGCCGTTTGCAAACCCTGACGCGTCCGGACGGCATCCTGCTCGAATATACCTACACGCCTGCCGGATCCGTAAAAACCATCAGCCAAACCAGTGACGGCATAACCGACATAACCGAATACTTACGGGATGGCCGCGGCAACATTCGGGAAACCCGTAACACCCGTAGCGGCCAGGCAGCACAAAGCCAGCGCCAGAACTTTGACATCAAGGGACGGCTTATAAAAACCTACGACAGCACTAACAAGTGGTACGTCACCTATGGCTATGACGCCAACAATCAGGAAACCCAATTCTGCCGTAGCGGCCAGATTTGCCAACTGACGGCTTACACCAAACGCGGCGAAACGGATACCCGTTCCTACGCAGCTGTGCTGGGTACGGACGCCCAAGGTGCTTATAAACTGGGTAGCGTGACCGACTTACTGGATTTTGGCTATGACGGTGTGGGCAGGGTCAATAAAGTCCAGGATCCCAATGGCATGGTCAACGATCTTGTCAGCAATGAAATTGACCGTTATAAAACCCAGAAATCGCTCGATTTCGGCGTCAGGTCTGCCAACTACGATTTGGCGGGCAATAAAATTTATCAAGCCGACCAGGATGGTAAAAAAGCCACGCTCTACTATGATGCCCTGGACCGCCTAGATCACATCGATTATTCCGATGGCGGCAACCTTGACCTGCTTTGGGATACTTCCAATATCGCAGGCGCTAATTTGAACAACCTTAAGGGACGCATCGGCGAACAAAGCCGCAAAAATGCCGGTGATGATTATGCGTATATTGTCAAGGATTCGTTCACCTATACGGCTCGCGGAGATATTTACAAAACTTTCCAGAACATTAACAGGGATGACACAGACCTGAACTGGAATGACCTTGCCACCGTAACCGACAATGTGGTGGGACCGGACGGTGAAGGCCGGCCGGAACTGATCACTTATCCCGGCGGCGTTAAAGTGGATTATGTTTACGGTGCGGATGGGCGGCCTGAACAGGTGGATGCCATCATCAACGGTGTCACCCTCAATATTGCCAAAGACATTGCCTGGCAACCCTTGCAGCGCAAACTTGCCAAACTGACCTTCGGCAATGGTTTAATTTACCAGCGCGAGCGCGATACCGGTGGTCGCTTGTCCGCAGTCCGGCTTAGCAATGCGGCGGGACAAAACCTTTACCGCAATATCGTGGGTTTCGATAGCCGCAATCGGGTGTACACCTACGGGAGTTTACGCTTTGCGTATGACGACCTTGACCACCTCAAAAGCCAGTGGACGACCGCCAACCAGGAACGCACTGACCTGGAACATGACAACAACGGCAATCTGGAACGTCTGGAGAATTACAATACTGCCGGCGCCTTAACCCGCACCGACGCACTGACTTATCCCGGCACCAACAACCGTGTCAATCAGGAAACCATCACCCCTGTTCCGCCTGCCGACGGACTGGGTGGCCTCAATGCCCCGTACCAATACGACAAATCCGGCTTCGTGACCGGACAGGGTAATGTGAAATACGAATACGATGCCGCCCGGCAACTGCAACGCTACAGCCGTGGCGCGGTCAACGTCCGCTATACTTACGACGCCAACCGCCAGCGGGTGCTGAAAACCGGGACGGGCGGGGTCAGGCGCTATATTTACGACGGCCAGGGCCACCTGCTCTTTGAACGCACCGCCGACAGCCAAAGCCAGCGCAGCTACGTCTGGCTGGGCGACATCCCGCTGGCGGTCATCGACCAAAAGTTTTCCGGGGAACTGGTCGCCGTCTACTTCATCGAGACCGACTTTGCCAACACCCCGCGTTACTTGCGCCGCGCCTCCGGCAATATAACCAAACCGGTCTGGCAATGGCCCATTGTCCCTTACGGCGACGTACCGGCTAACGAAGACCCCGACGGCGACAGCGTTAAACTCACCTTCAACCTGCGCTACCCCGGCCAATACTACGATGCCGAATCCGGCCTGCACTACAACCAGACCCGCTACTTCTCACCGCGCACCGGGCGCTATTTGCAGCCTGACTTGATCGGTTTGGAGGGCGGTATCAATGTTTATACCTATGCCAATGGTAATCCGGTTAGTTATACTGATCCGACGGGGACTGATTTTATTAATTTTGACAGCATCGGTCAGTCTATTTCGGACTTCTTTAACAGGCCGTCCATACCAAGTAATCTCCCTGCTTCAAGTGCCCAGTCTTTAAATTGGGGCTGGCTGGTGCCTAACGGGCAACGGTTGGTCAGAACTCTTGATGGCTCGCCCGGCCCGCTGGATGTTTTGAATATTGCCTTGGCGGGTGCGAGTGGTTTTGGGGGAAATTTTGGGGTGTTTGGTGGGGTTGCTAAGACAGGAATATCTACAGTCGAAGAGGCTGTGTTGCATGGAAATTCCTTGAAAAGCCTTAAGCCAACTTGGGGATATAGACTATTTGCAAGCGATGGGACTTTTTTAAAGAATGGAATTACATCAAATGTAATTCCTGAAACAAGATATACCAAAGCATTTATGTCTGATAAGTTTATGGATAAATTTCCATTCCCTAATAGAATTGATGCTTACAATTGGGAATATAGTCAAAACATAGCTAATCCTGGCCCATTAAATTTTGAGCGTTATTTAAGGAAATATAAATGAGCATTAACAAGAATATTTTCGGCTGTTATGTTTCAGTGACACAGGCACTATCGACGGCTGACCAAAAAACAAAAGATTTAGCCACAGAACAAGGAATATTATTCCGAACTTATATTTGGGGGGAAAAAGGAATCTGTGATGCTACGCTAAAGAAATTAAGCCACGAAGACTACGGAAAAGATTTGCTACTAGTTTTGTTTCAGTTTTATGTTAATCCGCTTCTGATTGAGATGCAGAATTTAAAAGAAATTGAGGGTTATAGAAAAAAAGAAAAAGCCATAGGCATACCGATAATTGTGAATGATGGAAATTTTTTTAGCCAATCAGAAGAAGGACGGCAAGGTTTTTTAAAACAGTCAGTGCTCCAAAAATTAGATTTGTTAGCGAAAGTGGTTAAAAACAAAAAGTTGGATACTAATGTCGAGTTACTGAGGACAGATTTAGAAAAATTATTTTCAGCCAGATAGATACAGTCTTGTCCCCAAGCAGCCCGGTAGATACTCTGTTCAAAATCAAGCCCATTTTAATAACAAACCCCATTAATTTTCAGCAGCTGGGATAGCATAAAAACGGGAGTTATCGAAAGGCTGGTTGTGTTTTAACATCCCGTGGATAGCGTG
>Ga0208754_100151_pt1 | contig 36113 bp, 28 predicted proteins | sample LakWasMet55_HOW8_2_FD_183889 | JGI IMG/M metagenome (GOLD analysis project Ga0208754, IMG submission 183889) | Freshwater sediment methanotrophic microbial communities from Lake Washington under simulated oxygen tension - Sediment Metagenome... | ecosystem: Environmental > Aquatic > Freshwater >... | reverse complement strand
ATTTTTGTTTCCCCGCTTTGGTTTTTCCGTTACGTGTCAGATGGCTGCTTCCGCAGCGGGTGCAAGTATGAGTTTCTGTTATCATGCCCCGTATTTTACACAAAACAGTTATAGCTCAACCACTACCGAAATTCTCTGGCATACAATACCGAGGGTCTCATTTAACTGCAATCTGTTTGTGCTATCAAAAAATGCGTTTGCTATCCCCGCTTATAAAAAACCAGTAACCTATTATTAGCAGGCATCGCAATATCATTCACCACTGCCAATCCTGCCACGGCAGCCAAACGTTCAACCGCTTCGAAGTCCCTTATGCCGCTTAAGCTATCCCTGCTTTTCAGCCATTCGTCGAATCGGGCGTTGCTGTCGCTGGTATAGGTTCCGTTATAGTTAAACGGGCCGTAAATACAGACGGGTGCGCCGGGATTCAGGTTTTCAGCCAGACGTTTGAAGAGTACCTGCACTTCATTCCAGCTCATAATATGCAGGGTATTGGCGGTAAACAGGGCGTCGATGGCATTGATCGGCCAGCTTGCATCAGTGACATCAAGTTTTAACGGTGCCTTCAGGTTTGCCAGTTGCGCCTCTTCCCGCCATAAGTTAATGCCTTGAAGATATTCGCCCCTATCGGTCGGTTGCCATTCGATATGCGGGAGCTGCCCGGCAAAATAACAGGCATGTTGCCCGGTGCCGCTGCCTATCTCCCAAACCGTTACCGGATCAATGAAAACTTCGCGGATAACCTGCAAAATGGGGTTTTTATTGTTTTCACAGGCCTGGGAAAAAGGTTTCTGGTTCATCATCTGATTTTTCCTTGAGTTGATTGATGTTATTCTGACAGCTCTGTTTTAACTGTGCCCGGTTTTAATTTCTCTTAAGTTGCCTGCAAATGGAAGTAAAGCTGATTAATAGTCTGTCGCAAATTGAGCCTGCCGCGTGGAACAGGCTTGCCGGGGATACTTATCCTTTTATGCGCCATGAATTTTTACTGGCGCTGGAGCAAAGCGGGGCGGTGTCCGAGCAAACCGGCTGGTTGCCGCATCATTTGCTGGTTGTCAAAGATGCTGAATTAATGGCGGTTATGCCTTTGTATCTCAAGCTGCATTCCTGGGGCGAGTATGTGTTTGATAACCAGTGGGCGCATGCTTACCAGCAATCGGGGCTGGCTTATTATCCGAAATGGCTGACGGCGATTCCGTTTACACCTTGTCAGGGAACGCGGATTTGTGTCGGCGAGTCTGTCGATCTGCTTGAAGTCAGCCGCTTGCTGTTTGCCTTTATAAAACAGATGTCGGAACAGCATGATATTTCCTCATGGCATTGTTTGTTTCCTATTGGCCTGCAAGTTGAAGTGTTCCGTTCACTGGGGCTGGGCATTCGCGAGGGTGTTCAATTCCAATGGTTTAACAAAGACTACCGGAATTTTGATGATTTTCTGCGAACCCTGAGCGCCAGCAAGCGCAAAATGATCAAACGCGAACGCCGCCGCGTCGGCGAACAGGGTGTTGAACTGCTGCGCCTGTCAGGAAAAGAGGTTAGCGACTTGCAATGGCAGGTGTTTTTTGAATTTTACCGGATGACCTACTTAAAAAGAGGTTCTCAGCCGTATTTAAACCTGGATTTTTTCCTGGCGTGCGCGGCGAACAACCCTGAGCAGTTATTGCTGGTGCTGGCGGTTAAAGACGACAAATATGTCGGTGCGGCGCTGAGTTTTATCGGCACGGATACCTTGTATGGTCGCTATTGGGGATGTTATGAGGAATATAATGCCCTGCATTTTGAAGCCTGTTATTACCAGGGATTGGATTATTGTATTGAGCATGGCTTAAAACGCTTCGATTCCGGCGCTCAGGGCGAACATAAAATTGCGCGTGGTTTTGAGCCGATCACCACTTATTCCGCGCACTGGCTGAAAGATGAACAGTTCGCTAAAGCCGTTAACCATTTTTTAGCAAGAGAGCAGCAAGCCGTACAGGGTTATAAAGACAATGCGGCGACTTACCTGCCGTTCAAGCAGGAGTGTCGGTAGATTTGCATTGAAAATTAGCATAAAACTGCTAAAGTCTCGATTGCACCGGGGGTGTTTATAAAACCACAGGTTAATTTCTAAAACTTGAAAGAGGAAAAATTGATGTCTGATTACAGAAAATATGAGTGTGGTGTTTGCGGTCACATTTTTGATGAGGCGGAAGGCGATCCCGATTCAGATATTGCTCCGGGTACGTTATGGAAAGATATTCCTGACGATTGGCGTTGTCCTGAATGCGGTGTGTCAAAAAGCGAATTTGAATTGATCGATTAATTCAGTCACTGGTCTGTTAGCGGAGCATAATATGCGCGTTGTTATAATTGGTTCAGGGATAGCGGGCGTGAGCTTTGCCGAGAAATACCGGCAGTTATCCGAAACAGCCGAGATTACTTTGGTTAGCCGGGAAAATGAAGGCTATTATTCCCGTCCTCTGTTGTCCCGCGGCTTTAGCAAGGGCGATATTGAACAATCTATTATCCTGAAAACGTTCGATGCCTTGCGCACCGCTAACATCCATGTTATCAGCGGCGCAGAGATAACAGCCATTAACCGCAACAATAAAACAATTGCTGTTAGCGGTGCATGTCAGGAAAAGTCGATAGCGTACGATAAATTGATACTGGCGCCAGGCTCTTCCGCTTTTATCCCGCCGCCATTTGTACCTTATAAGGAGCTGTTTTTCTGTTTGAACAGCTTGGTCGATTTAAAAGCCCTGCGCAAATTCCGCCAGCCACTTTTAAACCAAAACCGCCAGCCTCACTGGGCTATTATCGGCGGCGGTTTGATCGGTTGCGAAGTGGCATCCGATTTAGCCGTTGCCGGCGATAATGTGACCCTGTTTCATGCGATGGACCGTTTAATGGAGCGTCAATTGGTTGTCGAGGATTCAGTCTTGCTACTTGATGTGCTGCAAAATGCCGGGGTAAAGGTATTACTGAATCAGGCTGTGCAGGGTTTTTCCAAACATGAAGAAAAATTTTGTGTAAAAACCGATGTGACGGCGGAATTTGACGCCTTGATTGTTGCCTGCGGTTTTAAGCCGCGTACCGAATTAGCCGAGCAGGCAGGTCTGGAAACCGGCCGGGGGATCAAGGTCAATCCGTATTTGCAGACCAGCGATACAGATATTTACGCGCTGGGCGATGCGGCTGAGCTGCCGAACGGCAAACTCTACGCGTTTATCTTGCCAATACGCAGCCAGGCCTTCTGGCTGGCAGGATTTATCGCCGGAAAAGAAACAAACGCCTGGTTGCCGCCGGTCTTTACGACAAAAGCCAAAGTGCATGGCTTTGAAGCCGCCCATCCCTACAATTTGTAAAAGCCTCCGGTTAATAGCCTTATATAACCAGCCTGTGAAACCTCTAGCCGTTTTCGGCACCAGTTCCGATGCAGGCAAAACTACGATAGTCATGGCCCTATGCCGCATCTTTGCTGATCGCGGTTTCAAGGTTGCCCCGTTTAAAGCGCAAAACGTATCGAATAATTCAGCGGTTACCAAAGAAGGCCGGGAGATTTCCAGGGCGCAATGTTTTCAGGCTGAAGCCGCGCGGGTTGAACCCAGTTGTTTGTTTAATCCGGTATTGCTTAAATCTTATGGTGACGGTTCTGTGCAGGTGATTGTTGACGGTCTGGTTGCGCAGAATCAGTCAGTTGGTGCCTATTTTGACGGCATTGATAACCTGAAACAGCAGGTACAACAGGCGTTTTCACGTTTACAACAGGATTATGATCTGGTGATCTCCGAAGGCGCGGGTTCTCCTGTCGAATTAAACCTGCTGGAAAAGGATCTTTCCAATACCTTTGTCGCCCGAACCTTTAATACCAAAAATATCCTGGTTGCGGACATAGAGCGTGGCGGTGTGTTTGCGTCGATATACGGCACGCTGGAACTGATGGACCCGGTTATGCGCAGCAATATGACCGGTGTCATCATCAATAAATTTCGCGGTGACCGGCGCTTTTTCGATAGCGGCGAGAAGATTATTCGCGAACAGTTCGGGATTCCGGTTTTGGGCGTATTGCCGTATCAGCCTTTGAATATCGACATGGAAGATTCGCAGTCCCTGCAAAATTACCGGCAGCGATTAAACGATGTCAAAATCCGCATTGGCGTGATCGCCTATCCCGGCTTGAGCAACTATAACGATCTGGATGTGCTGATGGCGGATACGGAAATCGATGTGCAACTGATCCATGCCTACCGCCCGCTGGGTAACTTCGATATGCTGTTATTGCCGGGCAGTAAAACGGTTATTCGTGATCTGCAATGGTTAAAGGCACAAGGTCTGTTCGAGAGCATCCGGCAGTTTAACAAGCCGGTGTTTGGACTTTGCGGCGGTTATCAAATGCTCTGCCGGTACCTGCACGATCCTGATGCACTGGAGCATACAACAGCCGGTGTCGAAACCGGGTTGGGTTTTATTGATGATATTGTGCTCTATCAAAACCCAAAAATACTGCGGCGCGGCGACTACCAGCTGTTTTCCTGCGCTGATATAAAGGGCTATGAAATTCACTGCGGACGCATGGACAAGTATCCGCTGTATTATCAAAACGAAAATATTGCCGGTACTCATGTACATGGTGTTTTTGATGACGACAGCTTTCGTAACGATTACTTTAAAGCCATTAACCCGCAGTATCGGGGCTACGAATACTCGCAATACCGGGAGAAGGAAATACAGGGTTTTGCGGATATGGCAGCGGAAAACCTGGATATTGATGTTGTCTTGCAAGCTTTGCAGGCGGATTAATATTTGTAGATTTTTTTTTACAACGAAGATCACGAAGGACACGAAGAAAATATAAAGCTTCCTGATCTTCGTGGTGAATAAATGGGATTATTGACTATAAAATCCGCAACAGTGACGGCATGATATATTTTTTCGGTATGATGCTGCCCTTATCAATATTACCCTCTGTCGCATAATGGCCTTGATAAATGATTTAGAACCCGCATTGGCAAATCTCCCTGACGAGTTACGCCCGATTTTGGCAATCGCTTTGCAGAAATGGGAAGCCCAACTGGCGGAGCGCAAGCTTCCTGCTATAAAGTCGCCCGAAGTGCGTGCATCGATAGCAAAGGTTTGGTGTAGCAGTTCGTTCGTTGCCGAAAACTGCATCCGGCGGCCTGAATTGCTGGCTGATCTGGTCGATTCCGGTGATTTAACGACGCCTTATAGTGAACATGCTTACGCCGATAAACTGGTGCAAAAGCAGATCGATAGCGAAGCTCTGTTGATGTCGGAACTAAGGCAATTCCGGCGGCGGGAAATGGTCAGGATTGCCTGGCGCGATTTGGCCGGATGGGCGGGATTATCGGAAACGCTGATGGATTTATCGCGGCTCGCTGATGCCTGTATTCAATATGCGCTTGATTTTCTTTATCAGCAAGCCTGCGCGAAACGCGGTACACCATTATTGTCTGACGGCAGTCCCCAGCAGATCATCGTACTGGGCATGGGCAAGCTGGGCGCTTATGAATTGAATTTTTCGTCCGACATCGACCTGATTTTCGCCTATCCTGAAGACGGCGTATTGCCGGACAGGAAAGCGACAAGCTATGGCGAGTTTTTCACGAGGCTTTGCCAAAGCCTCGTGAAAACGCTGGATGAAATCACGGCTGACGGTTTTGTGTTCCGCACCGATATAAGGTTAAGACCTTTTGGTGACAGCGGCGCAATCATTATGACCTTTGACGGCATGGAACATTATTACCTGACCCAGGCGCGGGAATGGGAGCGTTATGCGATGATTAAAGCCCGCCAGGTGGCAGGCGATTTTAGCAGCGGCGCCCAGTTGATGGCTATGCTTAAGTCGTTTGTTTATCGGCGTTACCTGGATTATGGCGCGTTTGAAGAGTTGCGTTCCCTGAAAGCACAGATTACTCAGGAGTTGCGGCGTAAAGACAGACTGGACAATATAAAGCTTGGCCCCGGCGGTATACGCGAAATTGAATTTATCGGCCAGGCTTTTCAACTGATACGCGGCGGCGCGGAAAAAACGCTGCAAACGCGCGGTATCCTTGATGTATTGCAAATCCTTGGCGAACTGGAATTGCTCAATCCCGACGATGCCAGAGAGTTAAGGCATTCATATTGTTTTTTACGGCGGGTAGAAAACCATATCCAGCAATATCAGGATAAACAAACCCATGATTTGCCGACTGACTCTCTGGTTCAGAGTCTGCTCGCCTGGTCCCTGGATTATCCCGACTGGAATAGTTTTAAAAACCGGCTGGATGAAGTAAGAACCCAGGTACATGCCGTGTTTGAAGAGGTTTTTTCGCTGTCGAAACAGGATGCGGTTGACAATCACAGCCAGCAGATCTGGATCGGGTCCAGCGATGACACGGATTTGCTGGACGGCTTGAGTGGCTACGGTTTTCAGCAGTCCGAACAAAGCCTGGAAAATATCCGGCAATTTAAACAGTCAGCGGCGATCAAGCGCTTATCGGCAAAAGGTGCGGGTGTATTAAACCGCTTGATGCCTTTGCTGATTGAAGCCATGCAGCAGGTTGACAACAGCGATGAAACCTTAAAGCGTATTCTCGATTTGTTTGAGGCCGTGGCCGGCAGGAATGTCTATTTTTCCTTGCTGGCCGAAAACCCGGATGCCTTATCCCAAATGGTTCGCTTATCTTCCGCCAGTCCCTGGATTTGTGAGTGTTTGTCGCGTTGCCCGGTGCTGCTTGATGAATTGCTGGATCCACGCACGCTTTTCGAGCCGCTCAAAAAAGATCGCCTGGATACACAATTGCAGGCTTTATTGGCTTCTGTCGAGATACAGGATCTTGAAAAGCTGATGATAGTGTTGCGCGAGTTTAAGCAGGTCAGTGTATTAAGGGTTGCCGCTGCCGATATTATGGGCGTCATTCCTATCATGGTGGTCAGTGATTATTTAACCTGGATTGCCGAAAGCATTGTGGCGCATGCATTGGAGCAGGCATGGCTGATGCTTGTCGATAAACATGGCTACCCGCCCGGCTGCGACAATAATACAACAGGCTTTGCCGTGCTCGGTTTCGGCAAATTAGGCGGTATTGAGCTGGGCTACGGCTCCGATCTTGATATGGTGTTTTTGTATGACTGCCCGGATGGTAATGCGCCGACAGATGGCGAAAAACCGATTTCCAGCGCGCAGTTTTACGGCCGCCTGGGGCTGCGAGTTCGCCATATTCTCGATACCAAGCTATTATCGGGCGTGCTTTACGAGGTTGATATGCGCCTTAGGCCCAGCGGGGATTCCGGTTTATTGGTCACGCATGTTAATAGCTACGAGGATTATCTGAAGAATCAGGCATGGACATGGGAGCACCAGGCGCTGGTTCGAGGCCGGTTTATTGCCGGTGACGCACATCTGAAGCTACAATTTGAAGCGATTCGGCGCAGAGTCCTGGGCTTGCCACGCGATACCGCCTCATTGAAAACCGAAGTGCGCGAAATGCGCGAAAAAATGCGTAGTGCCTTAGCACCTTCTGGTGTACCGGGTAACGTAAAGTTTGACCTGAAACAAAGCCGGGGCGGCATTGCCGATATTGAATTTATCGTGCAATTCGGCATATTGGCGGAAGCGTCAAAAAATCCGGCCTTAACAACCTATACGGACAATGTGCGGTTGCTTGAAGGCTTGCAGGCGCAAGGCTTTATATCACAGGCAACGGCGGCAACGCTCAAGACGGCTTATTGCGCGTACCGGGATTATGGTCATAAATTGGCTTTACAAGGCAGCCGCGCGATCATTGATGAAGATGCCGAAGCTAGTCCAGGAACGTTATTAACAGAAGTGCTGGCAATGCGCCCGCAGGTCGAACAAATTTGGCACGCTATTATGGAATAGCGGCTATCGGTTAAACAGCCCGTTAGTAAGCATCGCGCACCTTTTCAGGAGAGGTTTTCCATCCGAAACACATTGAAAATGGTACGCGATGCGTACCGTACAGGACTAAACTAGGAGATGTAGCCATGCGTGTAACTTTAATATTTTTATTCTGTTTCATTATATACGGGTGTCAATCTACGGCTTTAAGTGAAATAAACACTTGTGTGCATAAAATAGAAATTAACCCCTTCTACGAGAGTATTGCTATACGTTTCCCAATTAATTGGGTAAATGATCCGACTATTTTGCAATTGTCTGACAATACCGTTCCTGGCGACAAAGATATTCAAAAAATTGTTTTGGCTTTCAATGATATTGGGCAATGCAGGCAACTTGGAATTAAATTGTATAAGGATATGATGCCTGGAATTATTCCAATTAGCATGGAGGCTATCACCGAAGAAGATATTTTAACGTCTGATTTGGTTCAGAAAAAAATTACTTGGGGTGATTATAATAGGAGGCGAACATCTTTAAGAAATGATTATAGTGCGAAAGTACGAGAATATAATCAAGTTGAAACACAACAGCAACAAAGAGCAATTGAAGCCTTCTCAAATGCATTTAATAAAGGTCTTAATGATAACAGTACAGTTATAACCAATTGCACAAAGTCTGGAATAACAAATTCAGTTACTTGCATATCTCATTAATGCATAAGTCTTGTAACTCGTAAAAATTCCGCAAACATTACCGCATCATTAACATCAATCAGTCATCAGGATAAACAGTGCATATTCATATCTTAGGTATTTGCGGGACATTTATGGGCGGGCTTGCTGTGATTGCAAGACAGTTGGGTCATCAGGTCAGTGGTTCCGACCAGAATGTATATCCGCCGATGAGCACACAACTGCAAGAGCAGGGCATACAACTGATGGAAGGTTATCGCGCTGAAAATCTTGACGCCAAGCCTGACCTGGTCATTATCGGTAATGCCTTGTCACGCGGTAATCCTGAAGTTGAAGCGGTACTGAACAGAGGCTTGCGCTATGTGTCAGGCCCGCAGTGGCTGGCTGAGCATGTATTGCAGGATAAATGGGTGCTGGGCGTGGCCGGAACACATGGTAAAACAACCACCACCAGTATGCTGAGCTGGATACTGGAGCACCAGGGCTTTAAACCGGGCTTTTTAATCGGCGGCATCCCGTTAAATTTCGGCATTTCGGCGCGTCTGGGCGAATCCTCGTTTTTTGTCATTGAAGCCGACGAATACGATTCGGCATTTTTCGACAAGCGCTCAAAATTTGTCCACTACCGGCCGCGTACCGCAATACTCAATAACCTTGAGTTCGACCATGCCGATATTTTTCCCGACCTCGGTGCCATTAAAAAACAGTTCCATCATCTGGTCAGGACGGTTCCGGGCGAAGGCCTGATTATCAGCCCAGAGTCTGATGCCAATATCAATGACGTTCTGGCTATGGGCTGCTGGACGCCGGTCGCCAAAACTTCTATCGATGCCGATGCACAATGGAACGCGGAGTTGCTTAAAGCCGACGGCAGCCAATTCAAGGTTTGGCATCGCTCTGACGCGGCGCAAGCGAGCGAGGAACAGGGCATTGTCGATTGGCAATTGATCGGTGGACATAATGTTTACAATGCCTTGTCTGCGATTGTTGCCGCCAGACACGTCGGCATCGCTCCGGCGGATGCAATAAATGCGCTGGGCAAATTCAGAAACGTAAAGCGGCGCATGGAAGTGATCGCCAAAATCAACGGCGTGACCTTATACGATGATTTCGCGCATCATCCGACCGCGATAGAAACCACGCTGGACGGTTTACGCAAGCAGGTGGCGGACGAACGCATCATCGCGATAGTAGAGCCGCGCTCGAATACCATGCGTATGGGTGTGCATACCGAAACGCTGGCAAAATCCCTGCACCATGCCGATCTGGCGATTATCTACCAACCGGAAAACATGGGCTGGGATTTAAGCGCACTGGAAAGCTATGCCGGAAATATTGAGATTTACCAGTCGCTGGATGAGATTATCAACAAACTAAAGCTCGAAGCCCAGCACGGCGGACATTTTGTATTGATGAGCAACGGCAGTTTTGGCGGGATATATCAGCGTTTGCGGGAAGTGTTAGGTTAAGCGGGCGTTAGAAGTTGCAGTTTTCATTCAAATGCTGTTTTTTCTATATAAATGTTAAGAATACCAAGCTTTCATAAAATCTACATACTTGCCATGCTAGACTAAATACTGGGCAACTTAACCAAACTCCAACTAAAATTTTTATTTATCAAGGTCATACAGATGGCGACAATAACGTTCAACAATACATACGGCAATGACATGAACGCATTGTTTAATACGACTGATCGCCACACTGTGTTGGCGACAGCTTCATCCTGGGTGATCGGTGACTTCAGATATGGAGGTTATGCCGAACAAGTCTGGACAGGAAGTCATTTAAGTTATAACGGTGCAGGTTGGATTAAGGGCGGCACAGCGACTAAAGTGGAGTTTTTGGGGTCAGATGGCGATTCTTTTGCATTGATTAATTTGAGTGCTCCGTGGAACTTTACGGCAAATGGTTTTCCTACCGTTTGGGCATTGCTCAGTGGTGCGGATGTTATTACAGGCGGCAGAGGCGATGATATTTTAGTGGCGGGTTCCGGTAACAACACCGTCAATGGCGGTGCCGGTGATGATACTATCGACTATCGCCTGGAAACGGGCGATAGCATAGTCAACCTGGCTTTGGGAACGGCAACCATTGCTGCGCAGGGCAGCAATCCAGCCCACACCGATAAACTTAACAGCCTGGAAAATATTTGGGCGGGCAGCGGTAATGACAAGCTCATCGGCAATAGCCGTTCCAACTGGCTTGAAGGCGGGGCGGGTAACGACAAGATTTATGGAGGTGCCGGTAATGATTATATTTCCGGCGGGATTGGCGTTAATACGCTGGATGGCGGTATAGGTACCGATACCCTAAGTTTTGTTGATCTTAAGATGAGTGGTACAGGCGTGTCGGTCAATGCTAATTTAGCGACAGGCAATGTTTCAGTGGCTGCTGTCAATGCAGGTACCGTAATCAATTTTGAAACCGTCATTGGCTCGAATGGCAACGATGTCTTGACAGGCAATGCGCTAGACAATGAATTGGTAGGTGGATTTGGCGTTGACACAATGGAAGGCGGGGCCGGTAATGATATTTATCGGGTTGATAACACACTGGATGTAGTTAAGGATTTGGGTAATGATAGCAAGGATGAAGTTTTTACCCAGGGGATTACTAGTTACACTTTAGGTATCGGCATTGAAAATTTGACCTTATCCTGGCTTTCTTACGGAATATATTTTTACGGTTCTGGCGCGGTAGCGAACGGATACGCAAATACGCTTCATCTGACCGGAAATGCTTTAGATAATACGCTGACGCTCAATAGCAATAGCGACTTTTATTTTCCGCAGCCAGCGTTAACACCCGCAGGAGCTGTCATTAGTACGAGTGGGGCTGACATTTCTACTGGTGGAGCTGTCATTACTGCTGGTGAGGTTGTCATATCGACTGGTGGAGGTGATATTAAAATTATAACCCCACCCATTATTACGCCTCCGGTTTTTACCCAAAAACCTGTTTATGGCACGGCTTACCTTGATGGTGGTGCAGGCAACGATATACTGGTCGGCTCTAACGGCAACGATATTTTAAACGGCGGTAGCGGCAATGACACTATGCAAGGCGGTTTAGGCACCGATACATTTATTATCGATTCGAGCAATGATGTGATCAGTGCAGACGACGGCGGTGACACTGTTATCAGCGCCATTTCCCTTAACCTGCTGCCGGATACCATCGAAGTTGCGTCATTGATGAATGTATCGACAGCGCTTAATCTTAATGGCAATAGCTCAGACAACAGGCTTAAAGGTAATAATTTTAACAACACCTTAAATGGCAATGACGGTAATGATACTCTATACGGAAATGCTGGCAATGACAGGCTAAACGGCGGCCTTGGTAACGATTGGTTGCAAGGGGGCGCAGGTAATGACAGGTTGAATGGAGGAGGTGGTTTCGATACGGCTGATTACAGCCTGAGCAGCGGCAAAGTGGTTGTCAATCTTTCGTTGACCGCCGCACAAAACACGGGCTTTGCGGGACTCGATACACTGGCAAGCATTGAAGGAATCAATGCCGGTGAAGGCAATGACAGGCTGACGGGTAATAACCTGGCTAACACCTTATGGGGAAATGACGGCAATGATACCTTAAATGGCGGTGGCGGAAGTGACAGGCTTTACGGTGATTACGACAATGACGTTTTGAATGGCGGTGTCGGAAATGACGATCTTCAGGGCGGTGGCGGCGATGACATCTTAGATGGCGGTGCGGGTAGCGATACGCTTTTGGGTGATAAAGGTAAAGATACTTTCGTACTGGCAAACAAAGATAACACGACGGATTACTTCCAGTTTTTTTCAGCCAGCGATGACAAAATCCGCTTACAACAAAGTGGGCTGGGTAATATCGGTGATGGCGATACGCTTGTCGAAGGTGGCGTAATAAAAACGGCAAGTGGTGGCTTCAGCAAATCAGCTGAGCTGGTGATTTTTAAGTCACCAATCAGCCATGATATTTATGATGTTGGTGCGGTGATTGGCAGTGCAAGCTCCGCTTATACTGTTGGCGATCAACGTATATTCATTGTTAAGAATGATGTCCTTGCTATTGATATGGATAATGCTCATTATGCTGATGCAGGTGTGTATTTATTCACTTCAGCCAATACGGATGCGCTTGTTAGCAATAGCGAACTAAAGCTACTGGCGCAGGTGCTTATTGACGATACCATGGCACTGTCCGTTGGTAATTTTTTTCTTGCCTAGAAAGAGGGTTGCGGCACTCGCATTAATGGTGGACACGTCGAGTCAGGTTGCTGCAAACTCAGCCTGACAGTCCTGCAGGGTACTTCGCATGAGATTTTGAAGCCTACTTTGTGGGTTTGGCATAGCGGATATTCCAGCCCTGGTCTAGTCAGGTTAAACTATGCGCGTTGCAATCACACTATTATCACTGAGGAGTTTTTTTAATGAATGCAATTCAACCACAATTTAATACCGGCACTTTAGCCGAACTCACCCTGGCGGGTAACGCAGGGTACGAAATTCAAAACGACCGAGTTATCATTACTATTGATGAAATCGCCAATAACCGTGATTTCGGCGATATTAGCGGTACGCTCTCTGTTGAGCTTTGGGCGCTTGAGCAGCCTTACAACGGTGCTGATTTTTACGGCATAGCGCTGGCGGGAACTCCAATCGGTGAGCTTTTCGGCCAGCATTTTCTTGCTGACAGCCGTTATGAACTTGATTTCACCGAGCCTTCGGACGGAACCTGGTACCTGACGCTGATGTTACGGGAATGGACGGAAGCTGGCTATGTAACCCGTGATTACATCAACTTTGATGTGCCGTATATTGTCGGTAACAAACCCACGATTGTGCGTAGCGAGAAGGACAATGTGATTAGCGTCAGTTTTACGGATAATAAAAAATCACCAGCGGTTGCTAAAGCAGCTAACCCGGTCGCTAAAAAAGCCAAGTCAGTTCCCGTCGAGCCACAAGCTATTGAAACCGTATCACTTAATAATGCCGAGCTTAAGGATATTGCGGCGATCAAGGGTGTTTCGACCAAACTGGCAGAAAACATAGTTGCAGCTCGTCCTTTTGAATCCTTTAATGCGGTGCTGAAAGTGAAAGGAATGGGAGCGAAACTGCTGGAAAAAATTCGCAATTTTATATCGCTTTAAGTCATTTCAAAACCGGGTAGCGGTTAGACGGGACTACAGTCTTCTCGACGGGCGTTTTCAGGCCGTCCAGGTTTATGTCAAGCCCCAGAGAGTATGCCGGAATGATGCAATTCTTACGGCGTAACCACTACCCAAACCCGATTTCTTCAATTTCACAGTTTTCAAACACATCCGGTTCGATGCGTATAACGCCGCGCCTGAAGTGCAGGATTGCCCAATGCTGGATGCCGAGCAGTTGTTCAGGTGTTGCGGCTTCACAGCGTGTTTCCAGATCTTTCCAGAAAGTAGCCGGTTTCTGTCCGGTTGCCTCGATATGTTGAGGGGTGAGAAAGGCACGCGCGTAGCCCCTACCGAAAGGCCTGCGCTGCCGGAATAACGCCACATCTGCAGGAACAATTTTCTGACTTGATACATACTGTCTTTGCGCGGGATCGATACGCTGAACTTCGGGTGCATCCAGCGCATCGAACAGCAGGGTAATCCGTCTAAGAATCGCTTGTACCTCGGCGGCGAACGATTGTTTCAGCTTTTTGCCGAGAATAGAGTCGTGACCCAGGATATAAGCCAAAGGATGCCGAGCGTTAAGGTCGATAGCGCTGTGGATGACAAAAAGGCTGCCCCTCTGTGCATTTTAAATAGTTCCATTAATTTCGGTAATATCAATGCTGTCTTTAGTAATAAAGATGCGGATGCCGAAAATTTCTTCAAGTACATCGGTTAAATAGGCAAGCCGCTTGTCCGCATCGCCTTGCAGTAAATTGTGGATGTTAATTTCAGCCGCATCAAAGGGCTGTTTGGGTGCTGTCCTGCCCAGTAGTTTGTTGATCTGCTGTTGAGCCTTGTCAGCTAAACTCAATATGGCTTGAACTTGCAGAAAATAATTCATCAGGCAAGACAGTAGCATTTCAATATCAGGGCTGTTTGTTGCACCAGCTTTACAACACTTTGTCTGTAAGAGCATGCGGAGTTTTTGGAAGACTGGCCCATGATGGGCTTCCATAACCGGCGCAATACGTTCAGTCAGGGATTTTTCCTCAGGGTCTAAGCCCAAACCGATGGCACAGTGTGCGTAGATTTCAGAGTAGGTTTGTTCGCGATTAAGCCGCCATTCTTCTTTTGAGTGGTAAGTCTGGATGTTCAGGATATTTATCTGTGTTTGCAAACGTTCCCGAAACCGGGTGATCGTATCTGTGCAGGCATCTGACGAGGATTCGACTAGCGCCCAAAGTTGACCATAGGTGCGTGTCATTACCGGCCAGATCGAAAATACTGCCGCATAGGCTTGCAGGCCGTACAAGCCATAATCGAAAGCGGGCTTGAGGTTATCTAAAGCGGCTTGAACAGCTGGCTCAAGAACCACAGAGTCGGCACCTTTGATCGACACACCGTTGACGAGAACATTCAAAAATTCTTCAATCATGGCTTTGGGACCGGCGCAAACACCGTGTTCGGATGAGAATGCGTAATTGCGTTCCGAGTATTCGTAAATTTCGCCACTGGTCATCGGTGCGCTGGGTGAAAGTGTCGGCTCACCGACGGGTACAAAAATCATCTGGTGCATCACTACTCGAAGGCCATCAGTGGCGCGGAACATTGATGACAAGGCAGGATGCAACTGACCGTTTGCGACACCGTGCTGCGTTCGCATCAGCTGATAAGTCGGTACAGCCAAAACCAGTGTCGATAAAGCCTCCAGTCCCCCGACTGTCCAGCCGTTTTGGGCGTCTGGAAAGCGTTGCAGATAAGCTTCCCGAATATGCAATAAAGCGACCATCATCTGTGACCAATAGGTTCGCATGCTCTTGAGTGCGGTAACATTCATTGGTCGTTCGTCCTGATAACGGCTGCCCGGAAAAGGGCAGGTGCGCCATTCGGTAGGCACATCCAGACGCAAGGGTTTGGGAAAAACATTGGCTTCGCCAACCTGGCGTCCTTCTGCGTCCAGTGCGATATGTGCAACCCGAAAAACAGGAATGACCAGTTCCAAATACGCCAAATCCAATGTACGTCCAGTCAACTCGCTGGTAATCGCTACGCATTCAAGCCAACTGCGAGGCTTAGTTGTAAGAGCGGGGCGTAGCGGTGAAGGTTTGCTGCTTTCCTGGGCTAATAAAGTATCTGCTTCATAGGTATCTGCATATTGCAGGATGCCTTCGTCAATAAGCTGTTCAAGTAGCGGCTGGATTTGAGTCCACTCGTAGCCATTCCCCCATCCGGTAGCAGAGATAGCGACGAAGCCCGGTTGTTTAGCCAGATTTTCGCCAAACTCAAACAATTCCGGCTTGTCGAAGGAAATTTCCTTATCACCGTAATATATATACAGTTCGCGTATGCCTGTTGTATTGACTGCATACTGGACAATAGCGCGCTTATGCATAGGGAAGATGAGTTCATCATCTGTATTAAGCATCCGGTATCGTGTTTCAATGGTGTGCATTGGGCATGAAGCAGTCATAGTGTTATCAGTTAATTCTACAGGGTTAAGCATATCCATTTTAGCCGCTATTGAGTCACGGTTTTATTCATTTTCCGGGTTTCAGGTTGGGAATGTTTTTTGGGAGCTTGATTCTTGAATTTTTTGCATTAAAAAAGCCTCAATCTGCTGGTTGCAGTTGAGGCTTTTCAATTAATAAAACAGCAGCTTAACCGTGTTTTGGTTTGTCATCTTTACCGCGACCACGACGACCTGCTTTGATGTTTGTTTTGACTTTCATGTTAAGTTCTCCAACGTAATTGTTTAAGGGTTTTTGCTAAGAAGATGTTTAGTTCCTCTTGACCTGTTAATGCCTTATTTCAAAACAAAGGTTCAAACTCTTATAGATATATTTAAAAAGATCACCATAGGTGTTGGCGCTCATTTGTTTTGAATGCGCAGATGATGCATTATAGTGCTGTTATGACTAAGAGACGTTTAGCCAAAATTCTAGTGACCATGCAAAAAATTTCCTCTCTTCCTGTAAAAATAGTCCACATGATGTGTTTTTTGTGCGGAACCGGTTTCGTCCATGCTGAAATACACGGCACAATGACAGGGACGACCAACTATGTTTATCGCATGTATTCCAAAAGCAACAATAGTCCAGCTATTCAGGCTAATCTCGATTACCAGCATGCAGCCGGATTTTTTACAGGTGTTACTACCTCAAGCTTTAAAATAGGTAAAAGTGAGGTCTTTGAAGAGGGCGTTTTTCCTAATGCAGCCCAGGTGGAAGTCTCCCCTTATCTGGGCTGGAGCTTTAAACTCGCTGATGATTGGCGACTGGATATGCAGTATTCCCGCTATTTTTATGATGGCTTGATTTATGGGCTAGAAGCAGATTACAACGAGTTTTACACGTTTCTTCACTATAAAGATCTGCTGAGTGCGCAGGTCTCTTTTATAGATAATTTTTATGGGATTGGCCGTGAAGCCTACTTCTATGAGCTAACAGGCCGGTATCCGCTTACTGACTTCCTGGAAGCTTCCAGTACCTTTGGCTATGCACAGCTCAGCAATGTCTTATTGGCTGATTATCCCTATTGGAATGCGGGATTGACAGGAACTTACAAATTCATCGCACTGGATTTACGCTATTATGATGCAAAAGAGCTATTTTTCGGTGATGAGTTCGATCAGTTTTTATTGCCAGATCATCCCAATACGCTGAATGCAACGGTTGTATTCTCGGTATCAGTGGGCTTCTAAGTCAGTCTGGCAAACTCAGGTTTGCTAAAAAACCTGCCATAAGCGTTTCAGCAAGACGAATACGCTAACTTCTCTATCAAGCTTCGTGGCTCAACATTGCGCCTGTAAATCAATATAAGGTTTAAATATATGCGCAGGCGTTTCAGCCGCCATCGAGCGGCTCACAAACTGCCGCTATGGATGTATGGTGAATATAGCATCATCAACTTACAGTTCCTCCCGAGCTTGTCATAGGGTAAATCGCTTTCTCTCCGGTGAACATTAGATTGAAGGTAAAAGCTGTTTAAATGGCGAAAATTTTTGTAATGAACTTTTTTAAAAGGTTTTGCAATTAACTGATGTGTCGAACACAAATTTACGCTGTATTTTGTTAAATATCTAACAGTCGATTTTAATCAGGAGAAAAACATGAACCTTAAAAAAATAGTTGGCTTTACCGTAACTGCCGTAGCACTTAGCCTGAGCATCCTGGGGGATGCGAACGCTGCTTCCGTTAGCGTCAAATGCGAAGTCCGTGGTACCACTCGTTCCAAAATATCAGTTGCTGGCGCTGGCCTTACCGGGAGCTATTTTGCAAGAGTATACTCAGGAGGCGTCTGGAAGGCTTCGAAAGTGAAGGCTACTGATATAGACCATGAGGTAGAATTTGATTTTGATAGCAACCCTAATGATATTAAAGCCGGAGCGACAGCAATCCCGGGAAATTTTATTAAAGGTGCAAGAGTTATAGGAAGCATACGCAGAGCAGGCACTGATGCTCTGGTCGCTTCGATTGGAACGGCCTGTAAAGTTAAGTAAGATTAGAGGGTGGAAGCTGCGTATACTTGTGCCGGAATGGATGATACGGCATCAAAGTGTCGGCACTTGCACCCCTGTCTTTTTTCCGAGCGAAAAATCAGCTCAATTGACCATTTCTTATTCGTTTCAGGTTATTGATGGCACTGAACGGTCATGCCTGATTGCAAAAGCGGCTTCCCGCATCTCCTCTGATTCTTATTCTTTTCGCGCAACTTCAAACGATCATTGTCAGCTCCGATATAGTCGTTAGAAACACGTCAATAAACGACCCGCTTGACGTACAGGCTGAAAGCGGGTAAGCCCTGTAACCTGTTGTATATCCTGCCTATAATAAAGCCAAACGCAATAATCTGGCGACAGGGTATGAAACAAGCGTTAATATACGATGCACCATCAAATTTCTTACCAATAAGGTCGGATATTGGCGTAACACATAGATTCACCTTGCTATCACCGCTTTTGGTATTTAGCATGAAGCCGACTGAATACCCTGCAAGGTCCCGGATAAGTTAAAAACGAAGCAAATGCCTGTAATACCTAATTTTCGTATCATACTGTTCAATCTGGCGGTTGCCGGCGTTTATCTGTTACTTGCAAAGTTAGTGTTGTTATTTGCTAATCACCACGGAACAGTTGCTTTATGCTGGCCTTCGGGGGGATTTGCCTTGGCTGTTCTTCTACTGAACGGCATAGGTTATCTGCCTGGCGTTTTTCTAGGTGCATTTGTTACCAGCCTTGGTTCTGGCAATCCTTTACCTGCATCCATCGTTATCGCACTGGGCAATACCCTGGAGCCAGCGTGTGGCTGGTGGTTGCTCACCAGCCGGATGAACTTTAATGTTGCGACTTGCCGGCTATATGATTTTTTTGCTTTGATATTGGCCGGTTCACACATTTCCGCAATTGGCAGCATTATCGGTTCTACCGCATTAATGGCTGCGGGCGTGTTACATGGTGGAACGTGGCTGGAAACGGTTCGATATTGGTGGATGGCCGACCTGTTGGGTATTGTTCTGGTGACACCGCTGATATTGGTGTGGAAACAGCAGCCGACGGGTTGGTTAAAACCGAAACGGCTGGCCGAGGTTGTTGTGGTTTTCGGTCTGGCTTTTCTGGCGGGACAAGTAATTTTCCTTGATTGGTGGCGCAATATCACAGGCTCATACCCCCAAGGGTTTATGATGTTTCTGTTTTTATCGCTAACAGCGGTTCGTCTGGGACGCCATGGTACCCTGCTGGTCCTGATAATAACGGCAGTTCAAGCACTGGCAGGAGCGAGTCTCGGAGTAGGGTATTTTGGCGGTGACATGGCTAAAACCCATCTCACCAACCTCTGGTTATACATAATAATTATGTCTGTGGTTGGTATGCTGTTGGCGGCGTATATCAGCGAGAAAAACCAGGTTGTGGAGGCTTTGCGCGAAAGTGAGAACCGTTTTCGTACCTTGGTCAATAGCATGCCGGTTTTGGTCTGGATGTCTGGAGCAGACACGCTTGGCACTTATTTCAACAAAGGCTGGCTCGACTTCACAGGGCGTACATTAGAGCAGGAGCTTGGTAACGGCTGGATCGATGGAATACATCCAGAAGACTTGCCGTGCTTTCAGGAGATGTTCCTGGCAGCTTTCGACGCCCATCGGGAATTCAGCATGGAGTATCGTCTTCGCCGATACGACGGTGAATATCGCTGGGTAATCGATCACGGTGTTCCACGTTATTGTAGTCAGGGTATTTTTCTTGGTTATATAGGCACTGTCTTTGATATTAATGACCGTAAAAATGCCGTGATTGCCATGCATGATAGTGAAATCCGCTTCCGTAATTTGCTGGAAAAAATCCCTCTGGTGTCTGTTCAGGGCTATGCAACTGACGGCACGACCAATTACTGGAATCAGGCATCCGAATATCTTTACGGTTACACGGCGGAAGAAGCGCTCGGAAAAAAACTGACGGACCTGATTATTCCCCCGGAAATGCGTAGCGGCGTTAAAAAAGCCATGCAGCAAATGTTTGCGACAGGCCAACCCATCCCGGCATCGGAATTGACCCTGATGCGGAAAGGGGGAGGCCGGGTGGATGTTTTTTCCTCACATGCCTATGTTCATGTTCCAGGGCGCGAGCCTGAAATGTTTTGTATGGATATTGACCTCACTGAACGCAAGAGAGATGAGGAAAGGATTCGAAAGCTTGCTTTTTATGACCCTCTCACACAATTGGCTAACCGCCGTCTTCTGGTTGACCGGATGCAACAGGCTTTGGCCGAAACCCATCGTAATGGCGGTTATTGCGCGCTGTTATTTATTGATCTTGATAACTTCAAAACACTGAACGATACCCTTGGACACGGCAACGGTGATTTGTTACTCCAGCAAGTTGCTGCGCGCCTGGTGGCCTGCGTAAGGGAAATTGACACGGTTGCCCGTCTGGGCGGCGATGAATTTGTCTTGATGCTGAAAAACCTGAGCGACAGCCAAAAAGAAGCCGCTGTTCAGGCCGAGGTAGTGAGTAAAAAAATCCTTGCCACATTGAACCAGCCCTACCAACTTGTCGATAGCGACTATCACAATACCTCAAGCATAGGGATTGCGCTTTTTGTCGACAATCACGCCTCGGTCGAGGATCTGATGAAGCGGGCGGATATCGCTATGTATCAGGCAAAAAAAGCTGGACGTAATACTTTTCGCTTTTTCGACCCGGACATGCAGGCTGCGCTGGAAGCTCGTCTGGCTATGGAAAAAAGCTTACGAATGGCTTTGGCAAATAACCAGTTAAGGCTGTACTATCAGGTACAGGTGGATAACAGCGGTAGAATTTATGGTGCCGAGGTACTATTACGTTGGCAGCATCCTGAGCGCGGGATGATTACGCCGGTAGATTTCATTCCCCTGGCCGAAGAAATCGGGGTGATTGTGCCGATTGGCCTGTGGGTATTGGAAAAGGCTTGTACCCAACTGAACATCTGGAAAGCCGACCCGGAGAAGCAGCATCTGCAATTGGCTGTTAATGTCAGTGCCCTTCAGTTCAGGCAAACCGACTTTGACGAGCAAGTGGCAGGTATACTGAAAAAAACAGATGTTAAACCATCTCGTCTCAATCTGGAACTGACAGAAAGCCTGGTACTGGATAATATTGATGGTTCAGTTGAAAAGATGAAGATTTTAAAAAAAATCGGTGTTCGGTTTTCTATGGATGATTTCGGTACCGGTTATTCATCGCTTTCCAGCCTGAAAAAGCTGCCTTTTGATCAGCTCAAGATTGACCGGAGCTTTGTACGCGATATCACCACCGACGCTGATGATGCCACCATTGTACAAACTATTATCGCGATGGCCAGCAATCTGGGTATGTCAGTCATTGCTGAAGGTGTTGAAACAGATCAGCAAAAAAACTTTCTGGTCGAACACAATTGTTTGCATTTTCAAGGTTATTTGTTTGGCAAACCAATGCCGGTGGAAGAGTTAGAGCAGTTACTATATCGGGTTTTATGATCGACCTAATCCACTTGGATAGATAAGCAGCTCTTAATTAGCTTATTTCACCGTCAATGGACTTTTTAAAGCAAAACTTAAAACATCCCCCGAACAGCGGGCAAGTTCACATAAAGCCAATATGGCGTTATTCGCGTCGATTCCTGTAAAAGTCTCGGGATTAGTTGATAATTCAGATTGTTGTAATATGGATTTAGTCTCCGCTACGCTTAAGTCCGGTTTTATTTCCAGCAGCAAGGCAATAATACCGGATACTTCAGCCGCTGCAATCGAGCTGCCTGAGATAAAATCGTAAGTGCCGTGAGGCAGGGTTGTCAGTATTTTTTCGCCGGGCGCGGTAAGTGCCTGACTTTGGTTTGGATGGGGTGAACCTGCTTTTTTTGCGGACTGGACGGAAATAACGCCATTTAGCGATGCAGGAAAGTTTTCATTAGCCTTATCGAGTCCTGTGTCGGCAGCAACAACGATCATTCCTGTTGCCATTGCTTTATTTAACAGCAACGCCAATAAAGCATCTTCAGGTCCGGTAAGACTCATGTTCAGGATTTCAGCACCTGATTTGATCGCGGCATTAACCGCAAGAGCAAGCGTATAACTATTGCAAACAGCCTCGATAGCATCGGCCTGGTCAGGCCAGCACGCTTTAAAAGCAACCAGATTGGCATCAGGGGCTACGCCGGTAATGCCCGTACCATTATCCTTTTTGGCAACCATGATGCCTGCGACCGCTGTTCCATGCTTATCATTGGAAAAGCTTTTTGAAATATCCTCGGCAAAATTTTCATTTTGGCTGATTTGACCGACCAGATCAGGATGTTCCATATCTACGCCGGTATCAATCATCGCAATAGTGATATTTTTTCCGGTGGTTTTATTATGCACCTGGCTAATTTGCATGGCTTGCAAATTAGATTGAAGTTTTAAGTAAGGATCATCCGACTGGTTTGTCCGGGTGGTAAACAGTTTCAACTGCTGCGCAACGTCTACACGGGAATCCTCTGCCAGGTTTTTCAGGGTATCTGCTACAGAGTCGGAAGAAGAAATCTGATAGACGACACAATGAATACCGACTTCGGTCATGGGCCATTCAGTGAGCTTTTGCAGATGATATTTTTTGGCGATCTGGCTGGTAATATGTTCGCTCCAGGTAGAGCTTTGGTATGAGCCTCTTTTTCTATAGGCAGTTGCGGTGCTTTGAATCCTGTTTATGGTCTTGTCTTTAAAGCCAACCAGCACAATGTGGTCTGCATTTTTTTTATCGTAAAGCACAGATAAGTCAGGTGCGCCCTTATCCAGGTCATCATTGCCTTTTGATGACATTGGCAGCACAGACAATAAAATCAATATCAGCAGAAGCTGAAATTTTGGTTTCATGGCTTGGCTTTTTCGGTCGGCGTTGAGGAAAGCAAGGCATAAGCCGGTTCGGCGAAAATAACGTTCGGGTTCTTCCTTAACAGCGCCAACTTATCAATGACTGCCGTTTGTTCTGCGGGTGTTTCAATACCTATTGTGAACAAGAACTGCTCATCTGGACCATTGATGATATGACCCTGGATTGATCCCAGTATCTGGTCAATAGTCTGCCGGGAAGTCTTTTCCTTAAAAATAACCCTGATTTCATCTTTGTTCGAAATGGCAGCTTCAGGATTGGACAAAGTCCGGTAGTCACTGTTCGCATACTGGTCGACAGGAATAAAATGCGGCAACAGCAAGGCTAAAAGTATACCGGCAGCTACGCCAAGCGCAGGTCTGGACAACAAATTGCCATACCATTTTTGCCGGTTTGAGGCAGCGACTATTTGCGGTACTTCATTCTGTATTGATTCGGCAGGCGTGTGTAAACGATTTTTCAGTCGGGAAAAAGACGCCTGTGCGGCTGAATCAAAGAAGTCGGGTTGATTAACGGCCGCTGACAAACGATGCAGGTTAACTAATTCGCGCTTGCATATCAGGCAGACTTTTAAATGCTGCTCTACCGCCTTGTGCTCGGTGCCTTGCAAGGTCTTGTTTACATACCATGGCAACAGCAACGAGATGTTCTCGTGGCTTGCGTAAGGATTATCATTCATGTGTTTCATGTTTATCTCCCGAATAAGTCAGGGTTCCGGTTATCCTGCAACGTCTTCATGGTTGGTCAGGTGCAGTGCCAAAATTTTACGGGCATGGTGCATTCTGGTTTTTACCGTATTTTCAGGACAACCCATCAACTGCGCAATTTCACTGTAATGCAGGCCCTCAAAATAGGTCAGCTCGACCACTGTTCGCTGGTCAGGCGACAGGACTTTAAACCCTGACTCCAGAAAATCGCGCATTTCCAGCTGCTTTAAGCCTGTGTCATAAGTTCCAAACACGGAGCTATCAACATCCATATCATCCAGCGAGTCGTCGTTAAAACTACCTGCACTCCGTAACGCTTGCCGGGCTTTATTGTAGGCTATACCAAATATCCAGGTAGAAAGCTGGCATTGGTGGTTATAAGTAGCAGCTTTTTCCCATACCGTATACATAACATCATTTATTATTTCTTCAATAAGATCTTCACGCCAGGTAATGCGACCAATAAACCTGAATAATCTTTGGTAATAATTATGGTATAAAAGCTCAAGCGCTTTTTCATCGGCATTGCAGATGCGAATTACCAAAGCAACATCTTTATTTTGATGTTGGCTGTAATTGATATCCAAAATATTCCTCCCAAATTTAAAACCATTTTCGGATTGAAACCTTATAGCAGCAAGCTGATAAAATCGTCCTTCGCTTTGTTAATTACAAATAATCGACAAAAGGTTCAACGTTTAATAAATTTAGTTATAAAAGACCCCAAAAGTAATGCAAATAGAAACTACAATTGCTGCAGCTATTATTGGGAGAGGATTATTATTCGCTGATTATGGTCAGATGAGCATGAAACTCGGTGGAGAGGAGATAAAAAAGGACAAGGCGCTTGAAAACTGTTCGTGTTGTTTTCAATGTAGTAGATTTGAGGTTATTTGCAAAATCCGCCTGTATTTAAGAGTGTCAGCCGATTAAATCTTAAATAATGCCGCATTGGCTTACTGCTAACAACCTGCAATGTTTATATTTAAAAACGGCATTGCAGGGTTAATCTTTTTCAACCCACTCTTCCAAGGCGGCGATAATACTTTTCGCCTGCTCTTTGCTGGAAATATTGAATTTCGATTTTTGCTGATACTCGCCATTGCGCTTCTGGTAACGGCGGATTGTGTATTTATCGGGGCCGTATTCTTCTTTTACCCGGTTCCAGTCCTGGTAACGGAACATTACCGTGGCCCATGCGCCTTTGGTCAGGACTTTTTTATCCAGTTCCTTGACCGTTTCAATACCGCCATCTTCATAAGTTACTGTCAATTCGTCTACAGTTTCAGCCATGTCATTTCTCAAAAATAAGTTTACTTGCCAATAAATTGTCCAAAAGCACGACTGCCTTCGCCGGTTTTAATCGTATCGATTACTCTCATTGTCCTGGCATCAAGCACCGAGACAGTGCTGTCAAACCAGTTAGCCACATAGACATGACGATCATCAGGGTGGGTGCTTATACCTTCAGGTTTATCGCCTACGGTAATAAGGCCGATTTCCTTTAAGGTATCTGTATCAATCACCGAAACAGAACCGTCCTCCTGGTTGGTCACGAACAGTCGGCTGTCATTAAGAGCCAACGCTACGGCGTAAGGCAGTGTTTTGACCTTTACAGTAGCGATCGGTTTCATATGCGCTGTTTCCAGAACCGTTACATCATCGCTTTGTACATTTGCAACATAAAGGCGTTCGCCTCTGGCATCAATAGTCAGTCCAAACGGATGTGTACCCACCGGAACAGTCTTTTTAACCGTTAAATCTGTCAGATCAATCCTGGAAACGGAATTGCTAATCCGGTTGGCTACATAGAGCCAGTGATTATCTGGGCTGACAGCCAACCCCGATGGCGACTGTTCTACCGCAATAGTGGCTATAATCGACCAATTGCCAGCATCAATAACTGCGACGGTATTGTTATACCAGTCCGCCACATAAACCCGTTGGCTATCCGGGCTTACGGCAATACCTAAAGCCCCGTCACTGACCTTGATCGTTGTCACAATGCTGCGTGTTTTAGTCTCTAAAACAGCAAAGCCTTTGGCTTCGGGTGTGCTGATATAGACATATTGCCCATCAGGAGCAACCGCTACGCCGGCAGGTTTTCCCAATACCTTAACGGTATCGATCACTTTGCCGTTTCCCGTATCTATAACGGAAATACTGTCATCCAGTTGATTGCTGATATAGGCAAAAGGTGCAGCGGCAACAGAATTTACAGCCAGAAAAAGCGCCGCTAATATTGTCGTAACAGTCTGGCAATTTAGTCGAAACACGTTCTAACCTTACTTTTCGGCCAAGGCTTTCAGGTTATTCAAACCCGCTTTAAAAATGGCTGTTACTGCTGTATTGGCGGCTTCTTCATTCATTTCGTCAGGTGGGTTGTTGTTCATATAAGCGCGGTAGTAGCCGGCTTTCCAGGATACTAAGGTTGTACCGCCTTTGTTTTCCAGGTCGATACTGGCCGCATAGTTATCTACCGGCAGTACGGGGACTTTTTCTTCAACACCGGCGTGGGTAATGGTTTTTGCAGTACTCATTTCGGTTATCTTATAAGCATAAGACATTTTATCGCCGTCATATTTTTTCAATTCTTCGGTAATCGTACCGCCGTCATTTAACGTCAAAACGCGAATGGCGCCTTTTTTATTACCGCCTTCAACCTTTGTGCTTTTGACGCCGGGAAGCCAGGACATATCGCCATAATCCTTAATGATCGCCCATACTTTATCAACAGGTGCATTAATGGTAATTTCCTCTTCAACTTTTTGGCGCACTGGGCCGTGGGCATAAGCAATCGAGGTAAAAAAGAACAATAAAACCGACACGAACGTAAATTTTTTCATATTAACTCCTAAACGGGGACCATAAAAAATGAACTTGGCATTATATGATAAGTGGATGCTTCAAGCATCTAAAACGCAGCCCTTAAGACAGCATTGGGCAAACGGGCCGGCACGACAAGTTCAAGCACCGAAAGTACTTCCTGCAACGATTGTGCTACGAAAAACCAAGTCCTAAAACAATATTGGGTAAGCTTTTGGTAAAAATCCCCGATTATCCGGTCAGCGCTTGAGCTGCATGGGTATATTTCAAGCCAAATGCTTCTGCTACGGCGGCATAAGTCAAATAACCGTGGTGCGTGTTCAGCCCGTGCTGTACGGAGGGATTTTTTCGCGCGGCATCGATTCCCTCGTTTGCCAGCAGCAGAGTGTAAACAGCAGTTTGGTTGTTAAGTGCAAAAGTACTGGTGCGCGGTACGGCACCGGGCATGTTGGCGACGCAATAGTGGACGATGCCGTCGATTTCATAGGTCGGGTGGCTATGTGTAGTAGGGCGGGTTGTCTCAATACAGCCGCCTTGGTCGACCGCTACATCGACAATGACCGAGCCCTTACGCATCTGCGGCAGCATGTCGCGGGTAACCAGCCAGGGTGCACGTGCGCCGGGGATCAGCACGGCGCCGATAACCAGGTCTGCTTCAAAGATGGCCTGTTCGATATTATAGTCATCGCTCATGCGCGTTTGTAATTGCCCGCGGTAGATGTCATCCAGATATTTCAGGCGGTCATGGCTGACATCCAGCACCGTTACTTGCGCCCCCAAACCAACCGCCACGCGCGCGGCATTGGTGCCGACGATGCCGCCGCCCAGGATCGCAACGTTGGCAGGTGCGACACCGGGAACTCCGCCCATTAACACGCCGCGCCCGCCATGCGATTTTTGTAAATAGGTTGCGCCTACTTGCGTTGCCATGCGCCCGGCGACTTCGCTCATCGGTACTAATAAGGGTAATTTGCCATCTGCGGTTTGTACGGTTTCGTAGGCGATGCCGGTTGTTCCAGCGGCCAGTAGCGCATCGGTAAGCGGCCTGTCGGAAGCCAGATGCAGATAGGTAAAGAGAATCAGATCCTGACGCAGGTATTGGTATTCGGATGCAACCGGCTCCTTAACCTTAACGACCATTTCTGCCGCCCAGGCATCTTCAGGAAAGGGTACGATTTCAGCTCCGGCCAATTGATATTCTTCGTCGCTCAGGGTGCTGCCAACACCGGCGCCGCTTTCTACCCGTACCTTGTGGCCGCGTTTGGTCAAGGCTTTGACTGTGCCTGGGGTCATCCCCACCCGGTTTTCGTTGTCCTTGATTTCTTTCGGTAAGCCAATTAGCATAAATTTGATCCTGATTGTTTAGAGTCAATAATTATCTTGCGTTAAGAACCGGCGGCTAGTCAGGTTTTTTCACAATAGCCAGTTTATCCGCTTCAATCCCTAATAAAAACTCGCCTTTTAGCAGTCCTACCAGCTCTTTGCCTGCCATGGTAAAGCGCCAGCCATGCAGTAACGGGCACTCATCTTCGCCGTCATTGAACAGCAAGACTTCGAGGTCCTTGCGCGAAGCGAGGATGTTTGGGTTGATGGAGTTTTCTTCAGCCCGTATTCTTACCAGAGCCGTTAAAATGTCCAGTATCGCTTCCTGTTGCTGGGTTTTTTTGGCCGGGCGGTCTTTTACGTCCTGGCCGATAGGTGTGCGGTTTTTGGCTGCGGTGATTAATTGACATAGCTCTTTGCCATAACGGCTAACCGCACGTTCACTTATACCGCGCACCTCGGCTAATTCTTCCTGTGTTTCCGGTTGCAGTTTAGCCAAATCGAACAATAATTCATCACGTAACAACCAGCTTTTCGGGCGGTCTTCGGATTGCGCCGCCCGTTCCCGCCATTCAGCCAGAGTCTGAACGATTGATAACTGTTTGCCGGTCAGCTTGTTTTTACCCCTGATTTTTAGCCAGGCATTTTCGGGCTGCACTTCATAAAGCGCCGGATTGGAAAGTTCGGCAAAATCCTGTTTTAGCCAATCACTCCGCCCCAATTCGGCCAGCTTTTGCAAAATCAGTTGATAAACCTGACATAAATAAATGACATCATCGGCGGCATATTCAATTTGCGCCGGGCTTAATGGCCGCTTACTCCAGTCGGCGCGGGTATGTGCCTTACTGAGGTTAATATTCAACAAGCTGGAAACCAGCATCGCATAACCGGGATTATCCTGAAACCCCAGGAGCGGTGCAGCGACCTGGGTATCAAATACAGGTTCAGGCAACTTGCCTGTCAGTTGATAAAAAATTTCCAAATCTTGTCGGCAGGAATGGAATACTTTGACAATGGCGGGGTTGTAGATAGCGTCAAAAAGTTCATCCAGTTTGGGCAGAGCGATGGGATCAATGCAGGCCACCCATTCCGGGGTCGCTATTTGTAACAGGCAAAATTTTGGATAATAGGTTTTTTCGCGTAAAAATTCAGTATCAAGAGCCAGCCACGGTTCTTTTTTTATCTGTTCACACAGTTCATGCAGTTGCCCGGCAGTATTTATATATTGGATGGTTGTCATGCAATTAATCGGGATTTATTAAAAGGAAGCGGAAAATTTCGGCAAAAGTCAGGCAGAATGCCGTTGAAATAGGTGGTACTGGCTGTTGTTTATAGTTTGCCTTCAGCGGTTTTATCCGAAGCATCATTGCCAGGCTTGGGGGCGATACGGTTTTTTCCTTGTCGTGAATGCGGATTGCCGCGCCTTCTGTTTTTGCGGGGTTTTACCCTCCGTATGTCCAGTTTATGCTGGTTAATTTCTACCGATTTCAAATGCTGGAAGATGTCCAGCGGCATCGCATCCGGCAGTTCGATCAGAGTATAGCCGCTACGGATATTAACATTATTGATGTTGTTTTTGTCGACGCCGGATTCTTCAACCAGTATTTTTTTAAGTCCTTCCAGGGTAACCTGATGTTGGCTGCCGACGTCCAGTCGATAACGAACCATTTTTATGCCAGGCTGGCTGACAGCTTTGGGTTCAACCGGCGCGGACAGATTGTTGCCGTTTTGAGTTAAGTAAAGCAGGGCCGCCGCGCATTCCAAAAGACTAACACCCAATTCAGACGCGATAGCGAGGACCAGGTTACGCTGGGTATCCAGATGCGCATTTTTTAGAATGTGTTGTAACTGGTTTTTTAAAAACAGTTCGTTACCTGAGTCATCGGCCATAAGGTTGTTAATGTTTTTTGCCACAACAGACTGTTTGGACATAGCCGTTGGCGCAAGGTTTGGTGGTGACAGTGAGATTAAAGTCTGTCTTCGTAAATTTCCACAAAGGCTTCGTCGCGTAACCGTCGCATCCAGAGTTCGGTTTCTTCTTCAATTTTGCGCTTGCGGATAGCATCCCGAACCAGGTTTCTTTTGTGTTCTGCGCTATTGTCTTTGTTTTCCCTGTCCAGCACCTGGATTAAGTGCCAGCCGAACTGGCTTTGTACCGGTTCGCTGATTTCATTGATAGCTAATTTTGACATGGCTTCTTCAAAAGGTTTGACAAGATCGCCTGGACTAACCCAGTCCAACGAGCCGCTTTTAATGGCCGAGCCTTTGTCATCGGAATGGGCGCGTGCCAATGCTGCAAAATCATCGCCGTCAGTAATTCGCGCTTTTAATGCCTGCAAACGTTTTACCGCTTCGGCATCATCAACCAGTTCATTGGTTTTTATCAGGATATGCCGCACTTTGGTTTTGGTAATGATATGGTTATCAATACCTTTTAAATCCAGCATCTTGATGATATGGAAGCCACTGGGGCTACGGATCGGATCGGATACTTGGCCTTGTGCCATTTTGCCGATCACATCAACAAACAGCGTGGGTATGTCCTTAAGGGTACGCCAGCCCAGATCGCCGCCTTTAAGGGCATTGCCGTCATTCGAGTCGCTGATTGCTGTCTGGCTAAAGTCCTGGCCGGCGCGCAGTTTCCTGACCAGTTCATCGGCTTTACTTTGGGCTTTTTGTATTTCCGGGGCAGATGCTGCTTCCTTGACGGCAATCAGGATATGGCCCAAATGATATTGCACCGCTTCTTCGCCGACTTTTCCCTGGGTTTCCAGGTAGTGGTCGACTTCCATATCGGTCACTTTAATACGCCCGCCTATTTCCCTGCCGCGTAATTGATTAATAATGATTTCATTACGCATATTGTCCAGGAAGCTTTTATAACTGACGCCCTGGCTTTCCAGTTCGGCCCTGAATTGCAGCACGCTCATATTATTTCTTTGCGCAATATCGGCCGCTGAATTGTTGAGCATTTCCTCGCTTACGTTAATACCGGCCCTCTCGGCGAGTTGCCGTTGCAGCTTGTCGACAATCATTTTCTCCAGTACTTGCTTGCGCAGCACATATTCAGGGGGCATCTGGGTTTTACTGGCCTGTATTCGTTGAGTGATTGTTGCTACTTCCTCGCGTAGTTCACGCTCCAGAATAACATCATCTTCGACGACAGCAACAATCGTATCGAGAACCTCGGCACAGGCTAAAAAGCTGCTAAACAATACACTGCAAATGAATAGTTTGAGAATAACTGTTTTTATGTTTTTCCGATTAATCATTGTTGAGGTTTCCGATAACCATAAATACTCTGTTCAAAGAATTCATCCAGTTTTTCTCCTATGCCAGTCAAGCCCTTGAACTCAATCTGAAAAAATATACCTGTCTGGGGAGTACCATCAACAGCCAGATTGTTATTAATTGTGCCGGTCTGGCTGATGCTGTTACTATTGATAATGCTGTTGATGTAGCGGCGCCCGATTACACGAAAGCGCCAGCAGCAATTTTCTTTTTCCAGGCCGACAAAACTATCCTGGGTCGTATTATAGAGCAATGAGTATTGCCAGCGCCCGACTGCAAACCAGTTATCGTAAACCGGCCAACGGAACGACATGTCGCTTTGGATAATGTCATTAGACCTGTCCGGTACCAACGGGTTTTTTCTGTACAGGTAACCCATATTCAGAATTTGTCCATGCGGGCTGATAAAATGCACGGCGGCCTTACCCCTGACAAAATCATTCAAATGCGGATCCCACTGCAAGCCTGAGTCGACCAGTATATGGTCAGTTATTTGACTGCTTAGTTCCGCCACCAAAGGCGATAAAGTATTGGTCTCCACAGGGCTGAACGGTAAATTCAGCGTAACATCCCGGTTTCGGAAATAAACAATTTGCCCCAGGTTGAGCTTCAGACGCTCCCTGCCTGTGGTAGGGTCAAGCAATCGCGTGGTTATCGCGGCGCTTAGCTGGTTGGCATCCTGTATCCTGTCAGAGCCGCTAAAGCGGTTTTCCCTGAATAGGCTGCTGTACCAAAAGTCATAAAGCGAGCTGTCGAACAGGGGGATATTGCTCTGGTCTGTTTTCGGTATGTATAAATAGAACAAGCGTGGTTCTACCGTATGAAGCATGGTTGTGTGTGCGATATTATGCTCACGCTCCAGGTATAATCCGCTATCGAGAGATAAAATCGGTAATGTTCTGGAAATGTCTACTTGCTGCCCTGGCGCCTCGTTATTCAGGAAGTATTGGGTGTGTTGCAAGGAAATTTTAGGAGTCACAAATGAACTGGCAGTTTGTAACGGAAAGCTTACTGATGGCTTGAGGTTCAAGCGTTGACCATTTACCAGCGTACTGTGCTGGAAATAGATGGACTCGCTTTCCATTGCGACATCCAGCGGCATGAAGTTGAAAGAGTGGTTCAGGTTGAGGTTGATTTGCGGCAGCTTCGTATATGGAATTTGAATGCCGGTTAACCTGGAGTCTATAGTTTGATAGTTTTCAACCCGGGTAACGAGAGAAACGCCCTCTCTTGCATAGTTGACGTCGGCAGTGCTCCTGACGAAACTGAAGTTAGGGAAGCTCAGTGCGTTACCCAGTTCCGCGAAATAGTTTTTGTCCGAAACATAATTCAGGTCGAGATTTGAACTGATATTAGGCGTAAATTGGGTTATATTTTTAAGCGATCCCAAATATCGGGCTTTATTTAGCAAGCTGTCGTCAGGCATGTATTCGATATTGGCAATGCCTTTTGACTTCTCGGTTAAATAGCGGAAATTACCCGCCAGCATAGCGCCCCTTTTGGTGTAGTAGCGGGGGAGCAGGGTGGCGTCGTAGTTAGGGGCAATATTCCAGTAATAAGGTACTGAAAAATTCAGGCCGCTGTTTTGCGTATAGTGGTAAGCGGGTGCCAGAAACCCGGAAAGCCTTCTTTTATCTACCGGGAATGCCATGTAAGGCGAGTAAAATACCGGTACACCTTTAAATTCCAGCCACGCGTTTTTAGCCGAGCCTTTGCCGGTGGTTTTATTCAACTTAAGCTCGGAAGCATGGATGGCCCAGTCCTGATTGCCTGGACGGCAAGTGGTGAAAGTGACGCCCTTGTAGCGCGACAAATATTTACTGTCACGATAAACGACATTGGCACTGCCGCGAATCGGCATGGCCGGAGAAATAAACGAGGTATCCCTGATTCTGGCCTGATCGGACGCCAGGTTGAGCGTCGCCGAATCGCTGTGCAATGCCAGTTCGTCCTCACTGTAATAAACATCGCCGTGCAAATCCAGGGTTTCGGACACGCTGTCATAATGGGCGGTATTGGAAGAAGAATGCTGGTCGCCGCGACTCATTTCGACATTGCCGAAATAACTGCCTATTTCATTGTCGAATATCTCCGAATAATTGGACGTTACATCGAGAGGCTGGTTTTCCCTGAGACTGCTTGCTGAAGGTGCATAAGGCTGAGCACCTGATTCAAGCATGCAATTTTGCCAGGGATCATTTTTAAATTGTCCTGCCAGCGTACGAAAAACCTGTTCCTGCTTATGGTCAAATGCCGGGCTGAGCAGCCTTATTCCCAATCCGTTTGCTTCATCAGCCGTAGCATCATAGGTATCGCGTTTACAATTCGAGTTGTCGCTGTTCGCGTCATTGCCACAAGACTTGATTGGATATTTGGCCTGCCCGCTGCTCGGCTTAACTGTCGCCGGAAGTTGTTTTTCCGGTGCAGTTGGTACGGATGGGGGGCTAACAGTGGTTTCCGTTACAACTGGCGGTGGTGCCTGCCGGGGCGCTATCCAAACATTTTCAGCTGGTTTAGAGGGTGTCGGTTCAGGTGATTTAATGTATGCAGGCTCGGAGGGTGTCGTTGTTGCCCCACTGGTTTTATCGCCAAGGCAAACCCACTCCTTGCTACCTTGATCCTGTTGACAGTTCCATGATGCCTGCTCAGCAAGGCTGGCAGATGCAATTGATAAGAGTAAAAAAACCAGATATAGGCGGCAGAGCATAGATGATATAAGTTTAGTAGCGTAACGGATAGTAAATCGCATAAAATGCCGAACGTTCATTTTAACCCAATTTAACTGGAACGTGTTTTAAAAGCGTCACTAGCAGTTCGGGTGCGACGCGCACGGGATTGAAGAAACCGTTGCTTATGGAAGTATCTGAAGAAAGTGAGTATCGCACAATCTTGTTCTGAACTTGCCGAAGGAGCCACAAGCGGGTGCGTAGTCGTTGTTAAAATGAGTTCCAGCCAAATAAATCAAGCCAAGCCAATTTCCATGATGCCTGAAGACCTGAGAGCCCTAGCATTGCTAGACTGGCTTGAAAATGACCTGTTACTGACTATCAAGGGCTTTGACGCCGCGTCCAGCGATGCCAGCTTCCGGCGCTATTTCAGGGTTACTACGCCGGAAGGACCATTCATTGTCATGGATGCCCCTCCCGAAAAAGAAAACGTCAAACCTTTTATCCGCGTCGCAGGTTTGATGTCTGCTTGTGATGTTCATGTTCCAGCTATTTACCAGCAAAACCTGGATGACGGGTTTTTATTGCTTGAGGATTTCGGATCACAGTGTTTTTTGGATCAGCTCAATAGCGCAAGTGCTGATGCTCTATATGCTTCAGCCTTCGACACCTTGCTTAAGTTGCAGGCGGATACTTCGCTGCTGAGCAGCGGCTTGCCCGGCTACGATGAAGCGCTTTTACAGCGTGAACTGGCTATTTTTGAAGACTGGTTTATTAATGGTTTGCTCGACATTGGAATCCCGCCAGCACAATGGGACAAGGTCCGCGACCTGCTTATCCATTCGGCATTGGAGCAACCGGTAAGCTGTGTTCATCGCGATTACCACTCCCGCAACCTGATGGTGCTGACCAGCGATTCCCCAGGCGTCATTGATTTTCAGGATGCGGTGATAGGGCCGATCACTTACGATCTGGTGTCATTGCTGCGTGATTGTTATATAGCGTGGCCTGAACAGCAGGTTGAGCAATGGGTGGAGAATTATTTTCAGCGGCTTACCCAGGCCGGGCTTGTCAATGTTGAATTATCGCAGTTTAAACGCTGGTTTGATTTAATGGGTTTGCAACGGCATCTTAAAGCTATCGGTATTTTCTCCCGCTTGCACCTTAGGGATGGCAAGTCCGGCTATCTAAACGATATTCCTCGCACATTAAACCACGTTATGACGGTTTGCTCGCTCTATCCCGAGCTTGCTGAATTCAGGCAGTTTCTGCATGATGAGGTTTTATCAGCTCCACGGGTTAACGCCTTGAAGGAAAAGACGCAATAAAACATGAAAGCCATGATTCTGGCCGCAGGGCGCGGCGAAAGAATGCGCCCATTAACCGACCATACCCCCAAACCCTTGCTGCCTGTTGCCGGCAAACCGATCATTGAACATACGATCAGACAGCTGGTTGCCGCAGGTTTTAACGAGCTGGTTATCAATCACGCCCATTTAGGCCAACAGATCGAAGACAGACTGGGTAATGGCGATCAATTCGGTGCAAGCATCGCTTACACTGCTGAAGGCGAGGAAGGCCTGGAAACAGCTGGCGGTATTATCAACGCCTTGCCGCTATTGGGCGATGATGTGTTCCTGGTCGTCAATGGCGATATCGCAAGTAACTTCCCGTTTGCCGAACTTAAACATCAGCCGGTAGACCTGGCGCATTTGGTACTGGTTAACAATCCCGAGCATCACCCGCAAGGCGATTTCGGCCTGGATAAGGCCGGACGGGTTATTGAGCATAGTGCTGAAAAATTCACTTTTAGCGGTATTGGCCTGTACCGTCCTGAACTGTTCGACGGTATCCCGCCCGGAAAAAGCAAGCTTGCGCCGCTATTGCGTAAAGCAATGTCCGCGCAACGGGTGTCAGGACAAAAGTTCTCAGGTTTCTGGATAGATATAGGCACTCCCGAACGCTTGCAGGAATTAAACAATAAAATGTGATTGGCCCAGCATCAGCAACTTGAAACAGGGCATAGGGTGGTTTCGCGAAGCAAACCGCCATACCAAATACAACACCGAGGCTCCGAAAAGGTGAATTGCTGGCGCTAATCCACCTTACATCTATAAACCTTAAGGGTTTTCAAAGCATATCGTATGCAACGCGTTGCGTACACCCTTGTATGATTAAAACTACTCAAAATCAATCGAATAATACGAAAGAATAACGAGTAAGCTGTAAGCGTTCATTGGGAGGTCGTCGTACCCTGAGGA
>Ga0208754_100150_pt1 | contig 37235 bp, 33 predicted proteins | sample LakWasMet55_HOW8_2_FD_183889 | JGI IMG/M metagenome (GOLD analysis project Ga0208754, IMG submission 183889) | Freshwater sediment methanotrophic microbial communities from Lake Washington under simulated oxygen tension - Sediment Metagenome... | ecosystem: Environmental > Aquatic > Freshwater >... | reverse complement strand
CAGGCGAATTGAGCAACTGAGCCTGTTTTAGAACACAGCCCCCCTTCAGGTGGCACACATTTTAACCCGCTTTGAGCGGTTCACATATACAAGCCTCCGGCTTTGCCGGAGGTATTTTGACTGGCATTGGAAAGTTACCACGCTTCGGAAAAGGGGTAGGCGCGTTTAACCATTTCGAGGTGTACGGGCGTGGTGAGGGCGGCTTACATTTCTTGAGTATCACAGGCAATGCAATTGCCACGGCTGACAAACTGCAAGACTGTCAAAGCGCATTAGCCTGGTTTTACGAGCGGTTCATCAAACGCCTTGAAAGCCAGCCTATAACGGCGGAAACAAGCCTTATACCTTCACCTGAGATGGACAATGAAGAGGTAATACGCTTGATACGTTGCTCGAAGCGTAGGCCAGATTTTGAACGTTTATACGATGAAGGTAAGTTATCTGGAGACCATAGCACGGATGATCTACAGTTGTGTTCCATGCTGGCTTTCTACACACAAAATGACAGACAGATTTATGAATTGTTTAAAAAATCGGCGTTAATGCGGGATTAAGTGGGAACGTGCTGATTACAGGACCAGCACGATAAAAAAGGCTTTGGAGGGTTTAACGGCAACGTGGCAACCGCCAGAAACGCGCCAAGCATACGGAACGACTGAAAGGGAAGCCGCTAGGCGTTGGCTAGACTCGGAGGCAGCGGAAAATTTTAGAATAAACCGGAAGACAAAAACAGCTTCTGTTATGCGCTTCGATGGCGCGGTATGGATAGAGGACTCACACGGACACGGGCTTATGCGGTCTGTAGGGGAAGTAGCTAAGGTAATTGTAGGGGAAATGGCGAACGCGCCTAACACGGCTCACCGTGACAGCCTGTATTCCCTTGCCAAGAAGCTAGAATCAGCGCGGGGTTTAATAGATGTCTGCAAGCTCGTTAAATCCGATTTACCGGACTTCGTACCGGAAAATTCGGACAGCCATAATGATCTGCTTTGCGTTAAGAACGGCATAATACACTTGGGTAGTGGTATTTTGACACCCCACTACGCGGGATGGCAGTTCACTCGAATGAGTCCGGTAAGATACGACAAAGAAGCTAAATGCCCCTTGTGGTTGAAATTCCTGGATGAATTTTGTTGCGGAGACAAGGAGCTAGCCCGATTCCTACAGGTTTATAGCGGTTACTGTGCTTCAGGATACACCACAGAACACAAGATGGCGGTCTTGTTTGGGGGCGGTTTGAATGGTAAATCTGTTTTCCTAAACACATTGGGCTATGTCTTAGGCGGCTTTGCTGGAGTGACTCCAGCAGACACTTTATTACACAGAAAATCAGAACAGAGTAATGACCTAGCGGCTTTGGAGGGGGTGCGATTCGTTCAGGCTTCAGAGTCAGACGAAGGTCAGGCTTTAGCCGAGGGCCGCTTAAAAGCAATCACAGGCGGCGATAAAATTGTATGCCGTAAGCTCTTCGAAGAATATGGCAGTTACACGCCACACTTTAAATTGAATCTAGCCACCAACTCTAAGCCTAGAGTGTCGGGAACCGATAACGGGGTGTGGCGAAGATTGATTTTGATCCACTGCAACGCGTCGATCAAACACCCCGACAAAACCCTAAGCGAGAAGTTAAAAATGGAATCATCAGGCATCTTAAGCTGGATGCTAGAGGGCTTCCGGTTATGGCGCAGAGAGGGTTTAGTGATTCCCGACTGCATCAAAGCCGCCACAAACGAGTACAGAAAGGACTCTGACCAGGTGGGGCGGTTCCTGGATGATATTTGTACACCGTGGCGCGGTCAAAATACGCAATCATCAGAGGTGTATAAAGCCTATGCCGCATGGTGTGCCGAACAAGGACACCATCCTTATGCACAGAACAGGTTTAGCCAAAAAATGGCGGAGAAAGGTTATGCCGTTGAAAAAAAACACAACGGGCGGTATTTTCCGGCTATATTGGGGGTACGCACACCATGACGCATTTATTACTTATATAAAATCAAAAGGATAGAAAATGCGCGGCGGAGGCGGCGCACTTGTGTATTATTAAGCTTTTACAAAGTAGTACTATAGGAAAGAAAGGGATATTGCCGTCAGGTGCGCCGCGTGCGTCCCGGAGAATGCAAAATTTTTTTAAAGGACTAAAAAATGTCATATAAAATCAATGAATTATCGCCAAAGCAATTAAGAGCGTTACGCTTGATAGCAGAGGGGTGCAGTGCAACGGATGCGGCGCGACAGGCTGGCTATTGTGTAGAGCAAGTTTCAAGGCTTCACCATTCCCCACAAGGAGAGGCTTTTATATCTAAAATGCTAGCACAAGCCGAAACAGAACTGGCTACAAGCCTACCGGAGTTGGTGCAGTTGTCCTTAAAAAATTTAAAGTGGCAACTGGAGAATGGAAGTGCAGACCGAAAGTTAAAGGCAAGTGCCCTTGTTATAAAGCTGGCAACGCCACTACTAAAAAATTTAACTGAAGCTGCCACGGATACAGGCGGCGTTATTATCATCGAGCATTGCTCACCACACCAACCCAAGGAAGGGATTTATCATGAGGACGACACACAAGAGCCATGAGTACATTTATAGCCCCTACACGCACCCTATGAAAGCATTATCCGCTTCACAGGCTTGGGCTTTAGCCCAGCTTGCTAAAGCAGGGCATAGTGGGAAAAAACAAAGCCAACCCTTGTTTGAGATTTTAAACGGCAAGACACAAGCGGCTATGCTTCGGGAGTGGGGGCGGAAAGCGGTTAGGGCGCAGGCTAGGCTTGACTGCAAGACCTACTACATACCCATTGATGCCTCAGATACTTGGTTCGGTGCGGAGTTCCCAAAGCAAGTAAGCGAGGAGGACTACTTCACACTAAAGCGGTGGTGGAAACGAGATTTATAAAAAATTCTGTTGGACACCTACCGCCCACTTTTGAAGCCCCGGTTGCATTTGGATGGCCGGGGTTATCCACACCTAGACCAGCTTATCCGCAGTTTTTATATGGCATGTTTAATGCCTAAGCATGAATCGTGCCGCTTGAAGGGTGTTGCCTTTGGTCTTGAATGTCCGGCTTAAGCAGGTTTACAGGATAGCTTTTTTGCTTTTTGGTTTGATCTGGTAATAAGCAGAAGCCAATAAACGGCAAATATTGCCGCTATTCGGTGAGGTAAATTTACCTGTTTTTTACTCAACCGGTAGCACCGGGGTAGCACCGATATTTTTTATTGAGTAGTGTTTGATTGTAACTTATTGATTTTATTGGTGGGGTGTCAGGGACTCGAACCCTGGACCTATGGATTAAGAGTCCACTGCTCTACCAACTGAGCTAACACCCCCAAGTGATGAGATTTCATCAGGAGCGACGATTCTAAAGTATTTATCACTTAAAGCCAAAATTAATGAAGAAATTTCAAGCTATCGGGTTGGTTTATTAGATGTATTGCTTGGATGCGGCGCCGGCTTGTTCTTTAACTAATTTGGGTACAAGGTAGCCGGGCAGGATGGCTTGTACTTGCCGGATCAGTTTCAGGGCTTCAGTTTCAGATACTTCAAAATGGCCTGTTCCATTGGCTTTGTCGAGCAGGTGAAGATAGTACGGGATTATACCTTGGGCAAATAATTGTTCGCTGAGTTCGCATAATACGTCGGCATTGTCGTTAACGCCTTTTAATAGTACAGACTGGTTAAATAATGTAATGCTGTTGTTTTTGAGGGTTTTGCAGGCAGAAATGACACGATTATTGAGTTCATTACCATGGTTGCAATGAACAACAACGATAATTTGTTTAGTACTTTGTATGAGTGTGTTGATTAACGCATCGGTAATTCGGGCAGGCAGAACGATAGGCAGGCGGCTGTGGATGCGGATGCGTTTTAAGTGCGGGATAGCACCAAGGAGTTCAATGAGATTGGCTAATCTTGTATCGTTGAGCAATAAAGGATCGCCGCCGCTGAGAATAACTTCGGTGATGGAAGCATCGTCCCGAATGTATTGGATGGCGGCATTTTGCTTTTGTTTGCTGAGTTGCAAGTCGGCATAAGGGAAGTTGCGGCGGAAACAGTAGCGGCAGTTTATCGCACAACTGCCGGTATTGATGAGCAAAACCCGTCCGCGATATTTATGCAATACGCCAGACCGGGCGGCGGCAGGAAGGTCACCGACCGGGTCCTGGCTAAAACCGGGATAAGCAATTAGCTCTTCTTGAACGGGCAATACTTGCCGTAATAAGGGGTCGTACGGATTGCCTTTTTCCATGCAAGCGGCAAAACTCATCGGTACGCGTAACGGAAAGTCTGTGCTTGCTGCTATGGAAGCAGGCAAGTCATTGGGTGATAAGTGTAAGTATGCGCAGAGGTCTTCAATAGTACTAAAGGCTTCGGCAAGTTGTTGTTGCCAGTTTTTAGCAAAGTGGCGGGTTTCGGCTTGCTGATCTGACATGTAGGTTGTATTTAAAATTTCTATCGACTGAAAGGCTCCATTATAATGGTCAAACTTTAATTGTTGTGTCATCTTGAGGATAAAATGGCTGTTTATAGTACGAATGAGTTTAAGGCCGGGTTGAAAGTCATGCTGGATAATGATCCCTGTGCAATTATTGAAAATGAATTTGTTAAGCCGGGAAAGGGTCAGGCTTTTAACCGGGTCAAGATCAGGAATCTTAAAACCGGTCGGGTTATCGAACGGACTTTTAAATCCGGTGATTCACTTGAAGGTGCCGATGTTGTTGATGTTCCGATGCAATATCTTTATAACGATGGCGAGTTTAGGCATTTTATGGTGCCTGATACCTTTGAACAGTACCAGTCTGATGAGAAAGCAGTAGGCGATGCCAGCAAGTGGCTTAAAGATCAGAATTTGTGTACGGTTACTTTGTGGAATGATGCGCCGCTGGCAGTAACACCCGCTAATTTTGTGGAGTTAGCCATTACCGAAACCGATCCGGGTGTACGCGGCGATACCTCTGGTGGTGGTGGTAAACCGGCGGTACTGGAGACCGGTGCAGTAGTTAGGGTGCCGTTGTTTGTTCAGCAAGGTGAAGTGATTAAGGTTGATACACGCACTGGTGAATATATTTCACGCGTAAAAGAATAGTGCAGGATGCTTGGCAACCAGCTTGCAAGCTAGAGCTTTTAAGCTTAAGGGCGCAGCTTCTTTCCGATATAAGACGTTTTTTTTTAGAAAAAGCGGTGCTTGAGGTCGAAACACCGTTGCTTTGTCATGGCATTGGAACCGATCCGCAGTTAGCGTTTTTTTCTACCGAATATTGTTTGCCGCCTTTGCAGCAGACGCTGTTTCTGCAAACGTCGCCCGAGTTTGCGATGAAGCGTTTGCTGGCTGCCGGTAGCGGATCTATCTATCAAATCTGCAAGGCATTCAGGAACGGGGAGTCGGGGCGGTTCCACAATCCTGAGTTTACTATACTCGAATGGTATCGCGTCGGTTTTGCGTTGCCCCAATTAATGGATGAAATTGCCGAGTTGATTGGTGTTTTATTTAATGGGCACAGGTCATTAGATAAAACACAAAGGATTAGTTATCAGGAGCTGTTTGTTTCGTTTACCGGTTTGAATCCGTTGGTTTTTTCATGGCAGGATTATTCCTGCTTTGCCTTGGATAACAGCTTGCCTGAAGCGATGGAAATTTGCGGCCAGGACCATGCAGTCTGGCTGGATTTTATCTTTAGCCATAAAATTCAACCGTTTCTGGGTGAAAATGCCTTGTGCATGGTGTACAGCTATCCGGCCTGTCAATCCTCACTGGCAAGAATCAATAAGGACAATCCGCAAGTTACTGATCGAGTCGAGATTTTTATTAATGGTATGGAGTTGGGTAATGGCTTCTATGAATTAGCTGATCCGGCAGAGCAGGACAGGCGATTTAATGAAGAAATTACTATAAGGCGAAAGAGACAATTGCCTGAAGTTAACAAGGATGAGTATCTTATAGCTGCTCTGGAATCAGGTTTGCCGGAATGCTCGGGAATGGCTATAGGACTTGATCGCTTACTGATGCAATTAACAGGGAGTGCGGCGATTGATGCTGTGCTTGGTTTCCCGGTATACAGGGCTTAAGCTGTTTAAATATTTACTGTGTTATAATTTTATTTAGTCCCGCCGTATTAATTGGGGAATGACGTTTTACCTTTAGCCGCCCACATGAAATCAAATACTTTTTTTCGCTTTTTTCTATTATGTTTGCTTGTTTCTTCCCAAACGGTTAAGGGCGCTGAAGAATTCGTTGTTGAGGATATTCAGGTCAAAGGTTTGCAACGTATTTCCCTGGGTACGGTTTATAACTATCTTCCCGTTAGTGTAGGTCAAAAATTTTCTTTGGATAATGTCGCTCCTGCTATCAGAGCGTTATTCAAGACCGGGTTTTTTAAGGATATTTCGCTGGAAAGGGAGGGTTCAACACTGGTTGTAAATGTAGTGGAGCGGCCATCAATAGCAAAAATCATTTTTGAAGGCAACAAGGATCTTAGTAAGGATGACCTGAAAAAAGCCCTGGATAAAATTGGTTTGTCCGAAGGCAAGGTATTTGACCGACAAGTGCTTGACAAGGTGGAGCAGGAGTTAAGCCGTCAGTATCTAAGTCATGGCAAGTACGGTTTAAAGATCAAAACGGATGTATCTACATTGACGCGCAACCGTGTTGGTATCCACATCACTATTTCTGAAGGCAGGGTTGCCAAAATAAAGCAGATTAATATTGTCGGCAACACGGTTTTTGATGACAAAACGCTGTTAGGTACACTCGCATTGAGTACGACGAATTTGTTGTCGTTTTATAGCAAAGATGATCAGTACTCCAAGCAAAAGTTATCGGCAGATTTGGAGACATTGCGATCTTATTATCTTGATCGTGGCTATATTAATTTTTCAATTGAATCTACACAGGTAGCCATCACGCCTGATAAAAAAGATATTTATGTCACTATCAACGTGAAGGAAGGCGATGTTTATAAGTTGGACAAAGTAAAACTGGCCGGTAATCTGGTGGTGGCGCCTGAAGAGCTTATTAAGTTGGTAAATGTTGGACCAGGCGAGATTTTTTCAAGAAAAAATGCAACGGAAACCTCTAAAGCGATTTCTGACCGCTTAGGCGATGACGGCTATGCTTTTGCAAACGTCAACATGGTTCCTGAAATCAAGGAAGCAGGAAAAACGGTTGATATGACTTTCTTTGTCGACCCGGGTAAGCGTGCTTACGTACATCACATCAATATGAAGGGTAATACTAAAACCCGTGATGAAGTGTTGCGCCGGGAAATGCGCCAAATGGAATCGAGTTGGGCTTCCAGTGCAAAAATCGAACGCTCCAAAACCAGGTTGGAGCGGTTAGGATATTTTGAGTCGGTAAACGTAGAAACGCCGCCAGTCGTAGGTACATCTGACCAGATCGATGTAAATTATTCGGTAGTTGAAAAAGCTTCCGGCAATTTATCGGCGGGTATCGGTTTCTCTCAGGTCCAGGGGATAGTGCTGAATGCCAATATTTCTCAGGACAACGTCTTTGGTTCTGGTAAGCGAGTCAATCTTGCGTTTAATAACAGTAGCTATGCAACATCTTATCAGCTAGGTTTTTTGAATCCTTATTTTACGCCTGACGGTGTGAGTCTTGGTTACAATCTTGGCTACACTGCGCGGAATGCAGGAAGCATAAACATAGCCAGATATTCGACCAAAGTTGCTAATGCTGGCCTGGATTTCGGAATTCCTTTAAATGAGTTTGACCAGCTACGTTTTGGTGTTGATTTGAAACATACCTCCCTGACAGCTAATACTTTAACATCTCAAGAAATCAATCAGTTTATTGCTGATGAGGGCAGTAGCTTCCTGATGTTGTCACCGACTTTCAACTGGACGCACGATACGCTCAATAGAGCTATCTTTCCGAGTAGCGGAGGCCAGCAGCGTTTTTCTGCTTTGGTAACGTCGCCGGGTATTAGCGACTTGACTTACTATAAAGTGAGTTACAAGCATCAACTTTATTTTCCGTTAGCTAAAGACTTTACTTTTAGATTGCAGGCTGAAGCAGCTCACGGCGATGGTTATGGCAACACCAAAAACTTGCCTTTCTTTGAAAATTATTATGGTGGCGGCACGGGTTCAGTACGCGGTTTTAGAAATAACACCCTGGGTCCTAGAGATCATGTCCTGGTTAACGGGGTTCTTACGCCAAATAACCCCTTGGGTGGTTCCAATAAAATTATTGGTAATGCCGAATTGTTTTTTCCTGTACCTTTCCTGTCGGAGACAAAATCAGTCCGGCTAGGAGCGTTCTTTGATGCAGGAACGATAAGCAATAGTTTTTCTGTAAACAATTTGAAATACTCTACCGGCTTGTCAGGCGAGTGGTTGTCGCCGTTTGGGGCATTATCTGTCAGTGCTGCTTTGCCTTTAAATGCTGTCCGTGGGACAAATGGTGATCCAGGCGATCAAAAGCAGATGTTTCAATTCAACTTTGGCCAAAACTTTTAACATAAGTTTTTTGGGTTTAACTGGCTTATCCCCTATAATTCAAAAAACATAAGTAACGACTTATTCACTATTTATTTAATTTTTACCGGAGATCGATTTAACAATGAAAACGAAAATTGCTTTATTTTTAGGGTTGTTGCTGACAGCAAATGTGAGTTTTGCCGAGTTAAAAATTGGCTTTGTTAACATCCCTGCAGTTCTTGAGAAAGCGCCTCAGGCAGAAAAAGCCAAAAAGCGTCTTGAGCAGGAATTTTCTCCTCGTGATAAGCAATTAGTTGCTCAACAAAAAGAAATTCAAAGCAAAGAAGAAAGAATGGCTCGTGATGGCGCAGTTATGGGAGACGCTGAGCGGAATAACCTGGAAAAAGATATCCTGAACAAAAAGAGGGATGCCAAGAGATCGCAGCAAGAGTTTAGCGAAGATTTTAATGCCCGCCGCAATGAAGAGCTGGGCAAATTGCAACGTCGTATCGTCGAGGCAATCCGCGCTATTGCTAAAGACCAGCATTTTGATTTGCTGTTAACAGATGGTGTTATTTATGCCAGTGAACAGATAGACGTAACTGCACAGGTTCAGCAAAAACTGTTAGGCATGCCAGAATAGCAGCATTCTTTACATTCCAGCTCACACACTAAAACTATAATAAAGCACCTATGCCATGTCTATTAAACTAGATATTTTACAAATACAAGAGTTTCTGCCGCACCGCTATCCTTTTTTATTGGTCGATAAGGTAATTGACTGTAAACCCGGAGTCAGTTTAATAGGAGTAAAAAACGTTACTTATAACGAGCCTTTCTTTCAAGGGCATTTTCCTCAAAAACCTATTATGCCGGGTGTATTGATTCTGGAAGCGCTTGCCCAAGCAACGGGGCTGTTGGCTTCAGAAACAGCCGGTGACGAGTTGGAAGGTATGATTTATTATTTGATTGGTATCGATAAAGCCAAGTTTAAAAGACCCGTTGTGCCTGGCGACCAATTAATGCTGCATGCAGTATTTCTTAAAAGCAAGCGCAACATCTGGGCATTTGAGTGTCGTGCCGAAGTAGATGGCGAGTTTGTGGCAAGCGCCGAAATCAGATGTGCTGCGGTGGTAGATTAACCTTGATTGACGCTACCGCCATCATAGATAGCCGTGCTGAGCTGGCCGATAATGTATCAGTAGGTCCTTTTTCTGTCATAGGGCCAGATGTGAAGATTGGTTCAGGAACAGTGATAGGCCCCCATGTTGTTATAAAAGGGCCTACATCTATAGGTAAAGATAACCGTATCTATCAATTCACCTCAATAGGCGAAGATCCGCAAGATAAAAAATATGCGTTTGAAATAACCCGGCTTGAAATCGGGGATAGAAATACCATACGCGAATTTACCTCTATTCACAGGGGAACCATACAAGACCAAAGTCTTACCCAAATAGGCAGTGATAATTTATTCATGGCATATACCCATATAGCTCACGATTGTGTTATCGGCGATCATGTCATTATGGCGAACGGGGCATCTTTGGCGGGACATGTACGGCTGCATAGTCACGCTATTTTGGGAGGATTTACCTTGGTTCATCAGTTTACCCAGATAGGGCAGTACAGTTTTGCCGCTATGGGCAGTGCGATTACCCAGGATATTCCGCCTTTTATCATGGTCGGTGGTAAACCTACCAAGCCGCATGGCATAAATTCAGTCGGTATGGAGAGAAACGGTATATCTACCGAAGACATCAGGTTAATAAGAAAAGCCTATAAGCTGATTTATAAAATGAACTTGCGCCTTGATGAAGCGATAGAACAAATACAAGAACTATCAGAAGATAGTAAAGAGTTGTCTGATATGGTCAGCTTTTTGCGTAATGTTAATCGGGGCATATTGCGTTAAGCGATTTTACTGATTGCCGGTTTAAATTAAATTTAACAATCCGCCACCTCTCGCGATTATTTGTGAAAAATAACATTTATACACGTCTGTTGGTGGCCGGCGTTGATGAAGCAGGACGCGGACCACTTGCAGGGCCGGTTGTAGCCGCAGCAGTCATTCTCGACCCGATGAATCCTGTTAGCGACTTGGCTGACTCTAAAGTACTCAGTGAAAGCAAGCGGGATAAACTCTTCAGAGCTATCAAAGAATCGGCTTTAAGTTGGTCAATAGCGCAAGCCAGCGTTGAAGAAATTGACGGTCTCAACATTCTTCAGGCAACATTGCTGGCAATGCAACGTGCAATAAAGGGGCTGCACATACAACCGGATGAAGTGTTAATAGACGGCAACCGTCTCCCAATATTGTCTATACCCGCTCAGGCGATTGTGAAAGGTGATAGTAAAGTTCAGGCAATTAGCGCAGCGTCCATTCTCGCAAAAGTTCATCGTGACAAGATCATGTATGAATACCACCAGCAATATCCCGATTTCTCTTTTCATATTCATAAAGGCTATGGAACCAGGCAGCATTTATCCGAGATTGAAAGATACGGTTTTTTGGAAATCCATAGAAGGACGTTCAATCCGGTAAAGACCATGATAATGCAGCAAAAGGAATCATGTTAGTCTGGTCGATCAATTTCCGTTAAGTTTTATCAGCTTCATCCATTACCTTTCCTTCACTTTTTCGTTACAGTATTATCCACGGCCCGGATATATCGCAGATTCCTGCGGCCGACAGAAAATAAAATCAGCCACACAATTTATTGGTCGCCTTTAAACCGTCTTCACCGTTTGTATGGTATGGATTTTTAATCCTATATGGGCGATAAAGAAAATACGTTAAATAATTTCCCGCTAAAACAGCCACAGGCTAATTGATTAGATATAATGAAGCCGTAAACATACATATACCGGGGTATAGCAATGGCTGATGAAAATAAAGAATTACACAAAATAGTAATTGTTGGCGGCGGAGCGGCTGGGCTCGAGCTGGCTACCAGCCTGGGTCTCAGGCTAGGCAAAAAAAAACTGGCTGAAGTAACATTGATCGACGCGTCATCAACACATATCTGGAAACCTTTATTGCACGAGGTTGCCGCAGGCACTCTCGATGAATCGGAACAGGTTGAATATCTGGCGCAGGCTCATCGCAGTCATTTCCGTTTCAGGCTGGGCAGGATGGAAGGATTAAACAGGCAGAAAAAAGAAATTTATGTCAGTCCTACCCTCAACGATCTCGGAGAAGAACTCATTCCTGGACGTAATTTTAGTTACGATACCCTGGTGATGTCGGTTGGCAGTGTCAGTAATACCTTTAATATTAAAGGGGTAGCGGAGCACTGCCTATTTCTGGATACAACCTCGCAAGCCTTTAAATTTCAAAAGCAATTGCTTGAATCCTATATGAAGAGCTATATCGGGAAAGACCCGGTAAATGTTAAGCCTTTGTCGATCGCGATCGTTGGTGCCGGGGCAACGGGTGTTGAACTTTCTGCCCAATTGCATGAAGTGACTAATATTCTGGCAATTTATGGATTAAAAGAACCCAGTAGCGTAAAGCTGACCATTATAGAAGCAGCCACCCAGCTATTGCCTGCATTACCGACCCGATTGGCGATTGCGACGCAACAGCAGTTGGTCAAATTAGGCGTTGATCTTAGGCTGGGTCGCCGAGTTATTGAAGTCACTAAAGAAGGCATCACTACCCATGACGGTGAGACGATAGCCGCTGATATTAAAGTATGGGCGGCTGGAATTAAGGCCCCTGATTGGATGAAAAACCTGGATGGATTGGAAACTAACCATATCAATCAGCTCATAGTCGATGATACCTTAAAGACCAGTGATGATGATATTTTTGCAATGGGCGATTGCGCCGCTTGTGTCTGGCAGGGCCATAAAGGCAATGTGCCGCCCAGAGCCCAGGCTGCTCATCAGCAAGCCTCAACTTTACATAAAACGATAGTCAATCGTTTAACAGGCGGCAGTCCGGTGAAATTTGTATATTATGATTACGGCTCGCTGGTTTCATTGGGTAAATACACCACAGTAGGTAATTTGATGGGCAATTTAATGGGTACGGTAACCATCGGCGGGTTTATTGCCAAAGTTGTTTACCTGTCGCTCTATAAAATGCACCAAGTTGCAATACACGGTTATTTTAGAACGGCGTTATTGACGCTTTCTAATATCTTTAGACGTAGTGCTTATAACAAAATAAAAATGCACTAGAATTTTTTAATCCATTACAGAATAAGAACATGCTTGAAATTGAATACGAGTTCGGGGAAAAAGATTTAATTCATTTTAATGAAATGCAATTCATGAAAAGTGAAGAGATACAGCAAAATATCAAGAAGAATCGCTGGATAGTACCGGCCATCATGGCGCTGATCGGTTTTTTTTATTATTTTTATTACGGGGATAGGAATATATCAGCCTATATCGTTATCACTGCCGCACTTTGGGCAATGTTGTCGCCAAAAATCATGAAGCTGGATTTACGCCGGCAGATACTTAAGCAATATACCGCCCAGGAAAAAAAAGACATGTTCGGGCTTTATACCTTGACCATTGATCCTGCCAATCCTAAATATTTACTGGAAAAATCACCCAGCGGTAAAAACAAGATGTTATGGGAAGAGTTGGTTAGAGTGGAATACGGCAAGCGTTATGTTTATATCTTCATCAGCTTGACTACGGCACTGGTTATTCCTGTAGATGGCGTTAAAAAAGGCAATCTTGAGGAATTTGCAGAGCAGGCGGAAAAAATGATTGAGCGGGCAGCTTAGACGGGTTAATAGCAAGGTGGACTTGCCTTGTCGGCGAATCCACCTTACTGGTTGCAGTTTGCTTGCCAGATTAAGAGTTTAGGCGATAAGCTCCTTGATAACCTTGCCATAAACTATCGTAGGACGTTCAGAACGACCATTATGCAGGAAGGTTGTTTTTAAGTGATCCAACCCCATCAGCTGTAGAAGCGTTGCATGAAGATCGTAGGTATCCACTTTTTCACCTACAGCCTGCAAACCGACTTCGTCAGTTTGTCCAAAAGTGGTTCCTGCCTTGATGCCGCCACCTGCGACCCATTGGGTGTAGCCCCACGGATTATGGTCACGGCCATTACCGCTTTGTCCATAAGAAGTGCGCCCGAATTCAGACGTCCATACCACCAGAGTTGAATCCAGCAATCCGCGAGCTTCCAGGTCGGCAAGCAAGCCGGCAATCGGTTTGTCTACGGCCCTGGCATGTTTGCCGTGGTTTTCATCCAGGTTATTGTGAGCGTCCCAGGTCCTGTTTTCACCCGCAACTTCCAATTCCCCGGAGATAACCTGGATAAAACGCACCCCCCGTTCTACCAAACGGCGCGCCCTCAACAGATTGGTGCCGTAGCCTTTGCTGACTTCGTCATTCAATCCGTAAAGCTCTTTGGTGGCATCCGATTCCTTGGACAAATCCACCGCTTCCGGTGCGGCGACTTCCATGCGGGCAGCCAGTTCATAAGAACGGTTACGCGCCTGCAGTTCGGTATCTTGCGGGTAGCGTGACGCACCGTCGCGATTCAATTGCTTGAGCAGATCCAGCGTAGCATTTTCTTCTTCCGACGTTACAAATTCAGGTCTTTCCAGGTGCAGGATTGGGGAATCACCCTGGCGGAACGCCGTTCCCTGGTAAACAGCGGGCAGGAAGCCGGAACTCCAGTTGATTGAACCGCCCCGTGGCTCTTTTTTATCATTGTAAAGTACAACATAAGCGGGTAAGTCGGGGTTGGCAGAACCCAGCGCATAACTGATCCATGAGCCTAGTGATGGCCTTCCTGGTGTTAAATTGCCGGTATTAAGTTTCAGTATTGAAATGTCATGGGTCGCACCGATGGTTGTGCTGGACTTGATGAAAGCTATCTTGTCAGCGTGTTGCGCCAGATTCGGCAACAGGTCGGAGAACCACGCGCCGCTTTCGCCATACTGTTTCCAGGTACGGTTTGAGGCGTAGAGCTTGCCAGTACCGCCGCGTATCGCCACTTTTATATCTTTCAGGAAAGAGGCCGGGATTTCTTGCCCTGCCAACTTAATCAGCTCAGGTTTGTAGTCGTAAAGATCCAGCGTACTGGGGGCGCCGTTCTGATGCAGCCAGATAATTGATTTGGCTTTGGCAGGAAAATGCGGCTGTTTGGGTAACAATGGATCGACATAGTCGGCTGCCATTGCAGAATTCAACAGCCCACCGCCGGGTAAAAAGCCGCTTAAGGCAAGCCCGCCTAGTCCATAACCGGTTTTGATAAGAAAATCGCGACGAGAAGAGTTTTTCATGATGTTTTTCCCCTTAAATAATTAGCTGAAATAAGTTAGAACCGGTAAGAGAACTCGTTGGAGTTGGCAACGGTATGGACCAGATCGACGAATGCGGAAGCACGGATTGGATCGAGCGATTGGGTGTCTTGCAATCCTGTTGGTACATTAATGCCTAATTTGCCGGTTAATGCCTTGTCTTTGATGACTTTTTCCTGGTTGTTCAGGAAAGCCAGCAATGCTTGCTTCTCGGATGGGTAGGGGCTGCGCGCAAACAGGATTTTATAGAGCCTGTCCAGTTGCGCCGATTCATCGTTGCCTGCTTCACGAATCACGCGGCCAGCCAGCGCCTGCGACCATCCGAACACAACTTCGCTGTGGTAAAGCGTCAGCGCCTGCAATGGCGTGGTGGTTACATCGCGCTTACTATGTACTTCCTGGGGAGATGCCATGTCGAAAGTTTCCAGCAGCGGATAAGGTACACTGCGCCGGGTAAATACGTAGATACTGCGGCGGTTATGGTCGCGCGGATCTTTTGATACTTTCCAGTACGGGCTTCCATCCAGGTTTGAATGGCCGGTTACCAGATTTGCCGGTACAGGAGGGAATACGCTGGGACCGCCGATTTTATCTTCCAGTTTTCCGGAAGCAACCAGCAGGGAATCGCGAATTTCCTCGGCTTCCAGACGTTTGCGTGGGAACACTGCCAGCAGCTTGTTTTCAGGGTCGGCTTTATACGCATCTTCGCGGTGCGCCGAGGATTGGCGATAGACGCTTGACAGCAGGATCTGGCGATGCAGCTTTTTAATACTCCAGCCATTCTTAACGAAATTGTCAGCCAGGTAGTCAAGCAGTTTGGGATTGGTGGGTTTTTCGCCGGCTTTGCCGAAATCGCTGACTGTCGCAACAATACCGTTACCGAAATACTGTTGCCAGACCCGGTTTGCATAAACGCGTGCAGTCAGCGGATTCTGAGCGCTGGCTATCCAGTTGGCGAGTGCGGTACGGCGTCCTGAACCGTTTGAGGTGGGCACGATTACCGGTTTTTCGCTAGCGAGTACTTCAGGGAATGCCGGTTGCACTTCTTCCAGTGGACGATCCAGGATGCCGCCGAACAATACATGAGTGACGGGCGGTTCAGAGCTGCCAAGTTCGGTAATCGCTGATACAGTGTCTGAGCCGTTGGGCTTGAGCTTGTCTATTTTTTTAACTTCTTCTTTCAGCTTTTTATAGGCTTCCCAGCGTTCCGCATTGGCCGGATTGTAATTCGGGGCATTTTTATTGACCGAAGTGTCCTGTAAATAGTTAGCCAGCCTGTCGTCTTCGAGGTAATAGCCATAACTTTTATTTACCCAGCGGTCATGCGAGTTCCACTGGCTTGCCGGTTTGTTGAGCGAAACCAGGGTATTGTCGCTGTAACGTTCCTTATAATACTGGTTGGCTTCTTCCCTGACAGGATCGATAAGAGCCTTTTTCGCTTCCCGAATCGGTTTGAGGGCTTCATCGTATTTGGCGTAAGCTTTTTGGAAGTCAATTTCCTGTTGACCTTGCTTTGCCGGGATATTATCGACAGCAATGGCATTCGCGAAGAATGCCTGGAGCGCGAAATAGTCTTTCTGGCTGATCTTGTCAAACTTGTGATTGTGGCAACGCGCGCACTCCACAGTCTGCCCTAAAAATACCTTCCCGACCGTATCGGTAACATCGGTCGTGTTTTGGTATTTCTTCTGAACCAGATCACGGGCATTGGGATTGTCAGGAAAGTTACGCAGAAAGCCTGTTGCGATCAAGGCATTCTGGTCATTGGGCGTGATTTCATCTCCCGCCAGCTGTTCCTTGATAAACTGGTCATAGGGTTTATCCTGGTTGAAGGCATTGATAACATAATCGCGATAGCGCCACAGGTTAGGACGGGTCTCATCATTGTCAAAACCGGTGCTGTCGGCATAACGAGCCAGATCCAGCCAGCGACGCGCCTGGCGTTCACCGTATTTAGGCGAAGCCAGCAAGCGGTCGGCTAGTTTTTCGTAAGCATCCGTTGATGTATCGTTAACAAAGTTTGCGACTTCTTCCGGGGTAGGGATCAAACCCCAGGCATCCAGTGTTGCCCGGCGGATATAGGCAGCCCGATCAGCATCAGGGGAGGGTGTAAGTCCTTTTGCTTCCAGAGGTGCCAGTACAAACGCATCAATCGGTGTCCGTACCCAATCCTTGTTTGCTACGATGGGTTGCTCGGGCGCTTTTACCGGCTGATAAGACCATTGGGTTGATTTGACAGGCAACGTAGCTTTTGCCTGGTCGCTTGCCGGTTTATTGCTTTGCGAGCCAGCAAGGGGTTGTGTGCCAATGACACCAACTGGATTGGTAAATAAATCCGGCTGTTTTTTTGCCCCGATTTCACCAACCGGATTGTTGAACAGGTCAACAGCTGCCGTGGCTTCAACTGCGACCGCTCCGGCAAGCGCCCACATAATCGCGAGAGATAGTTTTTTCTTCATTGATTTCCTCCACAAAAAGTATGTTCCAGACACCAGCAATTAAGGAATCTCTGAACAATTTGCTTCCATTCATTTCGGCTGTTTATCCTCAACTGTGGGGTTGTCTGGCAGCCGAAGGATTGATTCAGAGATTTCTTAATTGCTGGCGTTCTATTTCAGGTGCATCGATTGGGCTTGTCGCCCACTGCTCCGAAGTGCCAGGATTGCCGGGCATTTCGAAGCTATTAGATCGGCAGGCTTGGCAAAGCGTCCAAAATGATGCGACACAGTGGAAAGGGACTGTCTTGAGGAATAAAACTGTTAATCAGCTTAAACACGATCTACATGAGCTGGGTAAAGCAGCTATTATGCCAATGAATATTTGCGGGTAATTATTTTGCGCCAGGGGCGGTTTTAATTAATAACCTATTGATTATTAATTAAAATATATTGAGTGTGTTGTGCTGGTGGGTAAGGTCCGTTTATTGTACATTGAAGCTGGATAAAAAATTTGCTGGATTTTCATCAGCTTGTGTTCACGGGTTGTCACTGGGTCAACAGGCCCCCTTTTGTTTTATAAAGAATGGATTGAATAAACGGATCGCTTTCCTTGTCGCCGAGATCGGCAAAATCGGTGTGGTGGTAATCGCCGGAACGCTGATAAGGCCAGGGCGACTGCGCTAACGGATAAAGAGCGGTGATTCGCGTTGTGATGCTCTTGCTGCTTTCGGTGCGTTTAATCAACGCCGGAATTTGTTCATATTCCAGCCAGAGAATTTCCAATAGCGGGTCGGCGTGGTGGCTTTGGTAATGAACAGCGGAACGGCCTAAAACAATTTCGCGCCCATTGGCAAGCAGCGATGCAGACATTGCTGGGTTCAACAGCGTGGCAAGCGAAGACCAATCCAATAGCAAACCTATCGCGTTCAAATCCCCCGGTACATATTCGATGACTTGTTTTTGCTGATGAAACACCTGTTCATAACCCATTTTTCCATCAGCCGACAAGCTCCAGATTTCGCCGCTGTTGTCATACAGGTTATGCGTTTCTATCAGCCGCGCTGAACGCCAGAAACGCCAGTGATAGTACTGCGGCGGCTGACCATCATTAGCGGTTATGACCGTTTCAAATTCTGCGGCAATTGCCGGTAATTGACCGCTCGCTTGTAGTTGTAAAGGCTTGCCGGGCTGATGGGCGCAGCCAGCCAAAAACAAAAGTACAACACATTGCAGGATTTTTAACTGGATCATTGATGCGGGATAAATTCCTGAAGCAAACACAGTCTTGTTATTGCCCAGGCTTAATCTTTAACGCTTTCGCCATCACCTGATAGATATAGCTTTCTTCCTGAACGCCGTGGAACAAATGCGCCTGCGGACCACTTGCAAAAATCGCCACATCTTCGGCACCGTGGGTTTCGCTTGCCATCGGAACTGTCGCTTCCTGGAGAAAATCAGGATGCGCCGTATCGACAGCGGTCAAATCCGGGCGCTCGTTCGGACCGCGATAACCGGGGCCGTTGGCATAGCCCAGCGTCGTGTAAGGTTTGCCGTTTTTATCTTTGGCAAATGCAGTATTGCCGGGTTGCTTGACCAAACCCAAAATCGGGTTGCCGCGTGCAGGGTAACCCGCAATCGTGAACGTATGGCTGTGGTCGGCAGTGACGATAATCAGGGTATCCTTGCGGCTGGTTTTTTCGACCGCCTTGCGCACCGCATTGGATAATTCCACCGCTTCCGTCAATGCCCGATAAGCATTACCGGCATGATGGGCATGGTCGATACGCCCGCCTTCAACCATCAAGAAATAACCTTTTTTATTTTTCGACAGAATATCAATCGCCTTGGCGGTCATTTCGGTCAGCGAAGGCTCGTGTCCGGTATCGCCAGGGCGATCATGTTCATATTCCATGTGCGAACGCTCAAACAGTCCCAGCAAATGCTCGGTTTTGTTCGGGTTAATCGCATCAAAACCAGACTGGTTAAACACATAAGCCGATTTTGGATACTTAGCCAGCCACTGTCTGGTTAAATCCAGGCCATCCTTGCGGCTGCCTTTTTTTCCTTCATCCTCGGGGTCGGCAACAGTAGTCGGCAAAAACATACTGCGTCCGCCGCCCAAGGCGACTTCCAGTCCATTGCCGTAACTGAAGTTGATGAGTTGTCTGGCAATATCGCTAACCGTCGCCCCGGCAGGCAGTTCGGCGTCTGATTCCCAATCGCGTTCCGAAGTATGCGCATAACAAGCCGCAGGTGTCGCATGGGTAAGCCGCGCCGTTGACACTACGCCGGTTGACAGGCCTTTTGCCTCAGCTTGTTCCAGCAGTGTTATCGTTTTGTGTTTATTGACGACATCCGCGCTTTTTTCCTTATTTGCCACCGCCGAGCTGACCGACAACTCGCCGTCATTGGTTTTTACGCCCGTGATAATCGCAGACATCGTCGGTGCGGAATCCGGCGTTTGTTGGTTGGCGCTATAGGTTTTGGATAACGCCACATAGGGAAACAGCTCGAAGCTAAGCGAATTTTCCTCGCCGCCACGGTTGTTAGGCTTGGCTTGCCCCTCAAGGATACGCGCGGCAGTAATTGTAGAAATACCCATGCCGTCGCCGACAAATAAAATCACGTTTTTGGCAGGCTTGTCGTTGCGGCTGAGTTCTTCCGCCGCCTTGATCGCCTTTTTGCCGGACTCCAGCCAGAACGTCGGGGTTTCCACTGTGCTATCGGCCCAGGACGGATTGATTGCCAGCAGCAGGCTTGTTAAGAATAATGCCCTGAGAGCGGGAGTGTTGGCGTGCATTGGTAATCCTTTCTTTCGAATGAAATGGGCTGTGATTTTATGGGCGGAACGTAAATTTATCCAGTTTCGTTGGCTAGGCAGCGCTTACCTTGCTTGTGTTGTCTTGGTTTACAATTAAACCCAATTTTCAGTCTGCAAATTTCTTACTCGATTAAATTCGCGTAAATTATTTGAAACTAAAATACAGTTTCCACTGAGTGCATGAGCGGCAATTAAAAAATCATTTGAGCCAATTATTAAACCTTGTTTTTCCAAATCAGCACGTATTTCGCCATATTTTTCTGCGGCAGATTCATCAAAATTTAAAATAGGGATAACCGTTTTTAAAGCAATAATTTGTTCGATATTTTTAATGGGCTGTTGGCTTTTCATTGCGCCGTAAAACAGTTCAGCATAAGTAATAGATGATATACAAACTTGATCGGCATTCAGTGATTGCAGTTTTTCCAATACGCACGGCGGTTTGTTATTTTTAATGTAAATGCAAATATTGGTGTCGAGCATGTACATCAAAAGTCTTCTCTCATTTGCAACGGCAGTTGATTTCTGCCTTCGCTCATAAAATCATCTGATAATTGGCTGAGTATTTTAAAAACGCTATCGGCTTTAGGTTCGGTTTTGATTTTTTCTGAATTTAAACGAAAATCATGAAGAATGTCATAGATTTCTGGGTATTTTTCAACAGGGATCAATTCGATTTCTTCAAACAATTGTTTTTGTAAAATCATGGTGGTTTCCTATTGTTTAGTGCGTAATTGGATTTTTTTGTCACCCCCCATCTTTCTTTAACCAAAAATCGAGATAACATTTTCTAAATATTCTTCATTTTTTGGAAAAATACCAGTTATTAAACTCAACATACTCGGTTCAATCCCTAAATAATCAGCAATATGCTTAAAACTAATGCCTAATTGGTTTTTAAGAATATCAAAAGCCTGGGTCAATAATTCAGGTGTTTCAGGAGAAATAGCATCATCATACTTTTCAATTTTAGATTGACCAGTACTACTTAAATAAACGTTTCCAGTTCGATATTGTTGTGCAGAAATTAGATCAAGATAGTGTGCCCTAAAAAGAATTGCTTTTGCAGCCATACCCCAGCGTATTTTTAGCTTATAAATTAAAGCCCAATCTAATTGGGTGCTTTTAGATGATTTAAACTCATTCAAAAAAGCCGCTCTAGGAAATAAAAAGGCACTAGCAAATTTATTTGCCTCGCTTTCAGTTATATGGTCACCTGTTTCTACGCCATCATGCAAAACAAAATGCCCGCATTCATGAGCTAGATCGAATCGCATCCTGCAAACGCTTTCCTTTGCATCATTTCTTACAATAATTGGGAATTTTCTGTTTAGAGAGAGGGCATCAACTTTGTCTGAAACGCCACTAAATTGGGTTATTAGCACTCCGGCATTTTCTAAAACCCGTGTCATTTTAGCGATAGGTGTTGTTAACCCTAACCCCCATATTTTGCGACATTCTTCAGCAGCAAGTTCAATTTCAGAATTGGTATACTCATTTGAGCTATGTTTGATAGTTGGAAAATTTGTTGCAGGCAACTCCAATCGCTCATTAATGTAGGCAACTAATTCTTCAAAAATAGTGCTGAAAGCCAATACTCTATTAGCAATACTAACGGGGGTGGTTTTTCGTTTCCTGAAATGACATTGTTCAAACTTAACATCATTGCCTACAGGCTCATAAAAAAAACTGCGTTTAACACAAAGTGTTTCACAGAGCGCATTCAAAACATCATCGGCTGGTTGGCGAATACCGCCTTCAAGCTGATGAACAAATTGCCTGGATGCCGAAATAGAATCACCAAGCTGTTGCTGGGTTAATCCATTTAACAATCGAGCTAATCTAAGCTTGTCACCATAGAACGAATCTTCAGCTTTCATCGCCAGCACTTTTTTCATTGTCTATACCGTTTATTTTCGGCAGTTGGAGTTTTACTTTTAATTGGACTGCTGGAATATCAACGGGTTGTGATAATGGTGGATTAACTTCTGAAATTAATGTGACCTTATCTCCCAAAGGAATTTGCCATTGGCAAATAATTTCATTTGTTTCTGTGTAACCAACACAATACACAGCATCAGCCGCACTTTTAAAGAGGGTATCAAAGACGATAAACCATATAATTTTGGCATATGGGTAGCTTTCACTAAACATGTCCATTTGTTTTTGAGCTTCAAATGAAGTTATTAATTTTTTGTTGGGCAAATCTTCTGGATCATTTCTTGAAAATCTAGCGGGAGTGCTTCCAATCCGAAATGTAAAACGTCCTTCTGGCGTAAGTATACCTAACCAAGAAAAATCATTTGATGCTCCAATAATTGCTGTTCTGCAACATTCATAACATCTCATACCTAAAGACCGAGGTGTATCACCAAGTGGCTCATTGTGCAAATCAATTACTTCACCACGTTTATCTGCGATGATAGCTGCTACGATAATTAATCTTTCTTTGGTTAGGTCTGAATTCAGATCCCAAGGCATTTCGTTCATATATTTACCTTTTAAATTAACAGGGCTTAAATATAAGGTAATTTTTAATTTTGTCAAGCAATATAGATATTGTTAACTTACTTTTCATTTGTCATTTTTAATAATTAAGTTCACACAGTTGTAATGGTAGGGTGATGTTCGCATGTTGCTTGTAACACACTCACTTCATGAATGTTTTTAGCGTGACTGTCGCTTAACAATGCGCTATGTACAACCGGAATTTTATTGCCCATTATTTTTAGATTCACTAATCCCGCCAAACAATAACCGCCGTCCTCAAGCGGGTTTTGCCGAAGCAGGACATGCGGTCGAAGTCTTCGCGGGCGATGGGGATGAACTGGCTGTCGAGTTCGCTTTTGCGGCCTTCTTCGGGGTCTGAGTCGTGCATGTACAGGCAGTCGTCGTCGAAGCCGCTCATTACGACCCAGTGCGGGGCTTTTTTTCTGTCCATCAGGTAGGTGCTTATCAGGATCAACGGTATCGCGCCTGACTTGAAGGCGTTAATCAGGTCGTTCTGGGTGATGTTAGCGTAATGTATTTTTATGCCTTGTTCGCTGGCTTCGCGCTTGAAGCAGTTATCAACCAACTCGACGACCTGTTTTTTTTCTTCGCTGCGGACGCCGTCAATAAACAGGGTTGAGCTTTGGTTAATCCACACTTCAACAGCAAATTGCCGCCGTTTTGCGGCGAGCGCCAGGCCAATCGGGTGGCAGCCGCCGTGGCCTGAGGTCATGAAGATAGTGGTGGCTTCGCGCCACAGGTTAATTTCTTCTTCCCGCGAAGGCTGGTAGGTTTTATTCAGGCCGTGCATTGCCATCATCAGCGCTGCCGGGCCGCAGGTGAACGGTGTGGTCTGTTTCAGCCAATGGACTGAGCGATGCTGCAAGGTGTCGCTGTAACGGCGGATACGTTTTTGATAGCGCAGGGCGTCCTTATGGTCTTCGTAATAATCGCGGTAGATGCCGAATTTCTGGAAGCCCAGCGTTTCATAGAGTTTAATCGCCGGGATATTATCGACGCTGACTTCAAGGCGCAGATACAGCCGACCATCATCTTTTGCGGCTTGTTCACCGGCAATCATTAGCGCTTTGGCAATGCCTGTGCCTCGTTGCTGCAAGGCAACGGCGAGCGAGTAGATTCGCGCCAGTCGTGTGCCGGGATGGTAGATGATAAGGATATAACCTGCGATAGTGTTGGCGGCTTCGGTAATTTCGGCAACCAGTATGGCCCTGTGGTCTGTGCTTATCCAGTGGCGGAAGCTGCGGCGGCTTAATCTGTCGGTTTCAAAGCTGGAATCTTCGAGCTTTACCAAGCCGTCAAGATCAGATAACTGTGCGGAGCGGATGGTGATAGTCAAGCTGCCAGCCCCCGCAGTGCCTGTGCGATGACTTGTCTTGCGCGGAACAGCACCAGTTCCTTCCATGCCTGCTCTGCCGGGCAGAAATGATGCTTCATCAGTTTGCTGTGCTGCAAACGGCTTGGCTCGTTATCGGCTTGCTCCCAGAGTTGATGGTCGCGCAGCAAAACTTCAAATAATTGATCGGTTGCAAAAGTACCGAATTCCAGAGTGATAAAGCAGCTACGCGGGTTCATGATCTTGTGCCAGGCAAAATCCATCAGGCCGATTTTAGGCACAGAACTGGACGTGCCGAGCAAGGGCAGGGTGACCGAGTCGCCATACCATTGGCTGGCGACAGCGGCCCCGGCGCTTTCCGGCTGGTGATCGCAGATAATCTCCCCGTAACCATACGACCCTAAGCCGGTATGTAAATCAATGACGGCCAAATCCCGTTGGTGCAGGGCATAGCGTTGCATCAGGTCTTCGCTCAGCTGTCTGCCATGTGCGGGTTTCAGGCCGCCAAAGAAAGGGCCATGCGGATCGCTGTATTGTCCACCGCTGATGGCTGTTTCCAAGGCTGCACGGCCATGTTGTTGCGCAAATGCGGCGAAGGCGGCTTGTCTTTGTGCTGCATCTGATGCAAACAGTGCGGATCGTAATGCTTCATAGCCGGGATTTTCCGGTAACGGTTGGGAAAAATCCGCTGCATTACGATTAAGGTCAACGCCGTCGGCATCGCATCGGCGCAACCAGGCGTAACCCCAGGGCGTCAAGGCATGTATCATTAATAGGGCGGTATCGTTCGGGAGTATGCTGTGAGCGTCGGCCAGCAGTCGCAGCTGGTCGATTTGTACGGCGCTGCCGGTAAAGCCTTCAACACCGTGGGTTCCGCCGATCAATACCAGTACTTTGGCGGCATCTTCCGAGCCTATCCAGATTGTATCGGTAATCAGCATTTCGCCTTCGGGACCCGTGCCGGGGCAATGATAAGGCAGATGCCGGACGGGGTAGGGTAGCCCGGCTAATTGTGCCAGCCAGGCTTGTCTGCCGGATGCGTATCCGGCAGGAAATAATTCGGTATCAATAGCAGGAAACATAAGGCGTGAAGACATGATGGGTTATCCGAAGTTTTTTAATAGCATAGACCCAGTTAAGTTAATTTTGAAATAGTTTTCCATGACCACAGAAACTTCTTGTATAAAAAACAGACTGATTTCAAAATCACTCACCTTTTAACTTCAGGATCATTCTTTACCATGGCGCATACCCTTCTGGTTGTTGACGAGCTTTCCGACTGGAGCCCTTATTATCCCAGCGATCAGGTCATTACCTTTGAAGATTATCTTGCGACCGGGCAAGGTGAATCCGAGCAACGTGTCCGCATTATTAATCTTTGCAGCAGTTACAGCTATCTGTCCGATGGTTATTACTGCTCATTACTGGCTGAAGCGCGCAGCCATCACGTCATTCCGTCGATTAAAGCCATCAATGATCTGGGTAAAAATGCCCTTTACCGCTTGCAGTTGGACGATTTGTCCCTGCCGCTGGCGCGGGCTTTTAAAGGTCAGGACAAGGATGTTGAATTTACGCTGATGTGTTTTTTTGGCACCACGCCAGACCCGGCTTTTCAGGAACTTGCCAGGATATTGTTTGAACGTTTTCCGTGCCCGATTCTGGAAGTAACCTTATTATTTGGGCAACAATGGGAAATCATCGATTTAAAAGCTGTATCGCACCGTGATCTGAATGATGCGATGCAAACCTTGTTTGCCGAAGCGCTGGACAAGTTCAGCAAGAAAGTCTGGCGAAAAGGCCGTACGCGCAAGGCAGCGCGTTACGATCTCGCGATGTTGATTAATACTGAAGAAAAATTACCGCCGAGTAATCGCGGCGCGCTGAAAAAATTTATCAAAACCGGCGCTGAATTGGGTATTGATGTCGAATTAATCAACAGGCAGCATTATGGGCGCTTGCCTGAATTCGATGGCTTGTTTATTCGCGAAACGACCGGCATAGATCACTACACTTTCCGTTTTTCCAAAAAGGCGGAGGCCGAGGGGCTGGTTGTTGTTGATGATTCAACCTCGATGCTGCGCTGTGCCAATAAAGTTTATCTCGCCGACCTGTTCCGTACTCACCGCGTACCATCGCCCAGAACCTGGATATTGCACAAAGGCAATGTTGCCCATCTGGATCGCCTGGAAATAGAAGCCGGATTTCCGGTGGTGATTAAAATTCCGGACGGATCTTTTTCCCGCGGCATCGTTAAAGTGCATAACCGGCAGGAGCTTGAGGCGAAAGTCGCCGAGCTATTCCAGCAATCCGCGTTGCTGCTGGCGCAGGAGTTTCTCTACACCGATTTCGACTGGCGTATCGGTATTTTTAATAACAAGGCTCTATACGCCTGCCGCTATTACATGGTTAAAAATCACTGGCAGATTTACCGCCACGGCGAAACCAAAACCGACAGCGGCGATTTCGAGACCTTACCCACATTCGAAGCGCCCAAGGCAGTTCTGGAAGCGGCATTAAAAGCCACTCAATACATTGGTAACGGTTTATACGGTGTCGATGTCAAGGAAAAAAACGGCAAGGGCTATGTCATAGAAGTCAACGACAACCCGAGCATAGACAGTGGTATTGAAGACAAGTACCTGGGGGATGAACTGTACAGACTGATTATGGCGGAGTTTTTACGGCGGATGGAGAATCGGAGTAAGGGGGTTTAATGTTCTTATGGGTTTTGTGTCGCGTGGGCGACGCTTAATTTTAATCGGGTTCTCGCACCCGAAGGCGAGCTACTTTTCTTTGCACGGCCAAAGAAAAGTATCCAAAAGAAAGGCCGCCCGGTTGCTGCTTCATCCTGCGCTCCTCGCTTTTAACAGGAGGTTGCCAAAAGGGACTTCCTGTCCCTTTGACAACTCGCGGCATCCTTGCCGCGCCCCTTCGGGCTTATCCCGTTAAAAGCTTCGGTGCTCGGCGCGGCAAACGGGATTTGGCTTAACTCCACAATATTGGTTATTAGAGTGTAGTGCGTAGGGTACGCATCGCGTACCATTTTCAAAGCATTTCGTATGCAAAAACCTCTAAAAAGGTACGCGATGCGTACCCTATAGGGCTGGTAGTATTCAACGGTGGTATTCTACTGGACGAGCAAAAGCTGATAAGATTAAAGCTCTGGAGGAGTTGATTTCCAATACAAGATTACCCCCGCATCAAGTTGCTAAAAATCTTATTGAAATCTACTGGCATATTAAACGACCAATCGCTATTACCTATAATCAACTTCGAGATATTTCTGGTCGAGATAAGCTACATGAAAGCGTAATTAACAACATCTCTCAAGAGTTGTATGAACAAGATTTTGCTTTTATTGATGATAGAGATGACGATGGTAGAGTTGTTTATTTAATAGCAAGAAAAAAATGGCTCTCCAGAAAATCCACTCCGATAGACGCATCTGCACTCAAGGATTATTATTTTGAAAGAGTGGGGTCAGAGGTAAATGAAGAAGAGGATAACGATTAAATCTAACGTTAAGTAGACATCCAAATTGAAGTAAAACATTGCGTCAAAATGCTTGTAAAGATTAAAAGTGCCTAGGCTGTATAAGCAAGTAGCCCGTATGAAGCTTGCGGAATATGGGATTATCGTGGCTCCGATGTTCCCGCATTCCGTTACTCTCCGCGGGCTACTCGCTACTGGCTATAACAACGGGAATTAAGGATTCAAAATGCAATTTGAATGGGATAATCGAAAAGCTCTCATTAATTACCGTAAGCATGGCGTAAGTTTTGAAGAAGCAAAAAGTTGTTTTTATGACCCAAACCAAATTGCTTTTTATGATTCTGGGCATAGTGAAGACGAAGACAGGGAAATTTTACTAGGTCATTCCAATATGGATAGGCTGTTAATAGTCATTTGCACGATACGAACTGATAAAATTCGGATTATTTCAGCGCGTAAAGCAACTAGACAAGAGGTGATTGATTATGAAAAAGGAATATGATTTAACCAAACTAAAAGTTAAGCGGCGCGGGTTATTAGCTGATTTACCGCCGCAGGAAGAAGCAGAACAAGTAACCTGTGTATTGTCATTGGATAAAAAGGTGGTTGATTTTTTTCAACGCGCGGCAGATTTGCCAAATGCGTTACCTTATCAGCAACAAATTAACCATGCGTTGCAGGAATGGTTAGAAACGCATGCTAATTAAATAGTCCTTGGGTGAGGCGGGGTTTCGTTACCCGCCTCTAACATTTCGTTGTTATGATATTTTGTGTGCATTCCCAAGCTCCGCGCTTGGGAATGCAGTAAGATTGGTTTAACGATAAAGCTATTAACCCAATCTACTCGACTAAGGATTTGGTTAATAATAATTTTCTGCTTGCCATTACTCAAACCCCAGACCTTTCAGGTTTTTAAAACCTGAAAGGTCTTACTATCATGACTGTAAAAGTTAATCTCCGAGAGTCAACCGCTAACCTGGGCAATCCAGTCTTGCAGGTTGTAATAGTTGGTGATGCGGGCGACTTTATTGTCGCGGATTTCAAAAAAAGCGCCTGCGGGTAGACGGTATTTTTGGCCTTGCGCGACGGGCAGGCCTTCGTCGGTTTTGATGTATTCTCCCAGTACAACAAATTCCGCTGCGGCGCGTTTACCATCGGCGGTTGCCATGATGACCATATCGACCAGTTGTTCCTTGTAATTATAATTCATACACGCCATAAACTGCGTGAACGCAGCCTTGCCGATTTCCCGTTTGCCCTGGTTGATGTCATGGATGACATCGTCAGTGAGCAGGTTCAGGAAAGTATCCATGTCGCCTCCATTGAAAGCCGCATAGTATTGTTCAACAAGTTTAATGCTGTCTTGATTCATAGTGATTTCGTAACCAGAAGATAAATTAAAGAAAGGCGCATATTTTATAGTTAATTATCAAATCAGTCTTCCTTTAAAAGGGAACGATCATTAAGCAATCCACTTTTAGCGCACAAATGGTTTAAATCAACCAAATAATTGGGGCAAATCCACCAATCCAGTGCAAGGCTATAATTATTCCCTTTGATATTAAATGGTTAAAATAAGGCATGGTTTCTGCTTAATTATAGGCATCGACCTATTCAGGCCGCTATCTTATTAATAATTGCCGAGGTCCTAACTAACAAAATGGCTATTCATGCACATAACAAATCCGTGTTAAAAGAAGTTGATGAGCACGGGCAAGTGTTCGATCTGGATGCTGCTATCGAAACCATTGCTCACTGGTTACCGACCCAGGGGCCGATCAAGGATTTTATCCATCACAACACTTTACATGCCGTTCAGCATCACCCTTTCCACGAGGGCGTCGCCGTGGCAGCGAAAGTCTTTGGTGCGCGGAGTTATTTGCCGCTGGATGATTATCAAAACCTGTACAAGGAAGGCAGGATTACGCGCCATGCGCTGGACTGGGCGTTAGAGCGTTCGGGATGTACCGGCATTCAGAAAGAAAAACTGTCTGCAAGCTTGTTCGATAAGGATGGATTTGGGCATTACCCGCCGATTTCCCTCCCCAATCATGGTTTACGCAGTGCCTTGATGACCCGTCTTGAGGTTGACCTGAATTCACTGGTGCATCCGATTATGTTTCGGTTACTGGCGAATTTTCTGGATCAGGGCATTAGCCGCTGGACCCTGGCAAAAACCGGCGAATGCTTCTGGGACTGTGTGTTAAGGCTCGCACAAAACAGCTTTTTGCCGCTGTATCCTTTTCATGAAGCGGGTATCCGTAAGTTATTGGCTGAAGAACCCGAGCAGGTTATCGCGACTTGTCTGGAGAAAATAGTCGGTGATGAGTCGCTTTATGAACAGTATTTACTGGAGATGTTACTGTCTCATCCGGGTTGGTCCGGCATGGTGCGTATCATTGAAGAAACTCCGCAGGCTTTATTGATCGAGCGGAATATTTCGTTAAAACAGCTTATCGCTGTGGAATTACTTTGTGAATTGGCGGTACTTCAGAAAAAACGGGGCAATCATTTCCAGAATATTGCCAAGCTGCCGCAACTTGATTCGCTGCCGCGCTTTAATGGTGGTGCATTAAAAGCATCGGTACCGGTGCGTTTGAAAGTCTGGCACGAAGCGATGGAGTGGTCCTTACATACCCAGTTGCTTGCCGGGATTAAAAACCAGCCAGCGCCAGTAGCGCAAACAACGCCTGAAGCGCAGGCTTTTTTCTGTATCGATGATCGCGAATGTTCCTTGCGCCGTTATCTTGAAGCGGCTAATCCTGCCATTGAAACGTTTGGTGCAGCGGGTTTTTTTGGTATTGATTTCCTGTATCAGGGTCTTGAGGATGTTTATCCGGTCGCCCAGTGCCCTGTGGTTATCAAACCCAAACATTTGATAATGGAATCCGGTGCCAAGCCAAAGCCGAAAACCAACAATCTTTCCAAGATGCATTTTAATGCCCGGTCAATATTTCGGGGCTGGGTGTTTACCCAAACGGTCGGTATTGCTTATGCAGCACGGCTGGCCTGGGATGTGTTTCGCCCGAGTTCGCAATTGCCAAAAATCAAGAAGCTTGGGGAAGTGGAGGCGCATTCCAAGCTGCATTTGCTCAGGGAAACCGACGAGCCGACTGAACAAGGTTATTTGCTGGGCTTTTCATTTTCGGAAATGGCGGATCGTGTCGGTGGTTTGCTGACCAATATCGGCTTGACCAAAAATTTTGCACCGCTCGTGGTCATTGTTGCCCACGGTTCGAGCAGCGTAAATAATCCGCATTTCGCTGCTTACGATTGCGGCGCTTGTTCAGGCAAACCGGGCGCTCCGAATGCCCGTGCGTTCGCGTGGATGGCCAATCACGAATCGGTGCGGGCAATCCTCAGTGAACGTGGCATAGATATTCCCGACAGCACCAGTTTTGTTGCGGCCTTGCACAATACCAGTCGAGATGAAATCACTTATTTCGACCAGCATTTGTTGAAACATGAGGCTGTCACCCATCTGCATAACTTTCAACACGCCATGAAACATGCCTTGCAAAGAAATGCGCGGGAACGTTGCCGCTGGTTTGAACTGGGTCCGCAATCGCATTCCAATGAAGAAGCGCATGAGCATGTGCTGGCCAGGTCTTCATCCATATTTGAGCCGCGCCCGGAATACAATCACTCCAATAATCTTTATTGCATTGTGGGCAGAAGGATACTGACCAGGGAATTGTTTATGGACAGACGTGCTTTCCTGCATTCCTATGATCCAGGAACCGATCCGCAAGGCGATATTCTGGTAAAAATACTGTCTGCGATTATCCCGGTGTGCGGCGGTATTAATCTCGAATACCTGTTTTCGCGCATTGATAATTCAGTCTATGGAGCCGGAACCAAACTGCCGCATAACGTTATCGGCCTGCTCGGTGTTGCTAATGGTGTGGAAGGTGATTTGCGTACCGGGTTGCCGCAGCAAATGATTGAAGTGCATGAACCTGCCCGTTTGCTGATTGTGCTTGAACAAACACCGGACATCATTGATAAGGCTTTGGTAAAAATAGGCGGACTCAGGGAGTGGGTCGATAACGATTGGGTGCGCGTGGTGTCATGCGATCCTGTTAATCGCGAACTGGCTTTATATTCCGACTTCGGCTGGAAAGCGATTGAGCTGCCCGCCGACAGTAAAACGCCTGAAGCCGGTCGCTCGGAACAAATCATTGTCGGTCAAACCCGAACCATACCTGTACATCATTTAACCCGGAGACACGCATGAACGGTCTGATTCTGGCTAGCCTGTTTTTACCTTTGCTGGGCTTTCTGTTAATTCTTTTCTCGCCTATGGACGAGAAAAGAATCTCCAGGATAAGTTATTTTATCAACCATGCAATGGGGCTTAGTATCATTGCCTTGCTGATCGTGTGGGCAACTGCAGGTTTTCCTGAACATGAGTTTGAATGGTTTACGTTGTATGAAGCAGAAGATTACCACTTCCCAATTCTTTTTTACCTGGACAGGGTAGGGGCTGTTTACCTGTTTTGCGTATGGACGATTTTTTCTATCATCGTCAAGTATTGCCGCTATTACTTGCACCGCGAAACCGGTTACAAACGTTTCTTTCAGGCCATCTTCGGCTTCGTGTTCGGTTTGAATCTGGTGATACTGTCTGGTTCGATTGATATGCTGTTTGCCGGCTGGGAGATTGTCGGCATCTCGTCCTTCCTGCTGATAGCATTCTACCGGCATCGGGTCCAGCCGGTGCGCAATGCGTTGCGGGCTTACACGGTTTACCGGTTTTGCGATGTAGGTTTGTTGCTCGGTACCTGGATGAGTCACCTGTTCTTTCATGAAAGTCCGCATTTCAGCCAGCTTGCTGTTTTATTTGAAAACAATTTGTTGCCGCCTGCGGGTTACGGTTCATTGTTGCTGTTATCTTTGCTGATTATTATCGCGGCGTCGGGTAAGTCGGCGCAGTTTCCATTTTGCTTCTGGTTGCCCCGCGCAATGGAAGGGCCGACGCCCTCCAGTGCTATTTTCTACGGGGCTTTGTCGGTGCATCTGGGCGTATTCCTGTTAATCAGAACGATGCCAATCTGGAGTTACCATGTTTTAACCCGCGCGATTATTTTTATCGTCGGTTTGTTGACGGTAATCATTGCCGGTGTCTCGGAAAAAACCCAATCGAATATCAAGGGACAGATCGCTTATTCTTCGATTACCCAAGTCGGGTTTATGTTTATGGAACTCGCGTTGGGGCTGGAAACGCTGGTTTTGGTGCATTTTCTCGGCAATGCGTTTATGCGTTGTTACCAGTTGCTGGTGTCACCCTCAATTGTCGCGCATTTGTTAAGGGTGGAAGGTGCTGTCGATACCGATTTTTACGTTAAACATGATTCAATGCGCCATTTCTTGCCGGTATCAATCCGTAACACATTGCCGGAAGTGATACAGAATACGCTTTATGTATTCTCCTTACAGGAAGGCAATCTGGAAATGCTGGTGCGCATGGCGCTCTGGAACCCGTTAAAAAGGGTAGGAGCAACTATTAATAAGCTAAATTTATGGATAATCGGTTTAAGCACGATTGCTGTTGGTACGTTGATTTTAGTTGCATTTCAAGCAGGTGTTGATAGCCGCTATTTGGCAATGCCCGTATCTTTAGGAATGGTATTGTCATCCTTAAGTGCCTTTAGCCAAAAACACAGTCCTTTTCGAGTGTGGAATACGGTTGCGATAAGTTGCGTGCTGGCGGGTAGCTCCGTCCTGTTACTGGATTTCAATACCTGGTTCGATGTTGTGTTGTTCCTGACCGGAATCATACCTTCATGGCTGTTAGGCATAGTGGTATTGTTCAAGCTGCTTAAAAATGAGAATTTTGCTGAAGCGCCTTTCAGGTATCGGGCGATGTCGGAAACCAAGCCGCATTTGTCGCTGTTATTGTTTGTAAGCTTCTTGGGTTTAGTTGGGTTTCCGATTACGCCGGCATTTCTTGGCGAAGATTTACTGCTTTCCCATGCCAGCAGTGAGCATCCCTGGTTTGCGTTGCCAATTACCATTGCCTTTGTTGTTAATGGCATCGCGGTAGCCAGAGTCTACTTAAGGCTGTGTATGGGCAGGCCGACGGAAGTATCTATGCATGAGGATATTAACGAACAGTCCACGCATTTGGATAAAACCCTAAGCTCCAGCATCAGTTAGACGCCTTGACAGGTCTTTATAAAGCTATAATTTTTAAAAGGAAAAGATAAGCCATGACAACAAAACAAACGGAAACACAACCTAGTATCGTGTTTATCGACAACCCCCATGCACCCGAGATTTTTGCGGTTGAGAGCATAGGCTTTTTAAACCATTTAGGTAATATCCATATTACGTTTGCGACACCTCGCTCAGATTACACTGCTCATAAAAACCAAATAAACCGTGTTGTGATTGGTCGGTTGGTGATGCCGGTTTCCGGTGCGCAAGGATTGGCAGCGGGATTGTATGACTTCCTGAGAAAACAGGGGCTTGATCCGGTTCCCCGTCCTGATAAGAGCCATATACAGTAATAGTTATAAAACCTCCCCTGAAGCATGCGAAGCAAATCTCCAGGCTGTATGTTTTTCGGGGGAGAACACTACCCAAAACGCGGTTGTCCGTTAAAATACTGAAAGCTTTTTTATGTTAATATTGGCGGATTATTTCTAATCGCTGTCCGTTGCTAACATGACCCCACCTCCCAGCAAAGCCCCATTAATCGACCGCTTCGGCAGAATAGTCGATTACTTGAGAATTTCCATCACGGACCGTTGTGATTTCCGCTGTGTTTATTGCATGGCCGAAGACATGACCTTTTTGCCGCGGGCGCAGATTTTAACACTGGAAGAAATTTACACGCTGGCAAAAGCCTTTGCTGAATTGGGTGTAAAAAAAATCAGGATAACAGGCGGCGAGCCTTTGGTCAGAAAAGGCGCGCTCGAACTGCTGGAAAACATCGGCCGAATAGAAAGCCTGAACGAACTGGTAATAACAACCAATGGCTCCCAGCTTGAAACTTTGGCGATTCCTTTAAAAAATGCCGGGGTAAAACGTATCAATATCAGCCTTGATACGCTTAATGCCGATAAATTTAAAGCGATAACCCGAACCGGCGACCTGCATCAGGTACTTAGAGGTATCCAGGCGGCCAGTTCGGCGGGCTTTGAGCGCATAAAAATCAATGCCGTCGTTCTCAAAGACAAAAATCATCAGGAAGTTAATGATTTGCTCCAGTTTGCAATCGATAAGGGCATTGATATTACTTTTATAGAGGAGATGCCGTTGGGTGTTGTAACCCGGCATGACCGTTCAGAAGCCTACTATTCCAGTGACAAAATCAAGGCCGATCTGGCACGAAACTTCACATTGATTGATAGCACTGAAAAAACCGGCGGGCCTTCAAAATATTATAAAGTTGCAGGTACACAAACCCGGGTCGGTTTTATTTCTCCGCACAGCGACAATTTTTGCAGCACTTGCAACCGGGTGCGTTTGACGGTTGAAGGCCGTTTGTTGTTGTGTCTCGGCAATGAGCACTCGGTCGATTTAAAACAGGTTATAAGAGATAACCCCGGCAATATGGCCGTTCTAAAACAGGCTATTATCGATGCTATGTTGATTAAGCCGGAAAAGCATGAATTTAACATCCACGAACAGCCCGTTATTTTGCGTTATATGAATATGACGGGCGGCTGACTCAGTCCCTGCTTTTTCATAACTATCCCCCCACAACATCCCCAAATCCAAGCCGTCGGGAGCTGTCCCGGAAAACGGCTTTCTGCTCCCTGATTGTTTTTTAGTAAAAATGGGCTGCCAGTCGCATAATTCCTTAGTAATTATAAGTTAATAACTGTTGACGTAGACAAGCTGTTAAGCCTAGCATGAAGCCTTATTATTAAGATAATGAATAGTAGAGGTTTCGGCGATGGGCAAGAGGAATAACAGTAATAGTTTGGCAATTGATGCCAGTATCGCGGTTGGCGGAGCGGTCAGTAGTGATAATGTAGTAAGCAGTACGGCTACCGGACTGGTTGCAGCGTCAGCAGCTTCCAATCTGGTAGCTTTAGCGGTTAATACAGCACCCAGTTTTGTTGTGGGTGGCATAGTCACTACTGACTTGGGTTCTTACGAATATGTCTCTTCTGTTACTGTACAAACCAATGGCAAAATTCTCGTGGCTGGTGGTAGTGGTGAGGCTGGTAGTATGTATGGTGCCTTGGTGCGTTACAATCTGGATGGTTCTCTGGACCCTGGCTTTTCCGGTGATGGTAAAGTTATTTTTGACCTTGGTTCTGGTTATGAAAGTTTTTGTAATGCTGTTACCGTGCAGGAAGATGGCAGGATTATCGTGGCTGGCTATTCCTGGGGCAGTGGTAATAACGCAGAAGACTTCGCCTTAGCCCGCTACAAAACTGACGGTTCTTTGGATTTTAGCTTTGACGGCGATGGTAAAGTTGTTACGGACTTCGGTTTTACTGAAGACTTGGGTTACGCAGTGACAATTCAAGACGATGGAAAAATTCTTGTGGCAGGCGGTGTTATTAATTTTACTAATAATAATGTTGAAGACTTTGCCTTGGTGCGTTACAACGTCAACGGATCTTTGGATACCAGCTTTTCCGGCGATGGCAAAGTCACGACTGATATCGGTTTTCAGGATACTGGTAACTCCGTTACCTTGCAAGCCGATGGCAAAATTCTCGTGGCGGGTTCTAGTGATGGTAACTTTGCCTTGGCGCGTTACAACGTCAACGGATCTTTGGATACCAGCTTTTCTAGCGATGGCAAAGTCACAACTGATATCGGCTTTCAGGATACTGGTAACTCCGTTACCTTGCAAGCCGATGGCAAAATTCTCGTGGCAGGCACTAGTAATGATGGCTTCGCCTTAGCACGCTATAACACCAGCGGTTCCTTGGATACCAGTTTTTCCGGCGATGGCAAAGTCACGACCGATCTCGGCTCTGGCTTTGTTTATGCCAGAACCGCTGTTGTGCAAGTTGATGGCAAAATCCTTGTAGCAGGTAACGGCGGCTTAGTGCGTTACAACGCCGACGGTTCTCTCGATAGCAGTTTTTCCGATGATGGTATTGTCACTACTGGAGGTCAGTCCGTAATAGTGCAAGCCGATGGAAAGATTCTCGTACCTGATTCTAGTGCTGGTGATTTTACCTTGGCGCGTTACAACTCCAATGGTTCTTTGGACACCATTTTTGGTGCCGCCAATACCCTCAATGATACCCCCAATTATACCGAGAACGGCGCAGCAGCAATATTAGACAGCACCGTACAAATCTACGACGCCGAATTATTTGCCCAAGGCAACTATAAAGGTGCCTTCATTACTTTGGTACGGCATGGCGGCGCGAATGTCCAGGATGTCTTTTCCGGCAACGGCAACTTAAGCTTTAACGGCAGCAATGCGCTATTATCAGGTGTCGCCATCGGCACCGTCAGCAATAGCAACGGTATCCTGAAGATTACCTTCAACGCCAACGCCAGCCAGGATCGGGTTAATGAAAGCTTATCGTCTTTAGCCTACAGTAACAGTTCCGATACCCCGCCCGCCTCAGTAAAAATCGACTGGACCTTTAGCGACGGCAACACTGGCGCACAAGGCACCGGCGGTGCTTTAAAGGTATTAGGCTCAACGACCGTTAACATTACCGCAACCAACGACCTGCCCACAGGTACTGTCGCTATCACCGGCCAGGCTAAAGCAGGGCAAACCCTTACCGCCAGCAATACCCTGGCCGATGCTGAAGGCTTGGGCGCCATTACTTACACCTGGAAAACGGACGCCTACATACTGGGCACCGGAGATACTTATACTCTGACAGAGAGCAATATCGGCGATACGCTGACCGTTACCGCCAGCTACACTGACCAGGGCGGTACTCAGGAGAGCGTAACCAGTGTCGCGACACCCCCTGTTTTCCCA
>Ga0208754_100149_pt1 | contig 37841 bp, 31 predicted proteins | sample LakWasMet55_HOW8_2_FD_183889 | JGI IMG/M metagenome (GOLD analysis project Ga0208754, IMG submission 183889) | Freshwater sediment methanotrophic microbial communities from Lake Washington under simulated oxygen tension - Sediment Metagenome... | ecosystem: Environmental > Aquatic > Freshwater >... | reverse complement strand
AGATAAAGGCTTGGCAGGATAAACGAAATCAAGAAGGCGCTTGTGTGAACTGGCGTTTTACTACTCAGGATGCCAGAGTGAAATTAAAATCTTTATATCCGTCAATATAACTTTGGCTGACTACTAGATCATTTATTGCTATTTCCAGCCGCTTATTTTTAACTGCGTGGGCTATAATTGAAAATAGTACGCCTGAATCATCAATTACCCAAAAGGATCTTCGATATGTCTCTACAAATTTTTCGCACCAAGCATGTCAGCTCGGATCATAAAACAGACCACGGTCTACATCGATGTTTATCGGCATGGGACCTGGCTTTTCTCGGCATTGGTGCGATCATCGGCACGGGCATCTTTGTGTTGACCGGAATCGCCGCAGCAACGCAATCAGGCCCTGCCGTGGTATTGTCATTTATTATCGCCGGTTTTGCCTGTACTTTCGCAGCGCTGTCTTATGCAGAACTATCGGCAGCAGTCGGCGGCTGCGGTAGCGCTTACGGATACAGCTACGCCGCGTTCGGGGAATTAATTGCCTTTATTATCGGCTGGGATTTGCTGCTGGAATACGGCATTTCAGTGGCGGCTGTCGCCAATGGCTGGTCTGGCTACTTCAGTAACGCACTCACGGCTATTGGCCTGCCTTTGCCGGAAGCCCTAACCAAAGCCCCGGAACTCGGTGGCATTATTAACTTGCCCGCCTCGGCAATTATTTTTTTTCTAATGGCACTGCTTATTATCGGCGTAAAACAAAGCGCAAAAGCCAATAACGCGATGGTATTTGTCAAACTGATTACCATCTCCGTATTTATCGGTATTGCCGTGTTTAATGTGCACCCCGAAAACTGGCATCCGTTCATGCCGTTCGGCTGGTTCCAGTCCTTGCCTGATGGCAAAACCACAGGTGTTCTGGCGGGATCTTCTCTGGTATTTTTCGCTTATGTAGGCTTTGATGCCGTATCTACCGCGGCTGAAGAAGCCAAAGATCCGCAACGCGACCTGCCTTTCGGTATCGTCGCCTCGCTGGCGTTTTGCACGATTATTTACATACTGGTTTCAGGCTTACTGACCGGAGTTGTCAATTACAAAGACCTTAACGTTTCCTCACCCGTTGCCCATGCGTTGACATTACTAGGCTATAACTGGGCGTCGGCATTGATTTCAACAGGTGTTATCGCAGGCCTTACCACAGTGATGCTGGTGCTGTACTATGGCTTGACGCGCATTATCTTCGCCATGTCCCGCGATGGCTTGCTGTCGCCCTTTTTTGGCAAAGTTAATGTCAAAACGCAAACACCTGTTCGTGTGATCGTGCTCTGCGGCATTCTCATCGCCATTATCGCAGGCTTCATACCGCTGGGTGATCTGGCTGAACTGGTCAATATCGGTACGTTAGCCGCATTTGTGCTGGTCTGTCTTGGCGTCATTGTGCTGCGTATCAGCAAACCCGACATGCAGCGTCCGTTTCGCTCACCTTTCAGTCCTTTATTTCCGGTGCTGGGCATGCTGTCCTGCGGAGCGCTGATGGCTTTCCTGCCTTCACTTACCTGGCTGCGTTTCGTTGTCTGGCTTGTAATAGGCTTGATTGTCTATTTCAGTTACTCGATACGCCACAGCAAGCTAGCTGATAAGGCCTGAACAATAGTTGTGGAATCAGGCGTAAATAGCCGCCACTTTCCGCTTAATTCCAAGAGAGCAAGCCGATGGTGATAACTTCATTTTTTGAAATTCTCTTCAAGCGGCTCTTTTTCGTTAGCGCCATCGTAATGGGGGTAACTTATTTCTACAAAGATAAGTTACCCAGCCCCACCTACTACGACGTTACCAATCTCGAAGAACCCCAGCAAAGCCCGGTTTCCGAGCCGGAATTTACAACCGAGGTCAACGGCCAGCAATACACTATCCAGCCAAAGTTCAGCTACGAGCTTGACGGCGTTATCGTGAGTTATCACGACGCCGATGCTTTTGGCGATATATGGCATCACAAGCGCTGGAAAGACTTTCTCAACTTACGCGATCTTTGCGTTATCTGGGGCAAAAATGTCGAGACCGGCGTTTACCAGAACATGAAGTTTAGCAATGACAGCTGGACATGCTGGGCATCCTGGCCGGATAGCGCAACCGGCGCGCTGTTTGCCATGAACGCCCTTTCCAATAACCACTTGCTTAGCGATAACGACCAAGTTAAAACTGCCTTGATGAAGGCTGAACCCGGCGATCATATAAGACTCAAAGGCATATTGGCGGAATACGCCAATAAAAGTAACGGCTTTCAGCGCGGTACCAGCACCACGCGCGATGACACCGGCAACGGTGCCTGCGAAACGATTTACCTGGATGAATTTGAAATTATTAACAAGGCCAACCGTAAATCCCGTCATTTATACAGTCTGGCAAAATGGCTGGCGATAATTTCGGGGATCGGTTTTATCATCATGTTTCTGCTTGCTCCGGTCAGGAACAATTAATTTAACTACGCTAACGAGGAAGATTTTATGTCAAAAACGCTTGGCTATGCCGCCCATAACCACAATACCCCGCTCGTACCGTTCAGTTTTGAACGCCGCGAACCGCGCCCAACCGATGTACAAATCGAGATTCTTTACTGTGGCGTATGCCACTCCGACATCCACCAATGCCGCGATGAATGGGGCAACTCAACATTCCCGATGGTGCCGGGACATGAAATTGTCGGCAAAGTTATTGCAATTGGCAGTGCAGTCACCCAATTTAAAGTCGGCGATAGCGCCGGTGTCGGTTGTCTGATTGACTCCTGCCGCGAATGCCCGGATTGCCACGACCACCTGGAACAGTATTGCAACAACGCCGTATTTACCTATAACAGCCCGGATAAACATAGCGGCGGTAGTAATTACGGCGGTTATTCCAAACAGATCGTCGTCGACCAGGATTTTGTGCTGCATGTTTCAGATAAACTGGAGCTGGCGGCTGTTGCACCGTTGTTGTGCGCGGGCATCACCACCTATTCGCCGTTGATGCACTGGCAAGTCGGCAAAGGTGATAAAGTCGGTATCGTCGGCTTGGGCGGACTAGGTCACATGGGCGTAAAGTTTGCCCATGCGCTGGGCGCACACGTCGTGCTGTTCACCACCTCGCCCGGCAAAACCGAAGACGCCAAACGACTGGGCGCAGATGAAGTTGTCGTATCGAAGAATCCGGAAGAAATGCAAAAACATTTAGCCAGCTTTGATTTCATCCTGAACACTGTCGCCGCCGCGCATAACCTGGATGCCTACACGTCGCTGCTAAAACGTGACGGCACTTTATGTCTGGTCGGCGTACCTGACCACCCGCATCCATCGCCAGCGATAGGCAACTTGATTTTCAAGCGCCGTAGTCTTGCCGGCTCCCTTATTGGTGGCCTGAAAGAAACCCAGGAAATGCTGGATTTCTGCGCTGAACACAACATCACTTCAGACATAGAAATCATCCCGATCCAAAAGATAAATGAGGCTTTCGAACGGGTATTGAAGAGTGATGTGAAGTATCGGTTTGTTATTGATTTGGCGAGTTTAAATTAGTCCGTCATCCGGCATGCCCTCTGGGGCATAAAGAGATTGCCGGAGTCGTAGACCGCGATAGTGCACTCCGAACACAAGGATGTGTTTTTAGCTTGCCATCCGTGGCTTCTGGATCTCGGCAATCCCTGCCGAGATAACGCTACGTTTCTTAACTTGATGGCATACTTGGCTGTGTCGCTATGATTTGTGAATAGCATCAAATGCCAGATAGGTAATGAACCCGGCTGCAACAACAAGAACAATAGCTACAATAATAGTCATTTTTATAACTCCTCAAGAAGTGCAATTTTCTCTTCAATACGTCTATGAATGCTGTAACCGGCAAAACCGATTATGAACAAGGCTAGTATAGCAGCGAAAACCAATAGCCAATGAACTGACTGAAAATTTGAAATCAACCAGCCAGTGAGGCTGATAATAGTGGCAACCAAAATACCCAGCCAAAGTTTCAAATAAGCTATCTGTTCCTTCGCGCGATCAAGTTTTGACATGCGATTTTTCCACTTTCAAATACAGCGTAGAGCATAGCGGAATTCGCTAGAAGGCAATCGGTAGCCAGCATGAAGCAACGCGGAATACGGGAGGGTTCGTGCCACGCCCCCCCGTATTTCGCAAGCTCCATACGGCTACTTTCTAAAAAATTAGTTTGTTAACTGGATATTATTTACCATTGTCCCATTCACCAATACCACCACATCGATCACATTGTCCTTCTAACGGATCATATCCCGAACCTTTACATCTAGGGCAAGTAACCCAGACGTTTAAAAAATTATGATATGAGCAATTAACTCTAATTAAAATCGATCTATTCATTGTTGCCCTCTGCGCTTGCTAAATAATTTAAAGTTTATTTCATAGATGAGTAGCAGGTTTTACATACATACCCATAGGGGCTACCTTGTCTTCGGTAAGTAGCACAGCTTTTGCAAACAAAATGATCGCATCCAGCACATGTCTGAAGTTCAGATTAAGGGTTATTGTTCTAAAATTATGTCAATAAATATTATTAAAAAGCTAAGCATGAAATTTCTCCAAAAATGGTGCATTCTCAAATTAAGATGCAAAACTATTATAAAAAACTACAAGTTTGCTACAATCAAGCCACACTTGTTATTTCACCCATAGGATAGGTATTTATGTCAGTGCATGAAAAAATACGATTAGTCAGACAGTTAAAAGGCTGGTCTCAGGAAGAAGTAGCTAATAAACTGGATATGTCGCCGAATGGCTACGGCAGTATTGAGCGGGGCGAAACTGACGTTAATTTATCAAGACTTGAGCAAATTGCAGCCTTGTTCGGTATCAAGCTGTCAGATTTGTTTGAATTAAGCGAAAAAAACATATTCCATCTGGCAGGAACGCACAACAACCAAAGCAACTGGCATATCGGTTCGTACTCCGATGAATACCTGCAATTAAAATCCGAGTTGGAAAAACAACAATTGATAGTAGAACAGAAAGAAAAAGAGATTGGCTACTTAAGAGAAATTAATGATTTGCTAAAGAAACCTGAATAACAAAGTAGACGTGGAAACACCCTTCGAGCATAAGCGATAACAGGTGCTTCCAGAACAATAATGCCCGAATTTATCGGAAATAATCAATCAAAAGGATTTTCCAAAACTATGGTCTCATCCCTATCCGGGCCGGTAGACAGGATGGTCACTTTAACACCTACCAGCTCTTCAATCCGCTTGATGTAGGCTTTGGCATTTTCAGGCAGCTTGTCAAATTCGGTTACACCGGCGGTAGTATCGGTCCAGCCGGGAATGTATTCAATAATCGCTTCGCATTGTTCGTATTGATCTGCACCTAAAGGAGCGGTTTCAGTGACAGTGCCGTTTAATTTGTAAGCGGTACAGATCCCCACCTTTTCCAGGCCATCCAGCACATCCAGTTTAGTCAGACAGATGCCGCTCAGGCTATTCAGTTTTGCCGATTTACGCATTGCGACAGCATCAAACCAGCCAGTGCGGCGCTTGCGTCCGGTTGTTGCTCCAAACTCGAAACCTTTCGCGCTCAAGTGCTCGCCGTTTTCTTCATGCAATTCGGTCGGGAAAGGGCCATTGCCTACGCGGGTGGAATAGGCTTTGGTAATGCCCAATACATAGTCAATATCCAACGGGCCAATACCGGTGCCGGTTGCCGCGCCGCCTGCCGTGGTGCTGGATGAAGTGACATAAGGGAAGGTGCCGTGGTCTATATCAAGCAATGCGCCTTGGGCACCTTCAAACAACAGGTTTTTACCTTCTGCTTGCAGTTTATACAGCGATTCACTGACATCAACCAGCATCGGCTTGATTTGCTCGCCCAGTTTTAGCGCTTCATCCAGCGTTTGCTGATAATCGACAGCCTCAGCATGGTAATAGTTGACCAGCATGAAGTTATGGTAATCAACAAGCTCTTTCAGTTTTTCAGCAAAACTGACTGTATCCAGCAAATCACCGGCACGTAAGCCTCTGCGTCCTGCTTTGTCCTCATACGCAGGGCCTATGCCGCGACCGGTTGTACCTATCGCCTTGCTGCCGCGCGCTGTTTCACGCGCTTTATCAATTGCTACATGCACCGGCAGGATTAAAGTACAGGCTTTACTGATTAACAGCCGGTTTCTGACGTTAATGCCTGCTTTTTCCAAAAGCTCAATTTCTTCCATTAATGCATTGAGCGACAAAACCACGCCATTGCCGATCATGCATTCGACGTTTTCCCTGAGTATTCCTGAAGGAATAAGGTGTAAAACGGTTTTCTCGCCTTTTATAACCAGAGTATGTCCGGCATTATGTCCGCCCTGAAAACGAATGACCGCTTCCGCCTGCTCGGTTAATAAATCAACCAGTTTACCTTTACCTTCATCGCCCCATTGCGTGCCGATGACAACTACGTTTTTTCCCATGATTATTCCAGACCTAAGCTTAATGGTTTAACGATCCAATTTTGATGATCTTGTTGTAAAACAGCGGTACAGCCCAACTCTTCAGCACCGCCAGTTTGTCCCGGCAATTGTTGAACAACAGCCTGACCCTGAGCGCGTAAATCCCTGATTTTTTCATTTAATCCGGCATCGTCAAAATGAGGCGCGAAAATAAGCTCACGCTGCTCTTGCGGATAGGATTGCTTACTCAGCGTGGACAATAATTTTAGGTCCGCACTAAAACCAGTTGCCGGACGAGCGCGACCAAAGACCCGGCCGATATTGTCATAGCGCCCACCCCGAGCAATTTCCCGACCAACCCCGGGCACGAATGCTGCAAACACTACCCCGGTATGGTAGTGATAACCGCGCAGTTCAGCCAAATCGAAGCTAATCGCCAGATTGGGGAAACGGTTTGCCAGTTGTCCGGCTATTGATGCTAATTCCGCTAAGGCTTGTTTTACCTGGCCATTTGCCTGGGCAAACACCGTAGCGGCTTTATCGAGCACATCCTTGCCGCCGTTCAGTTCGGGCAATTTCAGGAACATGGCCTTAAGTTCGGAGGCTATGTCATAGCTTTCCATCAATTCCTGGAGTTCCGGCCGGGCTTTGCGCTGCAATACGGCAAACAGTTCGCTCTCCTGGGCTACCGATAATCCGGCTTGTTCCGACAAAGCGCGATAGATGCCGACGTGTCCCAAATCAAGGTGTACGTTGAGTAATCCGGTTTGTGCAAGCATTTCCAACATCAGGCAGATCACTTCAAAATCGCTTTCTATGCCTTCATGCCCATAAAGTTCAGCGCCTATCTGCATCGGGCTGCGGGTTTTTTCCAGCGGATCGCCGCGCGTATGCAGGATTGTACCCGCATAGCATAGGCGCGTCGGCCACTCGGCTTGCAAATTATGGGCGTCGATCCTGGCAACTTGAGGCGTCATGTCCGCCCTAACTCCCAACAGTTTACCGCTGATTTGATCGGTCAGAGTAAATGTTTGCAGGGCTAGGTCATGTCCTGAACCGGTCAATAACGAATCCAGATAATCTATAAACGGAGGGATGACCAGATCATAGCCCCAGCAGGCAAATAGCCCCAGTAGCTTGTTCCGAAGGCTCTCAAGATGCCTGGCCTCTGTCGGCAGAACTTCTTCGATGCCCTCAGGCAAAAGCCAGGAATTTTTTTGTTGCATTTTTCGTTTGTCCACTCAAACAAAACGCCCCGCAAGCGGAGCGTTTTTTGGTTTTGATGCGGTTTGATCAGCCTAAACTAACCAACCGAACTATTGTTTCTGCTTTTTAAAATACTGGAAAAAATCCGACTCTGGATCAAGCACAATGGTGCTTGAGCTGGAAAAAGTCTTTTTATAAGCATTTAAACTACGGTAAAAAGTAAAGAACTCAGAATCCTGACCATAAGCCTTGGCATAGATTTCAGCCGATGTTGCATCACCCTCACCGCGTAATTTTTCAGCATCGCGGAAAGCATTTGCCAAGGTAACGACCCGTTGCCTGTCGGCATCGGCGCGTATTCTTTCCGCGGCTTCTGCCCCTTGCGAACGGAATTCACGGGCTACCCGCTCACGCTCTGCTTCCATCCTGCGGAATACCGAACTGCTGACTTCTTCAGGCAAATCGATACGCATCACCTGTACGTCTATTATTTCCAAACCCAAATTAGCCGCCAAAGGCTTGGAATTCTGAATCAGAATTTCGCGGATGGCACTGCGGTCAGTTGAAACCAGTTGCTTAATGTTGCGCTTGCTGAACTCACCCCGAAAAGCATCCTTAATGATTTGATCCAACCTTAAATTAGCCTGATCTATGTCACCTGCAACAACGGTATAAAATTTGGTTACATCACCAATACGCCATTTAACAAAAGAATCAACGATAACGTTTTTCTTTTCCGCCGTTAAAAAGCGCTCTGGCCTGGAATCCATCGTCTGGATGCGGGCATCAAATTTCTTGATATTGTTCAAAAGCGGTAACTTGAAATGCAGTCCACGCTCATAATCGCTCTTTACGATCTTGCCCAACTGGAATTTAATGGCCTTTTCGGTTTCATTAACTGTAAACACGGACATTATACCGATAACCAGCAATGCACCGATACCTACTAATAACTTATTCTGTATCATTAACGTCCCCTTGCATCGCGGCCGCGAATTGAACTGTGATCAACAACCCCTTCTTCGACAGTCGATTGCGGTTGGCTGGACTGAGGTGGCTCATTGCTGCTTTGCGGTGTACTTGTGCTTGAAGCCTGAACCGGCGATTGACGCTGCATAATTTTGTCCAATGGCAAATAGAGCAGATTATTTCCGCCTTTAACATCAACCAGCACGGTATTGGTTTGGGCTAAAACTGACTCCATAGCTTCTATATAGATACGTTTGCGGGTGACATCAGGCGCTTTAGTGTACTCGGTAAGCAACTTGGTAAAACGGTTGGTTTCACCTTCAGCTTGGGCAATTACCTGTTCTTTATAACCCTCAGCTTCCTGGATTTTTCTGGCTGCCGCACCACGTGCTTTAGGCACAACGTCATTAGAATAGGCTTCCGCTTCATTAATCAAGCGCTGCTCATCTTCACGGGCTTTAATCGCGTCTTCGAATGCATTCTGAACCTGCTCAGGCGGCTGAGCATCCTGAAGGTTTACACTGGTGATTTGAATACCGGATTTATAAGTATCCATTACATCCTGAATTTCTTTTTTAATCTGGGTCACTATTTCGCTACGACCTTCAGTCAACACGAAATCCATCGTACTGCTGCCGATAACGCCACGCTGCGCACTTTCAGTAACCTGTTTCAAGGTAGCCGCTGGGTTGGCAACATTAAAGATAAAATCTTTGGCATCCTTAACCTGATATTGAACAGCCAAACGGACATCCACATAGTTTTCATCTTTAGTCAGCATCAAGGCTTCTTTAGGTACCGAGCCGGTAATCTGCTCGCTACCACCGCTGCGATAACCTACCTCTATAAACCGTTGTTGCTTCACATTGACAATTTGTACTTGCTCTATCGGTGCCGGTATGTGCCAGTTCCAGCCTGATTGGGTGGTCGCAAGATATTTCCCGAACCGCGTCTCAACGCCGTGATTACCTTCATCGACAATATAAAAACCGCTGAAGCCCCACAAAACAACTGCGCCGACTGCCGCAAAGCCAAGGTTTCTCGAAGAGTTTCCTGGAGATGTACCGTCTCCGCCGCTGCCTTGGCCACCACCAAAAATTTTGCCTAATTTTTCTTGCAAGGAACGTATTGCTTCATCCAGGTCAGGCGGCCCTTTCTGGTCTCCCCGACCACTCCAGGGGTCTTTCTTATCACCACCAGGTTCATTCCACGACATACACGACTCCGTATTGGATTACTTTAATTTATTATGTTATCCCGCAGGATATTCTCAACTTTCAGCATGAAGCGACTTAGCCTGAGCTTAAGTGTGCGTTGCCTGTATTCTATCGTATATCTTCTAAAAAAACGAAACGCGCAAAATTAAAAGCCATTAACTCCACGCTATGGTTTTTAGAATTATATATCTTCGTTATGCACTGATTTCAACAACCCTAAATGCTTGGGATCAATTTCAATCACTAGTTCACTCGTACCGAGTTCATCAATATGCTCGTAAATTATTTTTGCGCAAGCAAATAATTTTGCCCTTATATCACCTTGGTCGGCTTGTAAATAACAGCGTTTTTTAATTTTACTGCTTGAAAAAATTTCTGCCAGAACCTGAAAAAGCAAATCAACACCCGCTCCGGTTTCAGCTGAAAGCCAGACTCGCTGGGCGTTACCGGACTCATCCCTGTCAACATGCGGCTGGATATTGTCCATCAGGTCAATTTTATTAAAAACTTCAAGCTGCCTGATTTTACCGGCACCTATGTCTTCCAGAACCTGATTGACCTGGGCAATAATTACATCTCTTTCTTCGCTATGCGCATCGACGACATGCAGCAATAAATCCGCTTCGCTGGCTTCCTGCAAAGTGGATTTGAACGCTGCTACCAGCTCATGCGGCAAATGCCGGATAAAACCCACGGTATCGGCCAAAACAATTTCATTGCTATTGGCAAGTTGGCAGTTTCGCAAGGTCGGGTCAAGGGTAGCAAACAACTGGTCGGCAGTATAAATATCTGCACCTGTCAGCTTATTGAATAAAGTGGACTTGCCTGCATTGGTATAACCTACCAACGAGGTTGAAGGAATTTCGGCTTTTTTTCTTTTACTACGACCTTGATGACGCTGTTTATCAACCTTGTCAAGCCGCTGTTGAATCTGCTTGATCCGTAAGGCAAGTAGCCGCCTGTCGGTTTCCAACTGGGTTTCACCGGGACCACGCATACCAATTCCGCCTTTCTGGCGTTCAAGATGCGTCCAACCGCGCACCAGACGGGTGGATAAATGCTTTAATTGGGCTAACTCGACCTGTAGCTTGCCTTCGAAGGACTGCGCGCGCTGGGCAAAGATATCGAGAATCAGGCCATTTCTATCAACCACCCGAACTCCTAAAAAACCTTCAAGATTCCTTTCCTGGCTGGGTGCAAGCGGGTGATTGAATAACACAACATCGGCAGAATGGCTTTCTACGATAGCTTTAAGCTCTTCAAGCTTGCCTGTACCGACAAAATATTTGGGATCAGGGCGTTTGCGGCTACCGGTAACGACATAAACGGGATCAGTTCCAGCAGATTTGGCCAGCTCAATTAATTCTGCAAGATCTTCCTGCCCGGAATGAAAGGTCAGGTGAACAAGAACTGCGCGCTCACCTGAATCAGGACGGTCAAACACTTATAACCTCACAACTCGATTGCTGCAAAGGCTTTTTACATTTTTTGGTTGCAATGATTTTTTGATGCAAAGGATGATGGGACAAAAGAACGACAATAAAATTATTCTTCACTAGGCTCTTCGTCACGCGTCATTTTAACGGCTTTACTAGGTACAATTGTTGAAATTGCATGCTTGTAAACCATCTGGCTCACTGTGTTTTTCAGCATAATCACATATTGATCAAATGAATCCACCTTACCTTGTAACTTAATACCATTCACAAGAAAAATTGACACAGGAGTGTGCTCTTTTCTAAGGGTATTTAGAAAATTATCCTGTAAGTTCTGGGCTTTTGACATCCTATTTCTCCTTTATTATTTTTATAAAATAATGCTTAAGATAACTGCAATTACAAGTCAATACAAATCAATCTATCTAAGTACAGCTTTGTTGTTGTTAATTAATTAAATTTTATCGATAACCGCGACCCGCTGGTTTTGTTTTATAGCTGATGTTTTCAAGGTAACGATAAAGCGACGATAATCATCCTCAGCCAGCATATCGGCCAGAATAAGGGCGGCTTTTTTACGCTGGCGGACAAAATTGTCCTTATCCAGGGGTTTAAAATGGAGAAATACGGCATGTATTGTAATGACGGACGAAGGCAAAATAGTGATTGCTTCAAAGCCAGTAGCAGTTGATATTTCCCAACTTGATGCTTCGCTATATTGAATAGTGAAGTGCCTGAGCTTTAACTGCCTCACAACAAACCAGAGACGGGCGCAAAGCGCTATAAAAACCACCCATTTGAAAATACCTGGTAAAGCATTACTCCAACACGCCAACCCGGCAATTATATACATAAAAACCGTCAGCTGTATTAATCGTACAGACGGCTGAATATTTAGCAGCAACGGCGATTCGTGTATTTTCGGCAAGCGCGGCTACTCCTTAAACTAAAAGCCTATATACCTTGCTGATAATTATTGGTTCAAAACAACACAAGTTTTTTAACCCTGAACAGGCTGTGTCAATATGGGCTTGAATTTACAGACTTCATTAACGGTGGTTCATCGGTATAGGATCGTTGGTGCACCAACGGTTTTGCAACTGGGTTTTTATAGTTTCAGCAAGTGATGTGCCATAATACATTCATGGTTTTTTACCCCTTTAAACGAACCAGATCAACAGCTACAAACCAGGATTAAATAAAAGCGTTTAAGTTTATGAAAAATAATGCTTTAGTTTTGTGCGCTAATACCACAATCCGCACCAATTGAGGACTTTTGCTAAGCGAGCGGTGCTAATATCCAGCTCCGCCCCTTATTAGTTCCCGGCATTTTGAATGTATTGGCTTAGCCTGATAGGGTCTGCCGCTTTTCATCAAGCATTGCCAAGACCGGCATAAAACCTGCTTCATTTGTAAAAGCTACATTGTAATGATACCTGGAAGTTAATATTGGCGAAAAACCATGCGTCATAAATATTCATTAAAAACGGGTACCACTCCCCCAAAGCCATAAACCCGATCCGGCATTCAGCACAACAAGAATTCAAGTGAACCCCTGTAGTACAAACCCTATTAACCCAAAGGCCGACTTATGACTTCCAAATACACGCATTTAAAAGATCACGACACCCCTATCAAGGTATTGTTTACCGGCTACCTGTGTACAGTAGGTATAGGTTACATTTTTGCATTGATCCAGATATTGTTTACCCACGGCATGGCCGACGGTAAATTCGGCTTGTCAGTAGACGATATTGTCTACAGCTATTACGGTAACCGTTCAGGAACGGTACTGGAAACCAAACTTAACGGCTCCATGAAAGACAATGCCCCTGACCAGGAACGTTTTGACATTATGGAATGGGTACGGGATGGTGCAGACCCGGATGAATACAAATCCTCAGGTGTCGAAAAAATCATTCAGACCCGCTGTGTCATGTGTCATAACGAAGCCGCTTCAGGTATTCCGAACTTTAACGATTTTGAAAAATTAAAAGCGCTAACAACCCAGGATGAAGGAGCCACTTTCGCCTCTTTAACGCGAGTGTCACATATCCATTTATTCGGTATCAGCTTTATCTTTATGTTCGTAGGGATAATTTTCAGCTTTGTGGAAACCACCCCCACCAAATACAAATGTATTGCTGTCGGCATGCCTTATGTATTTTTGATAGCAGACATCCTGTCATGGTGGTTAACCAAAATTCACCCGATGTTTGCCTGGCTGGTTATTTTTGCAGGCATGGGCATGGGCATATCATTTGCTTACATGTGGGTCACTTCAATCCTGGAAATGTGGTTGTTTAAACCGATTTTTGTCAGCGGACTTGGCTTACATTATTTGCAATGGCGCGATAGCTTTGAATCCGACAAAACGAGAGCGCGTATCGATAAAGCCCACCAGATTATTACCTCCCTTTCCGGGCTGTTTAAATCCAGTGTTACTTTTGCTAAAGAGACGTGGTTAACAATAGGCTGGCCATTTCTGAAAGGCTTGATTAAGAAATAACCGACGTTACATTTCTAAATAGTACTGGACGGCAAACCATTAGCCGTCCAGCATCATAGCCTATCCCTGACTATTCAAATAATCTTCATAGTTGCCATTAAAATCAACAACCCCATTCGGGGTTAATTCAATAATCCGCGTAGCCAGAGAAGAGATAAATTCACGGTCATGACTGACAAATATCAGCGTACCCGGATAATTTTCCAGCGCTGTATTCAGCGATTCGATGGATTCCATATCCAGATGGTTAGTCGGTTCATCCATAACCATGATGTTATTTTTTTGCAGTATCAACTTGCCAAACAGCATTCGCCCCTGTTCGCCGCCCGAGATGACTTTAACCGATTTGTAAATCTCGTCATTTGAAAACAATAAACGCCCTAATGTGCCGCGTATGGTTTGGTCATCATCACTGTCCTTGCGCCACTGTCCCATCCAGTCAATCAACGAAAGATCTTCAGCAAAATCCTCGGCATGGTCTTGTGCGAAGTAGCCGATTTCGGCATTTTCTGACCATTTCACAATACCTGCATCCGGGGTTAATTCGCCGACCAGCGTTTTCAGCAAAGTCGATTTACCGATACCGTTAGTACCGATAACAGCAACACGCTCGCCTACGGCGATTGCCAGATTCAAATCCTTGAATAAAGGCTGCTGGCCATAGCCCTTAGTCAAGCCCTCAACTTCGAGCGCAAGTCGGTGTAATTTCTTGGTTTGGTCAAACCGAATAAACGGATTGACGCGACTGGATGGTTTGACTTCATCCAGTTTGATTTTTTCCAACTGCCGGGCACGCGAAGTTGCCTGTCTGGCTTTTGAAGCATTAGCCGAGAATCGGCTGACAAAAGTCTGCAATTCGGCAATCTGGGCTTTTTTCTTGGCATTGCCTGCCAACAAACGTTCGCGTACTTCCGTGACCGCTATCATGTAATCATCGTAGTTACCGGGATAAACGCGTAGATCGCCGTAATCCATATCCGCCATATGCGTACAGACACTATTTAAAAAATGCCGGTCATGCGAGATGATAATCATGGTACAACCGCGCTCGTTCAGTACGCCTTCCAACCATCGAATCGTGTTGATATCAAGATTGTTGGTCGGTTCGTCCAGCAACATAATGTCAGGATTGGCAAACAACACCTGTGCCAGCAAAACTCGCAGCTTCCAACCGGGCGCGACTGCGTTCATCAACCCATAATGCTGCTCCAGCGGGATGCCCAGACCTAACAGTATTTCACTTGCACGCGATTCAGCGGTGTAGCCATCCATTTCCGCAAACTCGGTTTCCAGTTTGGCGACATGCATGCCTTCGTCCTCAGTCATCTCCGGCAACGAATAAATGTGATCACGCTCCTGCTTGATGCTCCAAAGCTCTTTATGCCCCATAATAACCGTGTCGATTACCGTAAACTCTTCATACGCGAATTGATCCTGGCGTAAATTGCCCAGACGCTCATTTGGGCTAACGCTGACATTTCCTGCTGACGGCTCAAGATCGCCGCTTAGTATTTTCATTAAGGTTGACTTGCCGCAACCGTTCGCGCCAATCAGGCCATAACGGTTACCGTCGCCAAATTTGACAGAGACGTTTTCAAACAGGGGTTTCGCCCCAAACTGCATGGTGATATTAGCTATAGAAATCAAAGTGGTGTTCCGAAAAATAAAAATTAAATAGTGCTGGGAAATAAAAACTTGTATGTGGGGTTTCGCGTGAAGGGATACGATTGGACAATTCCAGGAAACCGCCCTGCAGGCTTAAAGCCAGCAGGATTTAGCGTACAACTGGGGCTATTCTACAGAAAAAACGCCCCGATTACGCGTTATTCGCTGTCAATAGAACAAGTTCGCTATCGTTATTAACGAACAACAGTCTGCGGTGACAAACCATCGAAGGCATGATATAAACAAAGCCCAGTTTATCGGCTTGTTCTTGAAAGTAGGGACTGACCCGCATTTAATACCTCAAATATAAGGACCACGCCCAAGGGAATTTTGTTGCGGATTAGCCATAACGAGAATAACCGATGTTTATTCAGCAGGTATAACTACCTAATTATTTAAAATAATCTGCACTGATTTCCAGTTTTCCAGGCACAAAACCAAGCCATTTGCTGACACCTGCCCAATATTCAGTTGGTTTCTTTTTTAAATGCAGGCATTACCTATGCCCTAAGTTTTTGCCCAACACGAGCAGTAACGGCAGAAAATCAATATTGCTGTAAATTACATAGTTGCTTTAATATTAGATAACATTCATTGAAAAAAGGAGAAATTATGCAAGTTATTAAAACTGATCTTCCGGGTGTTGTAATCATCGAACCGAAAGTGTTTGGCGATGAGCGAGGATTCTTCATGGAAACCTGGAATCAGGAGCGTTATGCAGAATTCGTCACAACGGATACCTTCGTTCAGGATAATGTCTCTTTTTCCAGAAAAGGCGTATTGCGCGGCCTGCATTTTCAGAAGATAAATCCCCAGGGCAAACTGGTTTATGTATTGCAAGGTGAAGTGTTTGATGTCGCTGTCGATATCCGTGTAGGTTCGCCAACATTTGGGCAATGGACAAGTGTGGTCTTGTCTTCCGAGAACAAACGGCAGTTTTTTATCCCCGCAGGCTTTGCGCACGGATTTTTGGTTACTTCAGAAACAGCTCTGTTTGCCTATAAATGTACCGACAAATACAATCCAAAATCAGAAGGCAGTGTCTTATGGAATGACCCTGATCTTAACATCCCTTGGCCTACCGATGCACCAGAGTTATCTGCCAAAGATGCAGTTGGCACTAAACTGGCTGACTTTTCCCATGACCTTCTCCCTAATTACTAAACAACGGAAAGAACTATGAATAAAGCAATTATTGTCACTGGCGGTGCTGGTTTTATCGGTGGAAATTTTGTCCTGGATTGGCTGGCAACCTCTGATGTGACCGTGATAAACCTGGATTGCCTGACCTATGCAGGCAATATGGAAAATCTGGCTTCGCTGGAAGGCGATGAACGGCATGTCTTTGTAAAAGGCAATATTGGCGATAGCGATTTGGTGCGTGGTTTGTTTGAAAAATACCAACCTAGTGCAGTCGTAAATTTTGCTGCCGAATCGCATGTCGACAGATCAATCCATGCCCCGGAAGACTTTATCCAGACCAATATTGTCGGCACTTTCAGATTATTGGAAGCCACGCGTAATTACTGGAATACTTTAACAAGCACTGATAAGGCCGCTTTCCGCTTCCTGCATGTATCCACCGACGAAGTGTACGGTTCCCTGAAAAAAGATGATCCTGCGTTCAGCGAAGACAACAAATATGAACCCAACAGCCCTTATTCCGCCAGTAAAGCCGCAAGCGATCATTTGGTGCGCGCGTATCACCACACTTACGGTTTGCCGGTATTGACCACCAACTGCTCCAATAACTACGGCCCGTATCATTTTCCTGAAAAATTGATTCCGCTGTTAATTACCCATGCCCTGGCCGGTAAATCATTGCCTGTTTATGGCGACGGCCAGCAAATCCGTGACTGGTTGTATGTGGTTGACCACTGCCGCGGTATTCGCCGTGTACTGGAAGCAGGCCGTGTCGGTGAAACCTACAATATCGGCGGCTGGAACGAAATGGCGAACCTGGACATCGTCCACATCGTCTGCGATTTGCTGGATGAATCCCGCCCACGCACCGACGGTAAATCTTACCGTGAGCAAATCACCTTTGTGACCGACCGTCCGGGCCATGACCGCCGTTATGCGATTGATGCCACTAAAATCGAAAAAGAACTGGGTTGGAAACCACAGGAAACTTTCCAGACCGGCATACGCAAAACCATCCAATGGTATCTGGATAATCCCGAATGGGTCGCGCATGTACAGTCCGGCGCTTATCGTGACTGGGTGGAGAAAAACTACGCGGAGCGCAGTTAATGAACATTCTGTTACTTGGTAAAAACGGCCAGGTAGGATGGGAATTACAACGCTCGCTGGCTCCCTTGGGTAACGTTACCGCGCTGGATCGTCATGCCGCCAATGGGCTTTGCGGCGATTTGAGCAATCTGCAAGCCCTGCTTGAAACCATCCGTAAACTCAAGCCGGATGTCATCGTCAACGCTGCCGCCCACACCGCAGTAGACAAAGCCGAGAGCGAGCCTGAATTAGCCAGGACTATCAATGCGCTGGCTCCCGAGCTATTAGCCCAAGAAGCCCAACGCGCGGGTTCCTGGCTGATCCACTACTCCACCGATTATGTATTTGACGGCAGCGGCGAAAAACCCTGGCAAGAAACCGATACCACCGGCCCGCTCGGTGTTTATGGCGCAACCAAGCTGGAAGGTGAGCAGTTTATCCAGCAATCGGGGTGCCGCCATCTTATTTTCCGCACCAGTTGGGTCTATGGCGCCCGCGGTAACAACTTTGCAAAAACCATGTTACGTCTGGCCAAGGAGCGTGACAGCCTTAACGTCATTAACGATCAAATCGGTGCGCCTACCGGTGCCGAGTTGCTGGCTGATGTTACTGCCCATGCCATCCGTAAAGCCTTGCAGCAGCCCGATGTATCGGGCTTGTATCATCTGGTTGCGCAGGGCGAAACCTCATGGCACGGCTATGCCGGTTTTGTGCTCGAATTTGCTGAACAAGCGGGAATAACGTTGAAAGTAGCGGCCAGTGAAATAAACCCTGTGCCGACCAGCGCTTTCCCTACGCCAGCCAAACGTCCACACAATTCACGCCTTGATACCTCAAAACTGGAAAACACCTTCGATTTAATTATGCCTGCCTGGCAATCCGGCGTTACCCGAATGCTCAATGAGGTTCTAGCCTGAAAATTGTTCAGTCGGCTCTGGCTGAACAATCTGCCGCAGCACACCGTAAAACTATTGAGCTAAGCTGACCACTACAACCAACTTAACACACAACGGAAAAACTATGACCTCCTCATCAATCGCAGGTAACTCTCAAGCTGTTCCTTCAAGAAAAGGAATTATTCTGGCAGGTGGTTCAGGAACCCGGCTTTATCCTGTTACCAAAGTTGTCTCCAAGCAGCTACTGCCCATTTACGACAAACCGATGATTTATTACCCGCTGACCACGCTCATGCTGGCGGGTATCCGTGACATCCTGATTATATCCACACCACAGGATTTACCGCGTTTTGAGCAATTACTCGGTGATGGCAGCGATTGGGGCATCAATTTGAGCTACGCCGTCCAGCCCAGCCCGGATGGACTCGCACAAGCCTTTATCATAGGTAAGGAATTTGTCGGCAATAACCCTTCTGCCTTGGTTCTGGGCGACAACATTTTTTATGGTCATGATTTACAGGTGCAACTGGAACGCGCATCGGCCAGAACTGATGGTGCCACGGTTTTTGCCTACCATGTCCACGATCCAGAGCGTTACGGCGTTGTCGCATTTGATGATGACGGCCGTGCCACTTCGCTGGAAGAAAAACCTGAAAAACCAAAATCAAACTACGCAGTAACCGGCTTGTATTTTTACGATAACCAGATCATTGACATGGCCGCCAATCTTGCGCCATCGCCACGCGGCGAACTGGAAATAACTGATGTCAACCGTATTTACCTGGAGCGAGAGCAACTTTCTGTAGAAATCATGAGCCGTGGCTTTGCGTGGCTGGATACCGGTACGCACGAAAGTTTGATAGAGGCCAGTAATTTCATCGAAACCATCGAACACCGGCAAGGTTTAAAAATAGCCTGCCCTGAAGAAATTGCTTTCCGCAAAGGCTATATTGACGCCGAACAGTTGCAGAAACTGGCAAAACCTCTGGCTAAAAATGGTTATGGCAAATACCTGTATGCTTTGCTGACCGAAAAAGTCCTCAGATAACACCGAAACTACTGTGGGCGTTGCGTATTTGCGCCCACAGTAGCGCCCTGTTTTACGCAGGGAAGCGGACAATCATATAAATTCAGCCGAACGTCGGAGAACCATGGCATGAGTGATAGCACCAATCGATCCGGCAACGTAGTCTGGCATGATGCAGAAGTGACCCGCGCCATGCGTGCGGAATTGAACGGTCATGGCAGCGTCATCCTTTGGTTCACAGGGCTTTCCGGAGCGGGCAAATCAACGTTGGCACATGCTGTTGAAGCCCGTTTGCACCAATTGGGTTGCCTGACCTTTGTTTTTGATGGTGACAATGTGCGGCACGGACTCTGCTCGGACTTGAGCTTTTCCGCTAAAGACCGCATGGAAAATATCCGTCGTGTCGGAGAAATGTCCAAACTGTTTCTGGAAGCAGGCGTCATCACACTTACCGCCTTTATCTCGCCGTTCCGGGAAGACCGCGACCGAGTGCGGGCTTTGGTGCCAAATGGCGATTTTCTGGAAATTTACTGCCGCTGTTCGATTGAAGTATGCGAACAAAGAGATACGAAAGGCTTCTACAAACGTGCAAGAACCGGAGAAATCAAGGACTTCACTGGCATATCCTCACCTTATGAAGAGCCAAAAATACCTGAGCTGGTAATCGATACAGGCAAACTGCCTTTAGCAGAGTCCGTTAACAACGTCATGGCACTATTGATCGATCGTGGTATTGTCAAGCAAACGCCTGATTAACTGCTATGCGACAAACCCAGTCATCCAACAAAACCGGCTTGTGAGACAGGATTATAGCTTGAAAACTAACAAGCCAAAAAACAAGTTTGCTCCGTTTATCGCCACCTCATTTGCAGTAGCGCGGCTTCCCGGGCTATCCAGCCTGCTCGAAGCACCGGTGTTGCATCGCTGGTCAGCAAGAAACTTACCCTTTTGTGCCGGCGTCATTGCCTGGGGACGCAAACCCAGTGCCGCATTCGCATCAGAATATGCCAGCCGTCACAATCTGCTTTTGCTGAGAATAGAGGACGGTTTTCTTCGTTCAGTAGGACTGGGCAACCAGGAGCCGCCCTTATCCATTGTAGTGGACGACCTGGGTATCTACTACGATGCTGCAAGCGCATCACGTCTTGAAATATTAATCAACACACCCTTGACAGTACCCCGGCAATCCCGCGCACAGTCATTAATCAACGCCTGGAAAACCGCCCGGGTATCCAAATATAACTACGCTCGCGAATATGCCAGGGCATTGCCTGTACCTTATATATTGGTAGCTGATCAAACTCTTGGCGATGCTTCCATTCAATATGGGCTCGCCGATAAAACCGATTTTCAACGCATGCTGGATACCGCATTACAGGAAAACCCCGACTGCACCATTGTGCTGAAAACCCATCCTGATGTCATGCTTGGCCGCAAACAGGGGCATTTTAACCTGTCGGCACTGGCCGATAACCCGCGCATCATGCTGCTGGGCGAGGATGTACATCCTGTAACATTGCTCGAACATGCCCAAGCGGTTTATTGTGTCACTTCGCAAATAGGCTTTGAAGGCCTGCTGTGGGGTAAGCCTGTGCACACCTTCGGCATGCCGTTTTATGCCGGCTGGGGACTCACCCATGACCACCAACCCGCATCGGAACGTCGCATGCCCGTAACGCTGGAAAATCTGGTACATGCCGCACTGATCGATTATCCGCGCTACATCGACCCGGAAACAGGTATGCGCTGCGAACCGGAAAGGCTGATCGCATGGATGGGCTTGCAACGGCAAATGCGCGAGCGCTTTCCGGCTATTATTGATGCATCCGGTTTTTCGATCTGCAAAAAACCGGTCGTCCGCCGTTTTTTTCAGGGCAGTTCCGTATTGTTTGACCGAAACCCGGCTGAGATACCCGAGGATGCTACGCATGTGCTCTGGGGACGGCGCGAAATACCTGATGCAGGCAAAGCCAAAATCATCCGCCTGGAAGACGGCTTTATCCGCTCGGTCGGTTTGGGTGCCGATTTGATCCAGCCGCTGTCATGGGCTTTAGATAGCCGTGGCATTTATTACGATGCAAATCAGCCTTCCGATCTGGAAGCTATTTTGCAAAATACCGTGTTTGATGGGGCGCTGCTTAAACGCGCGCAGAGAGTACGGGAACGTCTCGTCGCAGAAGGACTGACGAAATATAACGTTGGCGCGACAAGTTGGCAGCGGCCTGATGCAGGCAAATCTTTTGCTGACCATGAAAAAATAGCGCCGTCGATGATTCTGGTACCTGGACAAGTGGAATCGGATGCCTCAATAGCGTTTGGCGCGCCCAATATCGCCCGGAACCTTGATTTGCTGAAAGCGGTGCGAGAAGCTAATCCGCAAGCCTACATTATCTATAAACCTCATCCTGATGTCGTCGCGGGACTTAGAAAAAAAGGCCTTGGTGAAGATGATGCAAACCGCTGGTGCAATGAAATTGTTGTCGATGTCTCGATGGGAAAAATACTGGCGCAAGTCGATGAAGTGCATACGCTTACATCACTAACCGGTTTCGAAGCCTTGCTGCGCGGTAAAAAAGTGGTCTGTTACGGGCTACCCTTTTATGCAGGCTGGGGATTAACAGAAGATGTCTTACGATTGGAACGGCGCTCACGCAACCTGACACTGGATGAATTGGTGGTAGGCGTCCTGATTTTATACCCCACCTACATCAGCCGCACCACCGGCAAATTCACCACACCGGAGCGGGCTTTGGATGAACTGCTGACATGGCGGGAAAACAACCCTGCTACGCTGCCATGGTGGCGTATAGCCATACGCTGGTTTCTTAAAATAGAAGCTATGGTTAAGCAATATTTGTAAAGGACTGGCGTTTGCTCCAGATAACAGCAAGACTTCAACCGACTCTTTTGTTCATATACATTTATGCTTATTCAACATGCATTGGCCATCACTTTGTCTTTCAATTTGAATTGTAGAGTGCTCTATATTGAAACAATCATGCAATTGTTGTTGGATTTCAGGTAAAAAATTATTGCTTAAAGAGTCATCAACCATTTTTAAATGCACAGACAAGGCGACTTCCGTTGTACTCATAGCCCAGACATGCAAATCATGTATTTGAGCAACATTGTCAAGATGGGTTAAGTACTCTTTTATTCCTGTAATATCAACGTGTTTAGGAACAGAATCCAGGGCAAGATTCATCGAATCACGAAGCAAGGACCAAGTGCCGATAAGGATAACAATTACAATAAGAAGACTTATCACCGGATCGATTAGCAACCAGCCCTTAAACATGATGATTATACCTGCTACAACGACACCGACTGAAACAGCCGCATCAGCAAGCATGTGAAGAAATGCTCCTCTAATGTTTAAGTCGTGTTTCTGGCCAGACATAAAAAACAACGCGGTAACCGTATTAATAACAACGCCAATGGCAGCAATTGTAATAACAGTAATGCCTTCAACCGGTTTGGGATTGGAAAACCGGTTAACGGCTTCCCAGGTAATACCCCCCAGAGCAACAAGTAAAAATACAGCGCTTACTAAAGAAGCCATGATTGTTATTTTTCGAAAACCATAAGTTCTTTTTTCGGTTGCAGATTTCGTAGCAAGTAAACTAGCGCCCCATGCGAGCAACAGGCTTAAGACGTCACTCAAATTGTGCCCGGCGTCTGCTATCAAGGCTAAAGAACCCGCGACCACTCCATAACTTATTTCAATAATAACAAAACCGGCATTGAGAATAACACCAATGGCAAAAGCAAAATTGTAATTGCTTATTTGATGGTGGTGGCTTTCATGGTCATGTGGATGGCTGTGGTCATGATTGTGAGACATATATATTCCTGGATTGCTTTTGCAGCCACTCATAATAGAGCTAATTCCGCAATTCTTTAAGTGCAGAGGCGATAACGCGGAAAGACGAGTTAAGCAGCAATATAGCAAGACATGATGCGACAAAAATATCTGCCCATCCCGATTCAAAGAACCAAACCGCTCCAGCGGCAATAAATACTGACAGATTTGATGCTATATCATTTCTTGAACATTCCCATACAGAACTCATGTTAATGTCTTCGTTTCTGTGCTTCCACAAAAGCAATAAGCACAGCGAATTTGCAACCAGGCCTGCCAGGCTAAAAATACCCATGATTTCATAAGACGGCAGCACAGGGTCTATAAGCCTTTGAATTATTTGTGCAAAAACCACGCAAGCCCCGATAAAAATCAAACCGCCCTTAAACAAAGCCACTTTTGCCTTGGTAGTAGCGCCTTGAGAAACAGCATACAGGCTCAATCCATACGTCAGTGCATCGCCAAGGTTATCCAGGCTATCCGAAAGGAGCGCTGCTGATTTCCCATAAAATGCGCTCCCTGCAATAACAATGAACATAACAGCATTAACGACAAGAACGGCTTTAAGCGTCCCCCGCTGTCTTTCGCGCAGCTGTTCAATTGCGCAGTTGTTCTCACAACATGAAGCCATATTAAGAATCTCCGTAATAGCCTGCATGGCTTTTGCCCAGCAAGCTGGTTAAATAGCGTGTACCCCAAAATCACCCAGTTGCTTATCTTGGCTACAGCATAAGCCAACGTAACAATACGTGCAAATCAATACGACATAAGTGAAAGTAAACAAATAATCGGATCAAATGCGTGGCATGACTCGTTTCTAAAAATTACTTTTTTACCACTACGCGCAATCTGTGTATTATCTCGATACCTTATTCTTGGCGCATTATTTTTTTCCGGCAAATGGATTTTCAAGCGATAAAAGACAGCCTACCTTCCTCACCTGCATTTGTCATAGATGAAGCAGAAATTATCAATACCTTAAAAAAACTGGACAGCTTGCGGCAGCTATGCGGTTGCAAGGTGTTATATTCCATCAAGTCCCTGGCTTTTTCATCGGTTCTGGAGACGGTAAAACCGTTTGTTGACGGATTTTCTGTCAGCTCCCTGTTTGAAGCGCGCCTGGCCGATGAAGTCCTGGCCGGTAGCGGTTATATACATTTAACGACGCCCGGCCTCAAAACCGATGAGTTTGATGAATTAGCGGGACTGGTTTCGCACCTTAGCTTCAACTCCCTCAGCCAACACCAGCGTTTGGCAACACTAGTCCAGGTTTCAACATCTACCGGTTTGCGCGTGAATCCCAAGTTGTCTTTTGTCAGTGATGACCGCTTTAATCCCTGCCGACAGTATTCAAAACTGGGAGTGGATATTGATGAATTGTCGCAATCGTCTTGTCTGGATAAGGTTAAAGGTTTACATTTTCATAACATTTTTTCGGCCAGGGACTTTGCACCGTTAATCAAGACAGTTGAAAAGCTGCGGCATTATTTTGGCGGCAATCTTGCGCAGCTTGACTGGTTAAATCTGGGAGGCGGTTATTTATTCGACCAGATCAAGGATCACGGCCCGTTTATCGAACTCGTGAACAGCCTTAAAAATGACTTTGGCCTTGACGTTTTTATCGAACCGGGCAAAGCCGTGGTCGGCAATGCCGGGCACTTGGTCAGCAGCGTGATCGACAGCTTTGTCAGCGACGGCAAAACCGTTGCGATACTGGACACTTCGGTTAACCATAACCCGGAAGTGTTTGAATACCAGCGCCGGCCCGAACTTTACGAGCATAATGCTGACGGATGTTACCCGGTGCTGTTGGCGGGCTGTACATGCCTCGCTGGCGATGTTTTCGGCGAATACCGTTTTGCAGAACCCTTGCAAATCGGCGACAAGGTCGTGTTTAAGAATGTCGGTGCTTACAGTTTAATCAAAGCCAACCGCTTTAATGGTTACAACCTGCCGGATATTTACCTGTGGCAATCCGGGCAGTTAAAAAAACTGAAACAGTATAGTTACCAGGATTATCGCCAGCAGTGGCTGGCGGATTAAAGTACAAACAGACAGGAACAAATCCCCTAACCGTAAATTGACATAGCAGGTGACAAAATGAAAGCCATTGTAATGACAGCTACCAGCGATACCGGCGTTTTAGCTTTTCAGGATGTAGCAGAGCCTGAAATAGCCCAACCTTCCCAGATTAAAGTCAAACTGCACGCAGCCGGTGTTAATCCGGTCGATACCAAAATCAGGCACAACGGCCTGTTGTATAAAAATCCGCTGCCGGCGGTTTTGGGTTGCGACGGTGCCGGTGAGGTGATTGAAATCGGCAGCGCGGTCAAGAAGTTCAAAATCGGCGACAAGGTCTGGTTTTGTCATGGCGGCCTGGGGCGCGAACAGGGCAATTACGCCGAATACAACGTGCTTGACGAGCGCTGGGCTGGTTTAATGCCGGAGACGTTTTTCTATACCGAAGCGGCGGCTTCACCTCTGGTTTTGATTACAGCCTGGGGTGCCTTGTTTGACCGTGGCGGTTTGCAGGCCGGACAAACTGTGCTGATTCATGCCGGTGCGGGCGGCGTCGGACATGTCGCGATACAACTGGCAAAATTGCACGGCGCACGGGTTATCACCACGGTAGGTTCAGAAGAGAAAGCCGAATTTGTAAGATCTTTAGGTGCCGATGAAACCGTTATCTATACACCTAACGGCTTTACCGATGAAGTCAACAGACTGACTGCAAACCAGGGCGCTAATCTGGTTTTCGATACGGTTGGCCCTGCGGTATTTAAAGACAGCATTGCGGTAACGGCACATTTTGGCCGTTTGATCACTTTGCTAGATCCGGGCAAATTGAAGCTTGCCGAAGCGAGGACACGTAATTTATTGATAGGCTTTGAGTTGATGCTGACGCCAATGCTCAGGGATCTGCATGAGGCCAGGGATAAACACGTTGCAATACTCAATCAGTGTGCCGAATATGCAGACAAAGGTCTGTTAAAAGTACATGTAAGTAAACAGTTATCCCTGGAAGCTGCCGCAGAAGCGCATCATTTTATAGAAGCAGGACATACCAACGGAAAAATAGTGTTGTTGCCTTAGGTCCAACACCTTTCTCTGCCTGTTCATTTGCTATTCATTTGCTAAAGATACATTCATGCTTACTGATTCCGGCAATCCTCTATGTATAATAGGTAAAAGCTCATGGATGATGACTAAACATAATGACTGTTATAAGAGGCTATGGCAGAAAAGACAAAAAAGCCAAGTGTAAGATACGCTGCTAAAAAGCAACAAAAAAAACAAGGCTTCCACTGGATCAGAGACACCTTGCTGATTGTTTTCGCCGGATGTTCATTTTTTTTAATGAGCTATCTGGGCTATCTGGATTACAACGTCCGCCAGCAATTTGAAGGCAAGCGCTGGTCGATTCCCGCCCATGTTTATGCCAGCCCTGTTGAACTGTATGCCGGCTATAAAATCAGCGCCGCAAAATTTGAAGAATTACTGCAAACCTTGCATTACCGCAAGGATGCGCGGCTTTCTGCAGACGGTACTTATTTTAAAAACGGCTCGCAAATCAGTGTAAAAACCCGCGACTTCACCTTTTGGGACCAACGCCAGCCCAGCACGTTTATGCGGGTAGATTTTACCGACACCGGTATAGCGGCGATTACTGATTTAAAACAAGCCCAGGACATTGCCATCATCCGCATGGACCCCGTACAGATAGGCAACTTTTATCCTACGATAAAAGAAGACCGGGTGTTAATTAAACTCGACGAAGTCCCTGACACGCTGATTAAAGGCTTGCTGGCATCGGAAGACCGGGATTTTTTCCAGCATTTCGGTATTTCTCCACGGGGCGTTGCCAGGGCAATATGGACCAATATTGTTGCCGGGCGGATGGCACAGGGCGGCAGCACAATTACCCAGCAGTTGGTAAAAAATTTTTATTTAAGCTCGGAACGCAGCCTGTCGCGCAAATTGAAAGAAGCGCTGATGGCACTGATCCTGGAATATCGCTACGGTAAGAATGAAATTCTGGAAGCCTATTTAAACGAAATCTATCTCGGCCAGGATGGTGCAAATGGCGTCCATGGCTTTGGCCTGGCGAGCGAATTCTATTTCGGCAACACTTTAAAAGATTTACCGTTGGAACAGGTTGTCTCTCTGGTCGCGCTGGTGCGCGGCCCTTCTGAATATGACCCAAGACGTTACCCCACCCGCGCAGTACAGCGACGTAACCTGATATTGGACGAAATGGCAGCGGAAGGCTACATCACTACCGATCAGGCTACCCACGCCAAGGCCAGACCCTTGAGCGTAATACCGCGCGTGCATCGAGCCTCCAATCGCTACCCCGGCTTTCTCGAACTGGTCAGGCGGCAATTAAAGGAAGAATACCGGGAACAGGATTTCACTTCGGAAGGATTGAAAATTTTTACTACGCTGGATACACAAATACAGGAAACACTGGATAAAACCGTAGCGATTAAATTAAATCAGCTTGAAAAATTGCCCAATGCCAATAACCTTGAAAGCGCGGTTGTCGTTACCCGCCGGGATAATGGCGAAATTGCCGCACTGCTTAGCAGCCGGGGTAATGCCGCCTCAGGGTTTAACCGCGCGCTGGACGCTGTCCGCCCAATAGGCTCCTTGATCAAACCGGTTGTATACCTGACAGCACTGGAATATCCGCAAAAATATACGATTACAACAAGGGTAAGCGATTCGGCTATCACCATCAGAGGTGAAAACGGCACCGACTGGATGCCTAAAAATTACGATCACAGGGAACATGGAAACGTACCCCTGCATACCGCACTGGCGAAGTCCTATAACCTGGCGACTGTGCGCGTAGGCATGGATGTCGGCATAGCCAGAACGGCAAAAACCCTAAAAAATATGGGCGTCACGAAGCCGGTCGACCTGTTCCCGTCATTACTGCTGGGAGCAACATCGCTGACCCCGATGGAAGTCACCCAGATATACCAGACCCTGGCAGGCGACGGCTTTTCAACGCCGATAAAGGCTATCAGGGCGGTGATAGCGTCAGACGGTCAGCACCTGCAAAGTTACCCGTTTATCGTCAAACAGGCTGTAGACCCCGGTGCAACTTATATCGTCAATACCATGTTGCAGGAAGTTATGCATGAAGGCACAGGACACGCCGCTTATGAAGCTTTCCCGAAAGATTACGGCCTGGTCGGCAAGACCGGCACCACCAATGATGCCAAAGACAGCTGGTTTGCAGGCTATACTGGCGACTATCTGGCCGTAGTCTGGGTGGGCCGCGATGACAATAAACCTATCGGCCTGACCGGAGCAACCGGAGCTTTACCTGTCTGGGTATCGTTAATGCAACAAATCTCCACACAACCGGTCAACCTGAATCCACCTGACAATATAAAAATGGTCTGGGTAGATCCAAGCAACGGTTTATTATCGCGCAAGGGTTGTGGATCGGGCCGGCAATATCCCTATATTGCCGGATCAGAACCGACCGCCTATTCATCGTGCGGACAAACCGTTATTGAACAGGATAAACCGTGGTTTGATTTTTTACCGCAATGATTTTTAAAGAGTATTTATGAATAAACTTAATTTTTTTCAGCTGTGTTTACTGATGAGTTTTGGACTTTTTAGTAACGCCGGCCAGGCAGCAGAACAACCGGTTCAACAATTAAAAACATTTCTATCCGCATCAAAATCCTTATCTGCTGATTTTAAACAGGTATTAATTAGTGAATCGGGCCAACCCGGACAAACCAGTTACGGCATTTTTTATCTGCAACGACCAGGAAAATTCCGCTGGGATTACCAAAAACCCTTTCAACAACAGATTGTGTCCAATGCCGGAAAAGTCTGGTTTTACGACGCCGACCTCGAACAGGTCACGATCAAAAAACTCGATGAATCGGTAGGCTCAACACCGGCATTATTGTTAAGCGGCGATGTGGCATTGGAAGATAACTACATCATGGATAACCAGGGCAACGATGGCGATATGCAGTGGGTAAAACTGTCCCCCAAAAACCAGGAAAGCAGTTTTAAATACATACTGATAGGCCTGGAAAAAGGTTCGCTGGCGGGTATGGAATTAAGTGATAATTTCGGTCAGTTGACGCGCATTTATTTTTCCAATGTAAAGCTCAATCCACCCTTGAAACTCGATTTATTCGAATTTAAAGCGCCCAAGGGCGTTGATATTTTTTCCGAGCAATAATCAGCCTTGAAGCGGCCGCTGCTTTCATGTTCCAGGATTTAACCAAACCACTGGCCGACAGAATGCGGCCACAACAGCTGGACGATTATGTCGGCCAGCAACATATCCTGAAACCCGGCAAGCCGCTCTATGAAGCCATCGTCTCCGGGCGACTGCATTCGATGATTTTCTGGGGACCGCCCGGAACCGGCAAAACCACCCTGGCGCGAATCATCGCGCAACATTCCGACGCTGAATTCATGCCGATTTCAGCAGTACTGTCGGGGGTTAAGGAAATCCGCGAGGCGGTTGCCGAAGCCAAAAAAATCCAGCAAACCCGACATCGGCGCACCATCCTGTTCGTCGATGAAGTCCACCGCTTTAACAAATCCCAACAGGATGCCTTCCTGCCCCACGTCGAAGACGGCACGGTTTATTTTGTCGGTGCTACTACCGAAAACCCGTCTTTTGCATTGAATAACGCATTGCTTTCCCGCGCCCGCGTTTATGTGCTGAATTCATTAACCAGCGAAGATTTACTCGCGGTACTGGACAAAGCGTTAAGCGATAAAGAGCGTGGACTCGGCAGCCTCGCTATTGAAATGACTGAGGATATTAAACTACAATTCGCCCAATCAGCCGACGGCGACGCGCGACGGCTGCTGAACTTATTGGATGTTGCAGCCGAACTTGCATCAGCAAAAAACAGCCGCATTATTAACGAGACCATTGCGCTGGAAGTCCTATCCGGCGGTGTCAGGCGCTTCGATAACCAAGGCGAGGAGTTTTATAACCAGATTTCCGCACTGCACAAATCAGTCCGCGGCAGCTCACCCGATGCCGCGCTTTACTGGCTGTGCCGCATGGTCGATGGCGGCTGTGACTTATCCTATCTAGCCCGGCGCATCGTCAGGATGGCCTCGGAAGACATCGGCAACGCCGACCCCAGAGCCTTGCAAATCGCCATAAATGCCTGGGAAGCCCAGGAGCGTCTGGGCAGCCCCGAAGGCGAACTGACGCTGGCGCAAGCCGTGGTTTATCTTGCCTGCGCGCCGAAAAGCAATGCGGTTTATATGGCCTACAATGCCGCCATGAGCGACGCCAAACAAAGCGGCAGCCTGGGCGTGCCGGTACATTTACGAAACGCGCCGAGCAAATTAATGGAAGCACTGGATTACGGCAAAGCCTACCGCTACGCCCATAACGAGCCGGAAGCCTATGCCGCAGGTGAAAATTATTTACCCGAAGAGCTGGCGGGAAGGCATTATTACCAGCCGGTAGAGCGTGGACTGGAAATAAAGATCAGCGAAAAGCTGAGGCATTTGCAGGAGCTGGATAAAAAAGCCCGGGGTAAAGGCTAGCAATTCTTCAGCTTACATAACGTTTCGCTATTACGCTGAACTGGGGCTTTATCCGTTAGGATAGACAGCACAGCTCTTGATATTAATCGTCGGTAGCCAGCATGGTTTTATGATCTGCGAGGATTGCAAATGCCCCCAATTACGTCTTACCGTATCAACATTCGACACCCTCCATCACCATCCTTATTTCAAAAAATGTTTTCCGAGTAGTATGCCGATTCGTAACTGAGTGGTTTAGCAATTTTTAAATATTTTCGAAAGCAATATAACCGGCAGCACAGCCACAGCCCGTTTACCGTCAGCGTTGCCTGATATGCGCGGTTTAGGTTTGAAAAACCACTTGAAAGACAAAAAGATAGATAAAAAGTGGAGTTTATCACAATAATTAAACGCCATTTTACAATGGACTAGCGTTTATCCCGTAATCTGCAATACTCAATCCAGGTAGGGAACAGTGTTAGGACATTCTGCGTTCCTCAAACCAGTAAGATGTACATATAGGATGTGCCTCTTTACGTCGGCAGCACCCTATATTTGGCGCAACTTATGGCCTTGAGAACCTCAACCAACTGTTGGCACGCGGTTTTGACCTGGACGGCACCGGTCAGGATGACACTTTATTTGGCACTAACACCATCGACCGTATGGCCGGGCTGAATGGCAAAGATGCATCAGACAGCAGTATGCGAATGATGTACTATCCGGCTAGACAGACCATAACGTACAGGCACATTTAAGTTCCTAAATCACTTCAACCTACCCGCTATCATTTTAATTGCATTCTTTGTTAGATAGACTATTCTCTATATGAATCAAAAATTAACAGAAGAACAAGGAAAGCCAAACATGATACTTGGCAAAACATTCAGACAAGACGGTTGGCGGATAATATCGGCGGCGGATAGGTTAATGAAAAAAGCAAGCTCGCATAAAGTGCAACAAAATACGGGGTATCAGAGCTACGAAATGCCCGTATTCCGCAAGCTTCATACGGGCTACTTGCTGCTAGGGTTTTTATTATGGATGCTATTAACGGGGTGCGATATGGAGAAAGATAGGCAAGATAAGTACAAAGCATCAATTAATCCCGAGAACGGGAAAATTGTTGAGGTCAACGGGGAAAAATTTCGCATTATTTATATCGGTGGAGTGCGATTTCGTTTTCCGGATACCGATCAATTTAGGTGGGTTGGAGGGCAATATGCAAGCAGCCCATTGACGGATGGCATTGATATGAGCCTTTACCGGCTCGAAGTTCAGCCTGGAAAAGTACCCGGCACTAAATCATATAGGTGGTTTTATGGAGATATTGAAAAACCGGATCCAATTAGTGTTCAGATTAGAGGGACAATAGAACCTGTTGAGATTGATAGCACTAAAGAGCCGAGTTTGCCGCGTCATATGAGCCCAACTATTTATATAGGTCATGATGACGTAAATCTGGGATTGAAGGTATTTAGCCATAAAGATAGTCCAAAAATTCCATCTTATGCTTACCCGTTAACCCCCTTAGAGCATCCTGTCTATATACCAGATATAAGTGCAATGTATATCAACTATGCTCCCAAAGTTAAAGCAGAAGTAGACCTAAAAAATATGGGTAATCTTTCCATCGACCCCAACTGGAAAGAAATTTATTTCGAAGTAGTTAACACTTTAAACCAATACCGTGAGGATAAACAATGAGCTTTACCTTTTCTATAGAACAGCGAGATGAAATTCAGCGATTATTCGATCTAGCCAGGACACGTACGAATGACGGACTAGTTTCCAATTATGCCGATGTTTATGCTTATATCCGTGACCAAATCACGCCCAGCATACTGCATCCCGGTGTGGACACCAATGTGGCGAGCTGGTTTATTGTTGGTACGGATGTTAACGCGGGCATCGGCCCCGCTTCGGTATTGATTCGTAGTTACACCCAACGCCAAGGTGAATTACGCGGTGTATATCTTAGCGATGCGAAAGTACAAGAAGCATCAAATGCTGTTGCAAAGAATGCATTCAACCACATATTGGACAACAATGGATTATTGTCAACCCTTGATCAGATTGCCCAAAACGATGCGAGTGCCATAGGTAAAACCTTATATGAACTTACTCTCCCAAACGATAGTGCTTTCACCAACAACGCGGCCTGGTCGGGCAACATACTATTTTCTGGGTTAGGCAGCGATCAGTCCTGGCGTTTGCTGGGAGACAAAGATGACCGCACGTTAAACACTGTCAGTGACCTTAGGGACATCCTTTTTGCTTACGATTCGTTTTTTAAAGCACTCGAGGATGTGCAGGCAAGTTCCGGCAATTCAGGATTAATAGAGGTGTTGGAAACATTCTTGAATTACGGTCCGATTAGTACAGGGGTAACTATTGCCGATGTCGTAATGGCATTTTGGGGTAACACGGTCGCCTTACCCTACGCAGAAATGGTGCATTTTCTCGGCGAGGAAGCCTTCCTCGACATCCTGCGTAAAATCGCCGATCCAAACGCTACGCAAGACACTGGTTCGGGCGACTTCGTGCTGCGGGCGCATGACCTGTTTTATGGGCCGGAAGGCTTGGACAGCGGCTTGCAAGTCCAGCTTTTCGACCAATTTTCACCGAATGATTTGGCGACACTGGCAAAGAATGATCTCACCTACCGCTATGCCCTCAAGGAACTCAATCCCTTCGCCGTGCTGGGCGTGGATTATGGCGCACATAATTCAAACGGCGAACTTGACCTTTACAACCCCGAAACGGGGCAAGGTGAACTGACCGAACAATATCTCATCGACCGTGCCCGCTTTGCCGTATTGAACGCACAGGCTTTGCAAACAGCCGCCCCCAACCTGTTTTTAAGCGTTGATTATTTCGAGGACATGACCACCGGAACGGAAATAGGCATCCCCTTTTTTACCAGCAAATATATTTTTGGCGGCAACGATAATGACAGCATTGACGGAGGATTAAGTAGCGACCACCTCTACGGCAGTGCGGGTAATGACACATTGACCGGCTATGGCGACAATGATTACTTGGAAGGCGGCGCTGGCAACGACACCTATATCTACAACCCTGGCGACGGCTTCGACACGATCATCGATACGGACGGCGACGGCAGCATTATCGTTGACGATGTCACCCTAACCAGCGGCAAACAAAACGGCGACAACCGCGTCTTTATCGGCACCGACGCCAACAACACCAAACACACCTATGTGTTTGCGACCGGTAATAACGCCACCGGCGGCGACCTGCTGATTGATGGTATCATCCTCATTAAGAATTTCCACAACAACGATCTTAACCTGACGCTGGCGGCTGCCGACCCGGTTCAGAACCCGCAAACAATCCGCACCATCAATGGCGACCTTACTCCGATAGACATAGATAGTGCCGAGGGCTTACAGGTCGGTCACGACGAACTGGGCAATGTCCTGGTCAGCGATGAAGCGGCTCCCGGCATCGGAGATTATCTTTATGACGGTGCCGGTAACGACGCTATTAACAGTGGCGGCGGCAATGATATTATTAGCGCTCGGTTCGCTGGCGGCGATGACCTGATTGATGCCGGCACAGGCCAAGACATGGCTTATTCCGGGATAGGGAATGATGTCATCAGCGGCGGTACGGGCAGCGATATTCTGGCGGGCGGCAGCGGCGATGATCGTATTTACGCCGACCAGCAGATCAGCATTGACGATGCCATCGCCAATGGCAACAGCCAAACCGGTACCGGCAACAAAGGCGAATGGGAGGCAGGCGGGTCGGGCGATGACACCCTGGTGGGCGGTGCTGACAACGACGTACTCAATGGTGGCGGTGGCCGCGACCTGTTAATCAGCGGCGCAGGCGATGATGATATCCTGGGCGATGTCGACAGGATACCGGATACGCTTGCCTGGACAGTGACATGGGTTAATAACGTACGGGTCTATCAACCCACTGATGGCAACGCAGCCCCTGCCGATGCAGCAGCGGATGTTATCTATGCGGGTAAAGGTAATGATTTTGTTGATGCCGGAGCAGGCGATGATATCGTCTTTGGTGAAGATGGCGATGATAGACTTCAGGGTATAGATGGGAATGATATGCTCTTTGGCGGTGTCGGCAAAGCCACCCAGACCGGTGGCGAAGGCGACGATATTTTGGCGGGTGGCGCCGACGAAGATTATCTGGTTGGCGCGACAGGCAAAGACACTTACATTTTCAACAAAGGTGACGGTCAAGACACCGTGATTGATCCCGATAAGGACAGCCATCTCATCTTTGGCGAAGGTATCACCCAAGACGATATTATCCTGAAGTTGGGTTCGCTATTGCTTGACCTAGGCAACGGTGATCAAATCCATATTGAAGATTTCAATCAAAACGATGTTTTTAACAGCTCCTCGGTGAACACGTTCAGCTTTGCCGATGGTTCATCACTCAATCTTAACCAACTGCTCGCGCGCGGCTTTGATTTGGACGGCACTAATCAGGATGACGTGTTGCTGGGCACCAATACCATCGACCGCATGACCGGACTGAATGGTAATGATATCCTGGCAGGGGGCGACGGCGATGACCGGATTTGGGGCGGAACCGGTATGGATCACCTGGAAGGAAATGATGGCAATGATTATATTGATGGCGGCGATGGCGATGATCTCACTGCGATAAATGGCAATACGGTATTTAATGGCGGACTCCTGGGCGGGGCGGGCGATGATACGATTTATGGTGGCGCAGGCAGGGACGAACTGGATGCAGGAACGGGGAATGATAAGCTTGATGGCGGTACAGAAAACGATTTCCTTTTCGGTGAAGCGGGTAACGACACCCTAACGGGCGGAGCCGGGGCAGATTATCTTGCCGGTGGCGAAGGTAACGATACTTACCTGGACGTCAGCTCGCTGGACACGGTCAACGACAATCAAGGCAGCGATACGCTCGTCTTACAAGCAGCAAATCAGGAGCTGGCTTTATCCGATAATTCAAACCTGATCGTCACTCTGGATAACGGCGAAACCTTAATTCTCAATAACGTCTTTTTTGGCAGCCACTTTACTCTACAGTTCGGCAACGGCACGAATATTGACCTGGAATCCCTGATCGGCAACACGTTTACCTCGGCAATCCAATTACAATTGGGCGATACCGGCGGGCGTTTATATGGCGGTGCAGCGGGCGATAATCTCTTTGGAGGCGCTGGCGATGATAGTCTTGAGGGATATTTTGGTAATGACCTGTTGAAAGGCGGAAATGGTAATGACGTATTGAACGGAGGTGCTGGTGATGACATTGTAAATGGTGGCGCAAACAACGACACCCTGACAGGTGGAACAGGTCGTGATCTTCTGCTCGGCGGCGATGGCGACGATGTATATCAACTAGATGCAGCCTCAGATGTCGATCAAATCACCGATACACAGGGCCAAAATGTTGTCCGCTTTGCTGCCGGTATAAGCATTGCCAACCTGTCGGCGGAGCTATCGTATATTGGCGGGCAATTGGCGCTGCTGATTCAAGTAAACGGCGTGGATACAGCCATTGTTATCGGCGGATTGGACGACTTCAGTTTCGAATTTGCTGACGGTGTCCACATGACCAAGAATGAGTTTTTAATGGGTTTTCGGGGGCAAGCCCAGATCGTTTACGGTGATGCCAATGACAATATCCTGTACGGCGGTCAAGGTGACGACACACTCTATGGCGAGGGCAATAACGATCAACTTTGGGGCGGCGCTGGCAATGACCAATTAGTCGGCGGTCTGGGTTCGGACGATTATCACTATCGTCTCGGCGATGGTTGTGATGTTATTGAAGAGACCGATACCTGGGATTCCGGTCAAAGCTCGCAAGACCAAATCGTTTTCGGGGCGGGTATTAGTTTACCCGATGTTACTTTTAGTCATTTAGCAAACGGTAACCTGTCGCTGACTATTGCGGGTCTGGCCGATGCGATCACGGTAACAGGCTGGTACAACCAACCAGGACAGCGAGTGGACGCATTTGTATTCGCAGATGGTCAGCAAGTTACATCGGATACTTTGGCAACACTGGACGTAACACCACAACAAGGAACAACTGGAAATGACATACTCAACGGCACCTCTTATCGCGACATCATCATCGCAAGCGACGGTGACGACCTGCTGATAGGTAATGCCGGTAATGACGAACTACACGGCGAAACCGGCACCGACACCTACCGGCTATCCCTCGGTAGCGGTGCCGACCAGGTATTTGAGGTAGAAGGGGAAACCTCTGTCATTGATGTAAAAGATTACGCTCTGTCCCGCTTGATCGGAACCCGTGTTGGCAACGATTTGTTATTAGGCGTTCGCTATGGCATTGATGGTTTGACTCTTAAAAATTTTTACACCATGAGTCACGACTGGCAAGTTAAGGATCAGTCAGGTAATTCCCAGGAACTGACGGGGTTGCTGGCAGCTAATGCGGCAGATCAAGCCGGTCAAAGTGAAATGGAGCGTTTAGAAGAAGGTTTAATGGCTTCTGTTCAAGATAGAGCCATTAAAGATTACCAAACAAGCGGCATGGTACTGCAACCGGACGGGAGCTGGTTTACGCCTTTCCAGCTTTCGATTAGCCATACTGCGAGGCATAATGTACGCGCCCCGGGCTATACCGGTTACGTTCCCGGCGACTCAAACATTTATTCTGTAGACATCCCTTATAATCTATTGTTTGGTAAATTTAGTACGCGATGCTCAACATTTAAATCTCAACCAAAGACTCAAAAAGCAAAACCGGATTACCCAGTAACTTTCCCAAGAAGCAGCCCATGGTATGGGCAAGCAGTTTACGGATAAAGCGGTTGGCCAAATGCCAAGTGTCGCGGGCCCTGACCTAAGCGATAT
>Ga0208754_100147_pt1 | contig 38739 bp, 37 predicted proteins | sample LakWasMet55_HOW8_2_FD_183889 | JGI IMG/M metagenome (GOLD analysis project Ga0208754, IMG submission 183889) | Freshwater sediment methanotrophic microbial communities from Lake Washington under simulated oxygen tension - Sediment Metagenome... | ecosystem: Environmental > Aquatic > Freshwater >... | reverse complement strand
ATATCGTTGCCTTTTATAACAGTAAACGCTTGCATTCTAAACTGGGTTATCTGCCGCCCAATGTTTATGAGCGTGATATGGCAGATAAACAACCTATTCTTGTGTCCGAAAAAACTTGACCGCTACAATGTTATTGCCGAAATCAGACGGCGTTTTCATTCGACAAGGAGAGTATCACGTCTCTGTCGAGTACCTTTAATCTGTCTGTGTCCCGCCTCACCATCCGTAAACATCTCAAGACGATCGAAGAGCCTGTTTATCAGCGTCAAATCAACCCCATCCGAAACTGGGCTTATTTCACGAGCTGTTAGACGCATGGCTTGAGCAAGAAGCCCATCTCCCTCGTAAACAAAGGCGTACTGCCCAACGGTTATATGAATGTCTCCAGGTGGAGGAGTACATGGGCGCTTATACGGTCGTATAGCGTCACGTGAAGCGTTGGAAGAAACAACGAGCCGGTAGTAGTCCCACCGTCAAACAAGCCTTTGTGCAGCTAGCCCTTCCTGCGGGCGAGACCTGCCAGTTTGATTGGAGCCAGGAAACGGTGTTGCTGGGAGGCGTAGTGCAAACCCATCAAAGTGGCTCACTTTCGCTTGGCTTACAGCCGCCAGATGTTTGTAGTGGCCTATCCGCGTGAAACCCAGGAAATGGTACTGGATGCCCATAGCAAAGTCTTCGCTTATTTTGGAGTAGTTCCTAAACGCATGGTGTATGACAATTTGAAGACTGTTGTTGACGGGATCTTCGTTGGTAAAACGGCGCTTCAATCGGCGTTTTTTGGCCTCAGCCAATCACTATTTGTTCGAGCCGGTCGCGTGTACCCCGGAATCGGGCTGGGAAAAAGGCCAGGTGGAAAATCAAGTCGGCAATATCCGTGAGTGGCTGTTTATCCCCATGGCCAAAGTTGAAGACTTTGCCGCACTGAATGCTTGGTTGGCGATGCGCTGCCGTGAATTGGCAGGGTGCCCACATCCTGAACAGTCCTCACGCCGCATTGCCGAGTGTTTTTCTGAAGAGCAACCACTGTTCATGCCGGTCAAGGCGCGCTTCGATGGCTACGTGGAAGAGATACGGCGCGTTTCACAGTTGTACCTGATACGCATTGATCGTAATCGCTACAGCGTACCGGCACAATGGGCTAATACCGTGGCTTCGGTACGTTTAACCGCAGAGCGTGTAACCTTAGTCTCCGAAGGACAGGTCATTGCCGAACACCCGCGTCGCTTTGGTCGTGACCAACTGATCTGTGACCCTTGGCATTATTTATCGGTATTACAGAAAAAACCAGGCTCACTCCGGCCTGGCGCACCGTTTCAGACTTGGGAATTGGCGGTGTCGATTAAGGTGGTTCAGGATCGGTTTCTCAAACAAGACAAAGGAGATCGAGCTTTTGTCGACCTGTTGCTGATGGCAAGGTCACTCGGTGACTGCGGTCTGGAAACACTGGTAGGCGTGTGATCTGACTTGCAGACAGGCGTTATCAGTGCCGCCATTGTGCTCAAGAAATGCGCCGGTTAATCGATGCCGCAAAGCCTAGGGCGTTGAAGGATCTGCCCCTGTCAACACCGACACTAACCTTGGAGTCGGTGGCCGATTGCAGCTGCTACGTTACGGAGATCACGCCATGTCCATTGATCGTACCGCTCGATTGAAAACCCTGCACCTTTACGGCATGGCCGCGGCCTGGAGCGATTGCCAGGCCGAATGCGTCCTCCTGCAAAAGCCAGTGATGCCGGAAATCTGGCTGGATCGCCTGATTGAAGCGGAACAGGTCGACCGGCAGGCACGTAGCTTAAGTTATCAACTCAAAGCCGCACGCTTCCCACTGCATCGTGACTTGATGAGCGTTGATTGGAAAGAAACGCCGTTACAGCAAGCGAGAATAGAACAGCTGGCAACGGCTGGCTTTATGGAGCAAGCCTATAACTTAATCTTGGTAGATGGAACCGGAACCGGCAAGACCCATCTGGCAACAGCCTTGGCGGTTGCGGTAATTCACCAGGGAAAACGCGTGCTATTCTATAATGCTGTCGATCTGGTTAATCAGCTGGACAAGGAAAAGCAACAGGGCAAAGCCAGCGATCTGGCCAAGCAGCTGTCCGTCATGGATGCCGTTATCATTGATGAACTCGGTTACTTGCCGTTCATAGCATCTGGAGGAGCTTTGCTGTTCCATTTGATCAGCCATCTTTATGAGAAAACCTCAATTTTGGGGAATGGGTCCAGGTCTTCGGTGACGTCAAGATGACGACCGCGTTGTTGGATCGCATTACGCACCACCTGCGATATTCTGGAAACCGGCAACGATTCCTATCGATTTAAGCAGCGGAAAAAGGCGGTGGAAATTCAATAACTCTATAGCTTGACAGGAAACTTTTCGACGCTTTTTGACAGTTAGTACGGCTTAGGTCGTTCAGTCCGGCGATTTAACCGGGCTATTGATGCAGCGGGTGGGGGTTACGCAGGCGCAAGCGCAAGGTGGTGCGGGTGCCTTGTTGCAGATTGCGAAAAGCAAAATGCAAGCCGAGGCATTTTCTAGTCTGGAGCAAACTGTACCTGGAATTCCCGGAATATTAGCGGCAGTGCCCGCTATTCAGCAGCCTTCCGCTTTAGGCGCTTTGGCAGGCAGCCTGTCGTCAATGGCGGGTTTGTCGAGTGGAACCGTTGGCAGTCTGGTTCAGCAGCTTCAGCTTTTCAGCAGTTAGGAATGACGCCTGCGATGGTGCAGCAGTTTATTCCTGTGGTAGTCGACTATGTTAAAACCAGCGGTGGTGCTTTGTCACAGGCGTTAAGTATTGCTTTGATAGGTCTTTGACAGCGCAATAAGAGGCTGCTTTTGGAAAGATAAATCTTGGGCTGCTATTCCCAAGATTTTTTATCAGGGATTAGGTTGATGAATGGCTGTCAATCAGGATTTTCAATTTTTGGCCTGGACGAAGTCCTTTGACAAGGGTCTCTGCATTCGATTTACGAAGATCCGTTACCGATATATTAAATTTTTTGGCGATATGTGTAATGGAGTCGCCTTTGCCAACGGTGTAACGAATCAAGCGGATTGACGATGACGAGGTAGCCAGTTGCGGGTTTACGGTTCTAATGGTCAGTTTTCGACCGGGAACTAAAGCTGTTTTTAAAGTAATTTTGTTCCATTCTGCAAGTTCTTTCGGGGTAATGGAAAATCTTTGGGAAATATTCCAGAAGGTATCACCTTTTTTAATCGCATAGAGCTGATTGCTTGCCGGTTTATTTTTAACAGTTTTGGCGAGTAACGGTAGGTCGGCGGTTTTATTAGCAGTTGAAGGAATCTGCAGAACCATCCCTGATCGGACAGAACTGCTTGCTAGGTGATTTGTTTGGCGAATTGACTGAATTGTTGTGTGGTACCTGCTGGCAATTGATGCAAGGTTTTCCCCCGATCGAACTCTATATCGATTAGAGACTTGTATTATTTCCTGATTGCGGGTTTCTGCAACCTCGTGGCGGCGATTTTCAGCTATTCTAACTTCGTTACGCCGAACCGGTTGAGTCCGGTCTTCATTAAAAACATTCATATTCACACGCTCTTCAAAAGGAAGCTGGGCTAGATTTCTTTTGAAGTTCTGGGCGTGTTCGACAGGGATTAATAACCGGTGCGGGCCTTGAGGGGCTGTGCAGGAACGGTTAAACCCCGGATTCAGTTTTAAAAACTTATCAAATGGCGTATTGGCCAGCTGTGCGGCTTTGCGCAAATCCAGCGGCGATTTAATGTCTACAACTTCGAAATAGGGTTTATTGGGGATGTGTTGAAGATGAAGATTGTATTGTTCGGCATTGGCAAAAATTTTGGCGATAGCCAGCAAGCGGGGAACATAATCCAAGGTTTCTTCGGGCAGGCTTAATGACCAGTAGTCAGTTGGCAGATTGCGGTCTTCATTTTTTTCAATGGATTTTTTTACTCTGGTTTTGCCGCAGTTATAAGATGCCAGCGCCAGTAACCAGTCGCCGTCGAACGACTCACTCAGTTCTTTAAGATAGTTGGTTGCCGCTATAGTGGATGCATATACATCGCGGCGACCGTCGTACCAGGCATTTTGTTGCAAACCGAATTCTTCACCGGTAGAGGGTATAAACTGCCAAAGTCCTGAGGCCTCGGCTTTCGAATAAGCGTTAGGTATGAATGCGCTTTCAACAATAGGTAACAGGGCCAATTCGCCAGGAATATTTTTTGCCTCGATTTCATCAAGAATGTGGTGCAGATAAGGCTCGGCACGCTGCTGAATGATTGCAAGTGAAGCAGGGTGTTGAAGATACCAGTTTAATTCCCGGTCGATCCGTTCATTTTCAACTTCAGGCAAAGAATATAAAGACAATAATCGATCCCAAACAGTATCATGATGGGCAGCGGATGATGATTTATGTGATCTGAATTTTAGTTTACCCGTTCTTCCGGTAGGGCCATTGTAGTCATAATTGTCATCTTGGCCTATCGCAAGCGGTTCTGCATCGTTAACGCTCAGGGACTCTTTTGGTGTTTCCGAGCAGCCAGAGGCAATCAAAAAAACCAAAATAATTAATGACTTAAGGGGTCTGTTAAAATTAACTTGCATCATCTTAAAACCTTAAGAGTGTAGTTTAATACCGGAATGATTATAGTATAGCGTGTTTTTATTGAAAAACATTACCCTAAATATACTGAGTTTAATTTGTGAAACGTAACTTTTTATTTGCCTGGTATCAAACCCCAAGGGGCAAGCTTTTAAAAGAGCTCGAAGCCGATTATATAGAAAGGGCAATTACGGTCAGTTGCCAGCAAACCATTTTGCAGATTGGTGGCTTGGGTTGGGAAGAGGAGTTTGTTGATTGTACCCTATATAAACATTACACAATACTTGATGCCAAAAACCTGGGCTGTAGCCAAGCAAGAAAAATTCAGGCAAAAGCCTATAGCTTACCTTTGCAAAGCGACAGTATTGATATGGTGATATTACCGCACTTGCTGGAATTTGATGCCCATCGCTTTCAGACGGTAAGGGAGGTAGATCGTGTCCTGAAGCCTGAAGGCATCTTGCTGGTATTGAATTTTAACCCGTGGAGTATTTGGGTCAGATATCAGTATTTGCTTGATAAAAAAATGGCTGATTCATGGCGCGGGCATTTTATCAGTCGATCCAGGATGCTGGACTGGCTGAAACTGTTGAATTTTGAGTTGAGCGTTGCGTCTGAATTCAACCTGGACACGGTTGAGTCTACTCATGGAAAGTCTATAACCAGCAAGCAATCATTTTCATCGACCGCCTATGCGATCAAGGCAATAAAACGCAGGTACAATTTAATTCCGTTAACACCTGTGCAAAGCGCGGTTCCTAATCTGGTTTTGGTCAATTCAATTAACTCGTCAGCGCAAATAAACGAACATGACTGATACTGTTGTCATTATCTATACCGATGGTGCCTGCCGCGGTAATCCTGGTCCCGGGGGCTGGGGAGTTATACTTAGCTATAAAAATAAAGTTAAGGAGCTGTTCGGTGGGGAAAAAGAAACCACCAATAATCGTATGGAGCTGATGGCAATAATTCAGGCGCTCGAAGCCCTAACAAGGCCCTGTGCTGTGCAGCTTAACAGCGATTCCAGCTATGTGTTGAAAGGCATTACCGAATGGATGCCCAACTGGAAAAAACGGGGCTGGAAAACCGCTTCCAGAACCCCCGTTAAAAATGAAGATCTCTGGCGCAGGCTGGATGCGTCGATAGCCGGGCACCAGATTGAATGGAAATGGGTAAAAGGTCATTCAGGCGATAAAGGTAATGACCGCGCCGATGCGCTGGCAAACCTCGGAATCGATTCATTAGCTTAGCCAGGAATAATGCTGCAATAAATACTGGGCATTTTAAACCCCCGAACCTTATTTCTTATCCCCTAACAAGGTTTTGAGGTTTGCAAAAGGATTATGCGTAGCAACAGGCGAAGAACTCTTATTGGCTTTCGAACTGCCGAAGCGGGTTTCTTCATATCTTGAATGCTCATTATCGTGGCAATACAGGCACAATAACTCCCAGTTACTGCCGTCGGCGGGGTTATCATCGTGATTGTGGTTTTTATGGTGTACCGTCAGCTCAGTCAGGTTTTTGTGATTAAACTCACGCGCACAGCGACCGCAGACCCAAGGGTACAGTTTGAGCGCCTGTCCGCGGTACGATTGTTCCCTAAGTTCCTGATTACGTCTGGCTTCGGTAACAATCTGGTTTAATTTGTCTTTATCGGCGGTTGTTTTTTTGAGCGTCATATCAATAGCTTCAGGTTGGTTTGAGAAATACGTCTAAGTTAGGATCATAGCTGATTATATAATATAGCCAATCAGACGCGACAATGCTCATGCAATCATTATCCTGCATTTGTCGCATGTTTTTAACATTACACAAGAGGTTATTGCTATGGGCTGGAGAGAACGCAAACATGAAGAAACATACACTGACGCCGAAGTGGAAGAGCGCTTAAAAGAAGAACTTCCTTTTTGGTATCTGGAAAACGGCTGGATTCGACGTAAATATAAAACCAGCGGTTGGAAAGCTACACTAATGGTTGTCAATACTGTCGGACATTTGGCCGAGGCAGCCTTTCATCATCCCGATCTGACGGTGTCTTATGCTTTTGTCATAGTCAAGCTGGTTAATCATGCAGCAAAAGGCATTAGCAACAAGGATTTTGAGCTGGCGCATAAAATCGAGGATGTGATTATGTGGCAACCGGGCAAGGAAGGCGGTGCATTAGAAGGCACGCCTGATGATCCAAGATTCAAATACATCAAATACGACAAAACACCGGTGGAATAGGGTGTATCAAATACGCTTTCTCTTTCAAGAGAAAGCGTATTTGAATTTTTATGGATGATTCGATACCAGAAACCGCTCCACACGGAGAAGATCTTCTTGAGTATCGATACCCGCAGCTGGCGTTTTGTCCACGGTTTTTACCAGAACCGTTTCACCATGCCACAAAATCCGCAACTGTTCCAGGGACTCAATCGACTCCAGCGGCGAAGCATCCCAAAGGCAATAACGGTTTAAAAAATCCACGGTATAGGCATACATGCCGATATGTCTTAGATAAGGTATATTTCCTGATGGCGTTCCACCTGCCGAAGTAAAACTGCTGCGTTCCCACGGAATTGGGGCGCGGCTAAAATAAAGTGCGTAACCCGCCTTGTTCAGGACTACCTTTACCGAGTTAGGATTAAATATTTCCTCGCTGTCAATAATGACCGCTGCCAGTGTCGCAATACCCGCCTGGCTTTGATTGGCCAGCGCTATTGCCACATCGCGGATATAAGCAGGCGGAATCAGTGGTTCATCGCCTTGCAAATTGACAATGATTTCATCGCCCTGCCAACCACACAAACGCGCAACTTCAGCAATTCTCTCCGTACCGCTTTGATGATAGGAGCTGGTCATCACCGCTTTAATGCCCAAGCTGGCAACTGTTTGAAAAATCCGGTCATCATCCGTAGCGACAACAATTTCATCTGCGTTGGCTTCAAGCGCACGCTCGCAGACATGGGCAATCATCGGTTTGCCCGCGATATTCAGCAAAGGCTTGCCGGGTAGTCTTGTCGAACCGAAGCGGGCAGGGATAACAACCTTAAAACGTTCATTCATTGATATAAGGCATCCACTTCATCGCTGCTTAAAATACGGGCTTCATCCTCCAGCATTACCGGAATATCATCGCGGATAGGGAAAGCGAGACGGTCGGCCCTGCAGAGCAACTCCTGCTTCAATTTATCGTAGCGCAACGGGCTTTTGCATATAGGACACGCCAGAATATCAAGTAATTTTTTATCGATCATGATGCACTCTAAAGGGTAACGTTAAGGATTTAAGTTTACCTTTAAAGGCATTTGTTGTCTTTACCTTTGTAAATAATGCTAAATTACGCCTCATGCTACAATTTTGCGGACAAAAAAAATAGTGAGGAAACCTTATGCTCAATAAAGTTACATTAATCGGCAACCTGGGTGCAGACCCGGAGGTCCGTTACCTGCCGACAGGCGGCGCAGTTGCGAATATCACGCTGGCGACTACGATGCGCTGGAAAGACAGGCAATCGGGCGAAAGAAAGGAAGCAACAGAATGGCACAGGGTTGTGTTTTATAACCGACTGGCTGAAATAGCCGGTGAATATTTAAAAAAAGGGCGGCAAGTGTATGTGGAAGGGCGGCTGCAAACCCGCAAATGGCAAGGCCAGGACGGACAAGATCGCTATACCACCGAAATTATTGCCAATGAAATGCACATGCTGGGTACCCGCAGCGGCGGAACCGGCGATTTCAGCAGCGATTATCCTGTTCAACCGCAAACCAGCCATGCTGCCCCCGCCGCCAAACCAGCCTACCAGCCGCCGCAACCCGCACAGCAACACAATCCCGGAAATATCCCGCCGCCACCCGCTTATGATGATTTTGATGATGATATACCGTTTTAGGAGTCAGGCAGGGGCTTTGTAAAACAGAGGTTCAATGGCTTTGGCCGTTTTGTTGTTGAACAGAAGGCTGTTTTTTACTAAGACTTAGGCAATTGAAGTCAGATTAGCGAGATGCCTCAGGCAGCTCAAACCTTCGTTCCGGCTGGAATTGCCGGAGCCGAGAATCCAAATATCGCACAGAGATGCCTCATTTTTAGACAGTAGGTAAGGTCTAGCCAACGCCATTTAAGCCGTTCGTGCTGAACCTGTCGAAGTATGGAGAGCTTAACTTTATAGCATTGGTTATTTAGCCAGTTATAACTCATTGATGTTGCCCATTGTTAATCTGATTTTGTTCGAAAATCCTTGTTTGTCGTCAGGACATAAATGCCAGCAAACACCAATTCGAACAGCAGTTGCGCGGTACCGGACGCTAGCTGTTTTAACGTAAATAACCCAAAGCCTTGTAAATACAGCGGCCCAGCCGTTTGAAGGAAACCAATCCATGTCAGAACTCGCCCTGCTCCTTATCGAAGAAAACAAGAAAACCAAGGCAACATTTTTAGATTTGGGTAATTGCGGGTTGGCCTCTTTACCTAAAGAACTGGGGGAACTGATATGGTTAGAGGAGTTGAAGATTTCTAACCACCCGTGGAAAGGAATCAAAGATAAAGCTTCACAGAACAAAATATTGGATGAAAGTCACGCGATTACTTCTATTGCTAGTTTGAAAAATCTTAAGCGACTTGATTTGAGTTCCACCTATAGCACTATGAGCTATACTCGAGGAGAGTTTCTGTTTATTCGCGGCAGAAGTAGATTAGCAAGCTTAACACCCCTGTCAGGGCTTACAAACTTAGAAATTCTGGATGTGTCTTATACTCTAGTGACAGACTTAACACCCCTTGCTAACTTAAAAAATTTACAACAACTCAATATTAAAGCAACCGAAGTCAAAAACCTGACACCATTAACCATGCTGTCAGGCTTACATAAACTTGATATTTCATACACACAAATTGCTGAGCTTTCGCAACTAAGCAAACTAGAATATTTACAGTCACTTAACGCCTCATACACGCAACTTATTGATATTAAGCCATTAACAAATCTATTATCCCTGAAACATCTCGATTTATCTTATACAGAAGTTGTAGACCTTGACCCATTAGAAAAACTTATTAATTTACAAGTACTTGATATTTCGAAAACGCCTATTGTTAATATAACATCTCTTACTAATTTGGCGTGTTTACAAAAGCTTGATGTATCCGAAACAGAGGTTACGGATTTATCTCCTTTATTGCCCCTAATAAAGCTGGGTATTCGAATAGATTGGTTTCCTCATTTTACGGATGGCTATGGTGTCAATGTTAGCGATTGTCCCTTAACCAATCCGCCAGTCGAAATAGTCAGTCAAGGCAACGAAGCCATCCTGCGCTATTTCGAAGAAAAAGAGCGAGGCGGCACTATCAAAGTTCGCGAGGCCAAATTGCTGCTGGTAGGTCAGGGCAAAGCAGGCAAAACCACGCTGAAAAGAAAACTCCAAGATCGTAATGCCGTGATGCCTGCACCTGGAGACACTACACGCGGCATAGATATTATCAGCCTGGACGAAAAAATGCCCCAGACAGGAGAGCCGCTACGCATTAATGTCTGGGATTTTGGCGGGCAGGATATCCAGCATTATGCCCATCAGTTTTTTCTGACCGGCAATTCTGTATACGCGCTGGTGACTAACGAGCGCATCCAGGATTCGGTGCATTTACCGTACTGGCTGAATATTATTGAAATGCTTGGCAAAAAAAGCCCTGTTTTATTGATCCAGAACAAAGATGGTGGTCATTGTCAGCCCTTGTTGAATGAAGCTGCGATTAGGGCGAGGTTCGGCAATGTCCATAATCGGGTGTTCCAAACTGACTTGTCACGGGCTGACATAGAACATGAATTTGCCGAGTTACGTAAAGAAATCATTCATAAAGCTGCATTATTGCCGCATGTCGAACGCGATTATCTGGCTTCTTTCGCTGCATTGCGTACTCAATTGGAAACATTGGCAGACCAGGAAAGCCATTATTTGCGCTGGATCGATTACCTGAAATTGATGCCAGAGTTATCGGAAGAGCTGATGCGCGATTATGCCAATGCATTGACATTTCTGGGTGTTTGCCAATATTTCCCCAATGATGCCAGCTTGCGTGAGTATGTGTTTTTGCGCCCGAAGTGGATTATTGACGCATTATTTGCCTTGTTGCTGCATCCTTCGTTGGAGGCCAAGCGCGGGCATTTTAATGAAAACGACACTTTCGCCATTTGGAACGGTGCTGAATATCAGGGAATGCACGCTTTGCTGGTACGCATGATGGAAGAATTTGAATTGTGCTACCGCGTTGAAAGCAATAGCCGTACTTATATTCTTCCGCAACGCTTACCGAGTGAAAGCAAAAGTTACGGCTGGGATAAACAGGACAATGCTCCGGTGCAATATGTGTATAAATTCATGCCCAAAGGTATTCTGACACGACTGATTTGTCGCTTGCATCCGCGTATAGAAACCGACCCGGAGCATGGGCAGCGGGTGTGGTGCGATGCGGTGATTTTCACCTTACCCGATAACAAAGGTCGGGTTTTTGCGCGTGAGGTTTTTAGTGAGAATATCATTGAGCTTAAGGCGGGGGGTGTGAAAAGGACAGAGATATTGAACGAGGTCATCCGCACGATGGATGATATTAACCGCGATAGTAAATACGATAACCTGAAGGTGGAAAAGCTGGTGCCTTGTCCTTGCAATGAGTGTGTAAGATCGGATGAGGGCGGCTTCCATGAATTTGATGCTTTGCAAAAACGCATCGATAAAGGTAAATCTACGTCGGAATGTAAAAAGAGCGGTGAGGATGTATCTATAGATGATATTTTTGGTGAGTCTGGGGTGCAACGACCAGACTTGAGAAATAGCGGCTCTTTTAATCATTTTAAGCGAGGGGAGTTGGCAATACCGTTGAAAATTTTTATTTCCTATTCCCATGCGCAAAGGGAATATTTCCCCATTTTTAAAACTGATTTTATTCAATACGCAAAAATTCCCGGTTTGGATATTAGAGTCTTTGGTGATGATGTCATTCCTATGGGTACGGCGTGGGATGAGTTTTTACAGAGCAAAGTCGCTGACTGTGATGTGATGGTGCTCCTGGTTAGCCAGGAGTTTATGAATTCGCAGTATATTCAGGAAAAGGAATTCGGTGCGGCGCTGGAACGTTTAAAAGCAGGGCGCAATATTTTGATTGTCCCTATTTATTTCGCGCCTTGTAGTTTTAGTTCTGATGATGAATTGAAAAGACTCCAATTTTACAAGCCGCATGGAGATCAGTTCGATGAAGAAAAAAAGGGGGAGAAGTTTGCCTACATCGATTTAGTTAAATTTAGCAAAGAGGGGATGCCGAATCCCAATTCTAACCGTCAGCATTACATGAATGATCTGATAACTAAGTTGACACCAGATTTGAAAAAACTGAAAGAATAATAACAAGCAATTGCCGATACCATAGCAAGCACATACCGGAAACGCTCCGGTTCCGTTTGCCGTGACTCGTTTGGATGAGCTGGTTGAGATCAGTTTGAACGAAACTATGTACGGGTTTTTTAGCATCTTGTTACAAAATGGGTTACAAGTCCCTATATCCCTTTTAAAATGACCCGCAATTGATATACGGAATACAGGCAAGCTGATACTTGCATTGCTGAGTTTAAAAATCACGAAAAACAAAATGCTCATTAAAAGACTTTTCCTAATTTGTTCCCTACCCGCTTTTATCGCAGGCTGTGCCGGATTTTCCGGTTCGCAGCCGCCTGCACCTGTGTATCGTGGTAAGCCTACTGTTTATCGTGAGCCGGAACTTTATCCTGCCATCCCGGAAACGTCCAAGCCAGATGCGAAAAATTCCACGGATATTGTCGAAACCAGGCCGCTAGGCGAGTCTACGCCGATAACCGAGCCGATAGAGATAAAGCCAGAACCTTTGCCGCCAGAACAAGGGATGCTGACGCCGGAACAGGAACAGGAGCTTGCTGCACTGGAAAAAGGGGGTGAACCGTCGACAGGCGAAGAGGGGAAAGCACAACCACAGGAGCCGACCTCACCAGAAACGTCAGAATCGCCTCCAGCGCCACCGCAGCCTGAAGTGTCTGTTCCCGAACCACCCCCGCCGCCCAAACCGCCGGCTTTCGAGCCGTTGCAGTCTTTTAGCCCGTTATCACCTGCGGTAGGTGCATTAGTTATCGCGGCTAACCAGAATACTGCAAAAGGTAATTGGGATTCGGCAGCGACGACGATTGAACGCGCGATCAGGATTGAACCCAGAAATGCGACTTTGTACTATAAATTAGCAGTGCTAAGACTGAAGGAATCCAAGCCGGGGCTGGCTGAAGATTTGGCTAAAAAATCGGCCCTTTATGCTGGCGGCGATAGCCAGTTGAAAAAGCATAGCTGGTTGCTGATTGCCAGGGCAAGGGAAATGCAAAATAACGCTGATGGTGCCAAAGAAGCTAGGGCAAAGGCTGACAAGTTGTAACGCGGTGGTCGAACCTGCCGGAAACGCCGCCACGCGCTTTGCTTGGGTGGCCTTATTCCGGCCTACCCCTGGTTTGACATTGGCTAGGATGCAAATAAACCGGCAGGCTAATTCAAACTACCATTACCGGATGCGGGAGTATGCCCGATGCTGAATAGCGTATAATCGCGCAACCGTATAATTTATGTCGAACAATGCAAACTACAAATCCTGAAGTTTTAACTACATTAGCAAGTATCCGAGATTATATCCGTTGGGCCGCCAGTCGTTTTAGCCAGGCACAAATCGCTTTTGGTCACGGCACGGTCACGGCGCTGGATGAAGCCGCTGCGATCATCCTGCATACCCTTTACCAGCCCTACAATCTGGCAGAATCCTATTTCGATGCGGTATTGACGCTGGAAGAACGCCGTGCGCTCATCGACATTGTTGACAAGCGCATTAACGAGCGTATTCCCGCTGCTTATTTAACGCATGAGGCTATTTTTGCCGGTCTGTCTTTTTATGTCGATGAACGGGTATTGGTGCCCAGATCGCCGATTGCCGAGCTTATCGAACAGCGCTTTGCGCCCTGGGTTGATGAAGAACAGGTCGGGCGGATTCTTGATTTGTGTACCGGCAGTGCCTGTATCGCGATTGCCTGTGCTTATGCTTTTCCCCATGCCAGCGTTGATGCGGTGGATTTGTCGGCTGATGCGCTGGCAGTAGCTGAAATCAATGTCGATAAACACCAATTGTCGGAATCGCTCACGCTGTATCAATCCGATCTGTTTAAAGCACTTCCCGAAATTCGATACGATATTATCGTCAGCAATCCGCCTTATGTAAGCCTTGCCGAATGGGAACAGTTGCCCGCGGAGTTTTTGGCTGAGCCTGACATGGGTTTTAAAGGCGGGCCATCCGGCCTGGATATTGTTATCCGCATTCTGGCTGATGCGAACGACTATCTGGCAGAAGAAGGCATTTTGATTGTTGAAGTCGGCAGTAGCGCGGAAACACTGGCGGAAACTTTCCCTGATGTGCCTTTTTACTGGCTGGAGTTTGAGCGCGGCGGCGATGGCGTATTCCTGCTGACGGCAGAACAGGTTGAGTTTTACCACGATTTATTTATAGCAGCGTTAAATTAATTATGTCTGGAAATACAATAGGAAAATTATTTACTGTCACCTCGTTTGGCGAAAGCCACGGTCCGGCGATTGGCTGTATTGTTGACGGCTGCCCTCCCGGAATGGCCTTAACCGAAGAAGACTTACAACTGGATCTGGATCGTCGCAAACCGGGTACTTCACGTCATACCACACAGCGCCGCGAAGCTGATGAAGTGAAAATCCTGTCCGGCGTATTTGAAGGCAAAACAACCGGAACGCCGATAGGTTTGCTAATTCACAATACTGACCAACGCTCAAAGGATTATTCCAAAATCGCCGAATCTTTCCGGCCCGGCCATGCCGATTACACTTATCAGCAAAAATACGGTTTTCGGGATTATCGCGGCGGCGGGCGTTCATCGGCGCGGGAGACCGCGATGCGCGTGGCGGCGGGCGGAATTGCCAAAAAATACCTGAAGGAGCAGGCGGGTATCGAAATTCGCGGCTATTTGTCGCAATTAGGCCCTGTAAAGATTGAAAAAATAGACTGGGACATTATCGACAGCAATCCTTTTTTCTGTCCCGATGCCGATAAAGTTACGGAAATGGAAGCCTATATGGATGCTTTGCGCAAGGAAGGCGAGTCCATTGGTGCCAGGATTAATGTTGTCGCATCGAACGTACCGCCGGGTTTGGGCGAGCCTATTTTTGACCGCCTAGATGCTGAACTGGCTTATGCCTTGATGAGTATCAACGCGGTTAAGGGCGTCGAGATTGGCGGCGGTTTTGCTTGTATCGATACTAAAGGCACAAAATTCCGCGATGAAATCACCCCGGAAGGTTTTTTGAGCAATCATGCCGGCGGGATATTGGGCGGCATTTCCAGCGGTCAGGATATTACGGCCAGTATCGCCTTGAAACCGACTTCCAGCCTGCGCCTGCCCGGTAAAACGATTAATTTGCACGGTGAAGCGGCAGAAGTTATTACCGAAGGCCGTCATGACCCTTGCGTAGGTATCCGGGCGACGCCGATTGCCGAGGCAATGATGGCAATTGTGTTGATGGATCATTTTTTACGGCATCGGGCGCAAAATTGGGGTGTTAACTCGGGGTTGCCGGTTTTACGCTGATCTTTAACGCATAAGGGACATGATATCGTTCAGTCATGTCTTTTATCCCTTTATAACTGCAATCATGCCATTAATGTCCATTCCTTACTGGCGGCTGTCGGGCTTTTATTTCTTTTATTTCGCTACAGTCGGCAGCTTTATTCCTTATTGGAGCCTCTACCTTAAAGACAGTGGTTTCAATCCTGTTGAAATCGGTGAGCTTTCCGCGTTGTTGGTTGGTACAAAAATCATTGCTCCGAATATATGGGGCTGGATTGCTGACCATACCGGCAGGAGCCTCAGAATAATCCGCATGGCTTCGTTTTTTGCGGCAATATTGTTCGGTGGATTCCTGTTTGTTGATGGCTATGTCTGGTTTGTCTGGGTCACTATCATTTTCAGTTTTTTCTGGAATGCCTCTTTGCCGCAATTTGAGGCGGTGACTTTGCGGCATTTAAAAACGCAATCGCATCGATACAGCAAAATAAGGCTTTGGGGCTCAGTCGGGTTTATTTTTGCGGTATTGGGTGTCGGCTGGTTGCTGGATTACTTGCCCATTGCGATATTACCTGATGTCATCACGGCTTTATTGCTTGCCACCTGGGTACTGAGCCTGTTCACCCCGGAAGCTCATACCCTCAGTCATGACGCCGATCCGATTGGTATCATGCAAATTATCAAAAAACCGGAAATACTGGCTTTTCTAACGGCGTCCATGCTGTTGCAAGTCGCCCAGGCACCTTATTATGTTTTTTATTCAATCTATCTTGAACACTATCATTACTCGGCATCCCTGATAGGGGGGCTTTGGGCGCTGGGTGTGCTGGCAGAGATTGTGTTGTTTATTTACATGAGCCGCATTTTAAAACGATTTCCGCTAAGAAATATTTTGCTGTTTAGTATTTTCTTATCGATAGTTCGCTGGCTCATTATTGCTTATGGTGCAGATTATCTGGCTTTGCTGGTTTTCGCCCAATTGTTGCATGCGGCAACCTTTGGTGGTGTGCATGTCGCAGCCATTCATCTGGTGCATCTTTATTTCGGGCAGCAACATCAGGGCAAAGGCCAGGCTTTATACGGTAGTGTCAGTTTTGGCCTGGGCGCTATGCTGGGCAGTTTGTACAGCGGTTATTACTGGCAATCATCAGGTGCCACATTTGTATATTCGCTGGCGGCAATCTGCTGTTGTATTGCGCTGGTAATTGCTTATATTTGGGTTGGTCGGGAAAAAACTAAAAATAACACTGTATTGGGTTAAAATAAGCCAAAATCACAAGAATAATACTTAAAACGACCTTCTTGTCTGTATCTGCTTTGATTTACTATTCCGGGAAATAATGTGTTTGAAATAATTAAAAGCGGTGGTTGGTTGATGCTGCCAATCGTATTGTGTTCAATTATAGCAATGGGCATTGTTATCGAACGTTTCTGGTCGTTACAAAGAAAAAAGGTTGTACCCTCCGATCTTGTCCCGCAATTATGGCGGATGTTTCGTGAAAGAAAGCTTGATGATCTCACGTTGCGCCGCTTAAAAGCCAGTTCACCGCTCGGCTCTATTTTAGCGGTAGGTTTGGCGAACAGCCACCATGGCCGGGATGTCATGAAAGAATGTATTGAAGAGGCGGGTCGACAAGCCGCACACCAGTTGGAACGATTTCTCAATACCTTGGGTACGATTGCGATGATTACGCCTTTGCTGGGCTTATTGGGAACTGTTTACGGTATGATTGATATTTTTTCATCACTCATGCAGCATGGTTCGGGCGACCCATCGGTGCTGGCGGGGGGGATTTCCGTCGCGCTGATTACTACCGCAGCCGGGCTGACTGTCGGTATTCCCAGCCTTATTTTTCACCGGCATTTTGAAAGGCTGGTCGATGAATATGTCGTGGAGATGGAAGCGGAAGCGTTAAAGCTGGTGGAAATGTTGCACGGTGACAGGTAAATAGCATGAACTTTCGACGCAAGAAAAGGGAAAAACTGGATATTACCCTGATATCAATGATTGATGTGCTGTTTGTATTGTTGTTGTTCTTTATGGTGACAACTACGTTCAACCACAATACCCAGGTCAATATCAAGCTGCCCGAGGCGAAGGGTGAAGATGGGCAAGAAAACCCTAAAATGATTACGTTGATTATCGATGAAGAGGGCACCTATTATTTGAAAGGTGAGGATGGGTTGCCCCATGAGCTGGTCAATCAAACAATAGAAACCTTAAAACAGGAATTACGCAAACTTTCCGGTCAAGCCGAACAGATTCCATTCATTATCAGTGCCGATGGCAAGACCCCTCATCAGTCAGTGATTGCGGCCTTAGAAGCGGCGAGTGAAGCAGGTTTTACTCATATCACTTTTGCAGCGCAAAAACCAAAGGGCAGGTAATGCGCAAAACGTTGACCAGATGGATTGAGTTTGTCTGGTATAAAGAATCGATTGTTGCCGTATTGTTATTGCCGCTGGCTTTTCTGTTTGCAGGTTTAGTCAAATTCAGGAAAATTTTTTACCGTTTGGGGCTATTAAAATCCTGCACTTTGTCCGTGCCGGTTATCGTTATCGGCAACATCAGTGTCGGTGGTACCGGCAAAACCCCGTTCATTATCTGGCTGGCTCAATTTCTTAAGGAGTCAGGTTTTAAACCCGGCATTATCAGCCGTGGCTATGGCGGACAGGCCGGTTTATGGCCGCAATGGGTCGATAATACAAGTAGCGCCGAACAAGTCGGCGATGAAGCCCTGGTCATCGCCAGACAATCAGTTTGCCCTATGGCAGTTGGCCCGTCTCGGATCGATGCGGCAAAACTGCTGCTTGAGCGGGCAGATTGCAATGTCATTTTATCGGATGATGGTTTGCAGCATTACGCATTGAGGCGAGACATTGAAGTTGCGGTGGTTGATGGTGCAAGGAGGTTCGGGAATGGTTATTGTTTGCCCGCGGGGCCGTTGCGCGAACCGGTAAGCAGGTTGCAAAGTGTCGATTTTGTTATTGTCAATGGTGGGCAAGCAGGGAACGGTGGTGAAAAAAAGGAATTTTCGATGCAGCTTGATGGCGATACCGCCGTTAATTTACTGACGGGTGAACGAAAAGCACTGATTGCATTCAAAGGCATTAACTGCCACGCCTTGGCAGGTATCGGCAATCCCGAACGGTTTTTTCGCTTGCTGACCGCAGCAGGGCTCAATTGCACGACGCATGGTTTTCCCGATCACTATCGATTCCAGCCGCATGATTTGGACTTTCCGAACCTTTCGGCTTTGCTAATGACTGAAAAAGATTCGGTAAAATGCACGTCCTTTGCCCGCAGTCAACATTGGTATGTGCCGGTAAAAGCTGTGCTTGAGCTGAGTTTTCCTGAGCAGCTATTGAGTTTGCTTAAAGAAAAAAATGAAGAGGCAAAACAAAAAAATGAATTTTAATAACAATTTCAGAACTATAACCTGTTACTTTTTCTTTATTTTTCTGATCATAGAGGCTTCTGCAATGGCAAATCCAGCAACAGAAAAAAAATTACCGCTTTGTCCGAACAGTCCTAACTGCGTATCCACTCAGGCCGTCGTATCCGATACCCAGCACTTTATTGCACCGTTTAAAATTAGTGGAAACCCTGATGAAGCCTGGAGTGCCTTAAAAAAGGCGCTAATCAGTCAACCCCGAACGATTATTACCCAGGAGACTGAAAATAGTCTTCATGCAGAAGCTACCAGCCTGATTTTTCGTTTCGTCGATGATATTAATGTAATTCTTGATGCTGATGCAGGGCTGATTCATATCCGCTCCGCTTCGCGTGTAGGTTACGGTGATTTTGGCGTTAACCGTAAGCGCGTGGAAACATTACGCGCAGCTTTGCAAAAATCCCGTGTTATAGAATAAAGCAGTCACAAGACAAGTGGGCCAATATGCAACATCATTGTTCATTTTCCGCCGTGATTTGCGGGTTCAGGATAATACCGCGCTCAATGAAGCCTTGCGCTTGTCAGGGCGAGTCATTACCTGTTTTATATTTGATCCCAAACAGATAGAGCCGCACCCTTACCAAAGCAAACCGGGATTGCAGTTTATGCTGCAATCTATTGATGACCTCCGGCAACAACTGGAAGTATCAGGCGGCAAGTTGGCACTTTTTCATGCTACACCCGAGCTGGTTATAAAACAGTTGCATCAGCAGCACCAGATACAAGCCGTGTTTATCAACCGTGACTATACGCCATTCAGCAGGCGGCGCGATTATGACCTCGCCCAGCTTTGCCAGACGCTTGGTATTGCTATACATGCGTTACCGGACGCATTGCTTACCGAGCCGGAACAGGCGCTAAAAGCAGATCATACGCCCTATAAAGTTTTCACTGCCTTTTATAACAATGCCAGACAATTCCCTGTGGCTTTGCCGCAAGCTCTGGGTAGGCAAAACTTTTTATTGTTGAACTCCGAACAGCCCGCTTTACCTTCATCTGAGAAAAAGCTTGCCGCGATAGCAGGCGGACGCAAGCAGGCATTGCTGATATTCAAAGCTATTGCTGGGCGTAAGGATTATCAAAATACCCGTGATTTCCCCGCCTTGGATGCCACCAGCAAGCTATCGGCACATTTGAAATTTGGTACTTGCTCGGTACGGGAAGTTTACTTTGCCATCATTACCCAACTTGGCAGTGAGCATCCGTTAATACGGCAACTTTACTGGCGCGATTTTTTTACTCATATTGCCTACCATTTTCCGCATGTTTTCGGCAGGGCTTTCCTCGAAAAATTTGCCGAGCTGAATTGGGATAACAATCAGGAACATTTTCAGGCCTGGTGCGAAGGCAGGACCGGTTTTCCTATTGTCGATGCGGGTATGCGGGAATTGAACTCCACCGGTTTTATGCACAATCGCGTGCGGATGATAACTGCTTCATTTTTAATCAAAGACCTGCATATCAACTGGCGCTGGGGCGAGCGCTACTTTGCCCAACATCTGGTGGATTACGATCCTTGTGTCAATAACGGCAATTGGCAGTGGGCGGCATCGACAGGTTGTGACGCCCAACCTTATTTCAGGATTTTTAATCCTTGGCTACAGCAACAAAAGTTCGATCAGGATTGTCGATATATTTACCAATGGTTGCCGGAGCTTGCAGGTGTTCCTGTGAAAACAATCCAGCAATGGGATAAAAAGCACTATAACTGTGCTTATCCTGCGCCTATTGTTGATCATGAGCGAGAGAGCTTAATCAGCAAAGCCAGGTATAAGGCATTAGCTTCTGCTGACTCTCAAGACTGACATGGGAAAATCGCCGGTAAAACGGTGTAAACTTAAACTCTGCTTGGCTAGAATGCTTATTGTTGGTGAATATTTGAGTACTAGTGATTAATTGCATAAATAACAGTCTTTATTTTTATAGATAACATTATGATTTTAATGCTTTATGTGTCACAAAGATTTATGCAATTATGCACTGGATAGGAGGTAGATGCATGAATACAAATAGGTGCAGTATTCGGTTGATTGCGCTAACCAGTTGTTTCCTGCTGCTGGTATTATCTACGCTGGTCGGCAGTGAGGCATTCGCAACTGAACCGACCAAAACCGCTCAAGAAAAAATGTCGCCTATAGATGAATTCAGGCTACTAAACCGCTTGACCTGGGGTGTAAATTCCTCAGTCGTCGATAAAGTGACGAAGATGGGAATGCCAGCTTATATAAATGAGCAGCTAAACCCATCAGCCGCAGAGCTTCCTGAAACGATCCAAAAACAGATCGATGCACTGTCTATCAGCCAGCAAGCGATTCCTCAATTGATTGAAGTTGCGGAAAAACGCCGCAAAGCAGCCGCCGATATAACCAATCTTGATGATAAAAAAGTTGCTATCGAAGCTAACCAGAAAGCGTTATATCTCTTGGCTCGGGAATCATCAACACGCTATATCTTGCGTGCACTTTATTCGCCGAACCAGATTCAGGCGCAAATGGTCTGGTTTTGGTTAAACCATTTCAGCGTCTTTCAGCAAAAAGCCTACCTGCGGATTTTGATCGGGGATTATGAGGAAACAGCTATTCGTCCTTATGCACTCGGCAAATTCAGGGATTTACTGGGTGCAGTAGCTCATCATCCCGCCATGTTGCAATACCTGGATAATGAACAGAATGCAATACGCCATATCAACGAGAATTATGCGCGTGAGTTGATGGAATTGCATACTTTAGGAGTAAATGGCGGTTATAGCCAACAGGATGTCCAGGATTTAGCGAGGGTGCTGACAGGTGTGGGCGTCAATTTTGGCGATGTCATGCCTAAAGTCCAGGTTAAACTGCAACAGTATTATGTGCGTCAGGGCTTTTTTGAATTCAATCCGAACCGCCATGATTTCGATAACAAACAATTCCTGGGACAACCGATTGTCAGCCGCGGTTTGCCGGAACTGGATGAGGTGCTTGACCGCTTGGTTCGCCATCCTTCGACCGCACGGTTTATCAGCCATAAACTGGCGGTATTTTGGGTTGAGGATGAACCGCCTGTGGCGCTGGTCAGTCGTATTGCAGAAACTTTCAAACGCACCGACGGCAGTATTTCCGCCTGTTTGCAGACATTATTTTCATCTCCCGAGTTTTTGCAGGCATCAGGCCGGAAATTCAAAGATCCGATGCGTTACCTTATTTCAGCGGTACGGTTGACTTACGATGAAAAACCCATTCTGAATCCGGCTCCTATCTTAAATTGGCTAAATCGTTTGGGTGAATCACTTAACAATCGGCAAACACCAGACGGTTATCCGATGACCGCATCGGCGTGGGCCAGTTCAGGGCAAATGGCGACCCGCTTTGAAGTCGCCAAGTCAATCGGTTTTGGCAATGCCGGGTTGTTTAAGCCAGCTGATCCGCAAGCTACTGAAGTCCCGGCATTTCCGCAACTGGCAAACGCGCTGTATTACCAATTTATAAGCAAAATGCTCAGTCCTGCCACACGCAAAGCGCTCGATCAGGCGACATCTTCCCAGGAATGGAATATGTTTTTGTTGTCTTCGCCGGAAATGATGTACCGTTGATCCCTTGATTTGGAGCTTAACATGAACTGCAGTCGCCGTAATTTTTTAAAAGTACTCAGTGCCAGTCCGCTGGTGATAGGGTCAGGCCAGCTTTTTGCCGTACCTGCGGCTAAGTCGCGTTTTCTATTGGTTTTTTTACGCGGTGGCTACGATGCCGCTAACTTGCTGGTACCCATCTCCAGTGATTTTTATTACGAAGCCAGACCGGATATTGCTGTGCCGAAACCGTCTGCCGATGTTAGCTCAGCCCTGGCGCTAAATGCCGACTGGGGCTTGCATCCGGTACTTCGTGACAGCGTTTACCCGCTATTTAAAAAAGGCGAAATGGCGTTTGTGCCGTTTGCAGGGACTAATGACCTTTCCCGCAGCCATTTCGAGACCCAGGACAGCATAGAGCTGGGACAACCGGAAGGTAACAAAAACTATCGTTCAGGTTTTCTGAATCGGTTGGCCGAGGTCATCAATGGCGCTGAGCCGATTGCCTTTACCGATCAATTACCGCTGGTGATGCAAGGCAGTATACAAGTGCCCAATATAAGCCTGAAATCCATTGGCAAACCCGCAGTTAATGAGCATCTTGGCAGTATTATTGCCTCCATGTATAAAGATACGGCACTGGCAGCACAAGTTAATGAAGGCTTCGCCGTGCGCGATGAAGTGATGAACGAAATGAGTAATGAGATGATTGCTTCCAGTCGCAACGCTATTAGCGCCAAAGGCTTTGAGCTGGAAGCGCAGCGTATAGCCAAGCTTATGAAAGAACGCTATACCCTGGGTTTTATAGACATTGGCGGTTGGGATACCCATGTCGGGCAGGGCGGGTCAAGCGGTTATCTGGCAAGTCGATTTGATGAGCTGGGGCGCGGTTTGACTGCTTTTGCCAAGGCAATGGAGCCGGTCTGGCATGATACGACTGTTGTTGTTGTCAGTGAATTTGGCCGGACTTTTCGACAGAACGGTAACCGGGGTACGGATCATGGGCACGGTACGGTTTTTTGGGTGCTTGGCGGCAGCGTTCGTGGCGGACGCATTGTTGGTGAACAAATCCGTGTCGATAAAGACAGCCTGTTCCAGCAACGCGACTTCCCGGTGCTCAACGAATACCGCGCCGTGCTGGCAGGACTGTTCGCCCGCCAATATGGGTTGAATCAAAACCAGTTAGCCAGGGTGTTTCCGACGGTGCAGGCGCATGACCTCGGTTTGCTCTGAAACAATCGCTGGAAGGAACATTTTTCAGACAACCGCCGTTTAAATCTATATCATATCCAGCTTTTTAATCACCAAGAAGGTTTTACCATGCAAGTTGCTGACAATACGGCTGTTTCCATCCACTATACGCTGACTAACGATGACGGCGAAGTCCTTGATAGTTCAATAGGCGATGAGCCATTAGTGTATCTGCATGGACAAGGAAACATTATCTCCGGCCTGGAAAAAGCGTTGCATGGCAAAGCCGCCGGCGATAGCTTTACTGTCAGGATTGACGCGAAAGATGCTTATGGCGAATTTGACGAAAACAAGCTGCAAGTTTTAGCGCGCGAAGTGTTTGAAGGCGTTGATATAATTGAGGTCGGCATGCAGTTCCATGCTGATGTCGGCATAGTGACTGTTGTAAATGTTGAAGATGATGAAATCACCATTGACGGTAATCACCCGCTGTCAGGACTTGCCTTGACTTTTGCAGTTGAAGTTGTCGACCTGAGGCCTGCCACCAAAGAAGAACTGGCTCATGGTCATATCCATGGTGCGGGTTGTAATCATTAAAGCCTGCAGCACTTCTCCAGCCCAGCAAAAGAGCGTTGAAGTTATGCAATGCGTTACGCCTTTGATACCAGATATTTTGCCCGCATCATAACCTTTGGAACCGGCACTGTCGGTGTTTTTCATCCTTTGCGAGTTAACGATACAAAAGCCCGTTTTGATGTTGCGCCCTGTTTTTGTCGGGGCGCTCCACAGATATCTAAAGAATGATCGTAGGCCATTGCGGGAAAGCGCTGGTCACTATGCCACTGGCAACAGCATCTAGCAAGTAAAGAATAGCGCAGAGCAAGTCGTACAATCGACGGTGCGGAGACGAGTTTTCTTACCGGTTGTTTCCAGCAGGTCTCTGACTTGTTCAAAACTGCTTCCGATAAATATCACCAGATAGTTCTTTCTGATCCTTGTGTTTTAATCACTTATAAGGATTCAATTGCTTGTACATAGCGATTGATGACAATTTGTTCATCAAATTGTTTTAAAACTTTCTCTCGTCCATTGCGCCCCATTTGTAAGCGTTCTGCATCGGGTAGTAATAACATTTGCTCCATTTTGGCTTTAAGATCCTCGGGGCTGCGGGGTTCACATAAAAAACCGTTAACACCATCATCCACCACTTCACGGCAACCAACAGCATCAGTGGTAATAATAGGCTTACCTACACTCGCTGCTTCTAACAGTGAGCGCGGCGTACCTTCCCGATAAGAAGGCAAAACCACACAATCGGCTTGATGCAAAAAATCAATTACCGAATCGCTTACGCCCAAGTACTTAACAACGCCTTCATTAACCCATGCCTGCATTTCTTCTGATGAAATCGCGGTTGAATTTTTGGCATCCAGAAATCCTAATAATTGGCATTCGATATGGGGATATTGGGTTTTTAAAAGTCGGGTTGCTGTAACGAACTCAACGATTCCCTTGTCCTTTAACATCCTGGCAACCAGTAAAAATACAAATTTGGTGCGAGGGATGGGGTTTTCTAAGGGTATAAAACGATTCACGTCTGCACCGGAACCGGGCAATAAATCCGTTAGCTCTGCCTTGACCAGACCGTTCTCAATAAAAAGAGTCAAATCATCATTATTTTGAAAAAAAATTTTAGCGGATTTCGTCAGTGAAACACGGTAAAGCCACTTTACGATTTTAGTGACCAGATTTTCTCTGATAAAAGCGGTACCTAAGCCGGATATGTTATTGATAATGCGAATATCTAAAAAACGGGCCGCCAATGCGCCGTAAATATTGCATTTTGGTGTATAAGATAAAACACAGTATGGCTTTAAACTTAAAAAAAGTTGCACAAATCGAAAAATCAACAAACTGTCCTTGAGAGGATTAGTGCCTTTATTATCCATAGGCATTGGGATAAAACGAATGCCATATGCAGCGATACGATCTGAATAATCATCAAGGGGTGCCACTGCAATAACTTCGTAACCCAAATTTTGCAGATGTACCATTAGATTTAATCTAAAGTTAAATAGATACCAGGAGGTGTTAGCGACAATGATTATTTTTTTGATTAGATCCTTTTCAAGCATATCCATAAAGCTATTTATTGTTAATCCAGCAGCCAGTGAATAATCAAATTGTTATAAGGTAGGAAGGCAAATGCGGTATTGGCGTAATTTAACCACCAGAACATGATAACCAGATGGAGAGCAATAATAACCAAAGAGAGAATTTGTTTATATTGGTGGCCGAATAAAAAAGGTAAGTTTCCATAGATTATCATTTGTATGGGCGACAGATACAACGCCAGCCGGTCAATTCCGGTAGAGGAAACAGAAACGCCAAAAACACTTGAAATACTTAGAACAGCAAGCATAGGCAACAAATCGCTTTCGCCAAACCTGTTTTTCCATTTACGTCTATACACTAAATAGATTGCAGCAGGAATAGCATTCAGTAATACATGCATCAATGCACCGGATGAAATAAGATTATCTTCCAGATAGGTTTGGTGGTACTTCGAATAGGCTTCTGTGGTTGTTAAAACAGGATAGATGGCAACCGCACCTGTCATTAATAAACCAGTTCTAAGCCATGAGGGCATTTTGATGCTTTGCTGGATAAAAATGAACGACATAACAGCACTGTAATGGAAGGAAGTCGCCAGAGTTGATAATGCTAATTTATTGACCAAGCCTTGCCGCCAGTTTGCCATCAAATGGAAAACCAATCCGATTGCGGCAGATTGCCTTACGCCACTCATAGCGATAGCGATCACGAGATAAGGTGTTACACTGACCAGAGCAATCCACGGCAGCGGTGTTGTTTTTGCGAATCGGATTAACCCGGAGACAAAAACAATAGCCACGATAAAATTAACCCAATAGATCCCTGCATCCGATTGTGCCAATACCCAATTAAGCGCTGCATAACCCGATTCCGTATACGACAATGCTTCTTTAAAAGGTAACCCGGCTATATTGTCATACATTTTGGCATAAGCTTCTCGGTCCGCACCTACCTCGTATCTTAGTCCTATAACCACGATATAAATCAGAGCAACTATAAACAGGCTCAAGTTGAGGCTTCTTTTGGGTAACTTCAAAAACGAAAGCAGGATTGGCATGCCAATAAGTAGCCAATAACCAAGCACTAGCGTTCACCTTCCAGCCATGCCTGAAACATCAATACATTCCAAAGCAAAGTTTGCCGATTGTATCTACCCGAAAGATGATCTTGCCACAGACGACGCACAAATGACACATTAAAAAATCCTTCTTTTTGCATGCGAGTTTCATCCAGCAAGCCTTCTGCCCAGTCTTTTAGCGATCCTCGCAGCCATTCCCCTAAAGGTATACCAAAACCGGCTTTAGGTCTTTCAATAAGCTGCTTCGGCACATACTGATATAACACCTGTCTTAATAACCATTTAGTTTGACCATCGCGATACTTCATTGACAAAGGTAATGACCAGGCTAATTCGATAATATTGTGGTCAAGAAAAGGCACACGTGTTTCTAAACTGACAGCCATAGCGGCCCGATCTACCTTAACCAGAATATCGTCAGGTAAATAGGTCATGCTATCCAGATACATCATATACAATCTGGCATCGGGAAATAACATATTTAGTCCGGTCTTAGCCAGCCAACTTGGAGGTTCTTTTGCATTAATAACGGCCTTCTCTGGATACTCGATTTCAGATACCAGGCTATAGTAAAGATCTTCAACCCGATCCGCAGTCTCTAGGCGTGTAGCCAGCTTGCCAAGTTTCTGACTCATATTGGCCGGTAAAATGACTACTTTACCGGCTTGTTGAAAAATACCATCCCAGATTGCTGGCCCAATCTTATTAATCAAGTGGCCTGTTGCTTGCCTGATCCCGAAGGGCACTTTAGTAATTTTATTCCAGTGTTCGGCAAGCACATAACGATTATAGCCACAAAACAATTCATCTCCGGCATCACCTGATAAAGACACTGTGACATGCTCACGCGCCATCTGCGCTACCAAAAAAGTCGGGATTTGCGAGGAATCAGCGAAAGGTTCATCATACATGCTGCCGAGTCCGGGTATTATGCGCATGCAATCTGCTGGTGATAGATAGAGTTCGGTATGTTCTGTCTCAAGATGCAAGGCAACGGCTTTGGCGTATTCGGCTTCGTTATAGCCCGCTTCAGTAAAACCGATCGAGAAAGTCTTGACCGGACGACTCGACTTTGCCTGCATCAACGCAACAATAACCGATGAATCAATACCACCTGACAAAAAAGCGCCCAGAGGGACATCAGCGGTCATTTGTAAACCGATGGATTGCTTTAATTGTGTATCCAAAGCTGAGACAGCTTCGTTATTCGAACCGGTAAAAGGCTGTGCAAGCCCTTTCTCAACTACCTTAGCCAAACGCCAATATGCTATAGGTGTTTTCAAAGACACGCAATTTAAATCATCTGTTATCGGGAGCTGAATATACGTGCCGGGCGGAAGTTTATGGATACCTTTATAAATCGAATACGGAGCCGGTATATAGCAATGCCTGAGATAGAGGCAAATAACATCGCGGTCAATTTCACCGATAAAATCAGGATGTGCTTTAAGAGACTTTAATTCTGAAGCGAACAGGAATGTATTATTTTGAAAGCCATAATACAGGGGCTTTTCACCCATACGATCCCGCGCCAGCGTCAGCACCTTGTCCTGCTTATCCCATAGAGCAATGGCAAACATGCCAACTGTTTTTTTTAGCGTGGTTTCGATACCCCATGTTTCGAATCCGGCTAATAGAGTTTCTGTGTCAGAGTGCCCACGCCAATGCTTCTCTAACGCTGCCCGTAAATCGAGATGGTTGTATATCTCGCCATTAAACACCAATATATAGCGTCCTGAACCAGAAATCATAGGCTGATGGCCAGCCGGGGAAAGGTCTACAATAGACAGGCGACGATGCGCCAGCGCAATACCGGAATTTTCATCTACCCAGACGCCGGCATCATCAGGTCCTCGATGGGCGATGCGATCAGCCATTTGCTCTGCAACAGAAAACGCAACGCTCGCGGAAAAATTTCCAGCCTGCCAAAATCCAGTTAGTCCACACATTAGCCGCTCACCGCGGAACGCAATAGTTCTGCCAGCCGAGGTGCTGCAATTTGCAAAGAATATGTTAGTTCCATAATTTTTCGACCCTCATTTCCCATTCGCTTGCGTAATGCAGCATCTGTACATAACAGATCAATTGCATCACACCACTCAGATTCTGTTTTAGCAAGGAATCCATTCACGCCCTGACGCACAATCTCCCTGTTTACGCCCACTGGAGTAGCTACAACAGGTTTACCGCAAGCCATATACTGAATCAGTTTGTAGCCGCATTTGCCTTTTTCCCAAGGATCATCAGGCAGTGGCATGATGCCAATATCAAATTGCTGGATTTCGGCAGCCTCAGTGTCTTCCGACCAAGGCCTGACTTCAATCGGCAACTGCTGAAATTGTATCGGTTTAGGTCCGATTGCTACGATACGCACGGCGTGTTTTGCCATCACTTTTTTCAGCACCGGTGCAATCTGGGTTAAATATTTTGCTGTGGAAGGTTGCCCGATCCAGCCTATCGTTATCGGCAATGCATCTTTCTTCTCGATCATTGCGTATCGACTTGCATCTACGACCGTTGGTAATAATTCCACACGCCGTGCCCCTGATTGTTTGGCACGCTCGGCTAAATAATTATTGCCCACCATTACAATGTCGGCACGCCGCATTACTGCATCGATTTTCTTCCCAAACAATTTGCGAACCGAACTTAATCGATGCAGGTCGTACCGATGAAATACAGCATCATCGTAATCCACTACCAGCGGGATATTTTTCGGCAACAAAACCAATTCGATGCAACCGGGCAGCCAGGGCAACATTTCATATTCCAGCCACACCAAATCAAACTGTCGCGCCTTGAGAATAAATTGCAAGCGTACAAAATAGGCCTTCAGCACCTCCAGTCTGGAAATATTGCCGCTGTATAAACCGCGCACATAGTTATCCCCAAACAAGGGAGCGACTGTTACATCAAACCCTGCCAAGCCTAGAGAGGGAAGATATTGATATGAGCGCAGTCGACTGCTGGCCCCCAATCTGGCATAGCGACTCAGCAGTAAAACACGCATCTGATTCAGTTTGTGCTGTTATTAGGCAGGTTTTGATACTTCAACATAAAAAGACTCTTTATTAACTCCCGAAAGTTTGTAGTGGTATTGCTTATGAAGATCTTGCAAAATCACTGTGATTGGCTGCTGCAAGATATTCATGCGTATTAGTCATACCCGGACAAATATAGACGCAATTTGCTGTCATATGAATATTTATCTATCATGCAAAGATGCATATAGCCGCCGCAGAAATCGCCTTGCATACATTACCTTTTGAGAACCAGCAAAGAAAAAGAATACGCGTAACTTTTAGCTTCAGATAAATCTTGTCAAAAAATGAAACACCATTAAGAAATCCGACATTTTCCAGCAATTGCAAATATCCTTTTTCAAGTCCTTCCATGTTCGACATAGTGGAGGTCTTCGTGCTTCGGTAGCAATAAACCACCTCACTGACATAACCGTATATTAACTTGCTTCTACTGGCTAACGTCATAAAAAAGAGTAAGTCTTCAGCATGAGTCATTTGTTCGGCAAATCCTGTTTCACAAAGTTTATCCTTACGAAACATATAAAACGGCCCAAAAAAAACTCTCGCATCCAGGCGTAGAAGACGAGGTAAAAGAGGGCCTTGGTAATAGGGCTTATAAAGACGATGCTCACGATTTAGTGACTCGTCGCGCACACTTATCTCTCCATCGACAATACCCACACAGGGATTATTCTGCAAATAAGATGAACGAATTTCCAGGCTTCGGGGTGGCAGGAAATCATCGGCATCAAGAAAAGTGATAAAAACACCGCTTGCTTTTAATAATCCGGTATTTCTTGCCGTGCTTACTCCCTGGTTCTGCTGGTGGACAACCTGAATTGCAGTATGGGAAATCCCCTCGAGATATTCTGTCGTACCATCCGTACTGCCGTCGTTGATGACAATTAGCTCCCAGTTAGTATATGTCTGGGCAATTACAGATTCTATAGCCTGTGCAAGATAGTTAATTGAGTTAAATGCCGGCAGAATAATAGAAATTAAAGGATCCATTTTCACGGCGGTGCAGGCTGAAGAAATTGCAGTATTCACAATAATTTTCTTATCGCTTTTTAAGCCAAACTTCTAATTGCATCCCTGAATTTCTCTTGGCCATGATGTACCTCAGCAAGGGGTGCATAAAATCAGGAAAATGGTAAATTCTGCATACATAATAATAGTATTCGGCTATGTCATAATTTTGTATTTTAGAATTCTTCGCAAATGATTTCAGGTCAAATTCATACAAATGAAACGGGGAGTGCATAGGGCTCAAGTTCGTTACATAATTGGTTCCCACCATCCGGTAATAGAAATTGACTATCTTTGCGATTAAATGATTTGATGAAGGCACCTCAATCTGAATGATTCCTCCTGGCTTTAACCATTTTATGGCCTTGGAAATACAATCAGCAGGATTATAGAAGTGCTCCAATACCGCACCAAAGGTAATAAAATCAAAAAAACTATCAGGATAAACGGCATTTTCAATCATACCCAGCTTCAACCTTTCCGGGTCGAGTCCGAATGAATCAATTGCAAACTTCCTGAAAGTTGCTGATGCCTCCAGGCCATAGGTATCAAAGCCTGCCAGATTTAAGGCATTCATGGATTTGCCTTCTCCAGCACCGATATCCAGAGCTTTTAACCCATCTGTATCTGAGCCGAGAAGCCTTTTGGCCTTCTGGATTTGCTCTGAAAAGTAACACGAATTTATTTCCGATTTTGCATACGTCCAATATTCTTCAGGGGGAATCCCATAATGATCCTGAATGTTGGCAGGAATTGGTAACGGATTTGCGTAAATCAAACCACAAGTTTTGCATTTAATGACGGAAACAGAAATGCCCTGCTTATTTTTTGGCCTGAATCCTTGCGGTTTGTTCAGACGTTGTCCGAGAATATAGTTTTCTGTTGTAACAGCACCGCACATATTACAATTAGCAATCTCTAGAAAGCTATAACCTTGAGTATCACTGCCCATTATTAACTCTCCGCTTGCAGGTTTGCCATTCAAGATTTTAAAATTGCAGTCCGTTGGGATAATAATATTTCTGAATGTATCAGGCTGCTGATATCGGCTACGGTAAGCCACTGGGAATTGCGACCGGAATGATATTCGAATGAGTCAGGAACCGGTTTGGCTCCGGTCTTCGAGCAATAATCAGCATTGGTCCAGCAATCTTCTGGCGGACAGATAACATAATAATTGTCTCTTTCGACTGTGTATGGAGCATCAGCCAGACTAAACATGACCTCATGCAGTTTTTCCCCGACTCGAATGCCGACATTTCGATGTTCGATATCAGGAGCAATAGCCTTAGCAACATCGAGAATCCGGTAGGAGGGAGCAATTGGCAAGATAATCTCTCCGCCCCATCCCTTATCAAGAGCATATATAACCAGATCAATACCATCCTGCATCGTAATACTAAAGCGTGTCATCTCCGGGTGGGTAATGGGAAGAAAACCGTCCGCTTTTTTCTTCAGGAAAAATGGAACTACAGAACCTTTACTGCCAAAAACATTTCCGTATCGAACTACCGAAAATTGTGTTCCTCCAGACTGATTTGCATGTACGAACAGTTTTTCCAGGCAGAGCTTCGACGCGCCATACAAATTGGCAGGCGACGCTGCTTTGTCGGTGGAAAGCGCTACCACTTTACGCACCCCGCTAGCCAACGCCGCATCAATGACATTTTGCGAACCAAGAATATTCGTCATAACACATTCCATTGGGTTTTGCTCAGCCGCAGGGACATGTTTCATCGCCGCTGCGTGAATCAGAATATCAATATTTTTCGTTGCTTTTAGAAGCCTATCAAGATTTCTGACGTCACCCAGTATATATTTTATAGGGTAGTCTTTTGGGGAAAAATCCTGCGCCATTTCAAATTGCTTTTGTTCATCTCTGGAAAAAACCACAACTTTTTTTACTTGAGGATAATTTGCAAAAATATAGCTAACAAATGCTCTGCCGAAAGAACCTGTTCCTCCCGTGATCAGTACTTGCTGATTATTCATTCCGATTCCGTTGTTCAATGTGAAATAAGAGTTGTCAGGGCTGATTTGAAAATATGATTCAGATTTTCAAATCCTCTATATTCAATACCCACTTCCCGGCAGTGTTGCCGTCGATACCTAGCGTCCATCATCAGATAATGTTTAATTTGTGGCCAGGCTTTTTTAATTTCCGGCTCAATAAAATCCACCACCACCACACCTACATGTTTTTGTTCAGCGTAAATATAATCTTCAGAAACGCCGCGGGTGATTAAGAACGGTAAACCTGCACACAAATATTCCCCGACTTTAATATTGGATATGAATTTTTTTGACGGCCCGGGTGGAACGGAAATAATGGCAAAATCCGAAGCGGAGGCATATTTATGGATGTCAGCGTAGTCGCTATGAGTGACTGTGTAGTCCTGTGGCGAAACCTGGGCTAAATCAAACAGCGCTTTCACTTCTTCATCAGTATGCGGTGTAACAATGAGCAAATGCAAGCGTGAATCTTCTTCCTTGAGCCACTTATACATCCAGGCAAACTCTTCACGATAATACAAATCACCGAATTTACCCGGATAGTACAATACCCACTGATCTTGACTAATGCCCAGCTTTGTTCTGATTTCTATCCGGTCCTGTTCGTTAAAAATAAACTTGCCATCATTGGCAACGGTTGGGATTCTAAAAAATACCGCTTTTGAATGCCACACTTGCTGTACGCGTTGCTGCATAAATACGGTTCCTGAGGCAATAACCTTGGCAAATTTTGCCGCTTTCTCTTCTAAAAAGTGCGAAATCCTGTATTGCGGACTTTCTTTCGCCCACATGCAATTGTCAATTGCATATTCGCTATGGGGTTCAAATTGATACAAAAATAACCGTAACCCAAGAGGTACGCTATAAGTATAAGCATAAGTTCCCGCCACAGAACCTAAAGTAATGATATGTTTATAGCCATTTAAACGCAGCTTAGTAACTAATTTAAAACCATTTAAAAGATCAATCAGTTTATTTTTAAGTCCCTGTCCTTGATGCCAGCTAAGAGTACTCCATTCCAATCCCATTTTTTGCCATTGCTGAACCTGTTTATTTTGTTCCACTGTTAGTGGAAACAGGGTATTTTCATAAGTAATTAAATGAAACTGGCAGGGCGTGTTTTCATTTTCTAAATAATCCTTAATATACAGCCAGAAATTTGATTGAATAAGAGGATCAAAAAAACGGTTGTATAAAAAGATAATAACCTTGGTTTTTGTTGGTTTCATATTAAAGATGAAAAGCGTGTTGCTTCAGGTATGACGCGATAGTGTCCAATTGCCTGGAATAGGTATTGTTTTTTGCAAAAGCTATTCTTTCTGCTTGTTTTTCCGGGCTATTGTAATAGGATAAATTATTGACTACTTTTTCAAAGGTTGTAAAAAAGTCTTTTGAATCATCAACCATTTCAATGAAATAGCGTTTATCTTTATACTCGTCCGTATAAGTCGCTACAGTAACTTTGCCGCTATTTAAATACTCCATTAATTTATGCGGACTAGCTAATTGTTCCATTTCCCATTCACTATTTGCTTTATAAGTTAATAATTGAATATCGCAGCGAGAAAGTATGCCGGGAATCAGTTTACTAGCAATCTGTCCCCACCATGTAATATTTTCACTGTTGGAACAACTACTATAAAGTTCAGCGTCTTCTTTATACTTACCCACAAAATGAAACTGTACTTCTGGAAAATGATGAATTAACTCCAGCAATAAATCAATATTAAGATATGGAATATCAAGATTGCCTATATAGACAGCATTTATTTTAAAGTTTGCGAAACGTTCATTTTGCTGTTCTGTCAACGGCGGGTTTGTTAAAGGTATTGAAACACCGTGGTGGATTTTATAGACCTTATCGTTATAAGAAATCAATGTTTTTTTAATAAAATCTGTGGTGCAAAAACAAATATCAGCAGTAGTTGCGGCTTTGGCGAGATGGAAGTTTTGATTTAAATCCACCTGATGATAGATTTTTAAGCGACTGCCCGCAAAATCCATATCAAAAAAGCGTGAGTTCTCAAATAACCAGATAGATGAAAAAGAGCTTTTGATTTTTTGTTCCACGTTTGCTAGCCACCGTGCTTCTAGCCATCGTCTTAATTGAGCAGGATAAAAACGTAGCCCTTTAGCAACTAGTGGAGTCGATATAACCCAAAGACTGTTATATGCGGTAACTTTTATTGAAATTTCTGAGAGTCTGTTATCAGGCGGCTCTAAAAAATAAACTTTATTTCCTCTTGACGCCAATGTAACTGCATAGTGATGCTTGCTGACAAAATGATCATGCCATGATTCAGGGGAAATAATGAGAATGTTAGATTCATTTTTAATATCGCTCATAAGCTATATTTATAATTTATAGCCAAGTAATGCAAGAACATCGTTACAACTAATATCAGCAAGGCATTTGACTTGGTAAGGGCAGGAAATATAATATTTAGACATTGATATGCCATCAACAGTAAACTGGCATGGCTGACACAAATAACTCTTAAATATTTCTTTTATATCGGGGTTATATGACTTATTTTTCTTCACAGAAGATGGTCCAAATATTGCCACGCCTTTAGCGCCGGCACTAGATGCTAAATGCATTAGCCCACCATCATTACCTATAAATCCTTTGCAATTCTTTAAAATAGCAATAATTTCATCCCAATTGAATACATTAAAATAACTATTATCAAGTATTGCAATATCACTGTTATGTGCAAAAGATTCAAGTAAACCTAGCTTTTTACATATATTCCAAAATGTTTTTTTGTTTGTAATTTGACGTGGAATTAATTTAGTCAAAGATAGTTTATAAATATATGAATATTCGGTATTTAAGTCATCTATCCCACCGATAAATATAACATTATCCTTACCTAGTATCTTCATAAGCTCAAAATAAAATGGCCATCTTTTTTGCGATGTGGTGGAAGAGCATCCTGGATAGATTACATATTTATTTTCAATATTTAATTTATTAACTCGATTTGTTTTATCCTCAATAAGTTTGTCCAATACAGGTGAGATATTGCAGTTAGATGGATATAAAGCTCTTGCTATAGAAATGCTTTGCTCTGTTTCGGACAAATATTTGGTACTATTAATATCAGGATAAATATAAAAATAAGCATCATATTCGATTTCTATTTGAGACTCGTAAGTAAATGAATGGACAAGGTTTATTGTCGATATATTTTTTGTAGTAGTTAAGACAACTTCATCACCGTAGCATCTTTTTAAATATTCCTGAAATGAAGGACTTATTTTATTTAGAACAACACCTGCTTTTACATTAGCATTCAAACAATATTCAACCGCATACAATGCCTCTACTACATTACCAATTCCAGACTCAATAAAAAATAAAATATCAAATTTTTCTTTCATGATTTTTTTAATTTATGTTTAGCTACTATATATTAAGAAAAATATTTTCTAAGGAACACTGCAGCTATTTTTGTAGTTGAATATAATAAGCTCTCTGAATCAAAACAAAATTGCCTTAGTTTATATAACGGCACAAACATTTTTAAGTTAAAGTCCCACTCATTTAAAATGTAATATTCAGTTTTCCAATAAATGTAATTATAAAAATCTTTATCAGGTTTTTGGGGAAATATAAACTCATTGTTTTTAAGCCACTTCGCAAACATAATTCGGGCATTTATTTTTTCTACATCATCAGATTTATTTGATGATATATTCTCGCCACTCATACGAAAATAAAGTCTTGCTTTTGATAAAAAATATATCGAACCAGCCTGAGAAACGTTCAAAACTGTAGCATGATCACTTACCCAGCCTTTAGGAAAATTAACAAACCCACCGGTGTTTAGTAAACTTTCTTTATGAAAAATATTATCTCCGAGTGAAGCACTATCTAGTCCCTTTACAACCCTTTGATAAAATTCCAAGTTTGTTTCAACAGTTGGTGTTATAAAGTTCAAATCCGAGAGAATATCTCCTTTTCGATTAATAAAACTGACAGGGAACCTAAATAGTTTAATTTTATATTGCTTTACAAACGGCAATGCTTGATAAAACTCTTCTACAACATTGTCAGAAGGAATATCATCATCCGGCAGCACCCAAACCCATTCTTCATCTTGAACCATTTCCAAACATCTGTGCCACTGAGCAACCAAGTCTGTGCCACCTAAGTTGTTTTCAAACCTCTTATAAATAATATTTACTGAATCCGTCTTAAATTCTTCGCTTAATCCTGTAATTATTTCAATAGGGGAGTTAGCTGAGTTATCGTCTCCTATATATAAGTTAAAATCCTTGTTTGTTTGAGAACATAGAGCGGTTAATGTTTTTTCAAAAAAAGAAATTTTATAATATGGAATGACTACTGCTAACTTACTCATAAGATTTTTTGTCTTACTTTAAGGTTGAATTTAAATTAAGACATTTTCAAATTGGACTTAATTTTTTCGAAGATGAAAATATATTTCATCAACTGGAATTATTCTAGATAAGTATCTTTCATATATTTCCTGAGTTTTATAATTTAAATTTATTATTGCCATTAAACATTTCTTAATAATAGAATCGTTACCGTCATTATCTATAATAAGAAGTAAATTTTTTTCCAAAGTTAAGGTGTTTTTTTGATAAAATTTCGGCACGTTTCTTTTATAAAAATTGTTAGTGGTATAATAAGAAAAGCTATATAAGCCAAAAAAAGTTTTGTGAGTAGGGTCACTGTAGTAATACGGATTACTCCAATGCGGAACCCAACCTATTTTTACACCTCCAGATTTTAATACTCTTGATATTTCAGATAAAAAGAAAGAAATATTTGATATATGTTCAAGTACATGGCGTGAATAGATAATATCTACACTGTCATCAGGAATAAAGGGTAGACCTTTTTCTAGATCTGCTACAAAATCAACATCTTTTAATTCTAAGCAATCAATTCCAATAGCATCTTTAAATCTTTTATGCTGACCGCACCCTAATTCAATAATAACTTGTTCACGATTTTCTACAAGCTTTAGCCAAGAAATTTTATTATTTTTCATTCTAACTTATCCAATGCATTCATATTTATGAATTCTTCTTTTAGTGACAATATATATTTATTAGGGTAGTGGTTAATATTTAACTGGTTCGTGTCAAGTTATATTCGTGTATAAAAAGTTGCAATGCAATACGGTGGAATTCGTGATTTTTGGAAAACGCCAACGATTTGCGTACAAATCGGGCCAAGCGTTGCTGCAAGGTGTTGTTCCAGCGTTCGACATGCGCCGTATGCCCGGTTTCCTTGCCGACCGATTGTTTTCCCCGAACACGCCCTGGTAGGCCTGCCAGAAGTCACTATAAGTATGGGCCGTCCGGTAAGCGTCGGGGATGCCCGCCCAAAGCTGGCGGCAACTGTCCGCGCTGCGGTCGCCGGCAAACCAGGACACGACCTGCCGGGTGCGGCGGCAAAGGGCTACCCACACCCAGCAAGCATTGGCCTTGCACCGGACAAATGACCAGAGTTCGTCCAACTCCAGCACGTCTTCCGGCTGGGCTGGTGCCAAGGTCGTCTCCAAGGGCGGCAAGTTACAGGCTTTTTTCTTGTGCCCCAGAGGGTATTAACCAAGCCGCGACCGTATGGCGGGCGACCCCGAAGGTGCGTTCGAAACCGCGCAGGCTGAAACACTCGTGATAAGCCCGCAGGATTTCGGCTTTCCGTTCTTCGCTGTAGCCATAATCGGGGTTCAGGGTGCCGTAATAGCCGCAGGCATGGCACCGGAATTTTTGTTTGCCCGTCTTGGTTTTGCCATTGCGGGTCAATTTGACGCCGCCGCAGCGGGTACAGGTAGTGGTCTCTGTTATCATGCCGCCCATTTTACACAAAACAGTTAAGCTTCAACCATTACCTTTATTAGAACCATAAAATGGTTAAGCAAGCTGAATGCATTAATTGTTTCCCAGTTTAAGTATCATAGACTGTTCAAACAATATTTAATTTTCATCTTAATCTAGTAGTCCACCAATTTTATTTTGACGAATACTTAATGTAATTATTAATTTCCTATAGCAAGCCAATGAAATTGAGTAGATTATCCTATGCCAGCCAAAAAATATAGCGTAAA